>Ga0172370_10000182_pt1 | contig 91287 bp, 94 predicted proteins | sample LakKiv5m_FD_114538 | JGI IMG/M metagenome (GOLD analysis project Ga0172370, IMG submission 114538) | Freshwater microbial communities from Kabuno Bay, South-Kivu, Congo - kab_022012_11.5m | ecosystem: Environmental > Aquatic > Freshwater > Lake | place: Democratic Republic of the Congo...
GCCCCACAGCTCATTAAACGACTTAACCCCGGAAGAATTTATCCGGCAGGAACAGGAGAAAATAGACGCTCTAAAAACGGTAAATCTCTAATTCCCAGTGGTACAATCAACGGGGAAAGGTCAACAGCATACATTTATTTTCTGAGCTTTTCCAAGCTGAACGATTTATCGGAGCAAATTCAAGTTCAAAATCAAACTCTTCATCAGTAATACCGGCTTGCTTACCATACTCAAGAACTTTTTCTTTTACTTTTGAGCTTATATCTCCCTTGGCATTGCCCACCTCTTTTAAAGAAGTTAATAGTTCTGGGCAAACAGCTTCCGCAGATATTTGCTTATACAGCTCTATATCAAAATTTGTAATTCCCTTCTCTATTTCACTAATACTGTCTTTGCCAAAAGACATCTTCAGGATATCAGTTACATCTAATTCCTTATTTGAATCAAATTTAACCCATTCAATATATAAGTCTAATATCTTTCGTATGTTTTCGGAGATAAGAGAATCAAACTCATCTGTGACTAAAATATTGTCGAGCGTGCTTTTTGTATTATACAGTTTATTCTCAAGGGTTTCGCGGGAAGATTTATCTGGTCTGAAAAAATCGTATTCATCCAAAAGCGCATTGATAGAATACATAGACATATCTACCTCTTTGAGCTTTTCGTCTTTTATTTCGTATTTTTTCCCTGCCATAACCTATATATGGCAGAACGACTATTTAAACTTTTCGATATTGTAGTATCTATATAGTAGTGACAAAAGATATGACTAAAAGAAAAGCGGAGGGATATTGTTTTCGAATCAAATAGATAGGGGCGGGTTGATATTAGGGTGCGAGAAATGTGCCTCCATACCACAGATCTCTCTGGTTTCTTCTACGTTCTAGGTCAGCAAAGTGAGCATCATTACTTTTCTTTCTTTCTTCAGCCTGTCTTCTTTGAGATTCTCGATAATCATCTGGATCATTTCGGCTATTGTAAAGATTGTATGGATCTGGCATTTTAACTTTCGGTGGCTCTATCTTGTAAGAAAGCCCGCAATAACATCGGCAATCAACCTTCCCGCATCTATGACATATACTAAAGGAAGGGGTTGAATAAGGCTCAATCTCTCCACATTTACACACCATGAAGGACATGCCACATTTCTCACAAAAACCATTATGATTCATAACTTTCCCCCTTTTTAGTAATCGCTATTCTACAACTAAATTATACTTCTACTTATTGTGCTGTCAACGATTCTCATTGTTTCCAATCTTCCAGTGCAACCCTTATAAATCCAGCCTAACTCCTCTATCTCGTCAACAATAACCATCCGCGAATTACCTAAGAACTCTCGACGAAAGGGGGTGATTTTATGGAATTCTGTCCAGACTGTGGAAACCAGCTTCTGCATCAGGAAGGGTGCGTGCTTTGTCCAGCCTGCGGCTATTCAGCTTGCAGCTGCGCCTTATGCCAGGGTTAGTAAAGAAAGGACCTATATGTGGAATGCACCGTCAGAAAACGAGCTTTCCGGTATCCCTGCCTTTTACTCAACTGAAAACACGCCGCTGAAAGAAAAAATCATTCACATGCATTTTTTTATCGGCGGCTGTGACTGGTATGCTGTTGAGTATGATCCCACTGAAAAGCGTTTCTTTGGGTTTGCCATACTCAATAGCGACTTTGAGATGGCTGAATGGGGCTACTTTAGCCTTGAGGAGCTGCTTGAATTAAAAGTAAGCTTTGTCGAGGTTGATAGGGACCTTCATTTTAAGCCTACAAGGGCGCAGGACATTGACAACATCAGGCGCGCACAGGGATGGTAAAAGCCGTCGGGCAGGGCTTCATGCTGCCCGGTTTCACTATTCTAGACAATGGGACGTGCCTAATTTCCATTGACGGGGCTTCCCCTCTCTTATAGAATTAGCTTGCCATTAAAATATAGTTATCTTATGAACTTTAGCCAAATATCCCGAAGAATAAACATAGCAATCCATAAATTCTACAAATATGATAGGCAGCTTTTAGAGTTAGAAGTGTCGGAATGGGCTATCGCACATAGGATTGCGGTCTATTTGGAAAGATTATACTGCGGCTGGCATATTGATTGTGAATATAACAGAGTCGGAACTATGAATAGAACAAAACACGATAATGCGGGTAATCCCACTCGCCCAGACATCACCATTCATCATCGTACAAAGACGGAAATACGAGATAATTTGCTTATAATAGAAATAAAAATATGGGATTCCACTGTGGATTTTAAAAAATTAAAAGAATTTACTTCAGCCCCTACTGATAACCGCAAATTCCAATACCAGTACGGCTTAGCATTATCATTCATGCCAAAGCCCAATTTAAACTGGTTTCAAAAGGGACGCCCCATCACACCGTCAGTGTAAACCACTTAAATCCAGCGTCACTCCTTTCCAATAAAAACGAAAGGAGGCGTCATGGCTTACACACCAGAATTAAGCTATGAGAACAGCTGCGCTCTTCGAAGGATTGCATGGTTTCTAAAAAAGCCGATGCCCTCGACAATGGAATGGTGCTTTACTGAACTGGCAAAGCATCTTCCTGCAGAGGAAATCTGCAAAGCCTGCAAAGATCCTTCAAGGTGCCGGGACTGCGCTTTCAAGTCAGCAAGGGGAGCATAGCTCCCCTTCTTTCTAGTCACGCATGACGGAGGAAAAAATGGCAAAAGAAAAACAGATAGAAATAGAGAAAAAAGTATTTGAGGAAAAGCATCCGGTGCTTGAGAGAAGCATCTCTAAAAGTAAAGACGGCAACTGGCTGATTTTGAAGACAATCAGAACAGACATTTTGCATGTAAACTACATGCAAAAGATTCTTGAGGCAACTAAAAATGCCTGAGAACCTCGAAACAAAATGCAGAAAGGCAGTGCTGTCTATTGCAGATAATGTAAAAGACATAAACCAAAAGCTAACGCATTTCCTTGAGAACTACCGTGAAGATTATTACAAGGGAATGTACTGCGACAGGATAAATTAGTTTTTTATAGCCTATTGAAAAATAGGCTATTTATTTCTCTAAAGTGCAATGTCCTCTCAGTGCAAAGCTTATATCCTTCTTAACTAAATTAATTTTATGGACAACCGCGAGGCAATAATAAAAAAAATGCTATATAGCTTAAACGAGCAGAAAAGATCCTTCGGGCAGATTAAACTTGTAATCAATACCACCGTAACAGACATATACAGGATAGATTCTTATATCGAGCAAATATCGTCGATAATCAGGGAATTAAACAGGCTTTTTGTTGAGCACGAGAGAATGAAAAGCCTGCCGCAAACAGAAAAACAGCAAAGCCCTTACATTAAACTCATCAACGACATCTCAACGGAGTTGCATTACCTAAATGCAACTTATGATGCAATGGACGACACGTTAAGAGAATTGCAGGCGGCAGGAAAAATTCAGTGCAAAATCAGTGGAAGATTTTTGGCATTAAAAAAAGAAATTAGTTCTGCGATTAAGAAGGCTGAAGAGATTTTAAGATAACGCAAAATCTATTCTGAACTATACAAATATATTTATAGTTGCTCGTTTTTTATTAATTTTAGACGGTGGCGCATTATATAGAAAGCGGATTGCGTCTTTCCCGCACTTCTATTTTAGTTTAATGCGCCATGCAAAGTTTAATAAACGTACCTACGTACAGGTGAAAACATGGCAGAAGAAGATATATATGGGAATATGAAAAAATATGAGCGGTTTAAAAGCCGCATGGACTCTTTATTAGTGCCTTCGGATAAAAATCCACGGAAGGGAGTGAAGCGTTATTTCTGCATAAATCCTGAAAACCTTGAGCATATAAAGAAACTTCTCTTGCATTTTGAAGCAAGAGACCTCTCATATATTCGAAGAATCAGGCTTATACAATCAATGAAATTCTGCGTCCATCACTTAAAAAAGAATATGCTGGCCTGCTCGCGGGAAGATATCAATGGGATAATGGCTGCAATGCATTCAGCCTACAAAAGCCCAAAAAGCAAGGAAACCTTCATCATAGACTTGAAGTTTATCTGGAGAACACTCTTCCCGGAAAAAGACGAAAAAGAAAGAATAGATGAAACACTTGTCCCCTATCCTGTAAGGCACCTGTCCGCAAGAACAGACAAGAGCAGGCAGAAGCTTCGGCAGGACAAATTAAGCTGGGATGAGTTTGAAAAGCTCGTCGATTATTTCAGCAGTGAGCCACGAATGCAGGCATATCTCACACTAGCCCTTGAAAGCCTTGCAAGGCCGCAGGAGCTTCTCTATCTGAGAATTAAAGACGTAGAGCTTCACGATAACTATGCAAGAATATATCTAAGCGAGCACGGAAAGGAAGGCGTTGGATTATTGCAGTGCATAGACAGCTATCCCTATTTGTTAAAGTGGCTTGATGCACACCCGTTAAAAAAAGACAAAACCTCGTTTCTTTTCATTAATACAGGTTATACAAATAAGCACAAACAGTTAAAGCCAGTTAACGTAAATAAGTTGATAAGAATTGCGTGCAAATCTCTAAATATAGATAAGCCCATCACCTGCTACAGCCTTAAAAGAAATGGTGTCACAATCAGAAGGCTTAGAGGAGAAAGTGACATGGAGATCCAGCATGTTGCACGCTGGACTAGTACAAAGCAACTTAAGACTTACGATCTTAGCACGCAAGACGAGGCATTTAAGCTTGCCTTAGAAAAACGAGGCATCATTAACTCTGATAAGCCGTTAGCAGAATCCACAAAAACAAAAGTATGTGCTTTCTGCAATGAGCAGGCAGGCTTTAGCGAAATGTTCTGTCCTAGATGTAAGAGACCGCTTGATAGAAGCATAATCGTCGAGGAAAAGAATAAAGACGACGAAATTGCGGCACTGAAAAGATCGTTAACAGACTTTCAGTCCTTAAAAGAGCAGATAAAAAACGATATCCTCAATGACATCACAGGTAATAAACCGCAATTTAAATCATTTAATAATCCGTGAGCTTATAGGGAATCTCTCATTAAGCATGTCCTCAAATATCCTAGTGAGAGTATTGCCTCTTGTAATCTCCTCTTTGATTGCGCGATAATGCCAGGGATGCACTCTAAAAGCGATATTAACCTTTGCCATACGCCACGCTCTTCTTATACATAGGATCATAAACCCCTTCAATAGCAAGAAACAGCTTTCGCTTCTCCTCTGAAACATAATGCAGATTAGCACGGATAAAAGTATCTATGTTTTCATATCCCATTTCTTTTATCTTTTGCTTTATGTTATCCAAATCCATCCTAACCAAATCCTTTTTTTATTACGCCTTCAATTTTACGCTTGTTTTGTTTTAAGGTGTTTTGATGCCCGTTATTTTCAACCGCGGTTTTCGCAGGCTTAATTCGATTTAAAATCGTTTGAATGCCTGCTTCAAGTGAACTGTATTCCTGGACAATGCCAGCAACCTCTCTTGGGAACAATCCTTTAGTCTCCATATCGCCCCCAATTACAAGACGGGAATCTCTGTTCAATCGGCACTCAGAAGTCTCAAAAGAAAGTTTAATCCGTCTACCCATCAACTCATCAAGCGGGCATTTCACAGCACTGCAACTATCAAAGTATTTGCATCGCTGCATCCGCAAAACATTCCCGCGGCTCTCGAACTTTTGTATTTCCATCTACTCAGAAGTAGTTGCGTCACACAATAAATGTTTTACACTGAGCTAGTAGTTTTGATTTAGTATCGTCTCAATCATCTGCACAACATCAAAATGCCCTCTTCCCCTTTGTGTCAGCGTACCTTCCTTCTCTAGCTCGACGCAGTCTTTTTTAATCCTCTCAATGAGGGCTTTTATTTTCGTTATTTTTTCGTCCATAGAATCACCCAATGCCCTCTTTTTGCAGAGCAGGAATTCTTTGTCATTATTAAACCTTTTGCGGTATGTTACTAATACACTGATTGCTTAGTGTAAAGTTTAAATTGGAATATGTTTGAATTTTTTAAATGGATGACTGTGAATTATTTTTCTGGATTGTAAGAGGTGCCCAAAGAGTGGCAATCCTAAGAGCATTCAGCGCGCCTATGACACCAAGCCAGCTTAGAAAAAGCTGCCTATCTTACAACAAAAAAGTCTCACTCAATAACACAAGCGATGTAATAAGAAAATTTGAAGCAAAAGGAATCGCTGTATGCCTTGCCCCAAACAACAAAATTGACAGAATCTACAGCCTTACAGATATAGGGGAAGAAATAAGGCAAATTCTGCTCAAAGTTTTCGAGCACTACAATCATCACATACAATAATCTTCTTTTCATCCTGGCTTCGTCTCGCGCTCACCCCTTCACTTAAATCTTTCCCCAAAATCGCAATTTTGGGTCGCCTAAAAACAGGCTAAAGATTTAATGTGAGGTTCGCTATTTGAGCCTCAGCCCGACGACGACTAAGCAAACACCTTGCCTACGGAGGTGTTTGCCATGAACGCAACACAAAAAATTAATGAAATATTAGAAAAAATGGACCAATCTCACTCGGGCGGTGAATATACTGTCAGGGCAGATGGTGTCCAGGTTTGCCAGTGCATGTATTGCAAGGCTCAGAGATATTTAAAGCAGAAAGAAGAAGAAATGGTTATCCATTCCCTTCTGTCTTCTGTTTTTTAATTCTTTTCTTTAATTCCCTTGCGTACTTGCCGCCTCCCTTCGGTCGGCGGACGTGTCTGTAACGTGGTTCCCAACTTGGTTCCTTATGGAATCAGATAAATGATTAAATAGTATTGATTTTATTGGATTCTGCGCGCGCTGATGCTTACTAATACCCTCAAGAAAACACCCTGCCCAAAAATGGGCAGGGGTGATGAAAAAGGAAGTGCGGTTATACTATTTGTCTTTCTTTGAACTTTCTGCTTTTATAAGCCTTAGCGCATAAACATAGTCGTCAACAAAACTTTTGTTTCTCTGCATTTCTGCCTCGGCTGTAAGCCTTACCTTTGGCTTTCTTTTGAACTTCTCCGAAATCTCTGCTGTAAGCAAATCGAGCGTCTTATCGTACACTTCAAGGGGATTTCCTGACACCTTGTCTGCAAAGTCACGCACGGAACCCTGCCCGTACCATGTATAGGTCTGTTTAAACCCGTCCAGATTCTCGTCGAGAATAAGCCACTCATGGTCATTGTCTTTTTTGTTCTTGTATATGGAAAGGCAGTCACCCTCTCCGACGTAATAATCCACAAGATTAGGCATATATGAGAGAGGGAAAAGCTCGCGCGCTGTCCCGTCAGTATATGCAACCGTGTAAGACTCTGCGCCCAAAATGAATATTTTTTCATAGCGCACAGTGATGCCGTCAGTATAAGGAATTTCGCCTGCGCTAAATCCGATGCTATTGTCATAACGCGGATCTCTTAGGTATTCTGCAACATCCGTTGCCTTTGCCCGTGTTTCTCTTTTGTACTGTTCCCACGACGTGAAATTTGAAGGCAGTGTCGCACATCCCGAGAGAGCTATTGCTAAAGTGAAAAGAAATAGTGTGTTAATACGCATAGGCTTTAGAAGTACACCGCCATTCCGAATAAGCCGCGATTCGTGATAAGGCTGTTATTGGACATATCCTTAGTCGCATTTAAGTTATACTCGATAAAGAAAGACGTGTTCTCTTTAACAAACCACTTCACTCCGATCATGCCACCGTATGAAAGCTTGGTTGACCTTAATGTTCTTTCATTGGGCTGGTATGTCGCTGTTCTTGTTGCGCCAAGCTGGCCGCCGACATAAGGCACAATATCTGTCTCAGTGAAGAAGTGGTATTTTAAGAATCCTCCACCTGTAAGCTGGCTGCTTCCTGCATTACTGTTCATGGATAAATCGCCGTTTGTCGATACACCAAACTCTAATGCATCTGTAAGAAATGTTCCATAGCTACCGCCAAGATTAAACTGCGTTCCCGCATTTATATGCCTGCCTGAATAAGTGTAGCCGTCAATTTGTGTAACACTGCCGCTAACTGCAACTTCCTGATTACCCTGTTTTACTTTTGCGAATGAAAGTGCGCATGAAAGAATAACTGCTAACAAAAGAATGCCTGAAAGAAGCTTTTTCATTTTATTTCTCCTTATCTTTTACAGCTACTAAAAATAACGCCCTGAAAACTTTCTCACCTCCTATCTGATTTTTTCAAGTGGTTTTGGTTCAGTTATATTTTGCTGTTTCATTGCAGCAGAAAATGCTGAATTATTTCTCATTGCGTTCCATGCGTTTAACTGTTTTGCATTTAATGAATCAATTCGCGAGTTGTAAGCCATTACTGCATCATCGGTACTTTTTGCATTGCTTATCTCGCCAATAAAGCTCATTGCATCCTTAACGTATCCCATGACAGCAGAATTCATTTCATTGCTTAGAGATACTGCTGATAGCTGTGAGCGGTTTACCTGAACAGAAGAAAAACATGCTAATGAAATATCCTGAAGTTTCTTCTGCTGTGCAAATGTTCCAATATCGCTTCTGTCCCACGCTGCAAGCTGTCCATGCATTCTTGAAGCAATGATTCTGTTTCTGAATCGTGATGTGTCTTTTTCTATGCTTTCTTTAATCCTGCTAAGATTTTCAGACGTGCTTTTTATTTCAAGGGCAATGCTTTTCGCCTGCTCAGCCAATAGATAATCTGCAAGCTTTTCTCTTAGCTGGATATCTGTTGCCGAATTAATCTCTTTTGCTATTGTTCCTGCAAGATTCAAAATATCTCCTCCGACACTCGACGGTAAATCGCTGTGTATTGACGGACTGGCTCCCTGCACTGGCATTTTCATTTCAAAGCCAAACACTTCCTGATACTGTCCATTCAGCGTTACTTTCTTAACTCCCATATTGGCCTTGTTGTTGGGATCAAAACCCACAAGAAGGATTTCTCCGTCGGCAGGTAGTCCAGTTATCTGCCATGATCCAAAGTCTTCGCCTTTGCCAGCAATACTTTTTGCTGTGCCAAGAATAGTTTTTCCGTCAGGACTTAAAACAAAGATATACGCTCCTGCCATCGGAGAATTGATGTTGCCATCCCAGAATCTGCCGTGTAATGCGCTTGCTTTCTTTGATTTTGAATTTGCACTAATTGTGCCAGATGAAGTCTGTGCTCCAATCTGAGTCGCGGTAAAAGTTAAAGCAAGAAGGAATAAAAGTTTTCGCTTACACATATATCAACTATGGGTATAAAGATTTTCAAGCGCCTGTTTCACATCATCCTTAATCAGCCCGATATAAACCTCTGTCGTGCGGACAGACGAATGCCCCAACTGTTCTTTAACAAGCTTTATATTACCGCTTGCCCTAAGAAGAAATGTGGCGTATGTATGCCGAAGGCAATGGATGGAGTAATGTTCCGGCAATGATGATTTTCTGATACAGCCGCTGAACTGTTTTTGCAATGCTCTCTTTGTTAAGGGCATATTTCCCGACGAGGTTAAGAGAAAATCTTCATCCCTGTTAAAAAGATTAAACTTCTCTCTTAAGCTAAGGTATTCAATGCACTCCTGTTTTAATTTTGAGCCAATCCAGACGATTCTTTTCTTGTCTCCCTTGCCATGACGGACAATAATTGACGAGTGCTCATCGCTTATCTGGATATCTTTGACCTGTAGTGCGGACATTTCACTCACCCTAAGGCCTGCAAAAAGCCCAAGCTCGACCATAAACCAGTTTCTCACAAGAAAGAATATGCCTTCTTTAACGCCTTTGTCCTTTGAAATGCGGCAAGAGTTGCGGAGTGTTCTTATCTCGTGCTCTGTTAATACCTTCTCCTCGCTGATGATCCACGTAAACGATTTACGCGGTTCACGGTTCGTAGGTTTGATGAACTCTTGAAAAAAGAACATAGGACAGGAACAGCGTCGGGAGTATATAAATCAAGCGGTTTCTGAAGCAGGCAGAAATATTGTGAGTTCCTTATTTACTGATTCTCGTTTAAAACTAAGGGAAGAAATTAACAGATTAGTTTCTCGACGGAATTATTGCGGATTTACAATGAGAAATCTGACATTCGGCAGGGATAGAAAACAAAAAAAGTTCACCTTTCCTACGAAAAGTGAACTTTCAGATGTAAGTTTAGCAAAAAAAGAAATAATGTCAAGAATGAATTTCCATTCGACAAATTAATCAAGCGGAATATTACAGCTCTATTAAAGAAGCTTATTTTATTTTTACCGCAGTAACCTCAATCTCAACACAGCAACCATCTTTAACAAAATTCGACACCTCTACAAGCGTACTTGCAGGACGACTATTCTTAAACACATCATCTCGGATTTTCGATACAATTTTAGAATCAGCGATATTTTTAACAAAAATTTGAGCTTTTACAACATGGTCCATAGTCATTTTTGCTCCCTTTAAAATTTCAGAAATTCTTGAAAAAACAATCTCAGTTTGAGCCTTAACGTCATTAGGTGCAACAACATTGCCATCTATATCCTGAGGAAGCTGTCCAGTAACAAATAACAGATCCGCATTGCCCAAGGGAATAAGAACTCCTTGACTATAAGACTTCGTTGGAACTCTTAAAGATTCAGGGTTTATGTGTTTAATTACATCCATATTAATTCTCCTTATTCAATACTAGCGTTATTTTTAAAAATGTTTTGATTTTTAATGACTAACGAGACGTAAATATTAATGACTTAAATTCCCTTCGTCAAATCTATGCCTATAAGAGTGCAGTCATTTAGATGTATTATGGAAATATAAATTTTATTCTTATTCATTTATATTCTTGATCATATTCTGTTCGGATAATCGTATGACTTCTTTTTCTTGCTTATACCTCAAAGATAGTATGATTCTATAATGTCGGTATAACCCGACAAATAATATTATCAAGGGTATATTATAAAGAGATAAGTTAATATTTTTATCTACTATTGAAATTAGTAATATATAAACGAACGCAAATAATATTGCAGCTGAAAAATGCCCTGTGAAATGAAGTAGCGCTGCATGGCGTTCTATCTGGTCTTGTAGTGAGTCTCCTACATTAGAACATGCTTCTCTATACGTTGAGCGATGCCTTGCCCAAGCATCCTGCCATTTTTGTTGCGGATAATCTGTTAACAAATCATTCGGAGTATATGAAAAAAACCAATTAAATTCAATCAGATGAAAGAAAATACCTGAAAGGCAATGTCCGCAAGCATAAGATAGACCCATAATAAGAAGATAGAAAACACCCTTTTCTGGTATTTTTTTCAATATATCCAGCAAAGCGATATTAGAAATAATTGACACAAAGTGAACCATACAAAGCAATACAATACTGCCGGGAATAACATACCCTAAAAAATCCCTTAGTAAAAATCCATTGTATATTTGCCCAATTATATTTGCCTTTGAGTCTGACATTATCGATATTCTTTTTTTCAATAAATTAGCATAAAAATAATGTTAGGTCAAACCCCACTTTGACAGATAATCACTTAGGCTTTTGCCCATTTGTTATTTGCCGACCACATGTTGGTTTTACTGATATCGGCTTTGGCTTTCTTTGTTCCCCTGCCGTAATTATTTCCCCGCTTGTAGGCTTTTGTGTTGGCTCAGGCTTTGAATTATTTGTATTTCTTTCTTGGGCACTCATCTAAACACCTCCTTTAAATAAAATATATTTGCTCACTACAATAACTTCGATGAATAGAAATATAATTGCGATAACAAACATTACAAAACCACTTTTTAACATCTCGCCTTTCTTCTCATTAACCTCAAAGTTATTTCTATATACTTGCCACATATGTGCTGTTAAAAACCTTCTATACTCATTCTCGTCTTTTCCTATAATGTCCTTATTAAAAACATCCTCTTCGTTTATTGCCCTAAAATCACTCCTCGCCCTCGAAGCTCTCACTGAATAAAACCAAGAAAGCACTCCAAATATAAACGTGGCTAAATAGAAATAAGTCATTACAACTAACCATTGAGGCTCACATATGTTACGCAAAAAAGAACTTCCTAAGCCAAACGTCAAAGTAATGAAAACTCCCGTCGTAGCGGTTAAGCTGTAAGCTTTCCCATCAAGATCTGTTCTTCTTTTTTCTTCGCTTTTAATAAGGTCGTAGTAAATGGAATATGCTGTATTAATGACTTCCTTATTGTCGATACGCAGTCTTTCCATAACCTCGTCAAGTGTTAGGGGCTTTTTTCTCTGCAATGGCCTACAACATCTTGAAATCAGCCGAACAGAAGGGAGAGAATACACTAAAACGGCAATGCATGAAGCTAAAATAACAAGAAGATAGTTAAAAATGAGCCCATGAAAAACATTGTGGAAAAGGATTGCTATCATGGCGAGAAGAGAGATTCCACTAACCATTATAGCAATTGAAAAAGTATTGGTTCTCTTATAAGTGGATAACATCATAACAATTGTTTTGTTATCTTATCTATGCTTATTATCCGACTCATTACTAATAAATCTGCGCTACCCTTTAATTTCAATCTTAAAGTCTGGGATCTCCTTATCAGAACATTTAAATTGAACACCAAGGCCAGTCATTGTATTAACCGTTTCATTTTTTACGTTTTTACTTGGCTTGATAGACACCTCCGATGCGTCTCCATACCTATCGTAAATGATATAAATGGTTCCTCCATCGCTAGAAATTGATTTTTTTATATCCCACGGGAAGTTTTTTCTCTTTATAATCTTTCCATCGCTGGCAGACACAAACGCAAATTTATAATTATGGTAATCATGGAGTGCCTGCTTGATACCAATTACAAGAATGATGATTGCAGATACCATTGCAATAATTTTAACGCCTCTTGCTTCTTGAAACTGTGGCGGCAAGAAACTATAGACAACGTTATAAATCAGTATTAGTATCCACAAAATTAATCCTGTCAGAATTACACTCATCATCATGCTCTTTTCAGGAAATTTTATACAGTTATCTTATTACTTCCCAATATCCGCCCTTGTCAGGGCCGATCCTTTTGATAAATCCTTTTCCCTTGAGTTTTCTTATATTGTCTTTTATTTTTCTCTCAGAAATACCAACTGCTTTTGATAAATCCCCTGCTGTAACATGCGCATTCTTTCTCATTTCAGCTAAAATCAGCTCCTGATTTTCAGTGACCTTTTCAGTGACTTTTACAGTGACCTCATCTGTTCCCTTTCCGCTGTCCTGCACGCTTATGGAAACAACAGGGCGGTAAAATGTCACCTGAAAGCTTGTTTTCCTTTTTTCGAATGTCACCTTAACGTTATCCGCATGACATTCGTCATAGATTTTCTTAAGGCCTGAACCCCAATGCTCTATCTCTTTAGATTTGTAAAGAACTTCGGCTATCAGAGGATTGCGAAGGACTGATTCGTGTTTACCCTTGATAAAATCCTGCGGCTCTAACCCTTCTGGAAACTTTCCTGGGTTTGATATCTCTATTCTGTTCTTAAAAATTGCGATGTAATTGCTTTCCGGTGCGCCATAGTCCCGATGGCAGAATGAGTTGATTATTGACTCACGCAGTGCCCGTATCGGGATTTCAGGGATTTCTTTGCGCTGAAGACCCGGAATTTCAACTCGCCAGTTCATCTTTTCTTTTAAATACTGTCCGCTCTTTTCTATCAGATCAAAAATAGTACCTTCATACATCTGGATATCAAGAAAAGTTGATTTGTCATTACCTGCAAATACTGCAAGCTGTACTCGTAAAGAATTCTTGTTGCAAAACAATACTTCCGCTGCTTTAAGGAGTTTTCCACTCTTAATCAGCCCAAGCCTTTTTAAAATGCTTTCTTTGTTGTCAAAAGAAAAGCTGATTCTTCCGGCAAGATTTGCTTTTTCAATATACTGGCTTAATAAGCCTTCATTAATATCCTTTAGTTTGTCTGCCGAAGGCTGTATTTCCCATCTCCACTTATCCTCATTCTTTTGCAGGAATATTTTACCAAGCTCTCTTGCTGAAAGCTGCCGATTCTCATCACCGACTCTCATGAATGCCCTGCCAAAAGCAAAATACGGCGCTTCTGTTCCTTCAAACGTCACTATGACACAAGCTTTGCCGCTGATTTTTTCTTCTTTGATTTTCGGATAAATCTTCGGCTCAATATTCTCACCGATAGAATGGCTAATTTCTCGAATGGTTTTATCACTCACCGACTGCCCGACAACGGTCCCATCATTTTTAATGCCAAAATAAATTTTGCCCTTGCCGTGCTTATTAAGCATTGCAGAGATGGCAGTAATTGCTTCTTTCAATTCAGACGTCGATTTCTTCAGTTCAAGTGTTTCTGTTTCTTTAAGACTCATGCTTTTTACCAAATTTGTTATTGCTTAAATATTTAACTATACAAAAAATTCATTGCTTAAATAACAAATATATTTTTCACAACGCATTGTTTTCATTTTTTTCTATCACCCTCAACGCAAAAACCTTCCCGTTTCTAAAGTGCACAAATATCGACACTTTGGCAAGATTATACCACCAATATTCATTTCTTTTAAGACGCCTTTACACTCTTATGAAGAAATCCAAATGGGACCTTCATATTTCTACCTTTATTTAATATCTCTTTAATTTTCCCAATATTATAAGCCGGCTTCCTGGGCACATCACTAAACTGCTCGTCGTTCAGATACTTCTTAAAATACCTCTTCGCTGCAATATCTATTCTTACCGCACCTGCCCACATGAGCATATCAATCTCGATGTCATGAAAACTATCCAAGTCTGTGCGCAGGTCTGCTATCATTTTGTCTATCTCATCAGGAAAAATGTCATAGACGGGCATCTTATCTGAAACATCTTCACTCAATTTCCCAAAGTCCTCATACTTCTTCCCTTCAAGATGGCTTCTGACAGGTTCTCCGAGAATCAGTATTGTTCCGGGAGTCTTTTCAGCATCCGGTTTTTTTGTGGCATCATACAAAATCCTTCTCCGTAAAGAAATAATTTGATCAAGGGCTGTATTAATAATTCTTGAGGTATTTTCCAATATATTTGGGTTAAGATTAGGTGTCCATTGAGGCATATATTGTCCTGCATCAATAATCACGAAAGGGATTCTTTCGTTCTTTTCCTGCAATATATTCTCTGAGCCCAAATTATCATATACGCCACCATCTGACAGAAAGACTTGCGCAGGAGGATTCTGATTCCGTCGTTTATCTGGTTCCCACCAGTTAAAATAGAAATTTCGTTCTCCAAGAGCTAACCTATATGGAGTAAATACAGGGGGAAAAGCAGCTGAACATGCTACAGCAAAAGCAACTTTGATATCATTATCTTCTGTAACGCCTATGAGATTCCCTCCAAAATCAGTTTGCTTGAACCTAAATCTCTTGCCAGTATTTAAGCATGTGGCATTTGCACACCATTCAGGATAAGAAACCAAAGACTTCATCAGCTTATTTTTAAAGAATAGCGACTTGAGAAGAAATAAATAATTTGCGCTGAAAAGCTTGGTCGGCCGAATGTAAAATATAAGAAAGATACTCGCAGGTAAAGTTATGAACAAAGGAATCTTAAAATATGATGCGGCAATCAGATATACAATACCAACAAGTCCAATAAAAGCAAAAATAGGCAAGGTTATCTGCTCTCTAAATCTGCTCTGTCCCAATTTCTTTAATGGCTCAGTCACTCTCTGATCGAAATCTTTGATATCTTTAAAAGGGCCTTTTTCTAAAGCAACCATAATCACACCCGCTGTTATGCTCCCGCCGGAAACCGAATCAATCCTGCAAACTTTTTCCCACAGTCCAAGCTCGACAAGCCTTCTGGCTACACCTAGTGAATAGAAAGTTGCCCTAAAACCACCGCCGGAGAAAGCAAGTCTTAATTTACCATTTTCCATATATCTCTCCTTTTTGCATCAGGACATAGCCCCTATATAGATTGCATAGTTTCCACAATCTCCGGCTATAATCATTATTGCTGGCACTCCATCAGCCCGTCTCATATCTGTAAGTAGAGCAAATGCTTTTTTATCATCTCCACTCGGACTGCATGAATTGCCAGGATGAGAATGCCATTCTCCAACATACTCTAGCCTTCCCAATGTCGCTTCTTCTATTTCTTTCATTCTCTGGGTTAATCCCTGGCATCCTCGAATATACACCGTAGGCCATTCCTTGCTATCGGGAGGAGACGGCAGCATATCAACAATATAGGCGATTTTTCTTTGCATGTCAAAAGAACCAATCAATACCCCTCCAGTTTCATTAGGCAATCGTTTATCACGGGCTGTAAAGATTCTGCTTAGTAACAATTCATCTATATATAGAATCCAACCGCTCGTCTTAATTTCAGTCATTCTTATAGGTGAGAATGAATGGCATTTAACACTCAAGTTACTAGCATTAGCTCTCCAAATGCTAATCTGTGCGGTCTCATTATTGCAAGCTAATCTAAAAGCTCTGCTGTCTATTGCTGAATGCAATGCCACAAGCTCTTGCGATAAAGAAAAGTTAATATCCCTGCATGAATTTGCATACCTGATTCTTTTCTTAGAAACTGCTAAATGTCCCTTTAAAACTTTTTCATTGATAAGAAATCTATAATATTGCATCTCTAAACAATCCAATGGTATTTCGCGTTTTGAATCTTCTGCCAATAGAACAGAATCAAATCCTGATGGGGTAAGAAATAGCGCGACTCGCCTGGAAGATGACGGCAAGTCACGAGTGATAAAACGCATTGCCGCAACAGATGCCGTACAGTCCAAAATAATATCTGCCCCAAACAAAGCCTTCTTCATTTCTTCGCTATAATTAGAAAGATTTAGTATGTCTTTAATCTCATAGTTTGCCACTTCTTCACCGTTAACTATTTGATTCGCAGTCCACGCTAAACATGCGGCTTTAGCGAGACCTATGGCACGAAAATCTAGTACATGACGTGCGAGGTTATGAGGCAAAAATATATCATTATCTACTACCGTCCATTTTCCAAAGCCTGTTCTTACTAAATTCAGAAAAACTTGCGAGCCAAGAGAGCCTCCACCTATAATACAAATTTTCTGATCATCTTGAGGCACAATCCCATTCTGCACAGCAGCCATTGCTTTAGAGAATGAATACATTGTCGTGCATGTCTCAAGAGCTATATTTTCACCTCTCATATTTTCGTCAACTGAAAGAAGTCTACCTAAAGAACCATTAGTCATTCTCCACACACCTAACTCAATCCCAGCTGTTTGTATCTGGACATTAGACAAAAAAGTCCAAATATCAGTAGCTTCAATCTTTCCATCCTTGCGCCGTGTTTTCGGAAAAGCAATTATTAGTATAAGATATTTATCCTTTATGCCATCAAGACTGCCTTCGGATTGCCATTTCTGCAAAACGGCTCTTAAGCTATTAAGCAAATCGAACCCTATGGCAGAAGTAATCTCATGTAGCTCAAGTAAGCTTTTTGGCTTTCTATTGATCACCCCATGAACTTGTGGAGGACATTGAAATACAACAGAAATGAATTTCGCCTTTTCCCTTTCCTCTTGATGATCTGCCTTATACGCGATAAAAGTCCATATATTGTTAGAAGCTTCTTTCAAATGAATCTCAAGATTCGGAGGATTCTCTGGATTAAAGGACTCAAACAAATCAAATGGGATTACAATCTGCTTTCTTGGCTCCAAAAATAATGGTTCCAAAGGCTGATCTTCACCATGCAGTTTACCTCTTGCCGTATCTGCAAACCATTGTCTAATTCGTTCAATAAACCTCACCGGGGTGAGATGAAGTTTTACTTCGCTGAAAAGCTGGTCATAAAGGCAAAGGCTTGTTGGAGATTTATCTTCATCAAGAGTTGTGTGAGGAACCTTTGGGAAGTTATCTCGCAGTGAAAGAACCAATGGCATTAATTCATCCTGAGGATCAAATACAGCTGCTATTCTTTCATGTTTTTCAATAGGATACACATTATTCTTCTGCCCAAGCTCTACTTCAACATCAAAGACTACAGCCTCAAAACCAGTTTCAAGAGATCTGCACTCAACGAGTTTTACAAAGGGCAGAGAACCCAACTGTATGACAAAAGCAATCTCTTTTGCCCTATAAATAGTCAACTCATCAATCTTAATAAGTCTCGAAGATAGCGGTAATCCTATATATGCCATTATTAACCAGCTCTTGGTGCTTGGCGACCTATAATATTATATCCACCACCAGTAATTTCTTTTTTTCGAGTTGCGCCACAACCATCAATCGTTATAACTAAAGGCTGAGGATTCGATTTTTTTGGATGTTCCATTGTTACAACAAACTCGCCATTAATTGCTGCCGCTCTCTTCTTATAGTAGCTTGCTGCCTGCCGATGTGGAGGTTGATCCGTATCCTCAGACGGAATGATATCACTTGATGATACAAGCAAGCCGTTCTCGCCGCCCTGCTCAAAAAGAAACTTTACTTCTTTTGCAGGATCAGTTTCATCTTTCCCCTTTTCTTCATTTAAAGCAGTATAACTGCAATGATGCGGAATTTTCATAACATCCCAACCCAGACGCTCCGTTCTTTTATGATATTGCGTTATATTTACAATATCTGTTAATACATCGTATGTGGCATCCGAGCTTAAAAATAACCTTGTATCGACGCTATTGTAATTAAAGATTGCCTGCATTATAAGACATGCCTCATTACGGTCAAAGAGCTCAGCTTCCTGCCTTACTGCAAACGGAGAATGAGCAAAAAATTCTACGCCATCGGACAATTTATCAAAACCCGGAACTATCTGCCCCGCATCAGTAATCAGATGCCTTCTCGCATCTAGACTAATTCCTTCATTTTCACACCACTCTTTAAGACGTTCTGGCCGCGAGAAAACTCTTATGCCTGCTCCATTCTTTAGGCGATATCTTGCCTCTGTCCTCAAAATAGCCGCTTCTCCTTCCAGCCCTTCTTCAATAATTAATGCAGCCGGAACCCAAAGTTCATTAATCTCAAACCTCTCACCTTCTTGATATTTCTTCGCATGATTAAGGTAAAAGAACTCGGAAAAACCATGAATATGGTCATCATCAACATGCGTAAAAGCAACCACATCATAATAATCCTTATTGTCCTTCTTCAAGTCAGACTTTAGGGTAGCCGCAAGATCTACCCGTAAATCATTTTCATCATCAGGATCTTTGCAACTCGCGTAATCAAATAGAATCTTTTTCTTGCTCTCTAAATCAATCAAGCAACAGTCTGCGTTTCCAATCGGGAAAAATGTCAGTTTGTGCATAAAACCTCCTAATCTTTAAAACCTCTCCAAATCTATCCTTCAACAAGAACATTATTTTCTTCACCCGTGCATCTCACTCTAACCCCATGCTTAATTAGGCATGCCTTTAAATTAAAATCAGGATGCTCTTTATCTCCAACAGCAGAAACAAAACACACATCGGGCTTAATTATTTCTAGAATCCCCCTGCTAAGATTTTGTCTTGCTCCATGATGCGGCACTTTTAACCAATAGTTTTTTTCTAGCTGACTCTTTATTTTAGTAAAAGCCCTCATTCCTGCATCGCCCGTAAAAAGATACTTTCTTTCATTCGCCGTGATTTGAAAGATTAAGCTAGATTCGTTCTCCGCGCTATCTGGGCCATCTTTCCCTATTACATCGCAATCTCTAGCTGATGAAGCGTATTCCTGTGCTGGAGGCGAATAAGGACTGCGAAACTTCATTAATTGTTCATAATAAAATCTCTCAGTAGGCCCCAAGATTTTTATACTCCAACTTAAACAGAACTGATTAAAATCCGTATTGGGACTATCAGAAAAAGGTTCAATAATATTGTTCTTCAAACCATACTTGTCTGCCACTGTCATAAATTTCTCGGCATCCAGAATTGAAGAACAAATCAATTCCCTTCTTTCACACAAACTCCAAGTCTTTTGATCTACAAGTATTTTCGAAGCTAAAAGGCTGTCGCGAGCCTCCGGAAGATGCATCCATATCTGCTTAACACTTTCGTGATATTTCTCAAGAATATCGCCTAATCCACCAATATGATCTCTATCTAAATGGCTACAGATAAGAAGATCTGGCTTAATACCTTCTTTTTCAAAATAATCAATTATTTCATGGTTGTGATTCTTGCCATTTCCTCCGTCTATCAATAAAGTCAGTGCCTCTTTATTCTTTGCTAATTGCACAACAATTGCATCAGCATTTCCAACATTTAGCATATGAATTCTTATATTCATACTTTCACCTCAAGCTATTGGAATACTTTTAGGCGTGCACATATCAAGCGCTAAATGGCTTGAATATGACAGGAAAAAGCTGTCAACCTTCTTCCGAGTCTCGTCATCAAAACGGAAAAAGTCATAGATGTCTTTTCTAAATATAAGAAGTAAAGTGAAGAAACCCGCACTGTGGAAAAACGCTCTATGGTTTGGCGAAACAGCAGGCTCTAAAATATCTGGCAAAAGCCCTACTATTACTCCCCCAAAGAAACAAGTAACAGTTCTTTAGGTTTGATCTCTTCTTCCCTGATCATTTTCACGCCGACATATAAACCAACCGCGCTTAATCCACCAACTAAAGCATGTACTTTTCCATTAGCCATATAAAAGTCTCCTTTATTCCCGCACACATCATTCTTATCCCTGATCATCCAACTGTTAAAAGAAATTACCTATAATTAACCCAAAGCAACGAAAGAACAACCGGGTAACGTCCTAGCTTTAATGATTGTTCTCGTATTTTCTCAACCCTATAACGATTTTCGCTCTCTATCCACATTTCAAATGGCACGACCTCGCCATCTTCGGGAACAACCCCTCCATTCAAACATTGCCATGCCAAACTTTCCTTGTGAATCTGCTGTCTTTTCTCAAACCAAAGCTCATTGCAGTTGTCGCTCCTCTGCCACCAAGTGACTTTCCCATTCTCAGAAAATACGACAGCACATGATTGTTCAGTTTCCTGCACGTATTTCACTACAGCCGAAGTTAAGCTTGTTTGAAATTCATCAGCCAACACCTTAACTAGTCTTATATTGGGCATTACGTCTTTGCATCTCGGTCTATACAATTTCGTAGGCATTAATAGTTCTGATGCAAAAATACTCGCTTCCAACTCAACCGGGTCTGAGCCATATCCTTTTATCGCAGCCTCGGAGTATAAATCGAGCTGCGAAATATCCGGATGAAGCTCCCAATGGCCCAGCTCGTGCGCAATCGCAAAGCGTTTTCTTCCTACCTCTGGAATATCCTCTCGGATACGTATGATTCCCTTATTGCCTTTGCGTATTAATCTTGCCTCAGCACCGTCAAGCGCTCCTTCCACAACAAGAACTCCTCTTGCCATCGCGATATCCTCAAGAATGATCTCATCTGGCTTTGAAAAAGAATATTCCTGCGTAATGCGATACGCTGTGGCTTTCGCCTTAATTTCATTAGCTTGCGTTATCTTCATTTCTTCTCGTTAATTGAATCTAATAGCATAAAATCTTCCAGTAAAGACTCCAAATCTGCATCACTTGCCTCCTCAAACTTGCGGCAGTAAGCAGATGCTTGTTCTCCTGTGAGATTAAAGATCCCTTGAATCTTAGCAATTAATTCTTCCCTTGTTAAAGCAGCCTCTTTGGCTAAATCAGATATCTTTGATTTTAAATGAGCCAGCAATTCCTTTCGTTTCTCAGAGGCTCTGGCTAATTCCTCTCCGGCTTTAATCTTCTTGAATAGATTCGGCACTTCTTTGATGAGCTTTTCAGTATCAATACCCTCCTCTTTTAATTCGGCAACTATTTCATGCAGTGGCATTGACTGAATCTCTTGCTCGTCCTCTTGGACAAAGATATTCAAATCTTTAAGAATCTCAGACGCATTCTGAGGTGATTGGTCTCTACTCATCTTAATCACTCCCTTTCATAAGCATTGAGCTCTGAATTCTTTTTTGATACTCCCGTAGACGCCTTCCCATCCGTTTTTTCAAGTTATAGATTTCTTGAACCCCTACCTTCATTTTATCCGCCATTTCCTTCGGCTTTGTAATCCCCTCCATAATACATTCAACAATACCAATCAAGGGCTTATCATCCGCAAGAAAGTCAATCAGCCCATATACATACTCCTCATCTTCTTTTCTCCTTTCCTCAGCAATCAACGCACCGTCAGGAGAATTGCTAAAATCCGGAATTTGCTGAATAGGATCTTCATCGAACTCCGAGTTGATATTCAACGAAACAACTGTACGATTCTCCTTCCCCTCAAACACGTGGCTTATCTCGCTTTTTACAATACCTAACAACACCACTAATAAATCAGGATAAGATTGAGAATCCCATTGTCGATCCCCGGAATACACTTTAGCGATGGCATCCATAGCAAAGTCTTCGGCTGTCTTACCGTTTACAACTTTACGCCCACGATCACCACATACGGTTCCTTGAGATATTCTGCTGCGGGCGTATTTAATAAGCCTTGGGATGGTATCGCTCCAGTTATGTGCCTCTAATAACGTCCTGACTTCATTTGAAGGAACTGCCATTTTCTGCCTTTCGGTTCAGGGTGAACAACAAGCCCTTAATAATATCTGCCGGGAAGTTTGCTAAATTTGCCATATATTTTGAAAAATCTTTTAAAAGCCCTAAAAACACAAAAACCTTCGCCGTTAAGCGAAGGTTTTAATTCTTTTTATGTGGCAGTTCCCCCCTTCGAAACGTACCACCCAACTTGTCAGTATCTTTATAACGTAAAAAGAAGCGCTGGTCAAGGCTTTCTTTCCCTCTCAGTCGCCTAAGATTTTGCTCCTTTATTTTACATCCCTCTTTTAATTTCTTCAATGCCAAAGCCATATAGCCTTTCTATATAATAAACATAAAAAGACGCGGGCAAGAATTCCTGCTCCTTGGTAGTCTTGCCCAGACCGCCCCGAGTCTTACCTTGTAGAACCTCCTATGCACTTCGCGCAATTGTCATACCGCTCTCTGTGCGCTTGGTCCAGAGTGTCGGGCGTAAACCCGACGCCATGACCTGCTCGCAGAAATTCATCGATCTGACACCCATTAGGACGCCGGTCTTCTTTAGTCAAATCATGGACCTCCATTTTGCTCGAACTGCTGTTTCCCAGAAACCTTTTCCCTGCACGATCCCGTGTCGGATAGCTCCTTTATTACCTCCTGTTTTTAGTGCCGTATGGCGACTGGTTTGTTGGTTTAAGCGAAATCCCCGCTTCGGATGCTTTGGCATAGACCCCATCTACAGGTCTACCGAGCTTTAAACCGATAACCCGCGTAGGTGTATTTTCTGCTACCATTTTTCGCAAATCCTTAACATCTTCTCTCGTCCAATGCTTACCCGCATTTCTTTCATACTTAGACATAGATTCCTCCTTTTTTAACATGAACCCAAAACACTGCTTATTATTACACTGTAATAAATGTAATAATTCCCAAAATTTTTTTATCCCGTTGCTAACACATTCTCGTATTTAACCCCCCTTTCTCCTTCCACGCGGATTCGCTGGATTAGGCGTTTCTTTCCAAGCTCTACGACCCTATTACTGCATGCCTGTAGCGATATTCCCAAGCGAGGGGCTAAGTCCCCCGCAGAAACGGCTCTCAGATTACCGATCAATTCTGCTGTCTTCCTGAGTTCATCGCTGAGTGTCCCTAAAATACTCCAATGACGGTTTCCTGCCCCACGCAACCGCAGTAATACAAGGCCGCGTTTATTAAGTGCATTTTCTAGATCTACACACAGCTCATCTTTGTCTATACGCACTGCAAGGTATTTCTCTCCGTGCTCACCGGCGACGAGTCGGGATAATGGAATTGCTATGGTTTCATCCGCAAAAGAATGGGACATGACTTCAATATCTGCAAAATCAATAATCAGTGTTTCCATTTCTTGTATCCTCCGCAGCGCATCCTCAATATCAGGAGCTACCTGATGACCTTCTGTTCGAAGTCCGACACGCGCGCCTAACTTATGTTTTCGAAGAATGTCTATAAACTTAATCTCAGGCATACTATTCTTTCAACTCTGTAAAAGAGGAACATTTATATCAATCTGCGTCCCCGGAAATAATACATATTGATCCACTCGCTGCTGATCATTGGCAGCAATCGTTACTGCTACGTCTCCGGACCGTACTTTTAACCATCCATCAAGCTTCTGGATAGCTGCAACAACAGACATTAATCCTCCGCCTCTCCCAATATCCGCATGCCGTGAATATCCAGAAATCGCCGCTTTAATAGCTTCGGTGTGGTCATATCGGCTTTCGGGATACTTGGGATTACTTGTCAAACTTTTACGAATCCCCACGCCAAGATCGCCGATAGACAAACACAGTTTCTTTTTATATCTCTGTAGTGCCGCTAAGCCATGGCTTACTGCAAAAAAATCTCCGGGATTGGCGTGTTCTGATATGTTCTGCAATGTTTCAAAAAGAACCTTATCGATGGTATCCATAATATCGCTGTTAATACTTTTATGCGCCTTAAGACTTGTTGAGAAACAATCAATAATTGCTCGCGCCTGATTTTCTTCATCTAAAGACCGTAATTCTACCAGAGTACTTGTCGGATTGCGTTCTCTATGTTGCAAGTGTTCAATAGATTCATTAAATGTACAATATCCCTTTAGTTCGTTAAAGACATTGGCTCGCTCCAAATACCCTTGCACATCTTCACTCTGAGGAATCATCATTTGAATTGAGCGTTTCTCGAATGTCAAATGCCGAGCCAAAAGTACAAGGCGAATGATTCCGGAAACTTCTACGAAAGTGCATTTTGTTAAATCAATAGTATTTGAACTACCAGCGCATGTGTCCTTAATGATTTGTTCTGCGCTTAAAGCGTTTAGCTCCATAATCACTCCTCATGATAATACATTGTAATGAATGTACTATTAATTGTCAAGACTTTTTCTGGTCCTCTCGGAACCGTTTGTGACCAAATTGTGACTATAAGAGGGACAGAAATCGATAAAAATCTACAAAAATGTAGAACCAATCAAGGATGCATAAACCATTCATCCTCTTCATCTTCCTCGTTTTTATTGGGGTTTTCTTCTTCGGCGGGTTCATCTCCGTAGCCAGATGCGCTATCCAATTGCGCTACGGGCGCTTGTGTTTCTCCTTCAATAATAAAAGAGCGACTCAATTGTCCCCTTCGGGGATAACGTAATCTAAGCTTTATCTGCGCCGCTGCTTGAAAAATCAAAGATTCCGTTACGCTACGGGCGCTAATTTTTTTGCCCCGATGTTCTTATCGAACATCGGCATAACCAACTCTATATTTTTTCTCTCGCTTCGCTTAGAAAAACTAAGAGTTGCTAACGCTACGGGCGCTTATACACAGATTATCGCAGATAAAGAACATACACACAGATACTCACAGATAAAAACGGATAAAAGTTCCTCATCTCAGCATTCGCTCTATATATCGAAAGGACAGTTTACCACTATTTTGAGATTTTGCAAATTGTGACCAAATTGTGATTATAAAAGTTTCCGGGGTAGAAAATCCCGATCAGTTACCCCTCAGTGGTCTCGCTCGAATCAACCGAAGACTTTATAACTTCACGCTCTTTCGCGGAGAGCGATAATACATATCTCTCGCTGTCAAAATCCTTATACAGTAGCAGCCTTACTCCTGTAAAGAATGCCGAGCTCTTCGCATCTTGGGATTGTTTTGACCAGACAACCTCCCCAATAATATGCAAAAGCGACAATACCCCATTGCCGGAGATTTGCAGCGAAAGTTTCTCCCCTTCCATGAACTGTTTAGGTGATTGAAAACAGACACCCAAAAGGCAAACGTTCTTTATTTGGGCGTTGATAAAGCTGTGCGCGCCGATAAACGAGCGAACAATCACACTCGCTTCAAGACTGTATCTGGGACATTTTCTCCGCTCCTGTGCCTGCATATTCATAGAGCAATCTATCCTGATTAAATTTATTATTTAGGCTTCCTTATCGAGAAATCGGTTAATTCGAGAGAGTATGTTTCTTGTCCAATCGAGTCATATTGGGTTTCTTTAACCAACCCGACACCGGGAGCAAAATACGATACAACCTTCATCTTTTTGTCCGCTTTTCCATCAGGCGTTGTTATATACTGCTGCGTTACAATATTTTTTAAACAACGGGTGAAATTCCCTGCCGGCACCTCGACTGTTTCAAAAGATTTTCCGCATTGAATGTCGCGCATTCTTTCGTCCATATCTCTTAATCCTTCCCCGGGGACTAAGAAAGCAAGAAAATCGTGAACCAAAATGGTCTCGCCAAGGTCGTACGCCCGCACAGTCTCAAATACCCCGTATTCATTGTAGCGCCAATAGACATCTCCTTTTTGTTGCAGCGAATATTTACGATCATCTATCGCCCCATCTGAAACTCTGACCTTGAAAGCGTCGTGCTCTTGGTCATAATCGAATATGGCATACGTTTCTATTCCTGATCTTGCATTCGAACAAAAGCCGGAATTCCATATTTTCGATCCTTCTCTATGAGGCCCGTAAGGGGATGGCGATTTTTCTACGCTTGCCTGAAGAGAAAACAGCGGTTTGAGCCCCTCCCGGATTGTACACCGATAAGACCATGAATTGCCGATAGCGAGTGGAAAATATTCTTTTCGCAAACCCTTAAGCTGAGATTCGGCAAGCTGTTTAGCATTGGAAGAGGCTGATTTGTCTTGCGTATCGTTTTTACTATTTACCGGTTGATTGTCACATCCTTCCGTGAAAACAATCAAACCCATAAAAAGGACTGCTGATAAAAAAATTGATATTTTTGTATTCATAGATATTCCTTTGTTCTCACTATTAAAACCTCTATGTTCAATGGTTATAATTTTACTAATATTCTACACCCCTCCCGCAAAACCATCAACCCGCATTTTGTGGTCAAACTGTGACTATAAAAGGGACCTGATTTGGATAAAAACGCACAAAAAAGAGACAAAAAAGGATACCTATGTCATTACCCTCTTTTATCTTCTTCTTTATTGCCTTTTTTCTTCTCCGGAAGGCTGATTTTCTTGGAAAAGATTTCGATCCGTCTTTTATTCAACTCCTCAAGCAGCGACGGATTGAAAAAGTAGCACCAGACAAGATTCCGTATTCGCACCAATTCGTCGACGTGAACACGATTATTATCTGCTACCGGCATCTTTTTACCGGTCTTTTTTTCTTTGTGAACGATGTTTGAGACATAATCGACCACATCTTGAACTGTTATAAGCCCATTGAAAACATCCTGAGAGATTACAATCTTAAAAATCGCCTCCAGCTCAATCCTCAGTATCATCATATCTACGGAATCCATCCCGATATCCACGTATAGCGACATACACGATCGCACAGGATTCCCCTTATTATGATATTCACGAATAAGCGCAACGACCCTTCTTTCCAGTATCGCCATGGATATATATTTTAGCAGTATGCTATATATTCGGTTCAAAAAAATAGCCGACGGGTTTACTGAAAAACAGCGCCAATACAGCGATTTCATTCGCGTCGGGAACTGCTTTGCCATTTTCCCAATACGAAAGCTGTTGCCGCGACAATCGCAATCCAATCTTATCGAGATCGAAAAGCATAGCTTCCTGAGAAATACCAAGTTTATTTCTGCACTCTTTGAGCCGTTCCGGCAAAAACATGGCGACACCACGTCTAATTTACTTTATCGCTAAGCTAATGTCAAGAACCTTTTACAGTTTTTTCATTGCAGTAACCGATTAACTTCATTAAGATACAAGTATGCGCTTCGGAGAGTTATTAAAAACGCTCAGGGAAAGATCCGGTTTAAAAAGAGCTGCCTTGGCACGGCTGTTATCGGTGACCTTGCCGTATATCACCAATATCGAAAAAGGGAAGCAAAAGCCGCCGACGATAGAGCGGATCGAGCAGATCGCGAATGCCTTATCGCTGACAAAACCCGACAAAGAAAAACTCTTTCATTATGCGGCAGAGGAACGTATTCCTCAGAAGGAAAGAAATCTACTCCAAAGAGGCAAACCTGTCGGCATCAGGGAGCCGGACGCCGGTTACGCCCCGGAAGGTGTTCAACGGCTTCCGATTATATCCTGGACCCAGCTGTGCAAATCCGACTGCGTTGAGAAATCTTCAGCGGCTTGCACCTCGAATGAGCATCTTTATCTCTATTGTTCCGGCGAACATCTGTTTACCCTTCGGGTTCAGAATAATTCAATGGAGCCGGAATTTCGAGAGGGAGAAATCATACTGGTCATGCCTCACGTCCCGGTCAATAACGGAGATTATGTTATTGCCATCGACACAAAGGAACGCCGGGCAATGTTAAAACAGTATAAACAATATGGTAGCAAAAAGATACTCCAGCCGCTTAATCCAAAATATCAGGATATCGAGCTCAATCTTCCCGACAGATATGTTATCGTCGGAAAGGTGATACAAAAGATCAAGTATTATTGAATCTTTTCATAAACAGAGGGCGGAATCCTTCTATAAGGAAACCATGCGGGATGATATAGAACAAATACTCGACCCGAACGAAAAAATACTCTGGCGGGGAAAGCCGAAATTCACCGCGTATATTTTAAAGTCGCTCCCCGCAAGTTTTTTCGGCATGTTCTGGTGCGCTTTTCTCATCCCTTTTTACTGGGCGATCTTTACCGGCAAAACCCCGGCATTCGTTTGGCTGGTGATCGGGCCGCACACGGCCGTCGGCTTAGGATTGCTGACCGCGCCGATCTGGCAGAGCTTTATCTATCCATATATAGAGTATGCCATCACGTCAAAACGCATTGTGTATAAGTCGGGCTTTTTTGCCAGGAACTTCGACACGGTTGATTATGTACATCTCAGCGATGTTTCGGTCAACATCGGTTTTATCGGGACCCTGACAAATACCGGTGACATCAACTTTGTTTCCGGCATGGGAATGTTCGTTCCTAAAACCGGCCGCGGGTCGTTACGCGGAATAGAAAACCCCTACGATGTCTTTAAGCTATTAAAGCAGACCTATTTCGATATTAAGACGGATGTCGAATTCCCGAACAAATACCGCCCGATGACCAATCCGGGATATTCGACGGAGTATCAGACTCCCCCGGAATAACTTGTTCAATACTCTTTAATCTTTATCGTCTGGGATCCTGAATATGCCAAAGGATCGGTCCCCATCGATTTCAACCACCGGAATAAATCTTGCTCAAGTTCGTAGGCTTTTCTACGCTCTGTTTCAATAAGATTGCGCTGCTCGGCAGGATCCTCTTTCAAATAGTACAGCTCCTTATTCCCGTTCTCTAATGAATAGATGAATTTCCAGCCGTCCGGGGTGCGGATCGAACGCTTATGGACATATAAACGGTAATCGGTTTCCGAAAACGCGGTTAAATCTACATGTTTGCCTTGGATCAAAGGAATCAGGCTTATCCCTCTCATCTGCTTTTGCAACGGCGGTCCAGGTTTGATCTGTAACAACTCTAAAATCGTCGGCATAATATCTATCCCGCGCACCTGGTCCCCGATCTTTGTGCCGCCGGGCGTTCCCGGAAGGTACACGACCAGGGGAACGTGGACCAGTTCTTCGTATAATGAAAACCCGTGGTCAAAACGTTTGTGTTCATAGAATTCAGTACCGTGGTCAGCCGTAATGATAATAATCGTTTTATCCAACAACCCTACGTTTTTTAATTCTTCGATAAATTCCCGGAATCGCGCGTCGGCATCGTTGATCTTCTCGTCATATAAAGCTCTCCAGAACCGCACATCTTCATTGCTCAGATGAATGCTTCCCTTTTCCAAACCCTCTTCCCGGAATTTTCCTTGTTCTTCTTTCCCGCCTTTTAACGGCCCGCTGTATTTAAAATCGACAAACCGCCGGGTGTACCCGTTCGGCGGATCGTACTGTCCATGGGAATCGTATCCGTGCAGAAACATAAAAAACTTTTTGTCTTTATTCTGCCGGAGCCACTCCACCGCCGGCGGGACGCTGTGGTCCATTCCGGCAAACTTCCTATCGTCTACGTACGTGTCCATTCCTTTGCCGAAACCAAAACGCGCGCTCACTCCCGCGTCGCCGGTAAAACCGCCGGTCATATACCCGTTTTCTTTCAGTATCTGCGCTAACGTGATGACTTCCGGGGACAATTTCGCTAATTCCGTAAGGACCTTCTCCTTTTCCGTATAGGTCGAGTATTTATTGACCACTTTGTGTTCCGAAGGGTACATCGACGTAAACCAGCTCATACTTGCAGGAACGGTCCAGCTTGACTGTGATATCGCGTTGGTAAAAAGATATCCTTTTTTCGCGAAGGAATCTATCGTGGGGGTCGTTTTTCTAAAATACCCCAGACAGCTGGTATGTGCTGCTTGAAGAGCATCAAATGAAACCAGGATCACATTGTAGCCGGAAAAATCCGGCAGCGGTTCCTTTTGCTCCGTGGCATTGACGGCGCGCGCGCTTAAAAAAATGAGATACATACATACAAGCCCAGAGACGAATCTGACTCCGGTCTTAGGCGTACTCATCAGGCACCTCCCTTTTAACTGCGTTTTAACAATACTCATCTCTACCAATACCCTGTCTTTCGTATGTTCTCCTGAGTCTGCTTGTCGATGGTTGAAGGAAAATCCGAAAATTCGTTGCTATACGACGGGGCTTTGTTTTTCCACGCCACCAGATCCTCCCGCATGCGTGTTACAACCTCCGGATGATCGGAAAATACGTTATGGTTTTCGCCGGGGTCGTCTTTCAAATCATATAATTCGCCTCCCTGCGTGTCTTCCCGCGGCTTTTGTATATATTTCCACCGAGAACTCCGAACCGCATAGGAACCGTCGATAGACTGACTGACGATATATCCTCGTTGAAAACTTTGGCTGCCGGGACGCAGAAGAGAAAGCAAGCTGACTCCCTGTGACTGATACGGAATGGGGATCCCCAGTAAATCCAAAATCGTCGGCATAATATCAGTACTCTGAACGAGCGCCCCTATCCTTGAAGGTCTGTCCTGCCCCGGGATGTAGACAATCAACGGGACGCGAATCGATTCGTCGTACAAAAAGACCCCGTGGTCCAGATACCCGTGCTCCCGTAATTCATCTCCGTGATCTGCGGTGATGATTACTATTGTTTTTCGCCGAAGGCCCCTTCTCGTAAGTTCCTCCAGTAATGTTCCGACGAGTTGGCTGTCCAACACATCTACGGCACTATCCAGCAACGTTAAAAAAGATTCAAAAAGACTTTCGTCGCTGCCTTCCACAGATTTGATTATTCGATCCCAAAAGAAACCTTGAAGTTTATGACGTTTTTCAACCCGCTGCTCTTTCATTTTATTGCGCAAACCCTGAAGTTCATCGAGCCCTTTCGGCTGAAAGTTATTCGTTCCGTCCTGCGGTTCCAACAATTCCGCCGCCTTCATCTCTTCCACGGTTGATAACACTCTTTCTCTAAACCACGCCTCAAAGAATGCCGGCGGCCGGACCCCGAGGCGATTGGCCAGCCGGAATTGAGGATAATGCTTCACATGCGTTACATAGGTATGGATCGTAACAAAGAACGGGCCCGGTTTTTTTCTGCGGATCCATTCGACAACGCCTTTAAATGTTATTTTTTCGATAAATCGTATTTTTCCCTTTTTCTGCGGGATGTTTTTACGCTCTGCCCCATGATATTCAAACCCACGCATAATACTTCTATTCGCTCCGGTGTGCGGATCTTCGATAGAGCCGAACCACGCGGTCGAGTATCCATACAGGCGCGCTATTTCAGCAAGCGTGTAGAGCCTGTCCGGGATACTGTCTTTAAACACGTGCCGAACGCCATGCGAGACCGGATAGGTCGACGTAAAAACGGAAGCGGTACTGGCCAATGGTCAGGGGCATTGGGCAAAAAGCATTTTCAAAAACGAAGCTTTCACGCGCCAAAGCATCTATCGACGGAGATGTTTTCTTTTGGGGATTATAACATCCTAAATAATCCGGCCGTAATGAATCCGCGATTATAAGGACAACATTATATCCTTGATACTTTCCGGGATGCGTTTCGCCAAACATCGGAATTGGCAATCCCGCATGGGCTGTGAACAAACCAATAAAAAGAAAAAGCGCTTTCAATCGGTGTATCATTGTAGCGACGGATTTCTTTTTATTCTATTGTATATCTCTTGCGCGAGCAACTCGTTTCCCAGATTATTCGGATGCCAAAGGTCGCGATCGTCTTCCTTTCCCGCCGTAACGCCGTAGGGCTTATCCCCTCCCCAGCATGTTAATACAGGGCAATCCGGCTTTGTAGCCTCCATCCAAGACTGTCGTATTAATGAATCTCCCCGAGTTAACCCTTCGCTTTTGCTCAGGACACGCCGGCTTCGCCGGCAGGCCCGGGGTTTCTGTCGGGTGTTAAAAAAAAGAACGGAAGTAAACTCTGAAGGATATTTCTGAAAAAATACAGAGGCCGGCGACAAAGAGGACGAACAATGCTCTTGTCCTTTTCGCAAGCAAAGGATGGGCTATTCTATTTTAGGAAATACCGGTTCCGACTGGTTAAAAATATCTGCGCGGGGCGGGAATTGAACCCGCACGCCCGAAGGCATACGCCCCTCAAACGTATGCGTCTGCCAGTTCCGCCACCCGCGCGAAATAAAAATGCTCAAAGATTATAACAAAGAGTCTTGCTTAACACAATGCAGTTTTGTCTATCGCAAGAGAATAGAACCATCTTGCGTAAGAAAAGACCGGACCTGCGCATGGATCTTATCGACCTCGTCATTGCTCAAAGTCCTGTCATTTGATTGATACCGGAACCGTACGGTGTAACCGCGCAACCCCGGCCCTATCTTCTCTCCTGTATAGGTATCGACGACTTCGAGGCCGCAAAGGAATCCCGGAGCAGCCGCCTGTATCTTTTGCCTGATATAATCAAACGTCTGCGGTAAACGCAGCGCCAAACTGATGTCCCGGACGACCTCCGGAAACCGGCTGAATTCTTTGTATTTTCTTTGTGAAAGCCGTGCCGCAAACAATGCCGGGACGGAAAGATCCGCGACAAAAACGCGTTTCTTGCTATCGATCTTCTCAAGGACTTTCCCGGAAAAAATGCCCACATATCCGGCTGCCCCGCCGCGGACCTGAAACTGTAATCCTTCCGATAAAAACGGCTTTTGCACGGAAGAAAATACAGCTGGCTCGCCGCAAAAAGCCTGTATCAGGCTTTCCACGATCTGTTTAACCGTGTAAAAAGAGACGTCTTCCTGCTCGACATAATACAGCCCCAATCTCGTTTCTTCCTTATATGTACCGCTTTGCCGCATATAGCTGTCGCCGATCTCAAAAAACCGCAGATGCCGCGCATTGTTGCGCAGATTATGACCGATAACGTCTAATGCCGTCAGATACAACGCCGGTCTCAGATAGCGTTCATCTTTCTTCAAAGGATTGACGATCTCGACCAGGGATTCTTGGGCCTCGACCAAAGAAACCAGCGCATCATTAAGAAAACAATAGGTAATGATCTCATTCAACCGCTGGCCGCGCAAGAAAACCCTCAGCGTATTCTTGAAATCGAAAAAAGCTTCTTCCGGGCCTTGAGCGCGCAACGGAGCATCGTGTGTTTTCAAAGGGATGTTATCGTAGCCGTATAAACGGACGATCTCTTCGTAAACGTCGACTTCCCGGACAATATCTTTCCTGAAAAACGGAGCCGTTATGTCCAGGACATCATTTGCTTTCTGTTCAACAACGCACTGCTGCGCTTCCAATAAGCCCTGTATTTGATATTTGTCGATCTGGGTACCCACATACGCGTTCATCTTCGGGACTGAAATGCTGATACGCGTTTTCGCATCTTCAGGCGGCGTTCCGCAGACCGCGCTTCCGACAATGCGGGCGCCTGCGTGCGAAACCATCGTATCAACAGCCTCGTCCTGTGCCGCGAATAAATACCGCGCGACGGTCTCCCGCTCAAAACGGTATGAAGACTCGGTTGAAACACCCGCGCGGCGGCGGCTGGTACGCACAACGCCTTTAGCAAAAAGCGCCGCCTCCAAAAAAACGCGCGTCGTCGTCTCAGTGATCTCGGTCTGTCTCCCGCCGATGACCCCGGCTAAAGCAACAACCTTAACATCATCGGCTATGACTAAGGAATACTCATCAAGTACCCGTTCTTTATTGTCGATCCCCAACAGCTTTTCTCCGCGGCGGGCCCTGCGCACCTGAATATTCCCCTTCAGTTTATCCAGATCAAACGCATGCAACGGATGCCCCCACTTCAACATACTATAATTGGTCGTGTCAACGACGGTGTTGATCGATAGGAAACCATTGCGCGTCAGGCATTCCCGGATTTTTGAACTCGACGGTTTGACTGAAACACCCTCAAGTATCACACCCCGGTAAAACGGGCAATCACGCGTATTCTCGATAGTAACCGTCATTTTCTGCGCCGGAGGAAGCGCTTTGACCGGCGGTAGCGCAGTATGGGATTTTTGATGCAGGAGCGCCGCTACTTCATGACTAAGGCCGATAATCGACAATAAATCCGCCCGGTTCGACGTTATTTCCACGTCAAACAGGGTATCGCCGCCGGATTCAGTCATAGAGGAAATCTGAATCCCCGCCATAGTCAAACGGTCGGCTAATTCCTGCGCAGATATAGGAATAGCGATATATTCCTTTAGAAAATTAAGATTAAATTTCATAAAACTGTTTTAAAAACCGCTCATCATTCTCGAACAGGAGCCGAATATCCGGAATCCCCAGCTTTAACAGAGCGATCCGTTCCACTCCCATCCCGAACGCGAATCCCTGATACCGCGTAGGGTCTACGTTGCAGCTGGATAATACGTGCGGATGGATCATCCCGCACCCCAAAACTTCCAGCCACCCTTTTCGTGAACACAAAGAACACCCTTTACCCTTACAGACGATACAAGAAATATCTACCTCGGCGGAAGGCTCGGTAAAAGGGAAAAACGACGGCCGGAAACGCAAAGCGACATCCGAGCCAAAAGTCTTCTGGGCAAAATGATACAGGATCCCTTTCAGATGCGAAAAGTTTATCGCCGTATCGACCGCAAACCCTTCGATCTGGTGAAAAACATAGGAATGAGACGCGTCTACGGCATCCGGCCGGTAGACTTTTCCGGGAACGATAAACGCGAACGGCGGTTTATGCTTTTGCATGACCCGTATTTGTGACGGTGACGTATGGCTTCTTAACAGGTATTTACCGCGCGGGCCTTCGGGCAGTTGCAAAAAGAATGTGTCAAAATCTTCCCGGGAAGGATGGTCCTTGGCAATATTCAACGCTTCAAAGTTATGATACTCGTCTTCGATCTCGTTGCCCTCATATATCATGAAACGCAACTCTTTAAATACAGCGCAAATAGACGCGATCATCGCAGACACCGGATGAATGCTTCCGTTCGGCTGGACCGGGAAAGGGATGGTCGGATCAAAAGAAGAACCCCCGGCGGACGCTCCCGCATTTTCCTGCTTCTTCGCCAGTAAGTCGGCTATCGTCCGCTTGGCGTCATTGAGCAACTTCCCGACTTCCGCGCGCTCCTGCCCGGAAAGCGCGCGCATCGCCGAAGACACTTCGGACAAAAAAGATTTTCTTCCTAACAGTTCTATGCGCAACTGCTCAAGATCTTCGCTTCCGCCAGCGAGTGCTATGCGTTTCTGGGCTTCCTGTGTAAACTTGATCAGTCGTTCTTTCATTCCCGTATGCACCCAAACAACCTCCCACGCAGCCGCGCTTTCCGTACGGGCTGCTTTCCCCGGACGGAAAACGAGTGGCGTCACGATACTCGTTAGTTTTTTGCTGCTTCTACGATCTTCGCGAAAACCTGAGGATACTGTGCTGCGATATCCGCAAGAATATCCCGTGACAGCAAAATCTGTTTCTTTTTCAGAGCGGCAATAAAATCGTTGTACCGCATATCGTGCTGCCGCGTCGCCGCGCTAATACGCGTGATCCATAACGAACGGAACGCGCGTTTGCGTGCTTTGCGGTCACGATACGAATAACGAAGCGCACGGTTTACCGTTTCTTTCGCTCTTCGAAATCTTTTTGACCGCTCTCCGCGAAATCCTTTGGCTAATTTCAGCAGCCTCTTCTTTCTTTTTTTGGCTGCTACCGACGAACTTACACGTGCCATAATTTTTCTCCTTTCACCACTAAAAGCCCTGTGGGGCGACGACCCGTCATCAGGTACCCTTTTGTAAGGGCGTTATTTTGAATAACGGGAAAACTCTCTTCGTTTACTGCGCGTACTTTTTATCCATACGGAAGCATCCGCTTAATCTCTTTGGTATCCGCCGGAGAGATCAGGGTCGCATGCCGCAGTTTTCTTTTACGGCGGGAATTTTTTGACGACATCAAATGCCGCGTTCCCGATTTATGCCGCAATATTTTTCCGGTTCCGGTTATCTTTACTCGTTTGGCAATTGATTTCTTTGTTTTAAGTTTCTTCTTTCCCATGGGTATTTTATTCTCCTTCTACAATACTTCTCTTTTATTTCGCGGGAGTCAGTACCAACAAAAACATCCGGCCGAGCATTTGCGCCGGTTTATCAATCTTGCCGGTCCCTTCGACTTCTTTGACGATACGATCAATGATCTTCATCCCGATTTCCTGATGTTCCATTTCCCGTCCGCGAAACATCAGCCGGAGCCGCACCTTATGTCCTTTTTCCAGGAATGCCTTCACCTGCTTGAATTTTACCTGATAATCGTGTTCTTCAATATGCGGACGGAACCGGACCTCTTTTAATTGAGCGCCCTTTTGATGTTTCCGTGCCTCGCGCTCTTTCTTTTCTTGATCATAACGGAATTTAGCGAAATCCATGACGCGGCACACCGGAGGTTCTATTCCCGGGGCCACTTCGACCAAATCAAGTTCTGCTTCACGCGCCCTGCGAAAGGCCTCCTCCCGGGAAACAACACCGATCTGTTCTCCTTCAGGACCGATCAATCTCATTTGTTTTGCAAAAATTCGTTCGTTCACTCTTAGATTCTTGATATTTCCACCTCCTTTTTCACCCGGTCAATAAATGCATCTATCGCCAGTGTCCCGACGTTTTCTTTATGGCGTTTTCTCACCGATACGGTTTGTGCCGCCTGTTCTTTTTCGCCGATGACCACGGTATACGGGACTTTTTCTTTTTCGGCGTCCCGGATCTTCTTCGATAAGGTATCGTCACGGTCATCAAGCACCGCGCGAATATCCGCGGCGACAAGCCGATCGCGCACCGCGCGCGCAAACGGTTCGACCGCGCTGTTGATGGTCGCAACTTTCACCTGCACAGGCGACAACCACAAGGGGAAATCTCCTTTATAATGCTCGATCAGCGTTGCCATGAACCGCTCCAGGCTGCCTAAGAGTACCCGGTGCAGCATGATCGGTGTTTTTCTGGTATTATCCTTGTCGACATAATTCAGAGAAAAACGCTGCGGCAACGCATAATCCAGCTGTACCGTCGCGCACTGCCATTTTCTTCCGAGAATATCCTTTAATTTGAAATCGATCTTCGGCCCATAAAACGCGCCCTCTCCGGCACTAATGCTGAACGCGATATTTTTTTTCTGTAAGACTTCCTGCAAAATACGCTCCGCCGCATCCCATTGAGAGATCTCTCCGATAAAACTCTGCGGCCGGGTACTGATCTCCGCTTCAAATTCCGTGAATCCAAACTTGTGCAGCGTAAAGATAATGAAATCCACGACCCCGCTGATCTCGGACTGCAGGTCTTTTTCCGCACAAAAAATATGCGCATCATCCTGAGTAAACCCGCGCACGCGCAATAATCCGTGGAGAACGCCGCTCTTTTCGTAGCGATAGACCGTGCCCAACTCAAAAAAGCGCAGCGGCAGGTCTTTATGACTCCTTGTCTTCGATTTATAAATAAGGATATGCCCCGGGCAATTCATCGGCTTGAGAACAAACTGCTGGTCTTCAGTCTGCACGCTGTACATGTATTCTTTATAAAAATCCCAGTGCCCGCTGGTCTTCCATAATTGCGTGTCCATAATATGCGGGGTCACGACCATCTGATACCCTCTGCGAAGATGCTCATCGACCTCCCAATTTTGGATCACATGCCGCAAGAATGCGCCGTGAGGATGATAAAAAACCAAACCCGCTCCGGCTTCGTCCTGATAAATATCGAACAACCCTAATGTTTTTCCTAATACCCGGTGATCGCGTTCTTTTGCTTCTTCGATCTTCTTCAGATGCGCCTGCAGGTCTTCTTTTGAATCAAAAGCCGTACCGTAAATACGCTGCATTACCGCATTCGACTGATCGCCTTTCCAGTAGGCTGCGGACACCGAAAGTAATTTGAAGGCCTTAATGGCTTTCGTCGAATCGATATGCGGCCCCCTGCATAAATCCGTAAACGTTCCGGTATGATAGAGGGATACGGTTTGATCCGGCAGGTCCTGGATCAACTCTGCCTTAAACCGCTCTCCTTTGCCGCTAAAGTATTTGACGGCATCCGGCTTATCCATCATCTCCTTCGTAAAAGGGTGAGCGGCATTCACTACTTCGCGCATCGCCTGTTCCAAAATCGGCAGGTCTTCGTGCGTGAAGATCCTACCGTGAAAATCATAGTAAAATCCGTCCTCGATCGCCGGGCCGATCCCCAACTGTACTTCCGGATACAGCTTTTTTACGGCGGCTGCCAATACATGCGCGCAACTATGTCGTAACGTCTCGAGATTATTCAACGAGATCTCCTTCGTCATCTAAAAAAGCCTGCTCATCCAAAAGCCCTTCGCGCTGGAATTTTATAAAAAACTTAGGGTAGACCCGCATGGTCGGGCGCAAGTTTCCAACGATCGTCCCGTCCGCAGCGACCTTTTTTACCTTATAGGTAAAAAGATCCTGGGTAACGATCTCCCCGCGTTCGACTTCCCGAACTTCGGCAATATGCGTCACATGCCGGCTCCCGTCGGGAAGCATTTCCTGTTGAACGACGATATCAAGCGTGTTGGCGATCATCCGCCGGATATCCGGCACGCTCAATTGAACTCCCGACATAAGGATCATTGTTTCAATACGCGCAAGGACTTCCGCGGGAGAATTCCCGTGCACGACCGCGAACGTTCCGCGATGCCCCGTGGACATCGCTTGAATAAAGTCGATACATTCTTCACCGCGCACCTCGCCGATGATAATACGGTTCGGCCGCATACGCAACGCGTTCTTCACGAGGTCCCGTATCGTTACGGCCCCTTTATCGCGTTCATCGGAAAACTGCGTCTCAAGTGAAACGATGTTCGGATGGTGCATTTTTAATTCCGCAGCATCCTCGATCGTTACCACGCGCTCATTCGGATCGATATGATACGACAACATCTCCATCGTCACGGTCTTTCCCACGCCGGTCGCGCCGGAAAAAAGTATATTCAACCTTCCCTTGACCGCTGCTAATAAAAACTTCGCCGCCTTGGACGTTAGCGTATTATTTTTAACGAGGTCATCCATAGACTGTATGTCCTGGGTGAATTTTCTGATCGTTATCGACGGCCCGTTCACGGCGACCGGCGGGATGACCGCATTGACACGCGAACCGTCTTTCAAACAAACATCTCCCAGCGGCCGTTCACGCGTCAGTTTTTTATTTTTTTGCGCAAACATCGACTGTATCAATTCAATGACCTCTTCATCGCTGTTAAAGGTCATATCTTGCTTGATCTTTCTGCCTTTTTTCTCTAAAAAAACCGCGCTCGGCCCGTTGATCATTATTTCCGTCGCTTCCGGGTCGTTTAACAACGCCTGCAATTTTTGAAAATGGTCCATACATTCTCCTTTGTTTCGTCGTCGCCATGCGTAATGCGGAAGACCGACGATACCTACGCAACACGCACTCTGTCAGACGCGCGACGTTTTCATACAATGCCCGGTGTAGGACTCGAACCTACGGCCTTTACCATGTCAAGGTAACGCTCTAACCAAACTGAGCTAACCGGGCAATCGTGCATAGTCAAAAAACAAATATCAAACTTCAAACGTTCGACATTTGAATTTTGATATTTTACAACTGCCGGGGGAGGGATTCGAACCCTCACGCCCCTTACGGAACATGGGATTTTAAGTCCCAGGCGTCTGCCATTCCGCCACCCCGGCAGCACGTAAAGCTTGTCGTTCATCATAAGGCGGCGAGCGGATTTGAACCGCTGCATAATGGTTTTGCAGACCACTGCCTTACCGCTTGGCTACGCCGCCGCATAAAATGAACAAAATAATTCACAGGCTGCGGCATTCGAAGGTACCGCGCTATGATTATTGGATCTTGGTCAAACTTACCTTATAGCTAACTTTTCCTGCGGCGATCTCCTGGAATACGACCTCGATCGGCTTCGTATTGCCGGGCATCTCAACCAGCGGTTTTTGCCCCTCCGCAACGTCAAGCGCCCGCTTAGCCGCACAAATGACCAGCTTAAAGATCGAGCCCTCTGTATTTTTCAAGAGATCTTCTAACGGTACATATGTCTTCACGATCCACACCTCCTCAGGTCTTCTGCGGTCAGTATACACTCTAAAGCGTATACTGCCTCGGATAAAGTATCATTAATTATACAATAATCGTATTTTTTTGCTACGGTTATTTCTTGCCGGGCCAGGCTCAATCGCCGCCGCAATTCCTGCGCGGTCTCGGTCGTTCGCGCGCGTAACCGCTGTTCCAGTTCCCGCATGGACGGCGGTAAAATAAAAATCAGGACCGCGCGCGCAGGATACTCGTTCCGGATTTGCAGAGCTCCTTTGACATCGATACACAACAACAGATGCTTTTTCTGCAGCTGCGCGCGCCGCACAACCGCACGCGGCGTCCCATATGAATGTTGCAACACCGGCATCCATTCAAGAAAAAAACCTTTTTTCACCAGCGCCCGAAACCGGCCCTTGGTCACGAAGAAATAGTCTTTCCCCTCTTTCTCGGCCCGCCGCTTCGATCGCGTCGTATACGACACTGTCTTGAGAACCTTCTCGCGAAATATTCTTTTTTTCAGCGCTTTCTGAATGATCGTCGTCTTTCCGGAACCCGACGGCCCGGATACGATGAATATTTTAGATTGCTTCGGGCTACGCATCTATTCTATGTTCTGCACCTGCTCGCGAATGCTTTCCAGGTCGACTTTCATCTGAATTGCATAGAGGCACAAGTTTTTATCCTTCAATTTAGCAAGCAGCGTGTTGAGTTCACGCAAAATTTCCTGCGAAAGGAAATCGAGAAATTTTCCCTTCTTAAGCACTTCCTGAGAAAAGATCAGCCGGTCGAGCTTTTCGATGTAAAATTTAATGAGCGCGAGTTCCTCTTCAACATTCGCGCTCGAAGGAGCCGGCGCCTGGGTCAGCGTTTTCTGTACGGCAATGATTTTATTCAACCGTGCATCCAGCGAAGCGTTCAGTTTTCGAAGGATATGCGCGATGCTCCTGCCCTGCTGTACTTTAAAATCCAAAAAATGCGCCAGCGCTTGAGTGCACGCGCGCAGAAACAACGTTTGTGATTTTTTATTCGGACGGGCATCGACTTCCTTTTTAAACACTTGGGTCTGCCCGGCGATGGTAATAATATCCGTGATCTTTAATGGAACGGGCGGCAATTTAAGTTCCTGTTCCAACCGGCGGATTTTTCGATAGACGTGTTCATACTCCTGTTTATGTTTGGTGAATTTTTCGTCCGTTTTAAAAAAAACATCTATGCGCCCCCGCTTGACTTTATCTTCGATCAATACGCGGACATTTTCCTCCAGCTCCACGAATTCTTCGGGAAAATTATGAAAAAGCACTTCCAGTGATTTACTGTTCACCCCGCGGAGAAAAATATGATAATTCCCCTGCGAAAGCCGGGCTTCCGCTTTACCAAAACCGGTCATACTTCGTATTCTCATGACTATTCCTTCCACACTTTTTTCTTGAGCGAAGAAAATACTTTTTCTTCGGTAGGATATAAATCGTTGACGATCTCCGCCGGCTCAAACCACAATTTTATCTCCCGCTCGGCGTCGGTCGTATTCGACGATGTATGGATCGCGTTTTCAAACAACCCCGATGTCAAAATCCGTCCATAGGCGCCGCGGATCGTCGTTGGGTCTGCTTCCTCAGGATTGGTAGCCCCGCATATTTTCCTGACCTTTTCAATCGCGCCGTCGCCAAAATAAACCACCGCCATTACCCGCTCCACCTTATGGATCTTTCCCCGGATGTAGTCTATTAATTCATTGAAAAAAGGCTTATCTTTCAAGTGCGCGTAGTGTTTTTCCGCGAGGTCGCGGGAAACCTTGACGATCTTTGTTCCGATTATCGCCAACTTAGTTTCCGAGAGCCTCGTCAAAATATTTCCGGTAAGCGATTTTTTCAGCCCATCCGGTTTAATCAATACTAATGTCGCTTCATTCATACACTAACCGCTCCTTTCGTCTTTCTCTTTCCGTTTACGCTATGGATTTTATCCGCAACGCGACGCGCTCGAGATCTTCTTCCGAATAGTATTCAATAATGATCTTCCCTTTATTGTTTTTGTCGACCAGGTAAACTTTCGTACCCAGTTTTTGTTGGAAGAGCTGTTCGATCTCCTGCATGAACACACTCTTGTGCGCAGCGGCGTGGTGCGCGCGTTTTTTTCCTTTTTGCATGCGCACTTCGTCTTCGACCGTCCGTACGGTCATTTCTTCGCTCATGATCCGGTAGAAAAGCGCCAGTTGTTCCTGCTCCTGCTCTAAACTCAGTATGGTCCGCGCCTGTCCTTTACTAATGATACCGGTGCGCAATGCTTCTTTGATCTCATGCGGCAGCTTTAAAAGCCGCATCGCGTTTGAAATCGTGCTTTTATCTTTACCCAAGGAATCCGCGATTTCCTGCAGGCTCAGGTTAAAATCGTCCGTTAATTTCTTGTAGCTGTATGCCTCTTCCAAAGGATTAAGGTTTTGCCGCTGGAGATTTTCGACAATCGCCATGACAAAACTCTCCTGGTCGGATATGTTATCCTTAATAACGGCCGGTATTTTATTCCATCCAAGCCGCTTGACGGCTTCGAACCGTCTGCCGCCGGCGATGATCTCAAACTTACTTTCTTTACGCCGGATAACGATCGGCTGCAAAATACCGTTCGACTTGATCGAATGCATGAGCTCTTCCATTTCTTCCGGAGTAAATTGCTGGCGCGGTTGAAAAACATTCGGCACAATGTCCCCTAAGGGCACGTGCACGTATTCAGCCTGAGACTCGGTTATCCGGTCGGGAATTATTGAGTCTAATCCTCTACCGAGCACACTTTTCCTCTCCATGATACACTCCTTGTATTTTTTCGTTTAATATTTCCTCGGTGAGATTAAAATATGCGCGCGCTCCACTACAGACAGCGTCGTACAAATAAATAGGCTTCCCGAAACTTGGGGCTTCAGCCAATTTAATATTACGCGGAATAACCGTATTGAATACTTTATCCGGAAAAACTCTTTTTACTTCTGTTATGACTTGCAATGTTAATCGGGTGCGAAAATCTGCCATAGTAAATAAAATACCCATCAAATCCAAATTATTATTTATTCTGCTTCTTATTAATTTTATTACACTTACAATGTTTGATAGTCCCTCAAGTGCGAAATATTCACACTGCATTGGAATAATTATCCATCGAGCCGCCGCTAATATGTTCACGGTTAAAATACCTAACGACGGCGGCGCATCAATTATCACATATTCAAAAGATGCGGCAATATCTTCTATCGTTTTCCTCAATTTAAATTCTCTGTCCGCTTCAGAAATAAGCTCTATCTCAGCTCCTGTTAAATTTAACGACGATGGGATCAAAAATAAGTTTTTGATTTGCGTCTGCAATAAAACATCTTCTGCCCGTAATGCGTTTGTCAGGACCTCATATACACTCTTTGAATTGTTTTTATACTCACAGCCAATACCGGTAGTCGCGTTCCCTTGGGGATCCATATCTACGAGCAATGTCTTTTTTCCAGACAAAGCTAAGAAAGCTGCAACATTTAAAGCAGTTGTCGTTTTGCCTGTTCCGCCTTTTTGATTACAAAATCCGATTATTTCCGGCGCCATATTTTTGTTTTCACGTGAAAATAGGCCTCTCGTTATAATACCAAGAGTCTATTTCTTTTTCAATACCGAATATTGGTACGCAAACATCATAAGGCTGTTCGTCAACCAATATAGCACCAAGGCTGAGGAAAATTTGTAAAAAACGAATCCCATCACAATGGGTAAAACAATCATCATCATTTTTTGTTGTTCCGCTTGTGATGAATTTGTCTGCGTCATCGTAACCTTCTGCTGCAAAAACATTACAACAGTCATAAGAATCGGTAGCAAATTAAAATATTCTCCCAAACCAAAAGGCAAAACAACGGGTAGCTTAAAAAATCTATCCGGTAAGGATAAGTCGTTAATCCACAGAAATGAAGCCCCATTGATCTCTATAAATCTATTTAATACCTGGAAGAAGCCAAAAAACACCGGAATCTGCAATAACCACGGCAAACATCCGGATAACGGATTTATCTTGTGAATCTTATATAAATCCATTATTTCCTGGTTCAATTTTTGCGGATTATCTTTATATTTTGCACGTAATTTTTCTACATCGCCTTGGACTTTTTGCATTTCACGCATCGACTGCGTACTTTTTTTGGTCAAAGGCAGCATCAATATGTTTATTAAAATTGTTATCAAAATAATACTAAAGCCCCAATTTCTTGTCATCGCATGCGCAAAATTTAAAAAATGCATTAAAATTACCGAAATTGGATGAAAAAAGCCATAGTGAATTATCTCTGGTATTCCATACTTCTCCAAAAGTTTTTGCTTTTGAGGGCCTATATATATTGTATACGTAGTTTCCGGCAGACTCTGCGCAATAGAAACATCATATGAATCGTTATTTTCGCGAGCAATCTCGACCTGGAGATCATTATTCGCTATAAGAGCAAAGCAATCAAAAACCTCCCGACTACTGAAGAAGCGTAATTGAGACAACTTCAATGGCGCTGTCACCTTATGCAAAGGGATTCGCGTTGTTACGTATTCTTTTTTATATACAAATTCTTGATAACGTGATTTGTCTTGATCCGGACTCTTTTTCACGTGAAAACTGAGTCTTCGCTGATCAACAAAATCGCTATAAAATGTAATTGAACACGTCAATAGATAGTCAGCGTTTACTGAAATCTTTTTTGTAATCAGTTTCTTGCTGTCTTGATATCCATTTATCTCTATGTATGCATCGGTTCCGATTATATTGTAGTGCACACCAGATAGTGATATCGGACTGTCAAATAAATCTTCAACCAATACAAACGATCGATAGGGAATCAAATATACCTTCTTTATCACACCGGTGCTGCCGGATATATAAAATTTGTAATTATTGACGGTTTTCTCAATCAATTGATCATCTTTTTCATTTTGTGGAGTTTTTTCCACTGTTTTCACTTTGTCGATAGGCGTCGGCGCAGCTGTATCTGCCTTTTCAGAGTGAATCGTTGTCACATTACCAAGGTTGTTCGTTGGATTTTTTGGAACAGTTCTGGACAATATTATATTGTAACTTATTAAAATTACGATTGATAGAGATATTGCTAATAATGTTCTTTTTTCCATAGGTATTATACGGGATCGTACCCTCCTTTAGTAAACGGATTACAACGTAAAACTCTACGACAAATTTTTACCACAGCCTTATGAACTGGTTCTTTCTCTAAAACCTCCAGCGCATATACTGAACAATGGGGATAAAATTTACACGTTGAAATTATGAAAAAGGGTGCGATAAGCTGATAGCCGCGGATCAATATCCGTAATGTCCGTTTCATTCCCTATGCGGTGATCAGTTTTTTTCTGCCTTTTTTCCGTCTTCGGGACAGCACATCTCTGCCAGAAGGGGAGGACATTCTTTTTCTAAAGCCGTGCTTACGTTTCCCTTTGATGATGGTGGGCGTTGTTAAATGTTTCTTCATGATTTTACGAATTGTAACACAACTAAGTTTCCTGTCAATAGAAATGTGGCAAAACTAAGTTTTTCTTTCTCGCAGGGAACCCGAAGGCTATAATTGTTATTGACAAGAGTCCGTTTAAAAATATACTGAAGGCATCTAGACAGCCTGTGGATAACTTGTGAAGCCTGTGCATACAGCCCGGACCGGTAAAAACACATGTGGAATAAACTCGTCCCCGTACTTCGCGAAAAAATCGGTGAAAAAAATTTCGATATCTGGTTCGCATCGATAAAAGTATCCGCGACACCGGACAAAATCATCCTTGAAGTGCCTAACGCACTTTATAAAGAGTGGATCGAGACCAACTACGCAGAGATCATCAAGGATGCTATATTTAAAGAGTATGCCGTACACATCGCTTTGGAATTATCCATTAACAGCGGGATGTTCAACAAAGAGATCCGTGAAAAGTTCAAAAAGATCGAAGCAAAATTCACGACCCAGCCGGACCATCTGAATTTAAACCCGCGTTATACCTTCGAGAATTTTATTGTCGGCCCGTCAAATAAGATGCCGTACAGCACCAGTTTGGCGGTCGCTCAAAATCCCGGCGGAAAATATAATCCTCTTTTTATTTGCGGCGGCGTCGGATTAGGAAAAACCCATTTGATGCAGGCAATCGCTCACTATGTGACAAAAAATACTTTGGAGAAGGTCGTATATACCCCGTATGAACATTTCTTAAATGAGTTAATCACGGCGATTCAAAAAAAGGGTATGGAACAGTTCAAGCGTAAGTACAGGAACGTCGGCTTTTTACTTATCGATGATATACAGTTCATCGCAAAAAATGATTTTGCTCAGGACGAGTTTTTCAATACGTTCAATACGTTGTACGATAACCACAAACAGATCATCATTTCGTCGGACCGCTATCCGCATCAAATACCCAAGGTCGAACAGCGCCTGGTCTCCCGTTTTAGCTGGGGACTTGTCGTTGATATACAGCCGCCGGACCTGGAAACGCGCATCGCGATCCTTAAAAAGAAGTTAGAGCAGGAGCCGGTTAAAATCGACGACGCGACGATCCGCTTTCTTGCGGAATCGATAACCAATAATATCCGCGAACTTGAAGGCGCTTTGATCCGCGTGATAGCCTACGCCCTTTTTGAGAACAAACCCATTACGCCCGTGACGGTGCGCGAGATTTTAAAGGATATCCTTAAAGAACACAAGGAATCGGTCACGCCGGAAAAAATAATCGAAAAAGTGAGCCATTTTTATTCTTTAGAACCCGCCATATTGAAATCGAAGAAACGGAGTAAAATGATCGTCCTTCCCAAACAGATCTGCATGTATCTCATACGCGAGTACACGGAGCTGTCTTATCCCGAGATAGGGTTGTTGTTGGGGGCTAAGCATCACACGACGATATTGCATGCATATAAGAAGATAAAGCAAAGCGCACAGGATGATAAGAAGGTCGCAGAAGTTATCAACAGTATTATGCACACAATAAAAGAAGAATAAATATTTACAGTAAACTGATTATTTTGTACAATAAGCTCGGTTATTCACAGAATTCACAGACACTACAACAAAGGAGACTATGAATTGTATTATAAATAAAGTAGTATTAGTACGGGTTGTGAATAGTTTGGCGGGAGCTGTAAATCCAAAAAGCAGTTTCTCGGTATTGTCCGGGATATTAATAGAAGTTAAAAAAAATAAAATTATCATTGTCGGGACGGATTTAGAATTAACGACGATCATAACCGTCAATCCGCAATCGATAACCGGAGAAGGCAAAGTCGTCGTCCCGTTCAGAGAATTTTTTTCCATCGTTAAAGAATTTCCTTCCGATGAAATAGAATTATTTGCGGACGGGACCACTATTCATCTGAAAAGCCCTCACTTTGAATGTAAATTAAATTGCTATAAACCGGACGATTTTCCGAAGATCGCGTCGTTGAAAGATAAGCAGGTCGTTATTGTCGCAGCCGAGAAATTAAGAATGATCCTTGAAAAAACGGCGTTTTGCGTGTACCGGGAAGAAGGAAATTACGTGCTCAGCGGCGTCCTTTTTGAATTAGAAAAAGAGACATTGAAAACGGTAGCGACGGACGGGAAAAGGCTGGCAGTCGCGCATACGACGATCAAAGAAGACCAATATGCGAGCAAAGGGAAGAAACAGTTCATCCTGCCGGCGAAATCCGTGGCGGAACTCCTGAAGAACCTGCAGGAGGAAGATGTATACATTACGATCGATAAGAACCAGATCGGTTTTGAAATGGGCGAGACACAATTAATATCTGGCGTAATCGAGGGCGAATTCCCGGAGTATAGCCAATATATCCCGGACACGGGAAAAAGTTGCGTCACCATCAACAGGAACGTTTTATTTTCTATGTTGAAAAGGGCCGCTGTTTTATCCACGCCGGAGTACCAGGCCGTGTATTTTCAGCTGCAGAAAGATTCGTTTGTTATTACCAAGACGACACCGCAAATCGGGGAAATAAAAGAAGAGACGAAAGATATGACGTATAAAGGCGATGCGATGGTCATCAGCTTTAATCCCGCGTACATGCTGGAAGTTTTGAAAGTGATACCGGATGAAACGATTGCGATAGAATTTTTCTCTCCCGAAAAGCCCGCGGTGATCCGAAAAGAAAACTATATCTACTTAGTATTACCCGTTAAGATCGCCTAGCGGCACCGGAACCCAGCGTATGAAAGTCATAAAAGTCGGACAGATAGTGGAGGAGCTTGTAAAAAAAATCAAGACGCAGGAGTGTTATCAGACACACATCAGGACTTTTTTGCAGCAAGAGAAAAGAGACCCGGAATCGGTCGCGATAGAAAAACAGGATAAAAACATTTTTTTATATACCAAAGACCCGCAAATGGTGTATTATATGCAGGTAAAAAAACAGCAATTATTAGAGTACGTAAGAAAGCAGGCCCCGAAGGAAGAGATTGAAAATATAATCGTTCGGTTAGGAAACCATGGCAGAAAATAAAGTATACGACGCAAAAACAATACAGGTCCTAGAGGGCATAGAAGCGGTACGTAAACGGCCGGCGATGTATATCGGCGATACGGCGTTTAACGGTTTGCATCATCTCGTCTATGAGGTCGTGGATAACTCGATAGACGAAGCCATGGGTGGCTATTGCGATACCATAAAAGTAGTCATTCATATGGACAACAGCGTCAGCGTCGATGATAACGGACGCGGGATACCCGTGGACATCCACGATACGCAAAAAAAACCCGCGGTTGAAGTCGTCTTAACGACCCTGCATGCCGGCGGTAAATTCGATCACCGGGTATATAAAGTATCTGGCGGCCTGCACGGCGTCGGGGTCAGCGTTGTCAACGCGCTTTCCGAATGGCTTGACGTGGAGATCCGGCGCGAAGGGAACGTTTACTATCAGCGGTATGAACGCGGCAGGACCGCGACGAAGTTGAAAGTCATCGGTAAGGCCAAACATACGGGCACGAAAGTAACGTTTAAGCCGGACAAAGAGATTTTTGAAGTCACGGAGTTTTCTTATGATGTCCTCGCGCAGCGGTTGCGCGAATTGGCGTTTTTGAATCCGGGCGTCGAAATCGACTTAATGGACGAGCGTTCGCAGAAAGAAAGTGTTTTTAAATTCACCGGCGGATTGATCACGTTCGTCGAGTATTTAAATAAAAATAAAGAGCCGGTACATAAAAAGATCGTCCATTTTCAAAAAGAGAAAGAAGCGACGATCATCGAAGGCGCGTTCCAGTATAATGACGGTTTTAAAGAAACGCTGTTTTCTTTCGCGAACAACATCAATACCATCGAAGGCGGCACGCATTTGACCGGATTTAAAACCGCGTTGACGCGCGCGATCAATCAGTACGCCAAAAACAAGAACCTGTTGAAAGATATTACCGGCGTCACCGGTGAAGATGTCCGCGAAGGGTTGACCGCGGTCATCAGCGTAAAGATCCCTAATCCGCAATTCGAGGGCCAGACGAAAACAAAACTGGGAAATTCGGAAGTCGAAGGGTACACGTATTCGGTCGTCTTCGAAGTACTCTCGGCTTTTTTTGAAGAAAACCCGCCGATCGCCAATAAGATCGTCGATAAAACATTATTGGCGGCAAAAGCGAGGGAAGCCGCCAGGAAAGCGCGGGACCTGACCCGCAGAAAAGGGGCATTGGACGGAGCAAATCTGCCCGGGAAACTCGCGGATTGTTCAGAAAAAGACCCGCAACATTGCGAATTGTTTATTGTCGAAGGAGATTCAGCCGGCGGAAGCGCGAAGCAGGCGCGCGACCGGAATTATCAGGCGATCCTGCCGATCAAAGGGAAAATCATCAACACCGAAAAAGCCCGGTTGGAAAAAGTACTGAACAATGACGAAGTCCGTACGATCCTCACCGCGCTCGGTACGGGAATCGGGGAAGAATTTGATAAAGGACGGTTACGGTATCACAAGATCATTATTATGGCCGATGCCGATGTCGATGGTTCTCATATCCGCACGCTCATCCTGACATTTTTCTACCGGCAGGTCCCTAAGCTTATTGAAGAGGGCAATATCTACGTCGCTCAACCGCCCCTTTTTAAATTGAAAAGAAGAACGACCGAGGAATATATCCATACCGAAGAAGAGATGAACCGGATCATTCTTGATTTGGGGACCGAGGTCCTGAAATTCGGTATTCAGAAAGACAAAAAAACGCCGGAATGGTTTTCTGCCGCGGAATTTAAGAAAGTCATGCAGTTGCTGATAGAACTGGAGAAATTACTCAGTGCTTTGCAGCGAAAAGGGATCAGCAAGGAAGCATTCTTATCGGCTATCGAGGAAAAGAAAAAAAGGTACCCGGTGTTTAAGATCCATCACGACGGCAAAGATATTTTTCTGTACGACGAGGAAGAACGCGCAACATATAAAGAATTAGATGAATCGCTGATCATCGATTTATACGAAGCGCACCGTATTAAAGAAATCGACGAGGAGCTGCATAAAACCGGTCTGTCCGTACGACAGTACGTGCTCAAAGAGAAAAGTGAGCAGCTGATTTTGGAAGCGGAAGATGAAAAGAAACAGGTGTGCGCGCATTTAAAAGAAGTTTTAGCGAAGGTTCAGGACCTGGTCAATGAAGACGTCAATATCCAGCGATATAAAGGGTTGGGCGAGATGAATCCCCAGCAATTATGGGAGAGCACGATGGACCCGGAAAAGCGGTCGTTGTTGAAGATCACGCTGGAAGATGCCGTTGAGGCGGATTCCATTTTTACGATATTGATGGGAGACATGGTTGAACCGCGGCGCGAATTTATTCAGAACAACGCGCACCTGGTGAAGAACTTGGATATTTAACCACAGATGAGCACAGATAAGAACATTCAGAACACACAGATGATCACGGATATTTTCTGTGGTCATCCGCGGATCTAAATCTGTGATAATCTGCGTATAAATCATGAAAGAGAACATTCAAGAACGGATAGTAACACGGTATCTTGAAGAGGAGATGAAGGAGTCCTATCTCTCGTACGCGATGAGCGTCATCGTCGGCAGGGCTCTTCCGGACGTCCGCGATGGATTGAAACCGGTGCATCGCCGGATTTTATATACGATGCAGCAATTGAATGTGCGCTACAACCAGTCATTTAAAAAGAGCGCGCGTATTGTCGGTGAAGTCCTCGGTAAATACCATCCGCATGGCGATTCCGCGGTCTACGATTCATTGGTGCGCATGGCCCAGGATTTTTCCCTGCGCTATCCGCTCATTCAAGGGCAGGGTAACTTCGGGTCGATCGACGGAGATCCACCGGCCGCGATGCGGTATACGGAAGTCCGGTTGTCCCGTATCGCCGATTACATCCTGCAGGACATTGAAAAGGATACCGTCAACTTTACGCCGAATTTTGATAATTCATTGCAAGAACCGGAAATCCTGCCGTCCATTCTGCCGAATCTTTTAATAAACGGTTCCAGCGGTATTGCCGTCGGCATGGCGACGAACATTCCGCCGCATAATTTAGAAGAGGTCATCGAAGGGCTTATTCTCTATCTGGATAATCCGGATTGCACCATCAAAGATTTATTTAAAGTCATTAAAGGCCCGGATTTCCCGACCGCGGGGATAATCTGCGGCCGCACGGAGATCCTGAAAGCATACACCGAGGGCAGGGGTAAGATAACCTTGCGCGCGAAAGCCAACATCGAGCACAATAAAAATAAAGAACAGATCATTATCACCGAAATTCCCTATCAGCTGAACAAGAGTACGCTGATCGAGACGATAGCCGAATTAATCACATCGAAGAAAATAGAAGGCGTTTCGGATTTGCGAGATGAGTCGGATAAAGACGGCGTGCGGATCGTCATCGAACTGAAGAAAGAAGCGCAGTCGCAGATAATCCTGAACCAGTTATATAAATTGACTCCGTTGGAGACGACGTTCGGGATCATTTTTCTCGCGCTGGTCAACCGCAAGCCGCAGATCCTTAATCTGAAACAGATCTTGTTTCATCATATCCAGTATCGCAAGGAAGTCATTGTCCGGCGGACGACGTTTGAATTGAACAAAGCAAAACGGCGCGCCCATATCTTAGAAGGATTGAAGATCGCGATCAAACACCTGGATGAGATCATCGCGATCATTAAGAAGTCGCAGGAACCGAAGGAAGCGAAAGAAAAACTGATACAGAAGTTCGGGCTGTCCGATCTTCAGGCCCAGGCGATCTTGGAAATGCAATTGCAGCGGTTGTGCGGGCTGGAACGAAAGAAGATCGACGACGAATACGAAGAGTTGTTAAAAAAGATCGAATATTTTAAATCGATCCTGGCTTCGGAAAAGAAGCAGGAAGAATTGATCAAAGAAGAACTTCTGGATTTAAAAGAAAAGTTTTCCGATGACCGACTGACCGAGATCGTTTCGGAAACAGAGGAGATCGAGATCGAGGACCTTATCACCGAAGAAGAGGTCGTGGTGACTATTAGCGTCGAAGGGTATATTAAAAGGCAGCCATTGTCGGCGTACCGTAAACAGAAACGCGGCGGCAAAGGAGTGACGGCGTCCGGTACCAAGGAAGAAGACTTGATCGAACACCTGTTTGTCGCGTCCAGTAAAGATACCCTGTTGTTTTTTACGAGTATGGGAAAAGTCTTTGCGTTGAAAGCCTATCAGATACCGCTGGGGTCGCGGATCGCCAAAGGCCGCGCGGTCATCAATGTTTTGAATCTGGACGCGCAGGAAAAGATCAGCGCGGTCCTTTCGGTAAAAGAGTCCGACGCACAAAAGTCCATTGTCATGGTTACCAAGAACGGCTTGGCAAAACGGTGCAGCCTGTCTTTGTTCGATACTATCCGAAAATCCGGCATCATCGCGATCAATCTGGAAGAAAAAGACATCCTTGAGTGCGCGCTTTTAGCGCAGGAAAACGATGAAGTGATCGTCGCGACACAGGAAGGCCAGACTATCCGTTTTAACGTGGATGAATTACGTACGATGGGCCGGAACACGATCGGCGTGCGCGGCATTAATCTGGATAAAGGCGATACGGTCATCGGGACGATCTTAGTCGACAGCATCATAAAAAAAGACGACCCGACGATCCTGACGGTCACGGAAAAAGGATTTGCCAAGCGGACGCATATCAGCGATTACCGGATCCAATCGCGCGGAGGGAAGGGGATCATTAATATAAAGTCCACCGATAAGATCGGCAAGTCGGTGAATATTTGCCTGGTTAAAGATGAAGACGAAATCGTTTGTATCAGTGAAAAAGGGGTGTTGATCCGCTGTAAGGCGCAAGACATCCGTGAAACCGGCCGGTCAACGCAGGGCGTTAAGCTCATGAATGTCGGCGACGCGGATAAGGTCGCCTCTGTTGCTAAGATAATGGGCGAATGAAGCTCCCGCGCTCATTTACAGATACCAGCGAAATTGCTTCGACGCCGGACATCTAACTCTGCTTCGCCTTTCACCGGCAACCCGTTAATTGGGATTCACAGTAATGCCGGTGCGCCGTTTTAGAGAAAAAGAACGTCTTCGCAAAGGTGCGTGGCCCCCGGCGAAGAAGAATAAGCCCGGTTTTTCCCGCCAAAAGTAAAGATTGCATTCCTGAAAAGAATTATTATAATATAGAAACACTTTTGTTCTTTCACGTCAGTCCCCATCGTCTAGCCTGGTTCAGGACATCGCCCTTTCACGGCGACGGCGCCGGTTCAAATCCGGCTGGGGACGCGTATCTTGACGTTGACTCTATCCGAAAAAAATCAGAAAAAGGACCACGATGGAAAGCGAATCAAAAAAGATCAAAGTTCCCCAGCGACGGCCTTTCGGGATCACCTTGGTCGGGTACATGTATGTGCTATTGTTCGGCGTCCAGGGTTTGTTGGGCGTGGCCCGGATCATGTATAAAAGCGCCGCGCGGGAGGAACTGCGCGCATTCCTGCAGAAAATGAATTTTCAGTTGACCGCCGAACAGTTTATGTCGGCGATAACGCTCGTATTGGTCATCCAGGGAACGTTTTCTTTGGTCCATCTTATCCTGGGAGTAGGGATCCTTTTTCGCCAAGCCTGGTCACGCAGCATTTTGATCTACCTTATTTTCGGCTCGGTGCTTATCGCTTTGTTGTTGGCGTTGGCCCGGCCGGCACTTGCTCCGTATACGTTTATTTCATTACTGTATCCGGCATTCGTATTCTGGTACTTTACGAAGCCGGAAATCAAAGAATGGTTTTCCCGGTAGGATAAACATATGTGTGGAATCATCGGTTATATCGGTAAAGAAAAATCTCCGCTGTTTTTGGTAAACAGCCTGGAAAGGCTCGAGTACCGCGGATATGATTCGTGCGGGATCGCGTTTCTGAACCCGAAAACGCACCGGATCGAAGTGCGCAAAGACCGCGGGAAGATACAGCAATTAAAAGACCTGGTCAAAGATGAGAAAAAACACATTTCCGTGGGTATCGCGCATACCCGCTGGGCTACGCATGGTATGCCGACAAAACAGAATGCTCATCCGCATTTGGATTGTACCGGGACGATTGCCGTCGTCCATAACGGGATCATTGAGAACTATCAGGAGATCAAAGAAGAATTGATCCGTAAGAAACACCGGTTTGTCTCGCAGACCGACACGGAAGTGATCGTGCATCTGATCGAGGAGTTCTATTTGAAGCAAAATTGGCCGCTGGAAAAAGCCGTGCAGGAAACCGCAAAGGCGCTCAAAGGCAGTTTCTCGGTCGTGGTGCTGATCGAAGAAAAACATTTGCTTCTGGGTATTCGAAAAAATTCACCGCTGGTCGTAGGGTTGACTCCGGAGGGGGCTTTTTTTGCTTCGGATGTCGTCGCTTTGGCCGGCTCGGTGCAAAAAGTAATATATCTGGAGGAAGAAACGATCACGAAACTATCTCCGGAAGGGATATCCGTAACTAACTTTTGCGGACAAAAAATGTTGCCGCGGATAATGCCTTTGCACATGAAAGCTGAAGAGGCGGCAAAGGGCAAGTTCAAGCATTTCATGCATAAGGAAATATATGAGCAGCCGGAAGTGATAGAACGGCTGATCGGCCTTTACGTAAAGCACCACGAAATCCATTTTAAAGATATCCATATCCCGGAGAACTTCCTGCGTCGCCTGAAGAATATCTATATCGTCGGGTGCGGGACTGCCTACCATGCCGGTTTGGGCGGGAAGTATTTGTTGGAGCGGTTTACAGACCTTAAAGTGGAAACAGACGTGTCGTCTGAATTCCGCTACCGGAAGCTCAATTTGACGAAGGACGATCTCGTCGTCGCTATCTCACAGTCCGGCGAGACTGCTGACACGCTGGCCGCGGTAAAAGTATGCAAAAAGAGCGGAGCGCGGGTGATCAGCATCTGCAATACGCTGGCATCCAGTTTAAGCCGGGAATCCGACGGGCTTATTCATACACAATGCGGCCCGGAGATTAGCGTTGCCTCGACGAAAGCGTATACCGCCCAGTTGTGCTGCATGTTACTTTTCGCGCTGTATATGAGCGCCCTGAAGAAAACATTGTCGCCGACGCAATTACAAGTGTTGTTAGCGGATGTGAAGAAAGTCCCTCAGTATCAACGGCAGGTTTTCGCACGGGAAAAAGATATCCGGCGGGTAGCCAAACGGTTTTCCCGGTTCGGCTGTTTTTTATATTTGGGAAGGAACTTACATTTCCCGACCGCCCTGGAGGGAGCGTTGAAACTCAAGGAAATCTCGTATATTCCCGCTGAAGGATATGCGGCCGGAGAGATGAAACACGGGCCGATCGCTTTGATCGATGAATATCGCGCGGTCGTCTGTATCGCGCCCAAGGATTCGTTGTATGAAAAAATGGTTTCTAATATTGAAGAGATCCGTGCCCGCAAAGGCAAGATCTTGGCCGTTACCGATGAGGTAAACGGGCTCATTACGGAATTAGCCGACAGTGTCATTGTCGTTCCCCAGGCGCGCGAAGAGTTGTATCCTTTATTTATTCCGGTCGTTCTGCAGCTTTTAGCATATTATGTCGCGATTAAATTGCATCATGATATCGACCAACCGCGAAATCTTGCCAAATCCGTGACGGTAGAATAATGTTATATCTGGTGGCGACGCCGATCGGCAATCGGGAGGATATTACCGTTCGGGCGCTGAAGACTCTCCGGCAGGTGGACATCATTTTCGCCGAAGATACGCGTAAAACCCGTGTTTTTCTGGACCTTTTTCATATCAAGAAGCCGATCGATAGTTACTTTGAACAAAACCAGAAAGAAAAAGCCGCGAAGATCGTACAGTTGATCCAGCACGGCAAGAAAATCGCGTTGGTCACCGAAGCCGGTACCCCGTCGATCTCCGACCCGGGTTTTTATGCGGTCCGGGAGTGTATCCGGCACAACCTTGAGGTCGAGATCATCCCCGGGGTGTCTGCGGTAACCGCAGCCATGGCGGTCAGCGGGCTTGCTCCGGACCGGTTCTTTTTTGCGGGTTTTCTTCCGCGTAAACCCGGCAAGCGGGCAAATGCTTTGCAGGAACTTTTGGCGATAAACGCGACGGTCGTGCTGTTTGAATCTCCGCAACGCATGAAGCAGTTATTGAACGAGTTAGTTGCGCTTGTCCCTGAGCGTAAGATAGTCATTGCCAAAGAAATGACTAAAATCCATCAGCAGGTCATCCGGCGGCTTCATGTCCGCGACGCCTGTGAGGAGTTGGCCGAAGGCAGCTTTAAGGGCGAATATACGGTGTTGATCGAAGGAAATACCCGGAAGCTGCGCCTGCAGGACCCTGCCGGCGATGAAGAAGCGGACGAATGACTTTACTCTTGATTTTTTTTAAAAGGAAGATATAATATGCGCGCTATAAGCATGCGACGCGTAACGAAAATAAATAACCTTGAAAGGGGACCTGTTTCATGAATATTTACGATGTTGAAAAAATGTTGGCCACCGAGTATAAGAAAGAGCCGGAATCCTTTACGGCGGGATCGATAGTAAAGGTCCATTATAAGATCAAAGAACGGGAAAAAGAGAGGATCCATCCGATCGACGGTGTCGTGTTGAAGCAGCAGGGGACCGGGTTTAAAAAGACGTTTACTATTCGGCGGATCTCGTATGGAAGCGGAATGGAAATAACATTTCCGCTCTATTCGCCGCATATAGAGAAAATAGAGATCGTTAAACCTCCGAAAAAAAGAGCACGCCGCGCACGCTTGTATTTCATGCGCAATCGCCTGGGAAAAGAAGCCACAGCCGCATAAGCATTGAACGAGATTCCATCCGTTCTTCAACAGCGGTTACAATCATTTCCGTACATTGTCGGGATCGATGAGGCTGGGCGGGGTCCGTTATGCGGGCCGGTTATCAGCAGTTGCGTCTATCTGAAGACTCCCCTTCCGGTTAAAGATTCGAAACAACTTTCCGCGCTCCAGCGCAGGCATCTGTTCAGTCAAATACAAGAATGCGGGATGTATTCAGTCGGAGCGGCTTCAGCGGAAGAAATCGACCGGATAAATATTCTGCAGGCGACGATCCGTTCTTTTGACCGCGCGATAGCCGCGTTTAAGAAAAAGTACACGCTTCCCTGGGATAAAACTCTGTTTATCATCGACGGCCGGTTTGTCAGGCTGTCCGCGTCTATACAGTATGTGTGCGTAGAGAAAGCGGATAAATCGATACTGCAAGTAAGCGCGGCATCTATTGTCGCCAAAGTCACGCGCGATTATCTTACGGAATTGGCGCATTTACTCTATCCGGAATACGGATTTAATCTGCACCGGGGATACGGGACTGAAAATCATATGCGCGTGATTAAAAATAGGGGGACCATTCCTTTGCACCGGAAAAGCTTTGTTCGTTTAGCAGACGACCATGAATAAAGGATCGCGGTACGAACAAGCCGCGGCCAGCTTTTTGCGGCGGCAGGGGTTTCGCATCATACACAGAAACTACCGTACCCGCTGGGGTGAAATCGATATCATCGCGGAGAAAAAAGGAACCGTACATTTTATTGAAGTAAAGGGCCGCACGAAAAACGCGTGGTTTTCTCCGGAGGAAGCCGTACGGAGAACACAACTCCGGCGGATTTACCGGTGCGCGCAAGCGTACTGTGCAGAGCACGGCCTTGAAGATACCGCGATGTGCATGAGTCTGGTAGGCGTCAGAGACGCTGCGGACGGCTTACAGAGCCAGCTTTTGGAAAATATCTACGAGCCGGAAGAATTTTAACTTTCATTATCGACGGTTCATTCAAAATCTGGGATAATACCTCTGTTTCGAACAGAGGGTCGGGCAGAAAATAGAATCAGAAAGAGGAACGGGTCCGAGGTATGAGCGCCGTCCATACACAACACGAGGTTTTCCATCAAGCGTTGCAGCCGTATCTTCAACGTCTGAGGGGCCCAGGCGCCTATGGCGGAGGGAGTGCGGCCGCGGCTGTCGGAGCGGTCGGTGCGGCTCTGGCAATGAAAGCTGTCGATTATTCCGCCGGCAAGAACGAAAAAGGCGCTGGCGCGCCGCTGCATCAGCACCGGCGGATTGTTCAGCGTTTGCAGGCGCGATTGCTCGCGAGCGTTGATTCCGACGCTGCCTTGTTCCGCGCATATCTGAAGGCTCCGGGGCCACGGGAAAAAGAACGTGCCTTGAAAAGATCCTCCTGTGAGATCCGGCTGGTATTACAGCTTTGTAACGCGGTTATCGAAAGCATTCGTGCCGTGTATCGGAAGATCAGCCCGCAGATATATAGCGATGTCCTCATCGCATTTGTTTTATGCGAATCCGCCTGCGCGGCAAGCTGTATAAATCTTCGCACGAATAACGCTCTGCAGAAAAAAAAGTCTTTTCGGATACCCGTGCTACCCTGGGAAAAGAAACTTCGGCAGAATAAACGGCTTTTTGCAAAAATGAGAAAGGGTTTTTGACCGTGGAGCGGATCCTTAAAGGCGAATTGTTTGCGGCGGAAATCAAAGACCGGATCCGCGGGGAGATCGGTGTCTTTCAAAAGAAATACAAGATGACCCCGGCACTCTGCGTGATCCAATTGACCAAGGATCCTTGTTTTTCGGTGTATCAATCCGCGCAAAAAAAATGCGCCGAGAGTCTCGGGATCACCGTTACCTGTGAAGACCTCTCGTCGTTCCCGCTGGACCGACAGAAGAAAAAGATCCGCGCCTTGAGCCGGAACAGGAAGGTCCAGGGAATGATCGTTCAGATGCCGATCCCGGACAAGACCGTTCAAAGGGAAATACTGAGTTGCGTCGCGCCGGAAAAAGACATCGAAGGCGTCACTCCCTATAATCAAGGGCTGCTTTTTTCAGGACAAGAACAGTTTGTTTCGCCGACTGCCTTGGCGGGATTCCGTATGGTGCAGTCGTTAGCGTTGCCGTTGAAAGGGAAAGAAGTCGTTATCGTCGGGCACTCGGCATTGGTCGGGAAACCCTTGGCGATGTTATTTTTAAAAGAATTGGCAACTGTTACGCTCTGTCATATCGGGACGTATGAGCGGGAAACGTTGAGTGAGCACATCCAGCGCGCCGAGATTCTTTGTGTGGCTGTCGGCAAAGCGCATTTGATACAGGGAGAATGGATAAAAAAAGGAGCGGTCGTTATCGATATCGGGATCAATAAGTCCGCTCAAGGGATCACCGGCGATGTCGATTTTTTAAAAGCGCAGGAAAGAGCCGCGTATATTACGCCGGTTCCCGGAGGCGTCGGGCCTTTTACCACGGCGATTGTTTTTGAGAATCTAATGAAAGCCGTCCGGCTGCAACACGGAGGATCGAGATGACCTTTAAGGAAAAGATCGAGGCAGATCAGTTTGTGGTGACTTTGGAAGTCGAGCCGCCGAAAGGCGTTTCGATTCAGGACAGGGTGACGGCGATCCAGCCGTTTCGGGGCAAGATCGACGCCTATAATGCGACCGAGTTGCAAGGGTCGGTGATGCGGATGAGTTCTTTGGGGATGTGCGCGCTCCTGGAGCGGGAAGGATACCCGACTATTTTACAGGTAACCGCTCGCGATAAGAACCGCCTTGCGCTGCAATCCGAGTTATTGTCCGCGTATGCTTTGGGAATACGCACGATTCTTGCGTTGACCGGAGATCATCCGACCGTGGGAGACCATCCGGATGCCAAACCGGTCTTTGACCTCGATTCAGTATTGATCGCGCAAGCCGCGCAGATGCTGAACGAAGGAAAAGATATGGCCGGCAACAGCCTTAAAAATAAGCCGGATTTTTTTATCGGCGCCGCGGCTAATCCTTTTGCCACGCCGTTGGAACTGGAGTTGCTGAAGATGAAGAAGAAAGTTGCGGCGGGTGTCCGTTTTTTTCAGACGCAGCCGGTATTTGAGCCGGACATTTTTAAACGGTTTGTGCAGCAGGCGCACGCGGTCGTCCCGCAGGCAAAGATCATCGCCGGGCTGATGTTTATCAAATCCGAAAAGATGGCCCAATATATTAATGAGAATATCGCCGGCATTCATATCCCCGAACGTATTATCCAGCGTGTCCGGGACGCCAAGGATAAAAAACAAGAAGCTATCGCGTTGACCGCGGAGATCGCCCAGCAGATCAAAACATCGGCATCCGGCTTTCACTTGATGCCGATGGGGTGGGAGCCGCAGGCTTTAGAGCTGTTGCCTAAAATTATCTTAGGGTAGAGAGGCACGATGAAAAAAGTCCTTATTATTGGAGCCGGGTATGCCGGCAGAAGTATCGCCCAGCGGTTGAAAGCGCATGCCGCGGTGACGATCGTCGAGGAAAAAGAACGAGTGTGGAACCGCGAGCTCTTTTTTCCCTGGCTGGCAAAAAAAGCCACGGATAAAGAATTCATTATAGATCCCGCGCGTTTTTGCGCCCAGGAGAAGCTGCCGTATGTCGCGGCAAGAGTCGAAAAGATCTATCCGCTCAAAAAGGAGATCGGGCTGTCGACGAAAGAACGCCTCGGGTATGACGATTTGATAATCGCGGCCGGGTCGACTGCGGTAAAAAAACACGAGTGCGGGGGAGACGCTAAGCAGGGGGTTTTTTACCTGGGACAAGGCGACCCTAAAGAGTTAAGCCGGCTCTTGAATGAGGCGACGTATGTTGTCGTGGAGGCGCGTACCTATCTGGGGATCACCGCGGCGGCGATTCTGCAACGCACGCTACCGGAAAAAGAGACCAAGGTCGTTTTGACGAACCCGACGTTGCGGGCTGTTTGGGAGCAACACTTTCCGGATGACCGGCTGCAGGCGTATGACGATGAGATAAACGAGTGTATCGGAGAAGGGATGGTCAAGGCCGTCCGCATAAAGAATAATAAAGTGCTGGCCGCGGATATCGTTTTATTCGATAACGGGCTCTTTCCTCAGACACAACAGTTTGAACAATCCGGACTTTTTACTTTTCAGCAGAATGCGTTGGCGGTGAATGATTCATTGTCGACGCCGCTGGAACATATTTGGGCGTTGGGAGATGTCATTAATGCGCAGTTGAGCGATGATACGATACTTTTGCGCGGAACCGGCGGGATCGGCCGGCAAGCCGACCGGCTCGCGCACGCGCTTATTCCCGAAGAAGGGAGTCTCAATCAGCTTCCTCCTCAGCCCTTGAGTGAAGAGGAGATGCTGCGGTATATCAAAGAGACAATTCTTACCGCTTTACCATAACGAAAGTATTCTGAGCAGAACCCCCTCAAAGGGGATGAATGCGTTAACCGGACCCCGTGGAATCCAAAGGATTCCCGTCCCGAGAGATTCGCACCGAGGAATTTCTTTAAAATTCCCAAGAAAGAGAAGTATGCAGTACGACATAGATTACGAACAGGCTTTGAACGCGCTGCAGTTGCGCGTTGTGCGCGAAGGAGACGGCTATGCGTTAGTGTTGGCCGGCGCCGGCAGCGGGAAAACGCGCGTATTGGTGTACCGCCTGGCCTATCTCATTCAACAGGGGATTCCCGCGCAGAATATCGTGCTGATTACCTTTACGAATAAAGCTTCGCATGAGATGCTTTCGCGAGCCGCGCACTTAGTCGGCCGCGACCACCATGGCTTATGGGGAGGAACGTTTCATCATATTGCCAATCGGATCCTGCGCAGAGAAGCGACGCATATCGGGTTTTCTCCGGATTTTACCATTCTCGACCGGGAGGATGCCAAAGACGCGGTCAACGAATGCATAAAAAAAGTCGTTTTGACCAAAGACCCGGCGTTTCCCAAGAAAGAGGTGATCTGCCAGCTGATCGGATTGGCGGTCAATTCCCAGCAGGCTATCGGGTCTGTCGTCCAACAACGATATGAGTACCTGCAGGATTTTATTCCGGCCTTTGAAAAGATAGGGCAATTGTACCGGGAAAAAAAGATGAAAGCGAACCTCATGGATTTTGACGATCTGTTGTATTATTGGCACCAGGCATTATTACTTCAGCCGATACAGGAAAAATACGCCCAGCTGTTCCGGTATGTCCTTGTGGATGAACATCAGGACACGAACCACCTGCAGTTTGAGATCCTAAAACTGCTCTCGGGCGTCCATAAAAACTTACTGGTCGTCGGGGATGACGCGCAGTCGATTTATTCGTTCCGCGCCGCAGACATCAACAATATCCTTGGGTTTCCCAAGGTATTTCCCCGCGTGCGGATCTTTCCGTTGACCATCAATTATCGCAGCACGCCGGAGATCTTGTCTTTTGCCAATCAAAGCATTTCTCACAACAGCCGGCAGTTTCCGAAAGAGCTCAGCGCGGTCCGGGAATCATGGCGGAAACCGGAAGTAGTGAAGACCGACGATGTGTATCAGCAGGCAGAGTGGTGCCTTCAGAAAATGGGAACTTTGCTGCAGGAAGGTATTTCGTTTCAGCACATGGCGGTATTATTCCGCTCCCGCTATCAGGCGGTCGAGCTGGAAATGGCCCTGGTGAAAAGGGGGATCGCGTATATTGTGCGCGGCGGGGTCCGTTTTTTTGAACAGGCACATATTAAAGATGTACTGGCGTATTTGAAGATGCGCGGGAACCCCAAAGATGAAGTCTCTTTTAAGCGGGTCATGAAGATGCAAAAAGGGATCTCTTCCGGGTATGCTGAAAAGATCTGGCAGCAGATCAATGGCGGCGCATCGTATGAAGAGGTCAGCCGGTCTCTGCCGGCGCGCGCGCGCGAGGGGTTTGGCAGATTTTTAGGCGTTGTAAAGCAGATAGAAGCGTTGGATGATCCGGCGCAGATGATCGCCAATGTCGTCGATGCTTTCTACCGCGAATACGGGAAGCTGACGTTTGAAGATTATCAGGAACGCATGCTGGAATTGGAAGAACTGGTAAAAGTATCCGAAAAGTTCGATTCTCTCAAAAGTTTTCTGTCGGATTTGTCAGCCTATGAAGGCTTTAAAGGCGAACAGGTGACCGATCCGCACGCGCCACAAGAGGTGCTGGTCTTGTCGACGATCCATCAGGCTAAAGGGCTGGAGTGGGACACGGTCTTCATTATCGGGTGCGCCCAAGGGTCTTTTCCCAATCCGAAATGCGTAGAGGAAGACCTCTTGGAGGAAGAACGCCGCTTATTTTATGTCGCGGTGACCCGGGCAAAGAACCGGTTGTATATCCTCTATCCGGTATTGCGCTATACGGCTTCCGGCGGACTCTTCTTTGGCAAGGCTTCATTGTTCTTGGAGGAATTACCGGCGTCGGTTTATACGGCACAGGACTGTTCCGACAAATACAATTCTGCCCCGCAGTATTGACCGCCGGCGCTACGCGCATGCGCATTTTTGTCGTGCAGCGGAGCGCAAAAGAGTTATTGACAAAGCTACCGAAACTTTGATAATAAAGGATACAGTACGGCGGCATCTAAATTCTTGAGACGTGTGTGCTGTACAAGTGCATAAGGAGGAAGATATGTCTTCAGAAAATAAAGGGTCTGAACGGAGAAAGTATCCGCGTGCCTTAGGTAGTTTTGTCGTAAGTTACCGCATCCTTGAAGGCAATCAGTTGTCCGATTTAACGCAGACCAAAAACCTGAGCCAGGGCGGTTTTTTGATCACGACGAACCGGAAATTCGATAAAGATACGGCATTGTCGGTTTTTATTCGTTTACCGTTCTCTTCGGAGAAGATACATCTTACTGGACGGGTGGTCGATTCCCGGGAAGTGGTCCGCAACCTGATCTATGAGACGCGGCTGAGTTTTATCGACGTGGATGATTCAAAGAAACAGATCATCGACGCGACCGTAAACGAGTACTTAAACAAAGACCATAAAAAGAAATAGATCCTTCCCGTCAGCAGAAATCATATGAAAATAACTATCGGGATACTCGGCTTAGGGACTATCGGAAAAGCTGTTCTTGGCGCATGGAAAAAGAACGCTGCGTTTATTAAGGCAAAAACGGCGATCTCGATCAATGTCAAGAGCGTCTGCGATACGAACGCTTCTTTGCGCTCATCCGTGCAGGGGTCTCCCGTTGTTTTTACGAAGGACGCGCAGCAGATCATTCAGGATCCGGATATCGACCTGGTCGTTGAACTTATCGGCGGGGTCCATCCGGCAAAAGAGCTGATCTTGAACGCCTTGGCAAACGGTAAACACGTCGTTACCGCGAACAAAGCGTTATTGGCCGCTCACGGACCGGAGATATTTCAGGCGGCTTCGACGGCTGAGCGGGCCATCGGGTTCGAAGCATCCGTCGGCGGGGGGATCCCGCTGATGAGAAATATAATCCAAGGGCTTTCCGGCGCACGCGTCAAAGCCGTTTATGGGATATTGAACGGCACGACGAATTATATACTTGATAAGATGAGCACTGAGAATGCCGATTTTAAAGTAGTCCTTAGGCAGGCGCAGCAAGAAGGTTACGCCGAACGCAACCCGGCCCTGGACATTAAAGGATTCGATTCCCTGCATAAGATATCGGTATTGTCTCATGTCTGTTTTGGCCGCTCGATCGCGCCCGACGAACACGTGTATGTTGAAGGGATCGACCGTATTTCTCCGTTAGATGTTTCCTACGCGCAGGAATTGGGCTATGTCATCAAATTGCTGGCGATAGCCCGGCAGTATAATGACGTGTTGGCGGTCCGCGTGCATCCGGCATTGATCCCGAAGACCCATCTTCTCAGCAACGTGCACGGCGTCTATAATGCGATATATATCAAGACGGATCTCCAGGGCGTTTTGACCTTTTATGGATTGGGCGCCGGAGGCGATACGACGGCAGCGGCAGTGCTTTCCGATGTCGTGGATATCGCCAAGGGAAATGCGTATTACAAAGAAGTGCTGAACTTACAGCACGTGAACAAAGCCATGCCGTTGGTCGCCATTGAACGGTTACAGAGCAGTTATTATATCCGTATCGCCGTCAAAGATAAGCCGGGGGTGCTTTCCCGTATCGCGACGATATTGGCGGAATACAAGATCAGCATCGCTTCGGTTAATCAGAAACAGCGGTGCCAGGGGCAGTTCGTTCCGATCGTGATGGTCACTCACGAAGCGCAGGAAGCGTCGATACAGGCTGCGTTGAAAGAAATAGATAAGCTCGCGCTGGTAAAGCCTGCCTCACAAATTATTCGGATAGAGAAATTATCGTAATATGGACATTGCGGCATATCGAGGGATCATTCATCGTTATCGTTCCTATTTACCCGTTAGCGAATTGACGCCGATCATTACGCTCAATGAAGGAAACACTCCCTTATTGCCTGCGCCGTATCTTTCGCGGGTCATGGGGGAAAACGTGCGGGTTTTTTTGAAGTATGAAGGGCTTAATCCGACCGGGTCCTTTAAAGACCGCGGAATGACGATGGCGATTTCAAAGATCAAAGAAGAAAAAAAGGAAGCGGTCATCTGTGCGTCGACCGGCAATACGTCGGCATCGGCTGCAGCGTATGCCGCGCACGCGGGTTTGACCTGCGTTGTCGTGATCCCCGAAGGCGCGATCGCTTTGGGGAAATTATCGCAGGCATTGATCCACGGCGCGCGCGTGATCCCGATCCGGGGGAATTTTGACGACGCGTTGGAACTTGTCCGCGAAGCAACCGAGAAATATCCCATTGCCCTGGTCAATTCCATTAATCCGTTTCGCATCGAAGGCCAAAAATCAGGGGCTTTTGAGATCTGTGATACGCTGAAAACCGCGCCGGTATATTGCGCATTACCGGTCGGTAATGCCGGAAACATTACCGCGTACTGGAAAGGCTTTAAAGAGTATGCGCATAAAGGCATCATTCAATCCAAGCCGAAAATGTTAGGTTTTCAGGCGGCCGGGGCCGCTCCGATCGTAAAAGGGAAACGCGTAAAAAACCCCAAGACGATCGCTACGGCCATTAAGATCGGGAATCCGGCAAGCTGGCAGCTGGCTGAAGATGCGTTGCGAGAATCCGCGGGAGTCATTAACTCGGTGACGGATACCGAGATCCTCGCCGCCTATCGTTTGTTGGCGGCAAAAGAGGGGATCTTTGTCGAACCGGCCTCAGCGTCGTCGGTTGCCGGGATCCTAAAACTGAAAGCGCGAGGATATTTTGATGCTGATCAGGGGAAAGAGGTCTCTATTGTTTGTATTTTAACCGGGCACGGCCTCAAAGACCCGGATACGGCGATAAAACAGTTGAACGTTCCCAAAGCCGTCGCGCCGAAACTGGATTGTATTTTAAAAGCAGCACGATTGTAAATACGTCTTGCGCATTGCGTTGTGTGTATTGCGTTCATCTGCATTTTTCACGCAAGACGCAGCCCGCACGACGCAGGACGAAATAAAAAAATGAAATACATCATTATTGTCCCCGACGGCATGAGTGATTATCCTCAGTCGCTTTTGTCAGGCAAGACGCCGTTATCCGCGGCGAATACCCCGCATATGGACGCTTTGGCCAAAGAAGGCGTGCTGGGAAGAACGAAGACTGTGCCGGAAGGATATTCGCCGGCCAGCGATATCGCGAACCTGTCGCTTCTGGGGTATGATCCGGCTCTTTACTATACCGGCAGGGGGCCGCTCGAAGCCGCGCAGATGAATGTTCCGTATGGGGACCAGGATGTTGTATTCCGCTGCAATTTGATCACCGAGACTGAAAGTAAGCTGGCAGATTATAGCGCCAGCCATATTTCAACGAAAGAGGCGGAGGTCGTCATTCAGGAGTTAAACCGGCAGTTTGAAAAAGAGCCGGTCCAGTTTTATACCGGCACGAGCTACCGGCACATCATGATCGTCCGAAACGGACGGCAGAGCGGATACGAGAAACTCGAATGTACGCCGCCGCACGATATTATCGGCAAACCGTATAAGAAATATCTCCCGACAGGTAAAGCCGCGCAGTATCTTATCGATCTGATGGAGCGTTCCCGGACTTTTTTACCCGATCTGGAAGTCAATAAAGTGCGCATTGACCTGAAAGAAAATCCCGCGAATATGATATGGCTCTGGGGACAGGGGTTGAAGCCTCAGATGGAGCCGTTCAAACAAAAGTTCGGCAAAAGCGGGGCGGTTATTTCCGCGGTGAACCTTATTAAAGGCATCGGGAAACTGATCGGATTAAAAGTGTTGGAAGTCCCGGGCGCGACCGGCTATTACGATACTAATTATCTGGGAAAAGCCGAAGCGGCTTTGTCCGCGTTGAAGGAAGTCGATTTTGTTTTTGTGCATATTGAAGCGCCGGATGAGGCCGGGCACAATGAGGATATGCGTATGAAAATCCTCTGCATAGAGCGGATCGATAAAATGGTCGTCGGGCATATCGTGGAAAAAATGAAGGGAAAAGATGTCCGGATATTGATCACCCCGGACCATCCGACTCCGGTACATTTGCGTACCCACACCAGCGATCCGGTGCCTTTTCTTATGTGGGGGAAAGGCGTTAAAAAGGGAACGTTTTCTGCGTATGATGAATTTGAGGCGCAAAAGAGCCCGTTGTTTATCGAGCAAGGGCATACGCTTATCGATATGTTTTTTAATAAGCCGGAGATCGGCTGACCCGGAATCCCGGCAGGGATTGTAGCGGTTTTGCCGGGGCCGCCCGAAAAACGCACATCAAGAAGCCTTTTTCGGGATGTCGTGTTGTTTGACAAAACAACCGCCGGTGTTATACTGAAGCCCCACGAGGGCGAGAACATTTCGCAAGCAAGTACGAAACGCCCGTAAAGTGCCTGCGCGTCGTAGGCGTGGCCGGGCAGTAACCTGACATTTTTTGGGGTCGTAGCGCAGTCTGGCTAGCGCGCAACACTGGCAGTGTTGAGGTCGAGGGTTCAATTCCCTCCGGCTCCAAGATATAATCCCTGAATGCGCATATGAAAATACTCGTTACCGGCGGTGCCGGATTGGTCGGATCGCACGTCGCAGAATATTTCGCGCGGAATAAATGGGACGTGATCGTGTACGACAATCTCTGCCGGTCGCAATTGTTCGGCTATGACGGCAAAAGCGTCGAGTATAACTGGGAATACTTAACGCAGTTCAAGAACATTACCCGGATCAAAGCCGACGTCCGCGATCAGAAACAGCTTTTAAAAGCCATCCCGAAAGATATCGACGCCCTTATTCATACTGCCGGGCAGCCGGGAGTCCCATCGTCGGTCAAAGACCCTCTGACGGATTTTTCAATAAACGCGAACGGGACGTTACAGGTATTAGAAGCGTTGCGTCAGAAAAACTCCCAAGCGGTTTTTATCTATACCTCGACGAATAAAGTTTACGGGGAGAACGTCGACAAGATCCCTTTACAGGAAAAAAAGACGCGCTATGTTTTCGCGGATAGCCGCGCAGGCATAACCGAAGGGCTGTCTATCGACCAGACGGCGAGGACCCCATACGGGGCAAGTAAGTTGACGGGAGATCTCTACACACAGGAATACCGGCACATCTATGGGATCCCGGCCTATTGTTTCCGGATGTCCTGTATTTACGGAGACCGCCAATTTGGATTTGAAGATCAGGGCTGGGTCGCGCACTTTATCTTTTCCTTGTTGAAAGGGACCCCGGTCACGATTTACGGCACGGGAAAACAAGTCCGGGACCTGCTGTATGTCGATGATCTGGCCCGCGCGTTTGAACTGGTCATCCGGAAGAAACCGCAGCAACCGGTATTTAATATCGGCGGCGGACAGGCGAATACTCTTTCTCTGCTTGAATTCGTGGCCTATTTGGAAAAGAAAGCGAAGAAAAAATTGGCAATGCATTTTACCCATGAACGCCCATCAGATCAAAAAGTATATATTTCTGATTTCACGGCTTTGACCGGGGCGACCGGATGGAAACCACAGGTTTCCTGTCCGGAGGGGATCGACCGCTTATACCTGTGGATCAAGATGTTTTTGAGTAAAGAAAAGGCTTTTTCAGCCGAGTAACCCGCATGCAATAGCTATAGTGGATCCACCCGAGAAGTACCCACCATAAAAAGCTTGCCTGGAAAATAAAGAAATCGAAGTCTACGCAATTATGGATCACAAAAGCCGCGTGCGCTGAAAACAAAGCGGCAGCCAGCTTTTTTTCATCCGGCGAAGGACTGTGCACGATGTTTTGCCAGCCGCGTTTAAACGTAAGCCCGATAAACGCGCAAAAGACCAGCAGCGTCGGCAGCCCAGTTTCCGCCCACAATTGGATCCATAGATTGTGCGTATATTTTGTGCCGCAGACGGGGTAGAATTGCCCGAGGCCCCACCCGGACAGAGGATGCTGCGCGATCATGCGCAGTCCTTGAAGGATATAGTCGGCGCGTTTTTGCAGAGAGAAAAGCGGAGTGTGATGGCGGTCTTCGAACAGTTGCCGCATGATAAAGAACGCCGAAAGTATGAGTACGCCGCTGATGAGCACGCTCAGCCGTATTTTTTTAGAGTACTGTTTTCGTTGAGCGTATAAATAGACGCAAAGCCCGGGCAGCAGAGAGCAATAAATCCCGATGGATTTTGTCAGGGCCAGCGTTAGACAAAGCATTGCCGCCAAAAAAAGATATTTTTTCTTCCGGTGGACGACCGGCAAACACAGAAAAAAGCAGAGCATCAGATAGCTTCCTAAAATATCCGGAGATACGAAGGGAAAAAAAGCGCGGTGTCGGCTTAAGAATTCTTCGGTAAAAGGATAATGCAGATGATGCAGCCGGAAATAAGCGATGGTCGACGGTGTGCCGAGGAATAACGTGTAAAGAGCCAACAGGCAGATCCCGGCCGCAGACGCGAGGACGGCTTTTGTCAGCGAAGATGCGCGGTCTCCCGCATAAAAAGCAAGCATGCTCAGGAATATTCCGGCGCAGATCGCGTACAAGTGCTGCGAGTCGAAATACCGGTTGTGCAACGCGAAGATCGCGTAGCTGAAACTAAGCATGGTACAGAGCCCGAAAAGCAACAAGAGCATTTGAAAAAGCGGGTCGATGGCCTGCGCGTATTTTTTTTTCATCACAAACCATACCAGATATGCCAGAAGCAGGATGTGCCAGAAATGATGCGCATAGATAAAGACCCGTTCATAGATAAACGGTTTAAGAAAGAGCACTATTTGAAACAAGGCCATACGTCGTGGTAAGGATTACGTAAGAAATGAGAGTATTTTTTTTGCCGCCGCGGATGACGAATATTCTTTTTCCCCTAAGAGTGTCCGTGTCTGGCGCAGGGTATCCCGAAAAGCCGCAAGGGCCGCGGGATCATTCAGTTCCTGTACGCAAAAATCTGCGATAGCCTGCGGATTATTTTGTTGTTGGATAAATTCTGCCACGATCTTCTTTTGAAAGATAATATTGATCATGCCGATATAAGGAGTCCGTACCAACGTCCTCAGGATCCGGAAGCTGACCGGGTTCATGCAATAAAGAATCACGAAAGGCGTTCCCACAATTCCCACTTCGATGGTCGCTGTTCCGGAGCTTACCAAAGCGAAAGAACTGGCCGCGATATGATCATACGGGTTTTCAGAGACGATCGTGTACGGCGCGGAGAAGCCTTTCAGATAGGGTTCGTACACCGCCGTTTCGAGGTGCGCAGGTTTGATGATAAAAAAATGGGCCTGAGGGACCCGCCGCGCGATACGTCGCGCGCAGTCCAAAAAAAGCGGGAGGTGTTTTTGGACGACTTTAAAACGGGATCCGGGCATCAGGGTGATCGGCGTGCGTTGCGCGAACTCTGCGCGAAGCGCATCCGCTTTTCGTGTGGTCCGGACGGTTTCCAAAAGCGGGTGCCCGACAAAGAAAACGGTAACGCCGTGCGAGCGGTAGAAATCCTCTTCGAATTTGAATATGACCAGCATCGCATCGACGTACCGTTGAATGATCTTGATCCGGCTCTTCCGCCACGCCCAGACTTGCGGGCTGATGTAATAAATGATCTTGGTGCCCGGCGAAAATCTTTTTATTCTTTGCGCCAGGCGCAGATTGAAATCCGGAAAATCGACGAGGATGACCAGCGCTGGATTTTCCTTCCGGATGAAAGATTCAATGATGCCGGAAGCCTGAAAATAAGCCGGAAGATAGCGGATGATCTCTATGAGCCCCATGGCCGCGATCCGGACTAAGTCATAGATCTGGGCCGAATACCGGGCCGTCCGGGTCCCGGCAGCCGAATACAGGTCTATGTCAGGCCGTTGCTCTTTAATGTGCTGAAAAATATGCGCGGCATGCAGATCCCCGGAAGGTTCGCCGGCAACGATGAGCACTTTAGGCATACGCTTTTTCGATTTTGTTCTGGATCTTCAATGCCAGGGAGAGTGCGTCAAGGGCATGGTCCGGAAGGCAGGGCTTTGTTCCTTTTCGGATCTGTTCAATAAAGTAAGCCAATTCTTTTTGCAGCGGCTGTTCTTTTTTTATGTCCAGCGTCTTCTTTGCCAGTTGGCCGTTTTCTTTCTGGTAGACACAGATCTCTTGCGCGGCGTAATCCAGAGAGACGTAGGAATCCGCGGTAAAAATGCGGATCTTGCGAACGCGCTCCGGAGATATCCGCGACGCGGTGATGTTCGCGATACAGCCGTTCTTGAACACGATCCGCGCATTGGCGATGTCTTCTTTGTGAGAAAGTACCCGTACGCCCGTGGCATCTATGCGTAACGGCACGTCTTTGACTAAATCAAGGATGATGTCCAGGTCATGGATCATCAGATCCAATACGACGCCGATATCCAGCGAACGGTTCGGATACGGGCTGAGCCGGTGGCACTCAATGAACAGAGGCGCAGTAATGATCTTGCTGGCTTCCTGATATGCGCTGTTAAACCGTTCAACATGTCCTGCCAGCAAAACGGTTTTCTTTTTCATGGCCAGCGTGTATAACCGTCGCGATTCCGACAGCGCAGTCGTCATCGGTTTCTCGACAAGGCAGGGGATGCCTCTTTTTAAAAAAAGTTTCGCAATGGCAAAATGCGTCGATGTCGGGGTGGCAATGCTGACGCCATCTATTTTCTTTTTCAGCAGGGAGGCCGCGTCGGAAGTTACTTCGAGGTCTTTAGTAAGTTTGCCGCGGATATCGGCGATCTTTTGCGGATCGGTATCGCAAAGAAAGAGTTTCCGCACGACCGGCATTTGATCGTAGATCTGCGCGTGGAAACTCCCCAACTTACCTAAACCGATGATTGCGATATTCATAGTTAGCATGGAGAGAGTAGCAAGTAGCGAGTAGAGAGACAGAATTCCTGATCGAATAGAGGATCTTCTTGCTACTCTGCCCTCTCTACTCTCTACTGGTTTAAGATGATATCAGAGCTATTGAGCAAAGTCAATTCGTCTGATATAATCCCCCTATGTCAAAACCCGGTTTTCTTGAATATAAGAAGCTTTTTCGTTTCCTCAAGCCGCATGTCGGCTTATTGGTCATTGCTTCCGGCTGCATGTTTTTCTCGACCATATTCAGCAGCGCCAGCATCGGCATGATCGTTCCGGTCGCCGATAAGATCCTTTCGAACAATAAGATAATCGTCCCCCGGGGCCTGCCGCCTTTCTTACAGCAATTCGTTGACCGGATCAATGGAATGGAACCGGTGATGGTCTTAAAATTCACCGCGATTTTCGTGTTCTTTATCTTTCTGGGCAAGATGATCTTTGTTTTTCTGCAGGGTTATCTGATGAACATGGTCAGCTTACGTATTGTCCGGGATGTCCGGAACAAGATTTTTGAAAAACTGCAATATGTCCCGCTGCATTATTATACGACGACACGTACCGGTGAATTGATCTCGCGGATCACCAATGACGTTAGCTTGATCAACAACGCGGTCTCTTCCGGCATGACGGATTTTCTGTATCAGATCATGCAGGTGATCGTTTTTTCCTGTATCGTGTTTTATGTCCATTTTAAACTGGCGATCCTTTCGTTCTTTGTTTTTCCCGCGGTGATCGTTCCGGTCGTCCGCATCGGCAAGAAGATAAAACATTTTACGCGGCGCACGCAGGAGAAGATGGCCGACATTAATTCGCTTCTGACCGAAAGCATCCAGGGCGTCAAGTTGATCAAGGCTTTTAATAATGAAAGCTATGAAGTCGGCCGGTTCCAGCAGACGAATTTTCATCATTATAAATTCACCATGAAGACCTATAAGCGGATGATCATGATCGCTCCGTTCAGCGAGTTTGTCAGCTCGCTTGCCGGGATCGGGATCCTTTGGTTCGCCGGGCAGGAGGTCATCCAGGGGAAATTGTCGTTCGGTGTTTTCGGCCTGTTTATGGGGTCGCTGATGTCGATGATCAGCCCGTTTAAGAAGATCAGCACGACCTATTCGTTGTTTCAGCAGGCGCTGAGCGCTTCGGAACGGATATATCAGATCCTGGACTTGCAGACCGAGAAAGAAGTTTTTGCTATCCCGGGAGTACAACCCGTGGAATTAACGTCGGTCTCCGACGGCATTGATTTCCGGAACGTCTGGTTCCGGTATCATGAGCACGAAGAGTATGTTTTAAAAAATATTTCCTTTCAGGTGAAAAAGAATCAGGTGCTGGCGCTCGTCGGCGAAAGCGGCGCGGGGAAGACAACCATTGTTAATCTGTTACTGCGGTTTTACGATCCTCAAAAAGGGACGATCAGCATCGACAATACTGACATAAAGAACCTGGATTTGACGTCTTTGCGGCGGCACATGGCGTTTGTGCCGCAAGAGACGATCCTTTTTAATGATACGATCGCCGCTAATATCGCGTACGGATTGCGTGATGCGACTGAAGAGCAGATCCGCGGCGCCGCGCAAAAAGCGTTGTGTGAAGATTTTATTCTGAAGATGCCGGACGGATATCAGACCAGGATCGGTGACCGCGGAATGAAATTATCCGGCGGTGAGCGGCAACGTATCGCGATCGCCCGGGTCATCTTACGTAATCCGCAGATCCTGATACTGGACGAAGCAACGTCGAACTTGGACAACAAATCCGAACATCTCATCCAGGAAGCGTTAAAACATGTCATTGTCAATAAGACCGTGATCATTATCGCCCACCGGCTTTCGACCATTCAGCACGCCACGCAGATCATGGTCCTCGATCGGGGCGCGATAAAAGAAAGCGGAACGCATGAAGAACTCTTGCGCGACAGCCACATATATAAACGGCTCTATGAGCTGCAATTCTCCCGTTAATACTGAGGAGTACCTCAATATTAACTTCCCGCAGGGTTTTAATCAAAATACACATAGAATGTTATGCAAAGTGATTTTATTAGAAGGTTTCCTAAAAAATAAATAAATTCTGGGTATATGAGGTTTTATACAAGAAGAATTTATTTATGGTAAAGTACGGCATACATGTATCGATTGCCGGAGGCTTAGACAAGGCGATAGAACGCGCGAAAAAATTGGGGTGCTCGGTCTTTCAGATATTTTTACGTAATCCCCGTTCTTTTCAGATAAAGGAATATACCGGCGAAGAAGCCGCGCGGTTTAAAGCCGCGATGAAAAAAGCCAGGATCTCCTATGCGGCCGCGCATTGCGTCTATACTCAAAATCTGATGGCCGCGTCGGAGAAAATATACGGGTTTTCAATCGATGAGTTTATCAAAGACGCTCAACAAGCAAGTACGTTGGGGATCCCGTATATCATCACGCATACCGGCAGTTATAAGGATTCATCGGCGCACGCCGGCATGCAACGGTTCGTAGCGGCATTGCATACTATTGTGAAAGCGATCCCCGACGATGTCACGGTCCTGATCGAAAATTCCGGGACCCTGACGAATTCGATGGGGTACAGTATAAAGGATCTGGCGGTCCTGTTCGATAAGATCTCCGCGCTGAAGAACGTCGGGCTCTGTTTAGACACCTGCCATCTTTTCGCGGCCGGGTACGACATACGAAGAAGAGATGTCGTGGACGCGGTCATCGCGGATCTGCGAAAAGCCGTCGGATTGAAGAAGGTAAAGATCATACATGTCAACGACTCAAAATACGACCTGGGTAGCTTTAAGGACCGGCACCATCATTTGGGAAAAGGCAAGATCGGTTTGGAGGGAATAAAGAATATCGTGACGTGCAAAGCATTTGCCCATGCAGGATTTATTTTGGAGACACCCAAAGACACGGAAAACGATGACGAGATGAATCTAACGATGCTAAGGAGGCTTTATGTATCAGCACAATGAAGAAGATAAAAAGTGGCAGAAGTATTGGGAGGACCTAAAACTGTTCGCCGTGGACGTCCGTGATGCGTCAAAGCAGAAATACTACTGCCTGGTGATGTTTCCGTATCCGTCCAGCCAGTTGCACGTCGGGCACGCCCGTAACTATATCATCGGCGACGCGGTTTCCCGCTATAAGCGAATGAAGAAATACTATGTGCTTTCGCCGATGGGCTGGGATGCGTTTGGCTTGCCGGCGGAGAATCAGGCGATTAAGAATAAGATACATCCGCGGATCTGGACGTATAAGAATATCGAGACGATCACGAAACAATTGCGGAGCTGGGGTATCGGGTATGATTGGAAACGGGAAGTAACGACCTGTGACCCTCAGTATTACCGTTGGACACAATGGCTCTTTTTGCAGTTTTATAAAAAAGGCTTGGCGTATAAAAAGAAAGCGGAAGTCAACTGGTGCCCGTCATGCCAGACCGTGTTGGCGAATGAACAGGTCATTCAGGGGCAGTGTGAACGCTGTTCTACCAATGTTACACCGAAAGACCTGGAGCAATGGTTTTTTAAGACCACGGCGTACGCCGACCGGCTGCTGGATGATATCGAACAACTCAAAAATTGGCCGGACCGGGTGAAGTTAATGCAGAAAAACTGGATCGGCAAGAGTTTCGGCGTCGAGATAGCCTTTCCGATAGAAGGGACGAAAGAATCGCTGACTTGTTATACCACGCGTGTCGATACCATTTTTGGCGTTACTTACATGGCGCTGTCGTATAAGCATCCGTTGATCCCGGCCTTGATAAAAAATCTGCCGGCAAAAGAGAAACAGCGGATCGAAGCCGTATTGAAAGAGATCGAGGCAAAACCGGTATTGGCCAAAGATATGAAAGATTTCAAGAAAGAAGGGATCTTTCTGCAGAGTTACGCGATCAACCCGATGACCGGGAACAAGATCCCGATCTGGGTCGCCAACTACGTGCTTGCGGAATACGGGACATCCGCGATCATGGCGGTTCCCGCGCATGACAGCAGGGATAATGATTTCGCGAAAGCTTTTCATTTACCGGTCGTCGAAGTCATCAGGAAGACCGACGCTGGAACAGCACCGTCGGGAGCGTATGAGGGCGAAGGAGTCCTGGTGAACTCCGGAGATTTTACCGGCGAACCGTCCGATGCCGCGCGGGAGAAAATAGCCGCGCACATGGAAAAACAGGACATCGGGGTAAAGAAAACGAATTACAAATTAAGAGATTGGCTTATTTCCCGGCAGCGTTATTGGGGCGCGCCGATACCGCTGATCTATTGCAAAAAATGCGGGATCGTCGAAGTCCCGGATAAAGACCTGCCGGTGTTGCTTCCGGAAGTCGTGGAATTTAAGCCGACCGGCGAATCTCCGTTGAAGTACGTGGAAAGTTTTGTTAAAACAACCTGTCCGCGCTGCAAGGGCCCGGCCGAGAGAGAAACCGATACGATGGATACGTTCGTCGATTCCAGCTGGTATTTTTTGCGGTATATCTCTCCCGAAGAGAAATCGGCGGCATTTCTCGCGCAGGACGTTAACCGCTGGCTTCCGGTGGACCAGTATATCGGCGGGGTAGAACACGCGATCCTGCACCTGATGTATTCCCGGTTCTTCGTAAAAGTCCTGTATGACCTGGGGCTGGTCGATTTCAAGGAGCCTTTCGCGCGGCTTTTTACGCAAGGGATGATCGTCAAAGACGGATTCAAGATGTCTAAATCGAAAGGCAACGTCGTCGCTCCGGATTATATCATCGAAAAATACGGCGTCGATACGATGCGCTTGTATATACTTTTCATGGGGCCTCCGTCGAAGGACGCGGAATGGTCCGACGAAGGACTGCAGGGCAGCCGCCGGTTTTTAACCCGCGTCTGGACGCTTTTTTCGATGGCCGGAGATTTCCATAAGGAGAAAATAAGCGCGCCGGACCAAAAAGAAGAACGCGCGTTATTGCGCATGTTACATAAAACGATCCAGAAAGTCACCGATGATATGGAATCGGATTTTCAGTTTAATACGGCGATAAGCCGGATCATGGAATTGGTCAACGAATTATACAAAGTCATCGCGGAGAAGATCCCGGTCAGTGAGCATGTCATGCAGGAATGCCTGCGCGACCTGCTGCTTTTATTGGCGCCCTTTACGCCGCACATCTGCGAGAGCCTCTGGCATCAGATAGGCAACAAAGATACGATCTTCCGCGCGGAGTACCCGGCAGTAAACCCGGCGTATTTGCAGGACGAATCCCTGGAATTGGCGGTATTGGTGAACGGTAAGATCCGGGACAGAATGACCGTCGCCGCGGGATTCTCCGAAGCACAGATAAAAGAAGCCGCGCTGCGATTGGAGAAAATCAAAGCAGCCCTGCAGAGCGCGGCACCTAAGCAAGTCATCTACGTGCAGAAAAAGCTGGTGAATATCGTTGTATAAATATGTATGTTTGAGCTGACTTCGTTCGAACGTAAAGCGCTGGTCTTTCTTGTGGGCGTGATCTTCGTAGGAGCCGTCCTGCAGTATTGTTTGCGGAACCAATCGTTCAACAAGGCCTTTTTTCAGAAAATCAGCCACGCCGGTAACGCACCGACAACGGCATCCCCGCAGAAAATAAATCTGAATACCGCGTCCCGTGAAGCATTGACCGCGTTACCGGGAATCGGCCCGGCTTTAGCCGGCCGCATTGTCGAGTACCGGATTCAACACGGGCCATTCCAAAACATCGAAGGTCTGACCCAGGTAAAAGGCATCGGGCCCGCGTTATTGCAGCGCCTCGCACCGTATTGTGATCCACTAGTTTTTAAAAAGTAATATGTACGCATGAAGATTTTCTTATTGGTCCCTGCCCTTCTTCTCTGCGCGGGAATCGCGCTGGGGTTTTTATTCCCTCCGGGTTTGTCCGTCTTTACTATCGTATGCTTGTTGACGCTCACAAGCCTTGCCGGAATAGTATGGGGGTATAAAACCCGGCATTTAAGGACCAGCGATATCTGCGGTTTTTTAGCCTGTATTTTCCTGGGAATGGTCTTAGCCCAAAAAGAGAAAAAAGATTCCCTGCAACTTCGGCAGGCCATTCGTTCTGCAGAAAGTGTCGCCGTAGAGGGGATTGTCGAGCCGGTACGGAGTACTGCGCAAAACGGGTGCTCGGTCTATTTTCTTCACTCTCCGGCGTTACGGCCGGATCCTTCGCGCACGTATTCGCTGCGCGTACCGGTTATCGTTAAAGATTACGGAAAGCGGCAATTGCAAACGGGCGGAAAGTATATTCTCTACGGTAAATTGCGTTTTGACCGCTTGAGCGCAGTGCCGCAGGCCGTTCTTTTTGTGCGCGGCAACAGTGAACCGGCAGTAGCCCCTGCGGGTAATTATGCATTGTCATTTTTAGTACGATCGTCCGAACTGTTACGGGCACAAGCACGGCATTATCTGTCTGACGAATCCTTCGCGTTCTTTTCCGCGTTCTTCTTTGGAAAACGGGAACTGCTGACTCCTCAGATCAAGAAGGCGTTCAAGTTGACCGGGACGTATCACATCCTTTCCATCAGCGGGTTGCATATTGCCGCGCTGTATCTGTTCATCTTCTATTTCTTTAAACTCTTACGAGTACCTTATAAGGCCCGGCTTTTGATCTCTTTGGGAGCTGTCGGTCTGTATTGCCTGATGGCCGGCAATTCGGTGCCGACGCAACGGTCCTTTTTTACTATCGCGGTTTTTGTCCTTACGCACTTTGTCAAACGCCGGATCCATCCGCTGCAGACCTTAAGCCTGGTTTTTCTAACGTTGTTGATCGTGTATCCGTGGTCGGTCTTTGATATCGGTTTTTGGCTGTCGTTTAGCAGCGTTTTTTTCATAATCGCCGGATTCATCGCAATCCCTTTCCGGAAGAAACCTTCAGGGTTAGAAACAGTGTTCTATACGTCTGTCTTCGCGTTCTTAGGAACGACTCCGATAACCGTGAAGTTTTTTAACACGCTGACGGCCGGGGGAATACTTGTCAATATGCTGATCGTTCCGTTGTCAACTCTCATTCTGTTTTGCGGGATCCTCAGCATGCTTTTGTTGTGTAGTCCGCCTCTGGCAGCTCTGAGCTTTTTGACCGTTGACGCCTTAATAAAACTATGTATTTTTATAGCTGTTGCGACAGCAGACCATTCGGCTTTTTTTATGCGTGGCGACCGGCTCTTATGGTGGGCGATCATCGGGTATTACCTTCTTATTATAGGAATAGTGATCCGGCAGGTGTTAAAAAATAAACCCGAAGTACGTTAAGTGACTTCGGGGTATTTCGTACCTACAACCTTTGTACACACTTCGTGTATGCCCGGTTGTATGCGCGCTATCGAATAATTCTAAAGATTTCATTTCCCCCAACTCCGAAGAGCATGGGGGCCGTGGCTATGTCCCCTTTTCAGGGAACTGATTAGATGATAACATTTACTATAGAGAAACAGCGGAAAAAGATGGTAAAAGGCCCGGTTTTTTGATAACGTTTACACAGCCCTGCATACGCAAAAGTATTTTGCGTATGCAGCCTGAACCGAATAACAAACAGGTCGACCTAAAATCTCGCAAGAGATTTTGGTGTTTTCGTCGAGGCGTCCCATGACAGCTTGTTTTGGTAGCTGTCATGGGAAAATTAGCAGATGGGCACGGATAAAGCGGAAAATGAGCGCAAATGTTGAAGAAATTACCCTATTTAGTTTACGCTGACTGTAAGGGAAAGATCTATGTGCATCCGTACTTGAAGATGTGCGGGCAGGAGGGTTCGTCCGTGCGCGTTCCTCATGCCGAAGAATTGGTCTGCCTGCCGCGCGGCAGTACTTTTTATTTTCTGCCGCAGCGTCATCCGGTCGGTTTCGATCCTCGACAGGGCACGATGGAATACCCGGATGCGGTCGACGGCCGGCATGCGTTTGCCGTCAGCTGCTTTTTGGTCCCGACGTACATCCGTTTATTGCTTCCGGCATATTGGTTGCGGAAGAAAAAATCCCCCCGGTTACCACTCTGGGCATATAACAGTGTCGGCTATTATGGCGGCAGGTTTTGGGCCGCGGCCATGCGTATTGATAAAAAGAACCGGCAACTGCCGCATTTTTATCCGGAAGAGGATTTACGCCGGAGAGTAAAACAGACCGTTCGATTGTTCCCCAAAAACCGTTTGGCGCAACACTTAGCGTATTGCGCGTTGCACTATAGTTGTCTGGCCGCGAAGAATTTCTTTTTCAGCCGTTGGGAGGCTCCGTTACCGGCATCGCGATTCTGCAACAGCGGTTGTTTGGGCTGCCTTTCTTTTCAGGAGGAAGAAGGCATCGCGTCGCACCGCCGGATCGGGTTTACCCCTTCACCGGAAGAGTTATCCGAGATCGCCTTGTATCATATCGAGCACGCGGCTGAACCGGTCGTCAGTTTCGGTCAAGGCTGTGAAGGAGAGCCGTTGCTGGCATATACAACGATCCGTAACGCTATCCGGCTGATCCGGCAAAAGACTTCTCGCGGAACGATCAATCTTAATACGAACGCGAGCAAGCCGGATAATCTGCGGCCGCTGATCGAAGAAGGGCTTACTTCGATGCGGGTGAGTATCAATAGCGCGCAGAAACAACGGTATTATCGTTATTTTCGTCCGCGCGGATATTCCTTTGCCGATGTTCTTCGCTCTATCAAGCTGGCAAGATCCCGCGGGATCTTTGTGTCCATTAATTATCTTATGTATCCGGGGGTCACGGATACGGAAAAAGAATTTTCCGCGCTGCGCCGGTTTATCCATGCGACAGATATAAACATGATCCAGCTCAAAAATCTTAATATTGACCCGGAAGTTGTGGTGAGCAACCGTCTTGTCGCTCAAGAAAAACCTATAGGTATTCGCAACCTGCTTGGAAGGATACGAAAACAGTTTCCCCGGGTGAAGATAAGTTATTTTAATATACCCCGGGAGGAGTTTTCGGCAGTTTAGCTTCCGCGTGCTGAAATTTTTTGCCGTGCGCTGCAGTTTACTCCCATTATTCGAAACCTACGAGCTTCGCTCGTTGAGAATGTGGAAGGGGACGTCGCCCTCGCGGGCTCCAGGATCCGTTCGTTTGGCGAAATTCCCTGGCTACGCACGGTCAGTTTCGCCACTCACTCGTCATAATTCTTTGCGCACTATTGCCAGAAAATTTCTTATGCACGCTTCAGCAAAACTGCCTTTATAAGTATAGGTATATATTCGAATGTAATTCATGGAGTAACGTTAAAAAACTTAAGGTTAAGCGTGCGCGAGAGCGGAGTTTCATGATACAATTGCATATTACAGGAGGAAGGAAATGAAGAAGTATACGATAAGCGCGGTCGTTTTAGCGAGCAACTCGGAAAAAAAGATCGAGGCTTGCCTTAAATCTTTGTCCGGCTGGGCTGACGAGATCATCGTCGTCGACGGCCAAAGTAAAGACAAGACCGTGCAGATCGCGCAGCGGTATGGCGCGGCAGTGTATTCGCACGCGTTTCTCGGCTCATTCGCCGCGGAGCGGAATTTCGGCACGGATAAAGCAAAAAGCGACTGGGTACTGCAGATGGACAGCGATGAGATCGTTTCCGAAGAATTCAAGGATAAATGTAATGAGATCTTGCCGGATACCGGGCACGCGGCATTTAAATTTTTGAGAAAAAACAATTTTCTCGGACATACTTTTGAACATGGCGGATGGCATCATTGGTCCCAGCATCTGTTCCGCAGGACGCGCGCCCGCTATGAAGGCAGAGTACACGAGCATATGAATGTTGACGGGACCATTGGACTCATCGAAGCCGACATGCTGCATTTCCCGTTCGATAATCTGAGCGAATTTATCGAGCGCCAAAACCGGTATACGACGCTTCAGGCAGCCGATATCCTGGATAGCGAAGAAGTCGACGTGAAGAAGATCCGGTACAATATTACCTGGAAACTTTTGAAGCTGTTTAAAAAGATGTATCTGAGCAAAAAAGCGTACAAAGAGGGTTTTTACGGTTTGTTATTTACCATGCTTTTTGTCTGGGTCCATTTCTTAAAATGGGCAAAAGTCTGGGAAAAGAAGTGTTCGAAGACGATATAAGAACAGAACCCCGTCATTCATGCTTACCGCGCAAGCGATCATTAAAAAACTCGGCCTTAAACCTCTTACCATCGAAGGCGGCTATTACCGGGAAACCTATCGTAGTCCTGAATCGATAGGATCAAATGCGCTTCCTCAACGCTATGGGCGGCGGAAATGTTTTGGTACGGCGATATATTATCTGCTGACGCCGGACACATTTTCTACGATCCATAAAGTCAGTTCGGACGAGACCTTCCATTTTTATTTGGGCGATCCGGTGACTATGTTGCAACTGTACCCGAAGGGAAAAGGTAAGATATGTACGCTGGGGCAGGATATTTTACACGGTCAGCTTGTCCAGGTAACGGTTTCGCGTCAGGTGTGGCAGGGCTGTATGCTCAAGACCGGCGGTTCATTCGCTTTGTTAGGCACGACGGTCGCTCCGGGTTTTGATTTTTCGGATTATAGGGAAGGTATGCGAGACGAGCTGGTAAAAAAATACCCGGGATATAGGAAAATGATCGTGCAGTTAACGAGGCAGTAATAACTTTTACGTCCTCTTTTTCATTTTTTGAAAATTCTATTTAGGGACTTAGCCCGTCCCTTGCCCTGGCCTTCATTTCTTTGAGCCGACAAAGAAATGAAGCAAAGAAATCGGCCCCGCGAAACAGCGCTTTTTTTCTCAAAATGATTTACTGGAGCCCAGGCTGGGCTCCGTCCTTTTCCAATATGTAGCCACCTGGATGGTGGCATTTTGAAGGAGGGAGCGAAAATAGATTCCACTCGCTACGCTCATTTCACTGCCGACTTCAACATCCTGTCTCAGCGGCACTCCAACATCACGAGTGCGAAGCCTCCCCGAGGGGGACTCCGTCTTTTTTCGTAAATCATAGAAAAAATAGCGCTTCGGTTTCGCATGGGTAGAACCAATAAGTTCAAATGAGATGCCTTTGTTAGTGTAGGTGTTATGTTTACGTACCGCTGTATATTATACGAAAAAGTGAAGAGAGGATAATTGCTTGATATGGCTAGTGACCGGGGTGTACAATAAAATCGAAGTGTGCAAGACACTTTGAATAGAATACACATATGATAAAGAGAATAACAATGAAATTAGCTTTGTGTGTTAGTTTGATTTGGCTGACAACATCTTTTGCTCGCGGACAAGATGGGCAGGGAGATATCAATAATAAGGAATTTGAAGCTTTGTATTCGAAGTTGGATAAGAAAGATTTAGTTAGTGCTGGTCGCACGCTTTCCTTTGGCGGCATTTTTACCAATGATTTAAGTGTAGACACCACAAAAATAAATCAGGGGGAGTTGCAAAATAAAGCAATAAGCAGTACAGGGAAAAAGATTATAGGGCTTGAACTAGGCTTATCGAGTATCCCGTATGTCCGTCGTGCGGGAACCGCTATAACTGTTGTAGAAGCCGGCAAGGCGATGTGGGATGCGTGGCGTGTTGGCACAGGGCGTGCAGAACCAAATGTGCTTAGATCAACAATTCCGCATGTTATACAGGCGTGGGATGCAATGAAAGGCCCGCAAAACCTGCCGACTCAATCTTTCTCGACACAGATTAATCGTAACTATAATGACGGCGCACTGAAGATGCAGACTCAAGTTAATCAGACTTTTCGTCAGGACTTTTCTACAACGGCACCGGGCAAGATTGGTAATTATGGATATGATCCCTATACCGATAAAATTATACGGCAAACAAAAACATACAGTACTCAAACTACAAGCTTTAATGGTAACCAATTTAATAAGATGTATCAAAGCCAGCGATCGGCGATGCCTACATACACGCCACCTCCTAGAATCAGCGCCCCTCCGATTTACAAATATACCCCGCCGCCGACTACTTCTCAACCGATTTTTAAAAGGAGATAATGCGTATGAAGGCGAGATCGTGGGCAATGCTATTAATCACTTCAGGAACAGCTTTGTTGTTCAATGGATGTGCAACTGCTCCTCAGGTTGCCCCTTTACAAGAAACTGCGGCAAAATTAGTTCAGAAAGATCCCTTAAATCCGGAGGCATGGGTTGAATATGGACGAGCAGCATTATTTTCAAACAATTTGAGTGCAGCAGAAATGGCATTTAGACGGGCGTTAAGCCTGAATGAGAACTATTTGCCAGCGTATAAACATTTAGGAATGGTATTAGTTACCATAAAGCGCTTTACGGATGCCAAGGTAAACTATGAGCACGCTTTACACATTTCTGAAAAAGATAGTGAATTGTGGACTGCGTATGGCTATTGTTTGGTTGATTTAGGTAATAAAAAAGAAGCTATAGAAGCATTTAAGAAATCTATTGAAGCAAATACGAATGCAGTAGCGGTTGTTTCTGCTCATTTGGGGCTGTCAGGTATATTTCGTACTACGGGTGATGAACTGTCGGCCAAGCGGGAAATTCAGGAGGCAGTAAAATTAATCCAGAGATAGTTAATATCCTTGTAGGAAAAGAGAATACTGGCGTGAAATGAAAAGACAGCACATGCCTCCAAGAGTTGAAAAATCCATGAATGATGAATTTATTCGCGAGGCTTTTTACTGAATGTTTGAGAAAAGCTTGGGACGTTTGATTTTAAGAAGAGTGACGAGCGGATTAAGGAGAATGAGGTTAAGCCGTATAAGGATTGATGCAGAAAGGAGGAGCTTTAGCTATGGAAGTTTCAGGTAACAAAAAAGAAGTCATCGGTGCTCCGGGCATATTTTGTTGGGAAATCGAATGCCCTACCTGCAATGTGAAAATACTGTATCCTGAAAACGCAAACTGTTCTGTAGTCACGGGAAAATGCAACCATTTTCGAGGGCAAAAGGAGAGCGCAGAGGGTTGTTTTATTTTTGAATAATAAGGCTGAACTATTTCACATCTGGGTTTGAAAGCCACTCCGATACATCTGTTTTTACAAACTGGCTAAAGCCTCCGTCAAAAGCGACTTCATGCTCTGGCCTATTTAGTTGAGCGCGCATGTATTCCTTGATGCGTTTATATGCTTCACCGCCAGAATTCGAATCCCCATTTACAATTTTCATTTTCTCAACGTGTGTAATATTTTCTTTAAGAAGCGTTAGAACATCTTGGTCTAAGGCACTAAATCCTATACATAAGATTGAGGTAGTTTCTTTTAGGGCGGGCAATATTTTCTTAATATGATTTTTATACAAGAATTCATAATGGCCAATTGGCGGGAGAATCGCAGGATAGAGCCACTTTTCCTTGGGGTGTAATCCGGCTGTATGGGCCATATGTTCAGTTAGAATATTGTCCGATAATGATTCTTCAAAATTATCCGGGATATATTTCATTTCTATTTCATCCCATGGAATAGCCTTGCCATTTTTTCTGAACCAATCGACAGAGCCGTGAGGTTTTGTGTACATAATCTTTATGCCTTCACGAATCTCAATATCCATATAAGCATCAAAGCTGTTAAATGCTTTGTTGGTCAATGCAGTAATTGCTTTATCAGCAAATAAGTCATAATTAAGGTTAATCCAGATAATTGTGGTGTAAAAGCCTTTAGTTAAGGCAAGCAAAAGAGAGTAATAATTTGAAGGAACACATGGAATTTTTGATTTGATATACTTATAGCTTATATCTAGAAAAAGCTCATGCAGGTATATGGGCACAGTGAAATAATGCTCCTGGATTGTTGGGTGGCTTTTCATATTTTTTATATCAAAGAGATACTGTTCAAGTGTTGTGTTGTTCTTGTTGTGATCCTTGCCTATTTGGGCGGCAAAGGGATGATTCCCAAGACAATCTCTGATCCATTCTGTTGTCTGCTGCTCGCCAGAAAGAAATAACTCTTTTGTAAGGGGAGGCTTGTAGTAACGATTAACATTTGTCTCTGAAGGTCTGGCGACATCGTAGGATGCTCCCGCACCAGTTATAATTAATAGATTTTTCATATTCATGAAACAAATTATAGCAGAAAGAATGGGTGATGGTTGCAACAAAAGTCATAAAATAATGGAATTGTCCCATTGCACCATATGGTAATATATGGTTACATATGGCCTGATTTCACGATTTCTTCTTAATTTTGACCTTAAGAAGATTGTTGGTGAGATTAAAAAGATCGAGATAAAATCATATGGGGAATAATTAAATGTATATAAATCTATTAAAATAACAAAAAAATAGCAAAATAATCATTTTTATAGTTAAAAATACCAAAATATATGCCGCATATGATGGCTATTGACATATGCAAGGGTAAAGTGGTAATATTAAAATCTCTTAAGAGGGGGGAAAATATATAAATAATAAGCAATTTAATGGGAAATATAGAAAATATAGTTAACTCGTTGAATATTAATATGTTGCATGGAAATATGGTTGAATATCCCTTAGAAAAATGTTATGAATTAGTTAGAGCAAAGGAGAGGAATATGAGAAATTATTACGATGAAGGTAGAGTCGTTGGTAAGGGGTAAGGATATTTCTTTCCTATAAAATTTTTCCATTCTTGAGAAGCATTAAGCGGTGACAACACAGAATCTGTAAAGATTTCTACCCAATATTTATCCTTTTCCGGAAGAGGATCTAGAACTTTTACAATTTCATCAACTCCCCGGTTAATTCTTATAAAAGCACACGCCAAATTTCGCCGTATCTGAAAGTCAATGTTGGGACTTTTCCCTAGCGCTTTATTATAAAATTCTATGCCACGTTCGGTATTCTCTTTGGATTTATTTTTATCGATTGCATATAAACAACCTAGATTGTAGTAGGGATAAGAGTAGGAAGGGGATGCGTTAATTGATAAGTAAAAATAGTTTTCTGCTCTCCCGATGTATTTACTAGCTTCTTCTCTTTCTTCGCATTGAGTTGCATAATCTAAGCAAACGTTAGCATAAAAGTTATAGAAATAAGGCGTTACCACGCCCATAATTTGCCCTCTATATTTTAGTGCATCAAGAACATTCTCCTTTTGCAAGATTTTAGAAGAAATCAAGGCAATATCCATTCTTATTCGTGTAAGCAAACCTTTAGAAGCTTTTTCCCACTTAGCATGTATTTTTTCTATTTCTTCAAACCGCAAAATAGCTCTGGCTGGTTTGTTTTGCCACCACCAATAGCTACCGAGCTTATAAAGAGACTCCTTATAAATTGATAAATCCTGTGTTATTGGAAGATTTGTTAACATAAAGAAAATCCGATGCTCATAATCCATAAATTTTGCCTCTTCCATGCCCGTTAGCTTGTGATCTTTCTTTCTCGTCGTGAAGCCTTCGTGATCGTGGAGCTCACGTTGTCTTTCGCGGATATCCTCTTTAATCAAATCATATGTTTTAAGTATTTCATTTACATATTTTCTAAAATCATTAGCAGAAGACATATTATCTGCGAATGATTTGAACCCGACAAATCCAAAGATAGCCATTATAAAAGCTATGCCTTTGAAAAGAAGGTCTACAAATTTCAAGGTGTTATCCGACTTTTTTGAATAGTCGTCGAGCTTCCTATTAAAGTCTTCTCCCAGTTTCACTTGATTCTTTAAGTAAGCATTATCAATTGAATTGATTTTAGCTTCTAACGCTGCTTCAAACTTCTTTTTTTCTTCATCAAAGTAGGAATTCTTCAAAGTTTCTAATATCATTTGTTGAACGTATTCCTTCTCGTGCGCTTGAAAAGTAAATGTGTCATGACCCTTCTCCGAAGAACTCTGAGCAGAAGAGCTACTGGGAGAAGTGTTAGAGAAGGTGGATCTTGGTTGATTAAGCTGAATTGTGCTTAAACCATTTGAAGATACGGCACGTTCAATTTTTGGAGTAGAGCACGCGGTAAGGAGAAGGAGCAGTAAAAAGAATAAATAATTACGTAAAATCTTTTTCATTAATGTAATTGCTATAATTATTATACCTTTTCTATATTAGAAGTAAAGTCCGAGAGGTGTTTTGCAACTCATGCCCTACACTTTCCCACCCTGCAATTGTCGTCGGATAAACATCGGATTCTTTTGCCATTTCTATGAGAGTCATAAGCTGGTAAATATTAATCAATGAGATCAATGAATCCTTGTGTTTTTTCTAAGCCGTCCCGCGGTTAAGTTCTATGGGTAGAGGGTTTTTCGAATACAGTTTGCGGTCGATGTCTCGGCAGTGGAGCGCTCCGATGAGGTTTTTTTCTTGAATCTGCCGTGATCCATATTGAGGGATTTCGTACGGGTGATATACTAGTAATCAAGTTAAGAGAGCTTAATCCCGGGGGCACATCGAAAAAAGGAGAATGGCATGAAAAAGATTCTAGGATTGTTATCGTGTTTTCTTGCGGCAAGCCTTATTTTTACTTCGCCAGGGATGGGACAGAAAAAAGTATATAAGGTGGGGATCCTGCAGAACGTTAGAGATCTGGACCAGGCAGTCGCCGGTTTCAAAGACGGCATGAAAAACCTGGGCTATGAAGAAGGGGTAAATATCGAATACGAATATCAGATCGCGGATGCGGTCTCTGCCAAGATGACCCTGTTCGCTGAACAATTCGTCGCTGCTAAAAAAGATCTGATTTTTGCCTGCTCCACGCCGGTGGCGAAAGTTTTGAAAGAAGTGACCGCTAAAGCCGGCGGTCAGATCCCCGTGGTGTTTACTCCCGTCAGTGATCCGGTTGCGGCAGGACTGATTGCCGGCAGGGAGTCGTCCGGCAATAATCTTACCGGCGTTGCGTCCGGCGTCGTTACCGACAGACAGCTGGAGATACTTGTGGATATAGTACCGAAAATCAAACGCGTACTGGTGGTCTCCAAAAGAGGCGACGCCAGTTCAGAGGCGGGATTAAAACAGATCGTACCGGCGGCGGAAATATTAGGAATTCAATTGATCATGAAGCGGCCGGTAGACGAGGCGGAATTGACGGCCATTATTCGCGACACTGATTTTTCAACGATCGACGCCGTGCATATCCCGCCGGATACTCTGGTCGGCCGTCATATAAAGCCCCTGTATGAGGCCTGTAGAAAATACAAGATCCCGATTATAGTTTACAGCCCGCTGCTTTTGGAACAAGGCGGATTTCTTTCATATGTTTCCGACTATTACAAGCTTGGGCAGCAGGTCGCCGGTCAGGCCGATCAAATATTGAAAGGAACGTTGCCTTCGCAGATACGGGTGGCCGATCCGAATGAGTATTATCTGGGGTTGAATTTTGATGTCGCCAAAGAGTACGGGCTTGTTATCCCGGAGAAATACCTGAGCCAGGTATGTTTTTCATTCAGCAACAATAAGCTCGAACAGTCTTCATTTAACAAAAGTACGGGTACCGATACTGAGAAAAAATAACAAAACTTTTCTTTTGAAGTATTTCCCGCGCTACATTCCTATTGCGCTAAGATTTTGTTTGGCATAAGATAGAACCCATGCCGAAATTGAGCACGGTCGTTCAACATCTCGCGAAGAAAGCCTGCGGTATATGCCGGTACGGGTATTATTACCTGATATACCGAAAGTTCAGGCCGTACACCATGAGTAGCCTGCATTTTTACTTGATGAACCTTGCGCTTGCCGACAATTTTAAACGGATCCAGGGGGCAGTCGTTGAATGCGGGGTCTGGAGAGGAGGTATGATCGCCGGACTGGCGCAATTGTGTGGAAAGGACCGGGAGTACTTTTTGTTTGATAGCTTCGAAGGCCTGCCCCAGGCCCAGCCTATTGATGGAGACGCGATGAACCGCTGGCAGGAAGATACAGGCTCGCCGCACTATTATGATAACTGTAAGACCGATGAAGCGTATGCAAAAAAAGCGATGTCTCTGTCCGGCGCGCGTGACGTGCGTGTCGTTAAAGGGTGGTTCAAAGATGTACTGCCGCATTTTCCCAAAGACCGCACGATCGCGATCCTTAGATTAGATGGAGACCTGTATGAATCAACGTTGGAATGCCTGAATAATTTGTATTCCTCAGTGGCAAAAAACGGGCTGATCATCATCGATGATTATTACGTCTGGGAAGGCTGTTCCCGGGCAGTGCATCATTTTCTCGCGCAACGCGAGTTAACCGATAAAGTGCGGATGTACAACGACACCGTCTGTTATATAGTCAAAGAGAAGATATGAGAGCCCCGGAAACAGAAAATAGGGCCCGGTTAAATTAAAAGACGGTTGTTTTCTATCTTGCCCTGTTCATAGCCGAAGTTTTACAGTGAATATAATTCGCGGTCAAGGTTCCGGTAATGGAGTGCTTCTCGGAGGTGCTGTTCCTGGATCTGGTTTGATCCGTCCAAGTCCGCGATCGTACGGGCGATCTTTAAGATCTTATCGTGGCTTCTGGCTGAAAGGTTCAGGTCGGAGAACGCCGCTTTGATCATTGCTTTGCCGGCGTCGGTCAACCGGCAGAATTCTTTGAGCATCTTTCCGGACATCCGCGCGTTAAAGAAGACGCGGGTATTTTTGAAACGC
>Ga0172370_10000183_pt1 | contig 91189 bp, 82 predicted proteins | sample LakKiv5m_FD_114538 | JGI IMG/M metagenome (GOLD analysis project Ga0172370, IMG submission 114538) | Freshwater microbial communities from Kabuno Bay, South-Kivu, Congo - kab_022012_11.5m | ecosystem: Environmental > Aquatic > Freshwater > Lake | place: Democratic Republic of the Congo...
GTCGAGATACCTTTCAGAAAGTGGGTAATCAGATGACTTCTGATTTAGTTTTTCCTTAATCTCCTTAACTTCTTTCACTAATGCCTCAAATGCCTGTGAATCAATCGCTACGAGTGTCATTTTTACCTCCTAATTATTTCTTACAAAGATACAACAAATATTATAAAAATAACGCACAACTTTTCAACACTTTGTTGATTTCACAACACTTCTAAACAACTGTATTACAGTGTAATAAGTGACTGACTTAACTCAAAAATCTGACTTGATTTAATGGCTTGATTATCAATAATATACAGATATAATGATATGGTGTATGTAAATAATAAAAGATAAAAAAAAGAGCCAACAAAATGCTGACTCTTTTCATAGGAAAATATACAAACTAATCATTAAAAATAGCCATTGCTTCCTCCAATTCCTCGTTGACTATCTTGGCGTAAATTTGAGTGGTTTTGATGTTGGTGTGAGCCATCAGCTTTGAAACATATTCAATACGCATACCTTTACGCAAAGCCCTTGTATCCCAGGTATGACGGCTGGTATGGAAGTTCATCCTCTTGTTAAATTCCAGCTTCTTTGAGATTTCAGCCAAATGACTATTGATAAAAGCATTGGCAGATGATATTGCTTTGTGTAGTACTTTGGGTTCTGAATAATCGATATAATTTTTCAGGAATGGGAAAATAAAATCAGTTGGCTGGGTGTCACCTGTAATATATTGTTCAATTAGCTTACGTGCTTTGTCTGGAACCAGTATAGTTAATATGGTATCGGTTTTTTGAGTGCAAATTGAAAGCCTTTCACCATCATAATTATTCCATTTGAGTTGTAACAGATCAGAAATTCGGATGCCACCGGTATAACAGGCAAATACATACATATTTCTGCTGTGGTAAATGACCTTATTGGGATCGAGTTCAAGTTCTTCGACCTTCCTTAATTCTTCTTCTGATAAGAAGTTCTTTTCTGAATATTCGGTCTTTAGCTTGTATTTCCTGAATGGGTTTTTATCCCAGGTGAGGATTTCGTCTCTCTCTGCATCATAGCATAGTTTACGGATATTTTTCAGATTGCAGTGGATGGTATTCACACCATTTTTCAGATCATCCCTCAGATAATCGTGATAGTCTTTCAGGAAGGGGACAGTTAGTTCATCAAATATCAGGTCCTTGCCGTTTAAATATGTTTTCAACTTTGCAAGGGTTACCTTGTGGGTTAACATTGTACCCATCTTGCCCTGATTCTCCAATCGTTTGAGGTTCTTTTCAGCATACTTTATAAAGCTCTCAGAACAACGACCAAGGACAGAATCTTTTACCTTTTTTGGTGAAACATACCTGGCATTGGTTTCTAATTCTAAAAGCACACCTTCGGCTTCAGCTACCTTATGAGCAATGAAATTATTCATTCGTTGTGAATTTGGATGAGATGCTTTGACCCTTTCCTTTTTATCATCCCAATCCTTTGGTTTTAGCTTGATACCAAGTGCAATATATTTTGGCTTCCTGTCTTTAATGATTCTTAACCATAGGGGAGCCTCGCCTTTTTTGGTTAATCTTTTTTCCTTTAAAATTACCTTAACTGTTGACATAACTGATTGATTTATATTAGTGTAAAGATACAACAATAATCTTGAATATAGGTAAAACAATAGGTAAAACTTTTGGACAATTTATCAACATTCTTTAGCATTGGTTTGCAACACTGTAAAATGTAAGTAATTGATAATCAGTAATAATATAAGAAAAGGAGTGCTAAAAGTGGAAAAGGTTGTAGTCCGCTCGGGACCTCAAAAAGCCCTTGATTATCAGGGGCTTTTTTTATCGTAAGTCTCTGAATTTGTTTTCAACAACCTCAGATACTCTTTTAAATACTTCATTGAAGCTGCCAGTTCCATCAATTTTTACCACACCATGCAATTGATTATATTTTTCAATGACTGGAACGGTTTTATATTCATGTTCCTGCAGACGTTTAACAATTTTTGCTGTACTATTGTCGTAAGGCATACAATGGTCTGTTTTGCTTCTCGCATCCAATCGACTGATGAGTTCAAGTGTAGGTACTTCAATCTCAAGTATTAATGATATTGAAGAACCATGTTTTTTAAGCAATCCATCAAGAATATATGATTGTACAAGTGTTCGGGGAAAACCTTTGAAAATAAAACCTTTTACATTTTTTGAACCTGCTATTTTCTTTTCTATTAACTGTACAACTATCTCATCGGGTACCAGTTGGCCACTTTCATAAAGTTCTTTAATCTTTAAACCAAGTGGTGTTTGTAGTTTAATTTCCTGATCTAATATTGGCCCTGTTGCAACATATTCAAGGCTATATTTATCTGCCAGAGCTTTTCCCTGTGAACCACGACCAGAACCCGGATAACCAAAAATAACAATGTTTAAAAGTCGTTTACTTAATTCCACCTTTACTGTTTCTTGTATTGCACTATTTACATCTTCAATGCTTTTTGTGCCATCAATTTCAGTGCAAATACCTTTATCTTTATAAAACTGTAAAATGGGCAAGGTCTTTTCACGATATTCTTTTAATCGGTTTCGTATAACTGCTTCGTTATCATCACTTCGGCCTGAAAGTTTTCCTCTTTCAAGCAATCGTTTTACTGATATTTCTTCTGGCACTTCGAGGCTTATTAGGCAGTTTAATGAAGTATTAAGTTTTATCATCAAACCTTCAAGAATATATGCCTGTATGTAAGTTCTTGGAAATCCGTCAAATAAAAATCCTCGTGAATTTGGATTACCTGTAATTGTATTTTCAATTATTTGAACAATAATTTCATCTGACACCAAACCTCCAGCAGATATAACGCTTTTGGCTTCTAAACCTAATTTTGTTTGATTGACTATTTCTTTTCTGAGAAGTTCTCCTGTTGAAATGTAAAATAAATTGTATTTTTTAATCAGGAATTCTGATTGAGTGCCTTTGCCTGCACCCGGAGGCCCGAAAAGTGCGATGTTTAACATCTGATATTCAAATTTTTATAATTCAAAAATAGTAGATTTAAAAAAATCAGAATATATTTAATCTTAAAATTGTCTTGCATTTATTGCACAATTGCATTTTTTCATGATCAACAGTAGAAATTTTCCCTTCAGCGTCATTCATAAGGCAGTTTTGCATTTTACAATGTGGTAATCCCATATTATGACCTAACTCATGAAGACATATTTTTATAAATCTTTCCTTAAACAGTTCTTCTGATATATTTTTTGAATATCGATAGGTGGAAACTACACAACTTACACCCGGACAATATCCAAGTCCGAAAATGCCATAATCAGGTATATCTCCATTTGTTACAGAAATATCTTTTGTCGTCAACCCAATACAATAATTACAATTTTTTGGTATAGTTCTCTTTAAAAATCTGATAAGAGTATCTGCTCTAAAACGATTCCTTGCCTGATAATAGCTCGATTTTGGTAAAGGTATCTCTGGCAGAGTAATGACTTGTAAATGATAAAATTCTTTGATATTTTTTTCAAGTAATATACATAAGCTATTTGGAAATGCAATGAAGGGCTGTATGGCAACTGTTTTTTGAATAGTATTGATTTTACAATATTGAATTTTAAAACTTTTGAAAGCAAGACCTGCTACAAAAAGAAATACCAAGAGAGATAATATAAGCATTATCTTCCTCAAGCAACTATTTTTTAAGCCATTCTGCTGCTTTTCCGACATCTTTCCAATGTTTACTTTTATGAATAAACGCTTTAATCTTATTTTTATCGCATATATTAATGTATAGGTCTGTCAATGAAAAAGTATTGGTTTTAGGCATTAAAGGAAAAATATGAGGTGAAATAATTTGAATTCCGCTAAATGCAAGTGCTTTGAACCTATTTTGTGCAAAAGATGAAAAAACTTTTTCTTCCCCTGTTTGAAGATTTTTCCAACCCTTTAATTCCATTTCATCATTAAACAAAAAATATCTGTTACTTACTCTTTCTGAAACTGCAAGAGTTGCTAATGATTTACCTGAATTATGAGCTTCAGATAGCTCATTAAAGTTAATTTCTGACAAAATATCAACATTATGAACAAGAAATGATTCATTACTGTTAAAAAACCACTTAACTTTTTTAAGTCCTCCACCCGTTTCAAGTAATTCACTTTCATAAGAGATCGTAATGTTAACACCGAAATTATTATTTTTTGTTAAAAAATCAGTTATTTTATCTGCAAAATGATGAACGTTGATGATAATATCAGTAAAGTCAAAAAATTTAAGTTTTAATATCAGATATTCAAGCATAGGAACTCCTTTAACTGGGAATAATGCTTTTGGCATATTATCAGTAAAAGGCTTCAGACGTGTTCCTTTACCAGCGGCCAGAATCATTGCTTTTTTCATTTACTTATCAAGTTCAATATGTTTAAGCTTGATATAAACCCCCTCAGTATTGGCATATCTTTCCGCAACTTTATTTGCAAAATATACAGAACGATGTTGTCCGCCTGTGCATCCAAAAGATATCATTAAATGATTAAACTTTCGGCTCAGATAGTTGCTGATAGCTGCATCGGTAATAGAAAATACATGTTCTTTGAAATCAAGTACTTCCTGTTGTGATTCCAGATAATTAATAACTTTTGGATTTAAACCGTTTAACTCAGCATATTCAGTTAAACGCCCTGGATTTGGTAAAAAGCGACAATCGAAAACAAAACCTCCACCATTACCACTATTATCCAAAGGAATGCTCTTTTTATAAGAAAAACTAATGATTTCTACAGTTAAACCATCTTTAGGAACAAAAGTCAGTTCTTTCAGGTTAGGTGATACGATTAATTGTTCAAAAATTTTATAAAGTTCAGGAAGTTCAACTTCAGGCTTATGATTAGTAATAATATACTCAAGATTTTGTAAGGCATAGGGAATACTTTGAAGAAAATGTGTTTTTCTTTCAAAGAAACCACGATAACCATAAGCTCCAAAGGCCTGTAATATCCTTATCAGAACAATAGGGTAAAAAAACCTCATGAAAACTTCAGGGTTTATACCGTATAGTTTTTGTGTATAATTCAGGTAATAGTTTAGCAATTCATTTCTAAAATGATGGTTTAAGTCGGCTTTAGCATCAAAAAGTAATGAGGCTAAATCGTATTGCAAAGGACCTTTTCTGCCTCCCTGAAAGTCGATATAATATAAATTGTCATTTTTGATCATAATGTTGCGCGACTGAAAGTCTCTGTACATAAAATATTCGCTACCTGCCTGCTGTAAAAATGCTGTAAAAGCTTGAAAATCATTTTCAAGAGCCTGTTCATCAAAAACAACACCTGCTAATTTTACAAAATAATGTTTGAAATAATTCAGGTCCCACATCATCGACTGCCTGTCGAAGATTTTTCTGGGATAACATACTGTAAAATCAATGCCTTTAAAACCTAAAAACTGAAAATCACTCAGATTTTCAATGACTTTTTGATAATACTCCTTTAGTTTCGGAGTGTTTTTATTTTCTACAAGAAATTTATACAATGTCTCATCACCAAAATCTTCCAGTAAGTAGTGTTGTTGATCATCGTAAACGGTATAAATTTCAGGTACATTAAAGCCAAGCCATTTGAAATGTTTAGAAAAACTGAAAAATGCATTGTTTTCACGTAAATCTTTATTAAATGCTCCTAAAACCTGCCGATCTTCTGATTTGATTCTATAATATTCCCTGACAGAGCCTGATGCAGGTAATTTTATAATTTCTAAAGCTACATTGTTGAAATGCTTATAAAATAGTTCGCTAAGAATATTTGTGTCTGCTGTTAACATTTTTTTTATGCAAAGTTATCGTTTGACTATCCAAATTGAAATATTCATTTATTCACAGAATCACTGCTTATTGTATTGCTAAAAAATTCAGTATTGTAGATTATATTTTATCAATTTATATTTGCCAGCAGAATATAAAGAAAGATTTAAACCTATGAAAAAGATTATTGAATTAACATTAAGCATTTTTTTACTCTTTTTTTCAACAAGTTTTGCTTGTACGAATTATATTGTAACAAAAGGTGCTTCAACCGATGGCAGTACATTTATTACTTATTCTGCCGATTCTCATATATTGTTCGGAGAGCTATATTTTAGACCAGCAAAGGATTATCCTGAAAATTCAATGCTAAAAATTTATGAATGGGATAGTGGAAAACTATTGGGCGAAATTAAGCAGGTTCCACACACTTACTCTGTTATCGGTAATATGAACGAATATCAGGTGGCAATTGGTGAAACAACTTTTGGGGGAAGAGATGAGTTGGTAAATCCTGAAGGTATTATTGATTATGGCTCATTGATTTATATTGCGCTTCAACGATCAAAAACTGCACGTGAAGCTATCAATGTTATGGCTGCATTAGTCAATGAATATGGTTATTATAGTTCAGGTGAGTCATTCTCAATATCCGATAAAAATGAATGCTGGATCATGGAATTGATAGGCAAAGGCAAGGGAAAAAAGGGTGCATTATGGGTTGCTATTCGCATTCCTGACGGATATGTGAGTGGACATGCAAATCAGGCAAGGATTACGACCTTTCCATTGAACGATCCTGCCAATTGCTTGTATGATCAAGAAATTATAAGCTTTGCACGGGAAAAAGGCTGGTTTAATGGAAAAGACAAAGATTTTAGCTTTTCAGATGCCTATGCACAACCTGATTTTGGTGGTGCACGTTTTTGCGATATCAGGGTTTGGGCATTTTTTAGAGAAATTGCCGATGGTATGGAAAAATATGAAGACTATGTTGCAGGTAATATAAAAATTGAGAATGGAGTGGTAGTAAACAGGATGCCACTTTATGTAAAACCAAAAAGAAAATTATCGGTGCAGGAGATGTTTTATTTTATGAGAAATCATCTTGAAGGAACAAAATTCGATATGACTCAGGATTTGGGTGCCGGACCTTGGCAATTACCTTACAGATGGAGACCTTTGGAATGGAAAGTAGATGGACAAACATATTGCAATGAGCGGGCTACTGCAACACAGCAAACAGGATTTGTATTTGTTGCACAGGCACGTTCATGGTTTCCTGATGCAATTGGCGGTATTTTTTGGTTTGGTGTTGATGATGCCAACACCACTGTTTTTAATCCTATATATAGTTCAATTACCAAAGTGCCAGAAAAATTTGCTGTTGGCAATGGTGACATGTTGAATTATTCATCAGACGCAGCATTCTGGGTCTTTACCTTTGTTTCTAATTTTACTTATTTGAGATATAGTTATATGATTGAAGATGTTAAAAAAGTACAAAGTGAACTTGAAGATAAATTTATAAATTTTGTCCCTGCCATTGATATTGCTGCTAAAAGTCTTTACGACAAAGATCCTAAACTGGCAGTTGCTTTTTTAACTGACTTTTCTGTTAATAATGCCAATGCTACTGTTGAACGCTGGAAAAAACTTGGTGAATATCTGCTTGTCAAATATCACGATGGAAATATTAAAAAGGAGAAGAATGGTGAATTTGAAACGAATGGATATGGACTGCCGGTAGGTCCATTACAGCCAGGTTATCCTGAAAGTTATTTGAAAAAAATTGTCGAGGACCATGGCAATATATTGAAAGTGACAGAACCTGCAAAACATTAAGTTTTTATATTCTATTGAATATCTTTGTTATATGTACTTAACATTGATAATGAGTTTACTATATATAGCTCAGTCGTTTTCAATATTTTATACTAAATAAATATATTATTTGTTCATTGTTTCACTTTGCTTCAAAAGACACTTTACTAAATAGTATTTACATAGCTCATAATCAGTACTATTTGTGTAAGTACTTGAAAATAAATACTTTCTCTATTTTATTTATTCAGAGAAAATTGTTTAAAAAAACTTTAAAAATTTCGTGTAGTGATTTTATTCATTCCTGAACATGCCAAAAAGTTATTTTATTTTTTTTCATGAAAAATAAATACATGAATGAAGTGTTTATTAACAAAATTTTCTGCAATTAAATTGATTAAAGAACTTAATAGAAAAAAAATACACATTTTATTCACAGATATTAAGCAGTATGTTGATAGCATATCATGTTACAAACTTGATTTTTTTGTAAAGATTGCTTAAAATAAATTTGCATCAAATAAGTAAAATCATAACTGCAAATGTTTCAACATTTTTATGGAGAAAAAGATAGAATCATTTTCTGAGCGTTTAGCCGGTATCAGACAAAAAATGCCGACAAGTTTTAGTCAGTTAAATGATATTGGCCGTATTCCACCACAAGCTATAGCAATTGAAGAAGCTGTTTTAGGAGCAATTATGCTGGAAAAAGATGCCCTTACAGAAGTTATTGATTTTCTCCACCCTGATGTTTTTTACAGGGAAGAGCATAAAGAAATATTTAAAGCAATTATTTCTCTGTATAACACAAATAAACCTATTGATATTCTTACAGTTACTTCTGAGTTAAGAACAAAAGGAAAGCTCGAGGATGTGGGAGGAGCATTTTATATTAGTGAATTGACTAACAGGGTAGGTTCCAGTGCAAATATTGAATATCATTCGCGTTTACTTGTTGAAAAATACCTGTTGCGTGAATTGATAAAACTGTCAAGCACAGTTCAAACTCAAGCTTATGAAGAAACAACAGATGTTTTTGAACTTCTTGACATCACCGAACGTGACTTATTTAATATTTCACAGGGTAATCTTAAAGGAAGCTACATGCCAATGAGTACTTTGATTACCCGTACAATCGAAGAAATTGAACGTATTAGTCAAAGCAGGGAAGCAACAGGTATATCAGGTGTACCATCTGGTTTTACCGATCTAGACAAGATTACATTGGGTTGGCAAAAATCTGATTTAATTATTATTGCATCGCGACCAGGTATGGGTAAAACATCCTTTGTGTTATCAATGGCAAGGAATGCATCTGTAAATTTTGGAAAGGCGGTAGCTGTATTTTCTTTAGAAATGTCTTCAATTCAATTAGTAAACAGGTTGATTTCAGCAGAAGCAGAAATAAAATCAGAAAAACTTAGAAGTGGTGAACTTGAAGAACATGAATGGCAGCAACTACATACAAAGATCAAGGAATTGAGTAATGCCAAGATTTTTATAGATGATACTCCTGGAATCAATGTATTTGAGTTAAGAGCAAAATGCAGAAGAATGAAAACTCAGTACAATATTGATATGGTTATTATTGATTATTTACAATTAATGAATTCTCACATTGATAATCGTAAAAATACAAACAGAGAGCAAGAAATAAGTGCAATTTCAAGAGCATTAAAGTCGATGGCAAAAGACCTTGATATTCCTGTCATTGCTTTGTCGCAGTTAAGCAGGGATGTTGAAAAAAGGGGAGGTAATAAAAAACCCATGCTCAGCGACTTGCGTGAATCAGGTTCTATTGAACAGGATGCTGATCAGGTGCTTTTTATTTTCCGTCCTGAATATTATAAGATTTTTGAGGATGACGATCACATGTCAACCAGAGGTATTGCTGAAATCAATATTGCTAAAAACCGTCATGGACAAACCAAAGATGGCATTAAGCTTCGTTTTGTTGACATTTTTGCCAAATTTACTGATTATGAAGAAGGTTTTAACTATAACCTTGAAGGCATGTCGTTACCAAGTAAATTAAATAACCATTATGAAAATGATTATGATGACGAGGGTGATGGTGATGTGATTCCTTTCTGAAAAAAAATTAATTGAATTGCTCCAGTAAATTCATCAGTTTTTTTGTAGATAGCTCACTCAATTCAACCAAAGGAGGCCTGACAGTTTTTTCACAATAACCCATTAATGACATCAGTGCCTTTATACCTGCGGGATTGCCTTCTATAAACAGATACTTAATAAATTCAAGCATTTGGTAATGAATGAGTCGTGATGAAACAGGGTCACTTAAAAAGTTTCTTACCATACCGGAATACTCCTTTGTAAAAGCATTTGCAATAACACTAATAACGCCTTCGGCTCCCACAGACAGCATTGGTAAGGTCAAATTGTCGTCACCTGAAATTACTGTAAAATCATCCGGTTTGCCATTTATTATCTCCATGATCTGGTCTAAGTTGCCTGATGCTTCCTTAATAGCAACCAGATTATTAAAATCATTTGCTAATTTTAAAGTGGTGTCAGCAGTCATATTTACCCCGGTGCGTCCCGGAATATTATACATAATGATTGGTAATGTGGTGCTTTCGGCAATCATTTTAAAATGATTGTATAAACCATTTTGATTTGGTTTGTTGTAGTAGGGTGCTACCGATAGTATTCCAGAAATACCAGAAAACTTTAAATCCTGAATTTCTTTAACAATTTTGATGGTATTATTACCACCTATTCCTATTACTACAGGTAGCTTTCCATTATTAACATCCAGTACAGTTTCAATTAATTTAGCTTTCTCTGATACTTCCAAAGTTGGTGTTTCAGCAGTCGTACCTAAAACAACAAGATAATCGGCACCATCATTGACAATATGATGAACAATATTTTTAAATGCAATGAAATCAATATCCATATCCTTTGTAAATGGGGTAATTAATGCTACGCCTGTTCCTTTAAACTTCATAATTAATGTTTTACGATTTTTTCTAAATTTAACATAACAAATGCAACCAAATTTTTAAAGTCTTTTGTATTCAATGGATTTACAATAAAATCATACAATTCACTATCATTTTCAATAGTTCCAACTTTGAATTTTGCATTGCAAAGCAATACGATATTTTCAATAAAAATATGATTTGACTGACAGAAATTTATCAGAATATCAAAATCATGGCTGCAAAAATTTTCAACAATACCTTTTTTGGGCAGTTTTAATAAGTTAATATCTTCTTTTCTGAGAGAGTAATGGTTTTTTTCTTTTAATCTATATTCTTTATCGGTTCCTTCAGGTATGTATTCTAATGAATAAATATTTTTTTTTAATTTTTCCAATGAATCAAACAAACGTTCTATTGTAGTTTCTACCAATAAATCTTCGCGTTGATAAATAATACCAATTGTTTTCGCTATATCAAAACTCATGAGCCCTGAATGGTTATGTTTAGGACCATTTAATTTTAAATATATCTTGCCAATTGTTTCTAAAAAAGTACTCATCAGTTTATTGTTTGTTGATGATGCGTTTTAATTCAGTTAGAAAAGTATGTAAGTTTCTAAGGTTTTCATATATAATGACAGTTTTATCAATATTTTTTTTATTTCCTTTAAGTGCATTTTTTGCACCAACAAGGGTGTAACCTTTTTCTTTTGTCAGATGATAAATTTGTTTTAAAGTATCTATGTCAGAGTTAGTGAACATTCTTTTGCCATTCCTGTTTTTTTTGGGTTTGATGTATTCAGCAAATTCTTTTTCCCAAAAACGTAAGAGTGAAGGGTTGACATCAAGCATTTCTGAAACTTCACTTATTGAATAATATAGTTTTTCTCCCTGATTCATTTCTAATCTAATGTTTGATTTGCTTCTTCTGCTTTTTTCAATACTTCTTCAAATTCTTCAGGTTTCAAATCGTTATGTAAGAAAAAAACAGGATTTAGTTTATTTTTTCCTAAAATAACTTCGTAATGAAGGTGAGGTGCTGTACTTAAACCTGTACTACCTACTGTGCCAATTTGTTCTCCACGCAATACTTTTTGTCCTGGTCGAACAATAATTTTATTAAGATGTGCATATAAAGTTTTGTAGCCAAAGCCATGAGAAATCACCACCTCGTTTCCATAACCTGACCTGTTTCGGTTTGTTGATACCACAACACCATTGCCTGTGGCAAAAATTGGTGTGCCAATAGGTGCAGTAAAATCTAAACCCTCATGAAATTTTCCTACTTTATAAATAGGGTGAATGCGATAACCAAAGCCTGATGAAACATTCACTCTTCTTGATTTTTTTACAGGTTGTATGGCTGGAATAGACGCCAGCATATCCTCTTTATTTTCAGCCAGTTTTGAAATTTCATCAAAGCTTTTACTGAGAATATAGAGCTTTTTTGAAATTTTATCAACCTGTTTGGTAACAGTAATTATCATCTTGGAATTGCTATATCCTTCCAACTTATTATATTTTTCAACACCACCATATCCTGCTGCTCTGATACTACTTGGTATAGGTTCTGCATCAAATATAGTCCTGTAAATGTTTTCATCTCTTGTTTCAAGATCATTTACTACAGATTCAATCAATTTTAAACGATTAAAAAGAACTTTATATTGTTCTTCGCTATTTTGAAGCTCTCTTTTTAACATTCTTTCACGAGGGGAAGCAAAAAATGTTGATGCAAGCCAATATAAAGCAAATGATCCAACAATAATTGTCGATAATATACCTGCCACACGTAATAGTATTGACCTGAGTGGCCTGGTATATTTCTCGAAAGCCAGCAGCTCAGGATTAAATCTATATTTGGTTTTAGGCATTGCAGGATGCTTATTATTTTGTGCAAAAATATGAAAATATTAGAAAAAGTGCTTTAAGTTGAAGTTAACTCATTATTTTGTTCAGTTGGTTGCTTAATATTTAAAATATAAATTTTGTAATAAGTATAAATAAGATAGGTCATTGGTAAGGCAATAATCAATCCTAATAATCCAAGAATTTTTCCCCAAATAGTGAGTGAAAGAACAATGATGGCAGGATTAAAACCAGTTACTTTTCCCATAATAAGAGGCACAAGAACATAATCCTGTATCATTTGAATTGCAGTAAAAATGATAACAATAATTATCGTGATAATCCAGAAGTTGGTACCTGTACTTAAACATAGCATGGTGACAGAAAACATTGTTGGAACTATTCCAATAATTTGTAAGTAAGGAACCATGTTCAATAAACCTAAAAAGAGTCCAATAACAATACCTAATGGCATTCCTAAAATGCTGAAAGAGATTGAAAATAAAATTCCTATGATAAGTGCAATAACAGCCTGATTTCTGAAGTATTTGCTCATAATGGTTTCAAAATCATGAACAAACGTAATAATTTGTGTTTTCCAATTTTCAGGCAGGAGTTCACGCCAGCCTTTGTTAAACTTTTCATAGTCTAACAGCATGAAAAACAAATACATAATAACGATGGTAATTGCTAATAATGTAGTTATTATAGTAGCAGTGCCTGAAATAATACCCCAAATGCCTGGTAATATTTTATTCATTAAATTTACCAGATAGTCAACAGATTTTTCGCTTGTCAGAAACTCATTTATTTTCTCAGAAGCTAAAAGTTCCTGAAGAAATTCGTTAAGTTTGTCAGGTATTCTTTCGCTAAGTTGTTGTTGAAAATCTATGTTAGAAACATAATTTGAAATCAATGTGCTCATTGCACTCACTTCTTTCGCAACACGTGGTATAATCAGGGTGGCTGATCCTGCAATAACACCAAAAACTATTATTAATGTAATTAATACAGCTAAAACTCTGACTTTTATTTTTTTATGAAACCAATTTGTAATAGGGTTGAGCAAATAAGCAAAAATGATTGCCACAGCAAAAGGGATTAGCACATCGCTGATATAACCAATAAATCTTACTAAAAAATATACAATCAGGATAGTAATGCCTAACCGTATGGTACGATCAAATGTAAATGGTCTGGAATTGTCAAAGATATTCATTTTCTAAAAAAGTATTCAGGTGTGTAACCAGTCATTAATAAACCGCTTGCAAAGAAAAATGTTCCGGTTAAGAAACCTGACCAAGTAACGAGAGTTTTTCTTTTCCATGCAGTTTTTTTATATCCTTCCAGATATTCCTGATTTAATATCATGTTTTTCTTTTCATAAGGTATTCCTAAATTATGATTTTTAGGTTTTGAAAAGGAAATAAATAATGAAGTAAGAAACCCGGCAGGTGGTGCAGCAAAGCTGGTTAGAAATGCCCCTGTAAATGGGCCAATGTGATGATAATATTTTTTTGCGTCCATTTTGCCCTGATTATAATAATCAATGTTTTGTTTACTCGTATCATGTGGTGTAATTTGAAATAATAATACTTTTGAACTATCATCTGTTATAGCGTTTGACTGGTAGATATTAAACACTAAAACAAAAAATAACAGAAATAAAAAAGGACTCTTTATGAGATGCATCATTAATTTTTTAAATACAAAAATATTACATTCGTAAAATAAAACTATCTGCAAAAATTTGTTTTATTAACAATTAAACATTGTTTATGAAGGTTTTAAACATTTTTTTTCTGTTTTTATTTTTTTCCCCGATTTTACTTTTCGCCCAAAATAGTAATGATTTCGGGATAAAGTTTTCTGGATTTGTAAAAACTGATGTTATTTTTGATAGCCGTCAGACTGTTAATATTCGAGAGGGGCACTTTTTATTATATCCTTCTCCGGTAACTTATGATAAAGATTCAATTGATGTCAATGCTGTGTCAAATTTCAATATTTTATCAATTCAGAGCCGGTTGGCAGGCACTATCACGGGCCCTGATGTTTTTAGTGCTAATACTTCAGCATATTTTGAAGGAGAGTTTTTTGGCCTTAGCGATGCAGATATTAATGGTTTCAGATTGCGTCATGCATGGATAAAATTTATTTGGAAAAACCGGGAACTGTTAGTAGGACAATACTGGCATCCATTATTTATTACTGAAAGTTTTCCTGAAGTAATCTCCTTTAATACAGGTGCACCTTTTCATCCTTTTTCACGAAATCCACAGATAAGATTTACACAAAAATCAGGCTCGCTTTGTTTGATTGCAACTGCGTGTTCTCAGCGCGATTTTGTCAGTCCTGGTGGGTCATTTTCTCTAAGAAATGCTGTGCTACCTGACCTGAATATTAAAGTTCAAAATACTTTTACTAATACGAGCAAGACTATTGAGTTGCTTGCCGGTGCATCAGCTGATTTTAAAATGTTAATGCCAAGGTTAATAAGCAATCAGTTTTTTCAAACAAAGCAAAAAGTAAAAGGAATTATTTTTGATGCTTTTTTAAAGTTAAAAACCCCAGGATTTACACTGAAATTGGAAAGTACATTTGGTCAAAATATGTTTGATCTTACCATGCTCGGTGGTTATGCTTACCGATACACTTCTGATACTGATATAATTAACAAAGATATTTTTGAATACACTACAATTGATAATTTTTCAGCATGGACAGAGTTAATGTCAAATGGGTTGAAATTTCAATATGGCATATTTGCAGGGTACAGTAAAAACTTAGGTTCATTGCATAATATTTACAATTGGTTTCAATTACCAGCATTTAATACCACCCGTGGTGCTAATATTGACTACCTGTATCGTATTTCTCCAAGAATAGTTTTTAATAGTGGTAAATTCAGATTTGGAGCTGAAATTGAATACACTGTTGCTGCTTATGGAGCTTATAGTAAAATCGACAGTCTAGGTGTGGTACATGAAGCAGAGGAGGTTGGAAATATCAGGGCTCTACTTGGTGTGTTTTATTTTTTCTGAAATTCTATCCTTTTTTTGTGAAAATAGCAATAATTTCAGATATTCATGAAGATATAATTTCTTTACAAAAAGCTTTAAGGCTTATTGGAAAATACAATTGTGATGAGGTGATTTGTCTGGGAGATATCTGTGGTTTTAATATCCCCGTATTCAACTACCTGAATGCCCGTAATGCATCGGCCTGCATAGCTTTATTAAAAGAAAACTGCAAAATTGTTCTTGCTGGTAATCATGATTTATTTGCCATTCGTAAAACTCCTGACGATACTGATTTTTTTAGATTTCCTGAACATTGGTATTCTCTTGATTATCCTACGAGGAAGCTGACATCAAAAGGCAGGGTATGGTTGTATGAGGAAAACGAACTTAGTCCAATGTTATCAGATAATGATATGGATTATTTAAGTTCTTTGACATGCAGTAAAATTTACAAAATTGACAGGTCTAATTTGTTTTTATCACACTCAATTTATCCCGATCTGAGTGGCTCTACAACTTTTTTCCCTGAAAACACAAAGGATGTGAAATCGCATCTAAATTTTATCACTAAAAACCAATGTAAAATAAGTTTTTCAGGTCATGGCCATATTCAGGGAATTGAGTTGTGCACAGAGAATGATTATCGTTTTTATTCATTTACCAGTCTTCAACTGGAAGATACATGCCAATGGATTGCTTGTCCATGTATTGCACGCTCCGGCATGGCAAATGGTTTTATTGTTTTTGATACTGTTTCATTAAATTTGGAGGTTATTGAATTAAGGGAATATTAAAAATTTACTCTGAAATGATTCGGGAATTATTTAAACACAGCAAAAAATACAGACAATTTATTTATGGTATTTTATTGCCTGTAATTATTGCAGTTATTTTCTTCCTGGTCAGTATGTTTATTTTTATTATTCCTTCAATAGAAAATGCACTAATTCAAAATAAAAAAGAACAGGTAAAAGGACTTACTGAAACTGCCTGGGGCATATTGTATGTTAGTTATTACCATGAAATTGGAGGTATTTTATCGAGAGAGGATGCAAAAAAATATGCCGTCAACAACCTGTCTAAAATTAGATATGGAAATAAAAAAAAGGACTACTACTGGATAATTGATACAGTACCACAGATGATTATGCATCCATACCGTGAAGATTTGGTTGGAAAAAATTTGTCATCTTATAAAGATAAGTATGGACATGCACTATTTCTTGATATAGTAGATTTAATAAGAAAAAAGGGTGAAGGATTAGTTGATTATTACTGGCAGTGGCAGGACGATTCTCTGAGGATTGAAAAAAAAGTATCGTATGTTAAAGAATTTAAACCTTGGGGATGGATTATCGGAACAGGTATTTATCTTGACGATGTAAATACTGAGATAAAAAAAATATCTACAGGAATTTTTGAAATTTCAGTAGCAATTATTATTGTAATCATTGTTGTTTTGATTTTTGTTTTACAACAAGCATTAAAAATTGAGAAAAAAAGGCAAAGTGCTGAAAAAGAGCTTCTTAAAGCAAGAGATCAATATCAGGCATTAGCAGAAGCAAATCCAGAAGGAACTATATTAGTTTTTGATGACAATAAAATCAATCTGAACAAGAACATGCAATTTATTTTAGGCTACTCTCAGGATGAAGTAGCCAGGCTTACTATATATGACCTGATTCTTCAGCACCAGTTAAATGCGTATCTTGGTGAGAAGTATTTCCGATATTTAATATTAGGTGTTGCCAAACCTAAACAATTTGAAGCCAAGGTGAAAAGAAAAGATGGCGTATTTGTTAATATGTTTCTTAGCTGTACAAGAATACAATTGCCAGATAAAGTTGCTGTGATAATTACAGCCAAAGATACTGCCATCGAAAAAGTAGTACATAAACAATTAGGAATCAGCAGAGAAAAATATGCAGAAATTATTGAAATTGTAAATATAGGTTTTTGCAGAATTCTGATAACAGACCAAAATAGCCAAATTATTGATGCTAACAGGGCTTTAATTGATATAATGCAATTTACTAAAAACAGTGAATTACTTGGTAAAGATTTCTATGCTTTTTTTGCTGACCATGAAGAACTGAACATCGTTAAGCAATACCTTTTATTATCAGGAAATGTTCAGAATCTTCAGGTTAAATTGAAACGAAAAAATAATGAAATAGCATCAGTAGTTATTTCTGCACTTCTTGTTAATGATCATGTGATGAATTGCAGGTATGTCGATATTATTGTTTATGATCGTTCGAATGAAATAAAAAAACTTAATGAACGCGATAAATTGTTGATCGAATTACAAGCTTCACATTATTATCTGAATACTCCTCTGAAAAATATTTTCACAAAAGTTGTTTATTGCCAAATGGCAACTACAGTTGGGCAACTAATTGAGATAATGATAAAAGAAAAAACAGATGCTATTTTGGTAAAAGATAATAACATTTTTGTTGGAATAATAACAGATCAAGATTTGAGAAACAAGGTTCTTTTTAAAGGTCTTCATGTTGATACTTATGCCAATGAATGCATGACAAGTCCTCTGATAAGCCTGAACGAATCTGCAAAAGTTTATGATGCCTTACTATTAATGCAACAGAAAAAAATCAATCATATTGCTATTATTAATTCTGATTTTGATGTTTCAGGCATGTTATCAATAAACGATATTATTCAGCTTCAGCAAAATACGTCTTCAAATATTATCTATTTTATTCAAATGTCGAGAAATATTGATGACTGGAAAGACCTTAATTTAAAATTACAAACACATGTCAACAATTTAGTTGAAAGTGGGGCTAATGTTTCTATCGTCAATCATTTTATTACCGAATTGTGTGATGTTATTACTATAAAATTATGTGAATGGGCTATTGAACGTTTTGGAATACCACCTGTTAGTTTTGCCTTTATTGCCCTTGGCAGTCAGGGAAGAAATGAATTGTCGTTAAAAGCTGATCAGGATAATGCTTTGATTTTTAATGACACTGAAGAAAACGAAAATGTCAGAAATTATTTCCTTGATTTTAGTCATTTTGTATGCTATGGTCTTGATACAGCAGGTTTTGAATTATGTAAAGGTGATTTGATGGCATTCAATCCTAAATGGTGTTTATCTATTAAAGAATGGAAAAATCAATTCAATCAATGGATTAATAATCCTGCTCATGATGATATTTTTGAACAGGCTGCTTTTTTTGATTTAAAAATGGTCTATGGAGATGAAAAATTAGTAAAAGAATTAAAAAATTATATCAGCAATACTATAAATACTTCATCAAGACTTACAGAAGTTTTGTTAAAACAGTTGAAAATGTATAAACCACCAATTAATATTTTTGGTAAATTTTTGACAGATAAAACTGATCGCCATCCCGAAGCTATAAACCTTAAAAAACCTTTACAAATAATCATTGATATTACCAGATTGTTGGCATTGGTTTATGGTATTACCGAAACGAATACTTTGGAAAGACTTGAAAAACTGAAGGTCTTACTGCCTTTACAAACAACAATATTTGAAGAACTTGAACAAGCATATAATTTTCTTGGTATTTTAAGGTTGCAAAATCAATTGAAAGCAATATCAAAATCATTTCCTGCTGATAATTATATAAATCCAAAGGACTTGTCTGAATTAGATATTACTACTCTTCGTAAGGCTTTTCTAATTATATCAAATACAGCACAAAAGTTAGAACTTTAATCTTTCAACACTTCAAAGATTTTAAAATCTTTCAGATTACCTTCCCTGGTTATCATTTTAACAACATTTGCATTTGCAGGACCTTGTTTGCAGGCATTAACGAAGGCAGTGATATTTTCTTTATAACCTTCAATTTCAATATACACGCTACCATCATTATTGTTTTTTACAAAACCTTTTAGATGAAAGAAAGTTGCAGTGTTTTTTGCCCACCAACGGTAACCAACACCCTGAACTTTACCGTAAACTGTTATATCTACATGAATAATCATTTAAAAAATGATAAAAGATTTCTTCAAAGATTTATCTTTTGTGAAATTACTGCATACGTTAGTAAAAAGGAGATATTAATATCAACCTTTCAAATGTTTGATAAACATTTGCACAACCATTTCCCTCATTTTTAGGGAAAAAGTAAAAGCATACTATTTTGCAAATCTTTCAATTGTTCTTCCAAGTTCCTTTTTTATTGACTTATAGTCATAACTGATTCCAATGATCATGGCCATAGCTAAAATCAATAATAAGAAACCTGTAATCGGTCTGACATTTCTCACCATTAAAATAATTCCAACAACAACAAGAACCAGAATTATTGCTACAACAACAGCTAAAAAAACATCAACATTTAAACCGAAAATAACAAATAAAGGTGTAGAAATACCCATAAATTCTCCTTTTTATTTTAAATTTTATTTGAATTTACAGTTTATACCAACTTTCCATTCAACTATAAAGATACAATTTTTACAAAATTAAATACTCAAATTAATTAACAATTTGTTAAATTTGCTTTTTATTAGTTATGAAAAATAAAAAGAAGTAAAAATGACAAAAATTAATAAATCATTGAAGTTTAACTTTCCATTTGCATTTACAGCAATATTCGTTTTTTTACTTTTCAATCCAACATTTATCATTGCACAAAATGTTCCGATGGATACAATATTGCTGTTCAGCCATAAATTTAAGGATAAACAAAAGTTTGTAAAGGATCATAAAAAAATTTCGTATTGGGTGATAAATGAAAATAACAAAAAAAAAGGCAGAATTGATTCAATAGCTGATTCTTTTTTGATTATTGATGGAAATATTATTCCTTTTTCTCAAATAAATAAAATTGGTGCAAAATCAACAGGATTAAAAATTATTCAGGTTACAGGAAAAGTACTATTGGTAACAGGCACAGTAGTGTCAGGTTTTGGTGCATATTTAATTTTATATGGATACACAATTGCTGATACAGATGCTTGCGCTGCTATGTTTTATATAGTGTATGGAGTATTAGCTGCTTCAATAGGTGTTCCGGTTGTGATTATAGGTGCTATTCCGCTTGCTATTGTCGGAAAACGATTTGATCTTCAAAAAAAGTGGAATATGCAAATGCAATTGGTCCCTGATAAAAAATATGTAAAAGAGCAAAAAAAACAAGAGAAAAAACTACAAAAGAAATAAATTCAATAAAAAATATAGTCAAATCTCGAAACAATAAAAGCTGTTCTGGAACTTTTAATATTTGAATCCTGTGATAAAATATTACCTTTATTGCATGATATGGAAGTGCTTAAATGACCATCTTCATAAACGTAATCAGTAAATGATTCCAGATCGCCTTTTGGGTTGATAATTTCATCTCTGACGCGATGACCACTTTCATTGTAAAAATAATTTACCAAATAGTCATCAACAATCTCATGAACAACCTGATTGTTTTCATTGTAAGAACTTTTCCTTGAAGATATAACTTCAGATTCTGGTGTCAGGTCTGTCATTTCAATAATATTACCAGACTCATCATAAACAAATTTCCTATATGCAATTAGTTTCTCATCCTCACTAATTTCTCTTCTTTCCATCATTTTTCCTGCATCATTATAAATATACCTGAACCATTCAGTTATCGTTTCAGTTTCATCATAAATAATATGTTCAATCAGTTGTTTGTTATTATTAAAAATTTTTATTTCCCTTCCTTCAAATACACCATCTTCATCAGTTATAATGATTTCAGTTTTACTTTCTGAATATTGATAATTTTTTATACTAACCGATCCATCTGAATAATGTAATTTCTCATTCACAATCTGACCTGATACATTATAATTGTAATTATATTTTTCACCAATGTCATGTTCATCAAGAAAAACACATTTTTCAATTAAAAATTTATCACTGTTATATTTGAAAGATGTTTTGTTTTCAAGCTTTTCATATTCATTATAAACAGCCTCCATTGTTAATAATTCCTGTTCATTAAAATGTGTTTCAGCCCGAAGTATCCATTTTTCAGGTAAAATATCAGGGTCGGAGGTGCGTCCATTGTATTGTTTTGCTATCTTAATTTTTTTCATGAAAAATTGAACATTTTTTAGACTGCAAAATTGTCAAAATTTAAATTATTAGCACTTTACAGGTCTGAAAATTTATTTATTTTCGTGCACTCAGTTTTTAGTGTAATTTTTTAATAATAAAATAATCAAGGAGGAAAAAATGATTGATTTTTCTTTAAATCCAAAACAAAATGAAATTCGTGAAAAATACCGTGATTTTGCGAAAAGATGGATCATCCCCAATGCTTTAAAGTATGATGAATTAGCTGTTTTTCCATGGGAAATTGTCAAAGCAGCCTATGATGAGGGACTTATGAACGGCCCTATTCCTGAGAAATTTGGAGGAAAAGGATATAGTATATTAGACAGTTCTTTTGCATCTGAAGAATTAGGTGCTGGCTGCATTGGAATAGGTATTTGTATTGATGCCAATACATTAGCACTTACACCATTGCTTCTAGCTGCAAATGATGAACAACAAAAAAGATTTTTCGGCCAGATCAACGAGCAAAAGGCTGTTGCGGCATACTGCCTGACCGAACCTAATGCTGGTTCTGATGTACAAGGGATTAAAAGCTCTGCAATAAAAAAAGGTGACAAATATATTTTAAATGGACATAAGCGTTTTATTACTAATTGTGAAGTGGCAAGCTTTCATACAGTATTTGCTATTACTGATCCTGAAAAGGGTAGCAGAAGCTTATCAGCATTTGTAGTACCAGCAGATTCTCCTGGTATAGAAATTAAACCGAGATTGCAAAAAATGGGACAGAGGGCTTCAGTACAAAACGAAATCTTGTTTCATGATGTTGAAATACCAGTTGAAAATCGTATTGGTGAGGAAGGACATGGCTTTTTGATAGCTATGAAAACGTTTGATCGTACACGTACAGGTGTTGCTGCACTTAGCGTTGGATGTGCACGAGCAGCATTCGAAAATGCACGTGATTGGACACAAAACCGCATTCAATTTGGTAAACCTATCGCTGCTAATCAAGCAATTGGTTTTATGCTTGCCGACATGGCCACTGCTATAGAGACTGCCAGATTAATTACCATGTATGCTGCATGGGCCTATGAGTTTGCTCCACGTGAAGTTGGCAAGTTATCAGCAATGTCAAAAATGTATGCTTCTGATATAGCTATGAAGGTTACTACTGATGCCGTTCAGTGCATGGGTGGTGATGGCTATTCACGCGAATTTATGGTGGAAAAAATGATGCGTGATGCTAAGCTTTGCCAGATTTATGAAGGTACAAATCAGGTGCAACGTATTGTGATTTCAAAAGCTATTCTGAAATAATTTGCACTATTTTTTATAAAATAAAACCCCTTTTTTAAAGGGGTTTTATTGTTTTAACTGTTAATTAAATTATTGCTTTGACCAGTTTTGCAACTCACTGAAACAACCATCCATTTTCATCGATTTACTAACCTCGTCACGAAAAGCTTCAGTAGAAGTAACAGCATCGATTCCACCAACCAGCAAACCAACATCATTGGTCTCAAAGCTTCCTTTACCATTTACTTTATAACGGTAAATATAGTATTTGTCTTCATTATCAGGTTTTGCATAAATAAACTTTTCTTTACCTATAGTTGTAACCCATGCTACAAAAGTTTTTGTATCAAGTGAATAATATTCTCCAACTTCCAACACTTCAATATTATAAGATGTTTTATCACGTTTTGAAATAATAACTTTTTGTATATCAGCACCTTCTTTGTCACTGATCCAGGTACCAAGCAATGCTTTATCTATTGATTTGCTGCCAGGTGTATCTAATGGATAATCGATTCCTACAGGACAGCCTGAAAATAAAAACATCATTACGATAAGAGACAAAGCTAATAGATAAGTGATTTTCATAAAAATAAATTAATTGGTTCAACATTTTGAATTTTCAAATTTAACCATTTATACCAAAATATTTTGGTAAGTAAATGATAAAAATAAAATTTAATATTGTTGCTCAGTTCACATAAATTAATGTTGCAGTAAATAAATGCAAATTAGACCGCAAATCTTCATAAAAATTAGCGTTTCATTAGCCTGAGTTAGATGTAGATTCTTTTTCCCCAAAATTTAAGTAACATAAATTAAACACAAAGAGTTTGTCCAGTTAATTATGGGGCTATGACAATGTTATGTAATCAATAGTAGGAATAAGTTTGTATGGAGTTTTAGGGGATTGTGATGTGTATTTTCAGTTTTATTTATTTCAATTTAGGCAAAATTATAATGGATTTTGGTTGGATTTGTTTTTTGAAAGATGTACAAATTTAAACTGGATGCTGCAATATTTGGTATAGAAATCTAGATCGTATTAAATTTAGTCGTAGTTGCAAATTACGACTAGTTAGAGGTGTAAAATATGCGGAGAATAAAGAATTTGTTACTTAATAAGTATATGTTATACTGTATGTAGTAAAAAAAATGAAATCATATAATACTAAAGGTCAATCAATTGTATTAATATGTTGCGGAGAGACAGGGATTCGAACCCTGGGACCCCTTACGAGGTCAACGGTTTTCGAGACCGCCCCATTCGACCGCTCTGGCATCTCTCCATAACTGAATCAGGTTCAGTTTATTATTTTAAAAAGAATAATAGTTATCTTCAATTAATTTATCAGCTATCTCACGTCTTGCATCCTTTACATTAACACCTTTTACTCTGGTAAAATTAGCTAATGCAGTAAAATAATTTTCTGCATCGATACAGCTTGCACAAGAATTCAGCACATCATTACCAGATTTGTTGATAGCAAATGCAGAATCATAAAATAATATATCAAGAATCTTTCTGTAAAAATCATTTCTAAATTTTGTTCTTTCAAGTTTTTGTACTCTTAGCAAAGTTGATTCACAGGTGTATAAGTTAATTAACATATCAGATAAATTCATCAGAATTTCCTGTTCACTCATTAATACCTTGTGATACTTTTGATCCACAAGGTATATCAGGAACAATACTGCATCTTTAAATCTTTTAATGTAGTATTCTTTTTCTGCAAAATAATCTTCAGGAACATTAAAATCGAAATTGCCATTAAGAATTTCATCAATAACTGATTTTGCTTTTTCAAATAAAGGATAATCTCCTTTAGGTGCTTTTTTTATCAAAGTGTCGATTACCAACAGCCTGTTGATTTCATTTGTACCTTCAAATATTCTGTTAATACGTGAGTCGCGATAACTTCTGTCAACAGGTGCTTCAGCAGAAAATCCCATACCACCGAAAATCTGAACAGCTTCGTCAGCAACAAAATCGAGTGATTCAGAACCATAAACTTTAAGCAATGCAGCTTCTATGGCAAATTCAGCAACACCACCAATATTAGCTTCACCATACGACTTTCCATTTTCTTTCATCACATTTATCATAGTGTTGACATCTGCCGATGCACGGTAAACTGCTGACTCAGTAGCAAATGTTTTAACTACTTGTTCAGCAAGTTTGTGTTTTATTGCTCCGAAACTGGAAATAAACGTTCCAAACTGCTTTCTTTCATTTGCATATTGAACTGACAGGTTAATTGCTCTTTTGCATGCTCCTAAAACAGTGCCGCCCAGTTTTATTCTTCCAATATGTAAAATATTCAGTGCAATTCTGAATCCTTCACCACGTCTGCCTAATAAGTTTTCAACAGGTACTTTAACATCATTAAAAAATATTTGTGTAGTGGAAGAACCTTTGATCCCCATTTTCTTTTCTTCTGCATTGATTACAACACCATCCCATTTTCTTTCAACCAGGAATGCACTTAATACTCTATCATTGTCAATTTTTGCAAAAACTGTCAGTAAATCAGCAAAACCACCATTGGTGATCCACATTTTTTGTCCGTTCAAAATATAATGTTTTCCATCATCAGATAAAACTGCTTTGGAAGTACCAGAGTTAGCATCTGAGCCGGCACCAGGTTCTGTCAAACAATAAGCTGCAAGCATATCTCCTGATGCAAGTCTGGGGATATATTTTTGTTTTTGTTCGTCATTGCCATAATACAGAAGTGGTAGTGTACCAATTCCGGTATGTGCCATAAAAGCAACTGAAAAAGAATGACCTGCACCAATGGCTTCATTGGTACGCATGGAGGTGAGAAAAGATTGTTCAAAACCTTCGTATTCAGCAGGGATTGAAATTGCTAAAAGACCATATTCTCCTGATTTTTTTAATAGATTTTGCATAATCCCATTTTCCTGTGCATCTATTCGATCAAGATTTGGAAATACTTCAGTTTTTAAAAAGTCTTCACAAGTTCCAACCATCATTTTTACTTCCTCATCAAATTCTTCAGGAATAAAAACATTGTTATAATTGGGATTTTTTATTAAAAAATCACCGCCATGTATCAGATTTTCTTTATTCATGTTGATTTATTGTACTGTTTTACCTGATGCAAATATAGCTACACAGCTTATTTGACAAAATCAGGAAGATTGATATTTTCTAACTGTTAATTTTTACTCCAATTTATGATAAAGTTGCTAAATTTTAATTTATAAATTTGGTAATAGCTACCGAATAGTATTTTTGCAGTATGAAATTTTTCCTGACATATTCATTTGTATTATTTCTCTCTGTCTTTGTTCATGCACAGTCATTTCAACAAAAAACAATAGAGACTGGTAATATTGGTATTACACTTAGCAATGTAGGTACTATAGGTCAGCCAAATATAAGAAACAATCCTTCAGGTGCTCCATCTATGGAATATCCACTAAACTCTGGCATAGAACATTTATTTGAAGCTGGTTTGTGGATTGGTGCAGAAGTTAATGGTCAAAAAAAGGTTTCAACAGTCACACTGGATGCTCCATCAGGCTATTTTGCTGGTGGTTCAGGTTTTGAGTTTACTTCATTAGGTCCCCTCATTGAAAAGTCAACAATTCATTCAAGTAGTTTTTTTTCATCTTCTGCTATTGCTCATCAGGAAATACATTATTTAATGACCGATTCAAATATCATTATTCCAGGTAGCAGTATTAAAATACAAGACCATGACTTTCCATTAAAAGCAGTTGTCAATGTCAGAAGCCTGGCATGGCAGTACAGCTTTGCTGATTTTTTTGTTATTTTTGAATATACAATCACTAATCAATCAAATGATATTTGGGATTCAGTATATTTAGGTCAATGGTCAGATCTGGTAGTAAGGAATGTAAATGTGACACAAGATGCAGGAACTGCATTTTATAATAAAGGTGGAGGTGGATATATTGATTCTTTTGATGCTCTTTATGCTTACGAAGTAAATGGAGATGATATTGACTTTACCCAATCGTATGGAGCAGTTCAATTTTTAGGGATTTTATGGAGAGAAAAGTATTTGCATCCAAATAACCTGATGCTTGAAAAAGACTCAGGATATAAAACAAAAGTAAATGCAAATTTCTGGGACTTCAGAACATTTAGTGGTGGAAAATATGGTGCCCCATCGGATGATATACAAAGATATGAAAAACTTAAAAACGGATTGTTGTTTCCCGATCCAAATCTGAAGCTTGCCAGTAATAAAACACAATTATTGTCATCTGGTCCAATACCTGAGGTTAAGCCGGGTGAAAAATTTACAGTGGTATTTGCCTATGTTGCTGCACGGCAACTGGTTTACAAAACCGATAATGATGATTCACGTCAGGAACTATATCAACACCTGAACTGGGCAAAAAGAACTTTTACAGGAGAAGACCTTAACGAAAATGGTATCTTAGATAAAAATGAAGACTTAAATCAAAATAATAAACTTGACAGGTATGTTTTACCTGAACCTCCGATTTCTCCACTTTGTAAATACATTGTTACTGATAATAAAGTGGATATTTATTGGACGAATAATTCAGTTGCTTCAATTGATCCGATTACTAAAAAACAAGATTTTGAGGGTTTCAGGCTTTACAGAACAAAACCTGGGGATGATCTTAATCTTAAAATGTTGCAAGATGCACAACTTATTGCACAGTGGGATTCAACTGGCAATGATATTGGCTTTAATAATGGATTTGATGCAATAAGACTTACTACACCTGCTACTTTTGAGAATGACACTAATCGATACTATTTTCATTATGCAATTGATGGATTGTTAAATGGTTGGCAATATTTATTTATTTTAACATCATTTGACAAAGGTGATAAAGAATTAGGATTAGAATCATTGGAATCATCAAAAAAAGAAAATGCTATCAGTGCCTTTATTGGCACTGAAGCTGATAAATCAAATACTCGGAAAATAGGCATTTACCCAAATCCCTTTTATATCAGTGCTGCCTGGGATGGTGTTGGCAGTCGCTCAAAAAAAATCATTTTTTATAACTTACCTGAGAAATGTGAGATAACTATTTTTAATGTTGCTGGTGATGTTGTGAGAATATTATATCATGATGCTAAAACTTATGTAGGTGATGATATTCAATGGTTTGAGACATATTCAGGTTCTGAAAATAAGGTGTTTTCCGGAGGAGAGCATGCCTGGGATTTATTGTCAGAAAATGGGCAATCAGTTACTCAGGGTCTATATCTTATTACGGTTAAAGATTTGAACACCAACCATGTTTTAAAAGGTAAATTTGCAATTGTAAAATAATTTTAAAGAAAATGAAAAATATTGTTTTAAGTTTAATCCTATGTGTAGTTGTTCTACAACTAACAGGTCAAACACACGGAAAGGTGATTCCAATGGATAGTGTGCAGTTTGTTGATCAAACAACGCTTTCTTCAGGTAAATCAGATCCTGTTAATTATAAATATGGTGACACAGTTACTATCGAAGGAATAGTTACTTTTAATCCTATTTATTATGGGCAAAGCACTAACCGTAAAGCTACCTGGTTGCAGGATACTGTTTTTAAACCTTTCAGAGCAATGAATGTATTTATTGAACCTGCCATGGCTGGTTATTCAGGAAATTTGTCACAGTTGAATTCAGAAGTAAAATTCTATGAGAATTTTTTACCGGGTTATAGAGTGAAATGCACTGGTATTATTGCCGATTATACTGAAAATACACAACTTAATATTATTCCTATAGAAAGTGAGATTATTAACATCCCTGGTAAAATTGATACGACAGAGGTAGTTAAACCCTTGAATTTATCGATTGATGTTTTCATGAAAAACGATGGTTCAGGTGGGCAGACTATTATGCGTAATACTGCTGAACAATATGAAGGTTACTATGTAAAGTTCAATAATGTAACTGTAGTCGATGTTTCAGCAACTACCGGTCGGTATTACTGGTCGGTACAGGATTCTGCAGGAAATAAAATACAAATCAGGGATAATTCAGGATATTACAGAAATGATCATAAAGAGGATGCTTCTTGGGTTAAAAACTATACTTTTACACCTCCTACTATAGGCACACAACTAAGTTATATTAAAGGAATCATTGTTCAAAGTTCATCTACAGCAGGTAATGTGTTTATGATTTCTCCCTGTTTGCCTACCGATATTAAAATAGCAGCAGCAGCACCATTTATAAGCGATAAAAGCAGATACCCAGTAGTTCCAAATTCTACCCAATCTGTAAAAATAGTAGCAAAAATTAAAGACAATGATGGTACTATTTCATCAGCAAAACTGTATTACTCAGTTGGGTATGGCAATAAAGTATTTTTAAGTGTCAATATGTCAAAAATAGCATCAACTGATTTTTATGAAGGAATTATTCCTCCTTCTCCAAATGGTGAATATGTTAATTATTGGATAAAAGCCATTGACAATTCAGGGTTGATTTCAAATTCACCTGATACTATGGCTACTGGTTCTTTGTACAAGGTATTTGATGACGGAATTTCTAAAATTGCTGATATACAAAATACACCTTTAGCAAATGGAAATTCTTTGTTTAATGGTGATACACTTTCAGGAATAAATATAGGTGGTATTGTGACTGCTACACTGGATCAGTTTCCTTTTGTTGCCATTCAGCAAGGAGTCAAACCAAACTCTGGTATCTTTCTTAAGGCAAAATCAGGTGATGGTCTGAGCGACTTAAAAATAGGTGATTCGATAAAAATAACTTCTTGTAACGTCATGGAAGATTTTGCTGTTACTTATCTAACCAACTGTGGAGGAAATAATTTAACAGTAGTATCGCATAATAATGCACTACCTGCCAGTATAAAACTTATTTATCCCGACTCTATAAATCTGAAAATCAAGAATTACTCAGAACCTTATGAATGTATGTTACTTGAATTTAATGATGTTTTTGTTACAAGTAATAATCCCGATGCTCCATCAGGTGATTTTGGTGAATGGTCTTTTAGTACTGATTCAAATTCTATCAATGGATTAAGAGTTGACGACCTTTCTTCATATATCGAATCAAACTTTAATACAGATACACTACAACTTCATCAAAAAATGGATTATTTAAAAGGTCTTTTATATTACAGTTTTGGCAATTGGAAATTATTGCCACGCGATAAAAACGATATTGAAGGTTATTTTACTGACACAACACAATCACTTAGTGAAAACACGAATGACTTCAATGTATATATTTATCCTAATCCATTTACAAATAGCTTTATTTTAGCAGGTAATAACAATAACCCTGACAAATTAACAGTTATTATGTACAATATTTTTGGAGAAGAAATTTTTTTGAAGACTATTTGTCAAAATGGTAATAACAATTTGGAATTTTCAACTAATAATCTTAAAAAAGGAATTTATTTGATTAAAATTGTGTCAGATAGTGGGCAACAAAAGCAATTCAGGGTAATCAAGGATTAGTTTTTTAGAAATTCTTAAACATTTTTAAGTTAAAATTGTTTATTTGTTGACAATTTAAGCATAATATTTTTGGTACAACAAGATGTACCTTTGAAGTTGAAATAAATGATTTGGCTTAATGTTTGAAATTCTGACAAATTGAAAAGATAAATTATGAATGCCCGATTTTCACAACGAGTACAAGATGTATTGCAATATAGCAGGGAAGAAGCAATCAGGTTAGGTCACGAGTATATTGGTCCGGAACACTTGCTTTTAGGATTGATCAGGGAAGGTGTTGGCAGAGCAATAACTGTAATCAACAACCTTAATGTAGATCCTCTCAAAGTACGAAAGTCTATTGAAGACGTAATAAGACCAGCAATTGAGCGTAAAGTTTCTGTTGTTGGGAACATCCCATTGACAAAACAAGCAGAAATTGTGTTAAAGAAAACTTATGTTGAGGCAAGGGTGCTTAAAAGTGATGTTATTGACACAGAACATTTACTTTTATCGATTTTAAGAGATGGAGAAAATATTGCTAGTCAGGTAATGAATAAATTCTCTTTATCGTATGATGTGATTATGGAGGAAATTAAGCAGGAGTTTTATTCACAGTCAGATTCCCCATTTGACCCTGATGATGAAGAAGAATTTGATACTGGAAAAGAAAAGAAACAAGAACAGGAACAAAAACAGAAGTCAGGACAAACATCACGTTCAAAAACACCTGTACTGGATAATTTTGGTCGTGATTTGACAAAATTTGCTGAAGAAGGAAAACTTGACCCGATTGTTGGGCGGGAAACAGAAATAGAACGTGTTTCACAAATTTTGAGCAGAAGGAAAAAAAATAATCCTGTACTGATAGGTGAACCAGGTGTGGGGAAGTCAGCCATTGTTGAAGGTTTGGCACTACGAATAGTTCAAAAAAAAGTGAGCAGGGTGCTATTCAATAAAAGAATAGTTGCACTTGACCTTGCCGCACTTGTTGCAGGAACAAAATATCGTGGTCAGTTTGAAGAAAGAATGAAAGCTGTTTTAAACGAACTGGAAGCAAACAATGAAGTTATCCTGTTTATTGATGAATTGCATACTATTATCGGAGCGGGTGGAGCATCAGGTTCTCTGGATGCATCAAATATGTTCAAACCAGCACTTGCCAGAGGTGAATTGCAATGCATTGGTGCAACTACTTTAGATGAGTACAGGCAACATATTGAAAAAGATGGGGCATTGGAAAGAAGATTTCAGATTGTAATGGTAAATCCACCAACACCAGATGAAACCTTGGAGATATTAACCAATATTAAAGATAAATATGAAGACCATCACAATGTAATATACACCCCTGATGCTGTAAAAGCTTGTGTGAATTTTAGCCACCGATATATCAACGACAGACACTTACCGGATAAAGCTATTGACTTGCTTGATGAAGCAGGAGCAAGGGTACATATTACAAATATTCACGTTCCTACAGGTATTCTGGAATTGGAAGAAGAGATTGAGAAAGTAAAAGGTATAAAAAATAATGCAGTTAAAAATCAAAAGTATGAAGATGCTGCATTTTATCGCGATCAGGAGAAGAAACTGATTGAAAAGTTGGAACAGCTCAAAGAAAAGTGGGAAGAAGAAAGCAGGTTACAGCGATATACTGTTACTGAAGAGCATGTTAGCGAAGTAGTTGCTATGATGACAGGTATTCCTGTAAAACGTATTCAACGAAATGAAGGAATACGGTTGCTGAATATGGCTTCTGAACTTCAGGATAAAATAATTGGACAGGATGAAGCAATTGTAAAATTAACCAAAGCCATACAGCGAACAAGAGCAGGTTTGAAAAATCCAAATCGTCCGATAGGTTCATTTATCTTTTTAGGTCCTACTGGTGTTGGTAAAACTGAGTTAGGAAAAGTTCTTGCCCGTTATCTTTTCGATTCTGATGATGCATTAATCAGGATTGACATGAGCGAATATATGGAAAAATTTAATGTTTCCAGGCTTGTGGGTTCTCCTCCAGGTTATGTGGGCTATGAAGAAGGTGGACAATTAACTGAAAAAGTCAGAAGAAAACCCTATTCAGTTGTATTGTTTGATGAAATTGAAAAAGCCCATCCTGATGTGAATAATATTTTATTGCAAATTCTGGATGAAGGCTTTGTTTATGACAGTTTAGGCCGAAAAATAGATTTCAGAAACACCATTATTATTATTACATCAAATCTTGGAACACGTCAGGTAAAAGAGTTTGGTGCTGGTGTTGGTTTTGCTTTGAAAGAAAACAAGGATGAACAACACAAAAACCTTATTGAAAAGGAACTGAAAAGGTATTTTACACCTGAGTTTTTAAATCGTATCGATGAGATTATTATTTTTAATTCACTTTCTGAAGAACATATCAGAAAAATAATTCGTAATCCATTGAATGACATTCAAAAAAGGATTAATGAATTGGGTTATTATATAGAAATAAATGATTCTGCAATTGATTTTCTTGTTAAAAAAGGATTTGATCCGCAATTTGGAGCACGCCCATTGAACAGGGCTATTCAAAAATACCTTGAAGATAAGATTGCTGAAACATTATTAAAGTCTGATTTAAAAGAAAATGAAGTATTTATTCTTTCTCATGAAGAAGGGAAAGAGGAGCTTTCGATAACATTAAAATCAGAGAGTCTTGAGAAATCTGAACAAAAATCAGATTAAGCATTGAATTTTACTTAGATTCAGTATCAGTTATAATCATTGTACTTAATCAATTAAATGAATTTTACATTTTAAAAGATTCGTTACCTTAGAATTTCAAAATATGATTAGCTCTGATAGTCATAAAGGCATTTATCTCTATCAAATTTTCAGGTACTAATCTTTACAATCGGGTTTATAAATAACAATAAAAATTAAGGTTAGCTTTTTATTCTTCAAACTTGTCATGAACAAAACAGGTGCATCCTGGCCGGTAATTGTTTAAAACCTCTTTGCTGATGCCTGTTGAACTAAAACCACCATCATGATATAAAGTTTGCATAGTTACCATTTTAGTGTAATCGGAAAATAGTGTAACGATATAATTAGCACAATCTGCTGATGATGCATTTCCCAATGGAGACATTTTATCGGCAAAATGAAAAAAGCTGTCAAAACCTTTGATTCCTTTACCAGCAGTTGTTCTGGTTGGTGATTGAGAAACACTGTTAATTCGAACTTTTTTTAATGAACCATAATGATAGCCAAAACTTCTTACAATAGATTCAAGCATGGCCTTGGCCTGAGACATATCGCTATATGTTGTAAATACACGTTGTGCTCCGATGTAAGATAGTGTCACAACAGACGATTCTTCTTCCAAAGCATCAAGTTTCAGTGCATTTTGTAATAATTTGTGTAGTGATAATGCAGAAATATCGATCGCCTCAATAAAATCATCATAATCCAGATCAGTATAATCACGTTTTTTTACAACATTTCTCGACATACCAACTGAGTGAAGAATAAAATTTAGTTTGCCACCTAATATTTCCATCGATTCAGTCAATAATTTTTTTAAATCATCAACTGAAGTTACATCAGATGGTATCACCTGACAATTACATTCAGCAGCAAGTTGATTGATTCTTCCAAACCGTATTGCTAATGGTGTGTTTGTTAAGACAAATTTTCCACCTTCAAGATGTACTTTTTTTGCCACTTCCCATGCTAATGAACTTTCGTTTAACGCACCGAAAATGATACCTTTTTTGCCTTCAAGTAAATGATGAATCATACTTGATTTTAATTATAATAAATTTAAATTAAGTTACAAATTTAATAGTTTTTATTTAATAATAACTTTGCACTATCAATTGCAGCTTGTGGTGGGTGATTTCCACCAATCATTTTAGCTAGTTCATTAATTCTGTTTTCATCACTAAGTTTCATCACTTTTGTTAAAGTATGATTGTTAAATATCTCTTTTGAAACAAGAAAGTGCATTTTGCCTTGTGCTGCAATCTGAGGTAAATGTGTGATGCAAAAAACCTGATGCTTTTGACTGATTTTATTTAGTAATGTGCCAACCTGTAAAGCAGTTTCTCCGGATACACCCTGATCAATTTCATCAAAAAACAATGTTGATAAAAGGTTTGATCCAGCTAATAGAGTTTTGATGCATAGCATCAGACGTGACAATTCACCCCCTGATGCAGCTTTTGAAATAGCTTGTAATGGAATACCAGGATTGGAACTGAAAGTAAAAATTGCTTTGTCAATACCATATTCATTTATCTGTTTTGGTTCTTTTTGCAAAAGCTCAATTTTTAACCTGGATTTTGGCATTCCAACCAATCCTGCAAGTCTAACTATTTCTTGCTCAACATGATTTATAACAGATTTTCTGCTTTCTGATAGTTCTTTTGCGAATTGATTTACTGTATTTTCAGCTTTTGCAATCTGTGATTTTAGTTGTTCAATTTCTTCTGTAAGTGATTCTGCTCCGCTTATTTTTTCTTTTAATGTTTTTTCCAGTGTTTTTAATTCAGTTAGTGTGCTTACTTTGTGTTTTTTTAACAGATTATTAATGGTATCAATTCGTGTAGTAATATTATTTAATTGCTTTTCATCACGGTCAATATGACTTTCAAAATTCCTGATTTCAAAGTTTAAATCTTTTATCTCATAAATAATATTTTCAAATCGAAGTGTAAAATCCTGAATTCTCGCATTTAATGGTGATATTTCATTTAATGTCTTCTTTGTTGATTGTAATAATTGTATAATTGAAAATTCACCTTCTTCAATACCATTTATCACCATCTGAAGGAAAGATTTTATCTTATCTGAATTTGCCAATAGCTTGAACTCTTCATCAAGCATGCTGTCTGCTTCAATATCAATGTTGGCTGTTAATAATTCATTGTACTGATACGTGAAATAGTCAAGCTCAGAATTTATTTTGTTTTCTTCTTCTGTTAATAAATCAAGTTTTTTGTTTAACTGCTTTAACTCAGTGAATTTATTTTTGTATTTATCCAGTAGTTCACGATTATTGGCTACCGTATCTAAAACAGAAAGCTGAAAATAGGTGTTATTTAAAAGAATCTGCTGATGCTGATCGTGAATGTCAATCATACGTTCCGAGAACTCTTTTAAAACATCCAGATTGACAGGCGTATCGTTGATGAAAGCCCTTGACTTGCCATTTAGTGCAATTTCTCTTCTGACAATAATATTTTCATCAAAATCCAGATCATTTTGTTCAAAAAATACTGATAAATGTGGTTTTGCCTTGAAAATACCTTCAACAATACATTTTTTATCTTTATTGAAAAATAAATTATTATCGAAGCGGTTTCCTAAAATCAAACCAATAGCACCTAATAATATGGATTTTCCTGCTCCGGTTTCGCCAGTGATTACATTGAATTGTGAATCAAAAGATAATGTCAACTCATCAATGAGAGCATAATTTGAAATTCGTAATTCGCAAAGCATTACAAGACAGGCTATTTAAGTTTATCGGTGTAGTCACTGATTTTTGCAGCATCGATTTCTTTCATCAATAAAATCAGGTTTTCTTTTTCTGATGTTGTAGATTCAGAAAATATATTGATAATTTCATCGCGTTTTGTTTGAAGAAAGATACTCATAATAAAAGAATTGGGTTCATCGCGATGAATACGTTTTAACTTTTCAAGTGATTCCATAATTTTATTACGTGCAGCTTCCATTTCTGTTGTCATTTTATCTAATCCCATTCGATGATAATAATAATATGCTTCTCTGATTGGAGAATAGGTGTTATCCAATAACTGGTTGACAAGCCAGTATCGATTGCTTTTTTTAGTAGTAAAAGCATCCCATCCGCTATACTGTTTCCCTTGTGCTGCATTAACTATGTTTTGTGCTTTTTTAAAGTATTCTGTTCCACCATACAAGGAATATGAGTCAAAATCAAGACCCAGAATAATGTAAACATAGTATGCCAATACAGAAGCAAGATTAGACGAAAATGAACCTTCCATGAATTCAATTTTTTGAAATTCAATGTATTCAAATTCAAAGTCAGCATCCTGATAATTGAAAATAGGGGAGTTGTAAGATGAATTGAAGATAGTTCTTACACTTGAAACAGCTATTTTTGCTTTAAATCTATCAACAGACAATACTTCGCTGATAGTTATGTAAAAGTTGCATTCAATTTTTTCAACAGGAGTAAACTTATATTCTGTCCATGTTGTATTGCGTAAAAACTCGTTAATACCTTCACGCATATTGTCGAAAATATGCTTATCAGTTGACTGTATTTGTTGTGAGGCAACTGTAACATTGGCATTAATTTCCTGAGCAGAAAGGTGAAAGTTACTTAGAAGAATGAAAAGAAAAAAACTAAAAACTGATTTGTTCATAACTCATGAATAAATAATTGGCAAAGATACTCATATTTTAATAGATATTACTTCAGAACACTGAACTCATTAGACTGCATGACCTCGTAGGCTTTTTTAAAAGTTGGATTTTCCATATTGATTACCTGGTAAAACGCTTCGTTATTGTAAATCAGCCTGACAATCAATGCCATTATTCTATTTTGAATAAACTGTTTATGAGGTTCATATTGTACTGATGAAAATTTTATTTCATTTTTTTCAATAAATGCCAAAAACTCTGAATAGATGGCTTGTGAGTTTGCTGATGACAGGAATTTTCTGAAATCAGGGTAATTTTTTTTAATAAAATCTCTGTTTTTATCAGCATATTCAAGTGAAAAGCTGTTAAATAGTCCTTTTTGATTCAGTTCAGTAATAAGCTCTGAAACCTGAGAACTGTCAAAAGGTACAAAAATATCGGGGGTAATGCCTCCCCCACCAAATACTATTCTGCCATGATTGGTTTTATATTTCAGTGAATCGGAAAAATTTATACTGTCTTTAGAAAAAACTTCACCATTGCTAAAACGATGGTACATTTCCATATAATAATCTTCAACACCATTTTGATATGTTTTCTGTATGAAACGTCCCATAGGAGTATAATAACGTGCAACAGTTAATCTTATTTCAGAACCATCTGACAAAGTAAATGGTTCCTGAACCAGTCCTTTACCAAAACTACGTCTGCCAACAATTAATCCACGATCCCAATCCTGAATGGCACCTGCCAGAATTTCACTGGCTGAAGCCGAACCCTCGTCAATTATAATTACGAGTTTTCCTTTACTGAAATGCCCTGTTCTTGTTGAATAATAGTTCTTTCTTTTTTGTTTTCTGCCTTCTGTATAAACAATTAATTTTTGTTCACTGAAAAATTGATCAGCAATTTGAATTGTAGCTCCCATATATCCACCCGGGTTCCCTGACAAATCAACAATCAGGTTTGTCATTCCTTTAAGCAGTAGTTTTGCAAGTGCCTGGTTAAATTCAGTAGCAGTTTCGGCTGAAAAACGATTGATTTTTATGTAGCCTGTATTTTTATCTATCATATAGCTTGCATCAATGCTGTAAAAAGGTATTTTATCGCGTGTGATAGTGTATTCTATAAGCTTTTGAATGCCATGCCTGAGAATTTTGATTTTAACCACAGTACCTTTTTTCCCAAGCAATTTATTTCTTACTCCTTCTGTACTTATTCCTTTACCTGCAAGTAATTCATTGTTTACAAAAATTATTTTATCACCTGCCTGTAAGCCAGCTTGTTCTGAAGGGCCTCCCGAAATGGTGCTTACCACTACAATAGTATCTCTTAAAATATTGAATTCTATGCCTATACCTTCAAAGTTTCCACTCAGGTCCTGCATCGATTCTTTCACTTCTTCACTGGTAAGATACACAGAATGAGGGTCTAATTCCATCAACAGCTTTCGTATTGCTTCTTCTGATAAGGTATTTACATCAACAGTATCAACATAATTCATGTCAATTGTTTTCAGTATTTCCAATAATTTATTTGCTTGATTTCCACCTGATTTGAGGTTGTAGGGATTAAAACGTGAACCTGCCAGCATACCAATAGCCATGGCTACAGCCACTATAATAGGAAAAATATAGTTATACTTCTTATTCATTACAATGCTTTATAATACAAAAATAAAAGCTTGATTAAAATTTTAATAAAGTATGTCTAAATAATGCTGAAATAGTAATATTGTGGTGAAAAACCTGATAAAAGGCATTTTAAAATAAATCAGTGAGTCATTAATAAAAATAATAAGTAAACCACCGACCTTTGTAAATAAAAAATCAATGGATTATCAGAAGTTATGTGGTGAAGTACAGGAAATTATCAGGGAAACTGCGAAGATTGCAAAAGAGAATTTTAGAAAAATTGACAAGACAAGCATACATTTTAAGGCAAAAAATGACCTGGTATCGTTTGTTGACACTGAAACAGAAAAAGCACTGATAAATCACTTAATAAAATTGTTGCCCGGTTCATCATTTCTTGCTGAGGAAAGTGGCAAAACAACAGAACTATCATCAGATTATTTATGGATTATTGACCCTATTGATGGAACAACCAATTATCTGCACCAGTTGCCATTGTACAGCATTAGTGTAGCATTGCAAAAAAATAATGAAACTGTGTTAGGACTTGTTTATGAAGTGGTTAATGATGAGATGTTTTTTGCGTATGAAGAAGGTGCATTTTTAAACAACAAAAAAATTAGTGTATCGTCAACAACTGAGCTTGATGATGCCTTGCTTGCAACAGGCTTTCCGATAAAGAATTTTGAAATACTTGACTATTATCTTAGCATTTTTAAAAACCTTGTTCAAAAAACCAGAGGAATCAGAAGGATGGGAACAGCAGCTGTTGACCTGGCCTATGTTGCATGTGGCAGGTTTGATGGATTTTTTGAATTTAACCTAAGCCCCTGGGATGTGGCAGCAGGTGCTTACATTGTCAGGCAGGCAAATGGAATGGTTACTGATTTTTTAGGTGAAAAAAATTATCTTTTTGGGAAACAAATATTGGCATCTAATGCTTATTTATTTGAAGCTTTACTTAATGAAGTGGTTGAAAAATAGTTTATTTATTATAAAGCGAAGGTTTGCCAAAATCATTTGGATAAAGAACATGTATTGAAGCATTATAGCGTTCACCTGCCCAAATATAATATTTTTCATTGTAAGATTTTGACAGACCGTAGGAGTATTCAGGAGTATCTTTTATTAAATAAACTTCATAAGGTGAGTAAGTCCCTATTTCTGCGTTTTTATCAGATAATGTTTCAAAAATCTGATAATATTGAGATCTACCGGTCACCTCAAATATTCCATCATTATCAGAATCGCAGATAGATTCAAGCTCAAAACCTTTGTTAAAAACTGTTTTAGCACGATTTCCTGTAATTTTAATGATAGATAGGTTTCTTGGGCAACATTGTGCTTTAAATCCTGAAATGATAATATATAAGCTACCCTTATGTTCTGTTAAAAAAACATCCTCAGATTTTAATTTATTTTTCCCAAGTTTAAGAACAACTGGATCAAGCTTGTCAAAAGCTATGCTTGAACCATGTTTAAGTTTTGCCCCACTTGAAAATTTTATTAAAATCGTAAAAAACAATCCTGGTTCAAAATTTTTCGGTTTTTCCCTCAAAAAAATTGTATCGCTTTTTGAATCGTCATCAAGTTTGTAGGTATAATACTGATACACTTCATTATCATAGTATTTAGAAATAGTGTCTTCAATATCGCTGGCTGATTGATAACCAAAACTCTCATTCAATTCAGTCAGATCAGGACGTTTTTGTCCATCCTTGCAATTACTCAATGTTAATAGAAATAACATTAGTAAAATTCCAAATAATATTAGTTTTTTAGGGAAAAACATTATTTGCAAAATTCAACATTTTAACTGATTTAAAATCAAAAAAAATAATTTTCACCTAACAATTTTTGAATAGACTTTTAAAATTAGTTTCTTATATTCGTAGCTCAACCAAATCAATTCAATATGCTATGAAAATTGAAGAAATTATAAACATTTTAGGTGATCAATCTGACTATTTACTTGAACATAAGTCAGAGGCAATTCCGGCAAATAGTTTACAGTTAACAGGTCCGGATTTTATCGATCAGGTATGGCTTCATTCAAACCGTAACTTAAAAGTTATCAGAAGTTTACAGTCATTATATCACCATGGTCGATTATCAGGATCAGGATATATGTCAATTTTACCTGTTGATCAGGGTATAGAACATAGTGCAGGAGCATCATTTGCACCAAATCCTATATATTTTGACCCGGAAAATATAGTGAAACTGGCCATAGAGGGTGGCTGCAATGCTGTTGCTTCCACATTTGGTGTATTAGCTCAGGTAGCAAGAAAATATGCACATAAAATACCATTTATTGTAAAAATTAACCATAATGAATTACTGACTTATCCCAATAAATACGACCAGATATTGTTTGGTAGTGTTGAAGAAGCCTGGAATATGGGTGCTACAGCTATAGGGGCGACCATATATTTTGGTTCAGAAGAGTCGAACCGACAACTTACTGAAATTGCTCAATGTTTTGAAATGGCACACGAACTTGGTATGGCAACCATATTATGGTGTTATACACGAAACGACAGTTTTAAAAAAGATGGTGTAGATTATCATACTGCAGCCGACCTGACAGGACAAGCCAATCATCTTGGTGTGACCATTCAATCAGATATTATAAAGCAGAAACTGCCAACAAATAATGGTGGTTTTAAAGCAATTGGTTTTGGCAAGACACATGCAAAAATGTACACTGACCTTGTCAGTGAGCATCCCATAGATTTATGTCGTTATCAGGTTGCTAATAATTATATGGGTAAAGTAGGCTTAATCAATTCTGGTGGTGAATCAAAAGGTTCAACTGATTTGAAAGAGGCAGTTGCAACGGCAGTGATTAACAAACGTGCTGGCGGCAGTGGCTTGATTTCCGGTAGAAAAGCATTTCAAAAACCGATGAAAGATGGAATTGCTTTGCTTAATGCAATACAGGATGTTTACTTGTGTAAGGACATTACAATTGCCTGATTAATTATAACTGATGGCAAAATGGTATAAAAAAATTACTGAAGGAATACCAGGTTCAATTCTTTTTAAAAAGGATGTTAATAGTCAAACACCCGACAAATGTCCTCAATGCTTTGCAGTGTGTGACTATGATAACCTTGCTAAAGATTTCTTTATTTGTCAATGTGGTCATCATTTTAATATAGGCTCAATAGATTATTTTAATCTCTTTTTCGACCATCAGGAATATGAGTTGTTGTTTAAAAATATTCTACCGACTGATGTTCTTGGCTTTACAGACCTGATACCCTATTCCAGCAAGTTGAGTCGAACTCAGCAAAAAACAAAGACTGAAGAGGCAATAACTATTGCCACAGGAAAATGGAATGACATAAATTTGGTTGTTGGTGCTATGGATTTTAGTTTTATTGGCGGAACAATGGGTTCGGTAGTTGGTGAGAAAATAAAACTTACTTCTGAATATTGTATAAAAAATCAACTGCCTTTGGTTTTAATATCAAAGTCAGGTGGTGCAAGGCTTATGGAGGGGATGTATTCACTGATGCAAATGGTAAAAACATCACTTGCTGCAATAAAGCTTGCCGATCATAAAATACCATTTATTTCAATATTAACTGACCCTGTTATGGGAGGAGTAACTGCTTCTTATGGTTTAATTGCTGATATTGTTTTGGCAGAGCCAAATGCACTGGTGGGTTACACAGGCCCAAGAATCATTAAGGAATCAACAGGAAAAGAACCACCTAAGGATTTTCAAAAAGCCGAATTTTTATTTAAAAATGGTTTTATAGATATTATTCTGCCAAGAACAGAAATTAAAGAAAAAGTAGTACAAATAATTGACTTGCTTGTAAATTGAATTTGATTAAAAATAGCTTCCTGCAATCAATCCAAACCAGAGATTTATTAAATTTAGTTTTACTAGCAGTTATTTGTTATTTCCCTCTTTTACTGCAATTGGATAATTATCCTCTTAGAATGTGGGATGAATCATTTTATGCAAATTCTGCCTATGAAATGAACAGGGATAACAGTTGGCTTATCAAACATTTTGATGGTCAACCTGATACGTTTAATTTGAAACCTCCGCTGATAACATGGTCTCATGCAGCATTGTTCAGATTTTTTGGTATCAATGAACTAAATTTACGTTTGCCTTCTGCCATTTCAGCTTTGTTTACGTGTTTTTTACTTTTTTTTATTTTATTAAAACTATTTCAACTCCCTGTTTATATTTCATTTCTATCGGTTATTGTTTTATTAGGCTCTAAAGGTTTTGTTACAGATCATGTGACACGTACAGGTGATTTTGATGCACCTCTTTCTTTATTTCTTTTTTTGTCATTTTTTTTCATGATTAGAATTATACTTCAAAAAGGCTCACAACATGTTAATATTTTTGGGTTAATCATTTCTATATTTTTAGCAGTAATGACAAAAGGAGTTGCCGGTTTGTTGTTTATTCCTGCTTACTTAATTTTACTAATCGTTTTTAAGCAAATCGTTCCTTTTCTTAAGAGCAAATGGCTTTATTTTTATTTATTAATATTTTTGAGTATTGTTTTAACATATTATCTTAATGTTGAAAACACACAGAATGGTTATATTGGCCGGGTATTGGAAAATGAAATTTTTGGAAGGTATTTTAGCGTAAAAGATGCCCATCAGGCAGGTTTTTTATATTATTTTGTCATACTTACCAGAGAACAGTTTTTCCCGTGGATTATTTTTGCTTTCATTTCTTTCATTATTTCAATTAAAAAGCTGAAAGATTCAAATTTGAAGTTATTTATTGCAAGCTGGATAGTATTATTAACATATTTGCTGATTATTTCTCTTTCAAAAACAAAATGCCAGTGGTACACAGCGCCTGTATTTCCATTATTAGCAATAGTTTGTATTTTGCCAATATATCTGCTAACTAATGTTAAAATGCTTAATAAGAAGTTTATTAATTATTTAATAATTGCTATATATTGTTTTGCATTATGGCCCTATTTTTCAGTTGTCAAAGATTCATTCTTGCATAAAACAGATTGGACTGATCAAATGTATGGTTCTTTTCTTTACCATATCAATAAAAATCATCCTGAAATTAAAAAAATCAAGATTATTCATGATGGGTGGAACTCTCATTTGCTCTTTTATAAAAAATATTTTAATGATGAATTGGGTTATCAGATAGATTATGAAATTCTGTTTAATAAACCTGATCAAATAAATCAAAAATTGGAGTCAATTAAACCTGGTGATGTAGTGCTCCTTTTGCAATATAAAATAAAGGATTATATTAAAAATAAGTTCGTTATCAGAAATATTGACAGATACGATTACTTCGAGTTACTTGAAATAGTATCTGTCAGGGATGATTATATACTAAAAATGGAGAAATAACTGATACAGGAATATTCGTATGATCAGTTGTCAGTATCACCTGAAAGTTTGAGTGAAGAGTGAAACTTGGAATTGGTATAAAAATTTCCTGAACAAACCTGGAAATTTCACCTTCAGCACCTATTTTACGTACTTTTATTCTTGAGGATATTGTTTGCTTGCTCGTAACAATTTTATAATTAACAAAATATGGATTCTGAAACCGAACAGCCCCATATATAAGAACATCACATTTTTTTGTTGAATCAGCATGCACTTTAATTGTAATTTTGTCTCCCCTGATTCTGTAAATATTAGATAAGTCGAACTTTTTTGTGATGCCTTCAATCATATCTGGATTAATCGGAGTCGTAAACGATTTAGTGTTTTTATCATTTTTTCTGAATAATACCCAAACCGGACTATTGTTAAGGCTTATATCATAAAATACTTTTGATAATGAATAATTATTTTTATTGGCAGTTTTAATAAAATCTGCGTAAGCATGATGTATGATAAAGTCAGGTGAATATTTATTGATTAAGGAATCAGCATTAAGTTTAAAACGAGTAGTAATTTTTGAATTAAGTCCTGAATTATCCAAAACATATCCTTTGAAATATCTGCTGATATGACCATGTTTTGATAATAATATACTCTTAGAACTGCTTATACTACCCAGATATTTTCCAATTAATATTCTTTCATTTTCACTAATATTTAGGTTTTTTTTCATCCATTTTACTGATGCATTTACATCAATTCTAATAAATAAGAACATTAAAAATACAGTAGTTAATACAAGCCAGAATGAAGTTTTGTTGAATATGAGCTTGATAAAATAAATGGCTGAAAGATAAATTTGAAAAAACATAAAAAAAACCGGTAATGCATAATACCAAAGCATTCGCTCAGATGGATTATAAAAGAAATACATCATCATCATTAAAATAAAAATTCCTGATGGAATTAACCACATATAACTTTTGAAGTATTCTTTTGAAAGAATGATTGAAAGCATTGTAAAAACACTCAGTATTATAAAAATAATTAATGAAACTGATAGATAAAAATTATTTGTCAGGTTTTCAAGGAAAGGGAAAAATGAAGATTGTGGATGAGGATAGTAATATATTTTTGCCATAGCCGACTGTGGAAAGGGACTACCAAAAACAATAAAGGTAAATAATATAAATAAAATCAATGGTATTGCAGTAAAAAGACTAAAGTATTTGATAAATCTTAAACGATTTTTTCGGTTTTTTAATGATTTTCGATTGACAATAATAAGGCTTGCAAATAATACAGCAGCAACTGATATCGCATCAAGTTTTGAAATGATAATTAGTGCGATAAATAAGAAAGAGGGAATGAATTTATTGCTAATTGTATAATATATGGCTATTAAAATTACTGCTAAATGCACACTAGTTTCCATGCCACTGAACAAAACATTAATTAAATGTCGGGATGATAGAATAACTGCAAGCCATGTAATAAACATAACGCGCTCATCTTTGGTAAATTCCCTTAAAATTTTATAGAGGAAGAATAAAATAAAATATACTCCTGTCAAATTTGCCAGTATAAGTGTGTTGTTTGAGTTTAAACCAGTAATAAACTTTAATAAAAAGCAAAAATTTAAGTAAAGGAAGCTTGAGATGCCATATACAGGTGCTTCGTTTTTATTAAATGTATAGTAAAATCCTTCTGAGAAGTTGTCGAGGTAACGTAATGTGAATCCTGAGTCATCGAAAAAAATATGAGGTAAAGTTTTAAATAAGTAAAATGTGGCGATAACTGATAATATTATGTATTTAACATCCATCCATTTAATTTGAAATCCATCCATTTTAAAAAGCTCTTTTTTAAAATTCAGGATAGGGATAAAAAAAGTGATTACAAAAAATAACATTGTTTCTGATGCTATCGGAAAAGTAATTGACTTATTGACATTAATTAAGCCGTAGATAAGAATTATCAATGTTAAAATTAAAGCAGAGTAGCTGGTTATTTTTGATAAATTTTTCATTATTGTTTGTCAATTTGTTTGTCAACATAAATTCCCTGAATGGCTTTATCGTAGTCAGGATATTTTAAATATTTCCAGAACCTGTCGTGAGGATTAAAACTGCCAAAAACACTCCAATAAGCTTTCTTACTCATTGAATCAAATTGTATATATCCCATTTTATATTGCCAGCATTGAAAAATATTTAACAAAATAAGAAAGATAAAAATGGGGATAAATACATAGTGGAATATCGTTTTAAGTTTGCTAATCCATTCTATAAAAGCAGCTAATGCAATCGCCAGAAGTCCATATATATCAATGAATGCCCTGTTACCAAAACCGACATACCACCAGCACCACCAACTTAAAACCAAATAGATGAATACTGAAAATGTCAGTAAAACAGGCCAAAAAAGACCATTTTTATTTTTATAAAGTTGTAAAAATCCAAAAAATGAAAAAATCATGATAGGTGTATAAAGTAACCATCCATTTCTGTAACTAAAGAATCCTTTTATAATTTGTGGATTATTAAAGAAAAAGGACTCACCCTGATATGAAAAAAACAGGTATTGTCCAGTGGTTGCTTTCCAATAAAGAAGTTGTGGAATCCAAACGATTATTGAAAAGATTAAGATGATTAATATTAAGTGAAATTTTTGGAAAATAAGTGAAATTCTGGATTTCATATCATTAAAGCTATTAATCCCCAAAAAAATAAAAAATAATGCAATAACAGCATTTGTTGGCCTGATTAAAACTATCAAACCTCCTGTCAAACCAAGAAAAATGGAATTCAGGAAATGTTGTTTTTTATACCAATTAATTACTAAAAGAATAAACAAGTTAATTAAAGCAAAGTTATATGAATGCGACATGGCAGAGCGAACTGCTGTATAATATAATAAATTAGTACCCATCGCTACTGCACACAACGTCCAAATAACAGCTATTTTAGTAAAATAATTCAATAATAATTTTCTCAACCAAATCAGACCAAAAATATTGAAAAGAAAACTACTCAATATTAAAGCTAATCGATATGGTTCTGAAAATCCATCAGCTTGAAAATGAGTAATTTTTGCAACTAAATGTGCTAAAAAGAAGAACGGAGAATAAACTATTGACAATCCCATCGACATTTTTATTACATTGCCCCCTGTTGGTGATTTCAACGGAACAAACTTGTCGAGATAAAACTCACGATTTTCATTGATAAATTTTAATTGAGGGTCTTTAAAAATAAATGTGGCAGGAAGGTAAGAATAATAGCTTGTTACATCCCAGGTAATGACTCTGTTATCACCCCTCCACATTTTATAACTATATATAGCCGTAAAAATAACAACTGCATTTATAAGGATAATTGTTTTGGAAAAGTCTTTTATTCGGAAGATATTGGGTGTTTTCATCCTAAATTCAGTTTAATAATTAAATAATAGACCAAAATGACTGTTAATAATGATGGTAGCATATTGATGACCCTGATTTTTTTAATATTTAACACACTCAATCCTACTCCTATTAACAATATTCCACCTGTTGAACTCAATTCATCAATAAGTGGTTGACTAATAAATTGTGAAAGAAAATCTCCAAAAAGTGTCAGACTACCCTGATATAAAAACAAAGGTATCACAGAATAAATAACACCTAAACCAAAGGCAGAGACTAATGCAACTGATGAGATACCATCCATAACAGATTTGATTATTAATAAATCAGCCTTGCCGTTTATTCCTTCCTCGAGTGCTCCAACGATGGTCATCGAACCTATACAGAATAATAAAAAAGCGGTTATTAAACCATCAAAAAACTTACTTTCAGTTTTAGTTTTATTTACTGATTTTTCAAGTTTTTGTGTTAGTCCTTCAAGATTAATCCATTCACCTATCCATGCACCACTTAGTACACTAACAATCTGTATGAGTGGATTATTTGTTTTAATACCCATTAAAAAACCTAACAAAAGCGTAAAAATGCCTATTACCTGAAATGAAATTTCAATAAAACGATGATTTAATTTTCTTTTTATCAAATATCCAAATAATCCACCAATAATAATTGTAACTACATTTACTAAAGTGCCGGTCATTTATAGTATGAATTGATTTGAAACTGAAAAAAAAACTGCGAAAAATAATAATTTATGTTTACATATAAGCAATCAAAGGGTATTAATAGTCGTTAATTCAAATAAAACTATGAAATACATCATTTTAACTTTATTTGTTTTTTACTGCAATCATATAATGGCAGGTGACTATCTTACACTGAATGAAGCAGCAGCAAAAAACATGATTTCATATAAGATTTCAGGGAATGAAAGTAGTACGCATTATTTGAAACCTGTTAAATTGATTGTGAAAAATCTGAGAAATGAGGAATTAAAACTAATAATAAAACTTGGAACAATTATTACTCCAGACGATAGTGAATATCAAAATATCATTGTAACAAAAGAAGAATTGATTTGCCTGTCACCATTAAAAGAAAAAGTATTTGAAATTTATGGGATGTGTACTGAGCCAGGAGATATTGCTCCTGATATTTCGGCTGTTTATCGTTTTGAAAACAAAATTAATGAAAAACTTTTACCACTTCTGAGATTGATTCAGGCAAAGAAGTATTATAAACCTGAAGGACAATATGCTGTATGGGCTGCTTATGAAAAGCGACCATTGAAATATATCTGTGGTTATGATACTGTGGCAGAAAAAGAACTTGTTAATATAGTCGCAGAAATAACCAATCAACCAATTCCTGTAAGAAATAATAATGAAAACTACCTGACAAACTATTACAATAATCAGATAAAATTGAAAATAGGAGGGAACTTTGACTATAAATTATCTCAAGAGAAGTCATTGTCAATCGCTATGTTTGATAAAAACAATGTAATTGTACGTGAATTATATAAAAATGATCATGTTTGTGCAGGCACCCATCATTTTGATTATTACTTTGATGCTTCAGTTTACACAGATGATTATTATTTTATAAGGTTGATAATAAATGATGAGATTAAGTTAAACTTAAAAGTAGAAATACCCAGGTAATAATTAAAATGTTTCGAGTCGAAGCACAATAGGTTGTAATTTTTTTACCTGAGAAGTTTTCTTAAGATTTTTTAAGCCATTAACATAAGGAAGTTCAATATCAATGGTGTCATTATCACTTTCAATTTTTTGAATAAATTCATTGATATAAACTGATTTGATTGCATACGCTGAGCCTGAATTGTTTTCATCTCTGCCATTTACAACACCGATTAGATTCCCTTTACTATTAATTAATGGTGCACCGCTATTTCCAGGCTGTGCAGGAATTGATATTTCATATGCGATAGTATCGCTATTGAAGCCAGTAACAGAACGTAGTGAACCTTCTCCGAAAACAATATCTTTTTTAGAATAACCAATGGTATAAATTTCATCTCCCAATTCTGCAATATCAGAAGATAGAGTAAAAGGAATGTTAGTGAATCCTGTAAATTTTGAGTCTTCTATTTTTAATAGGGCCAGGTCGAGTTTTGTATCAACAGCAATGATATCTGCTTTATAAGTTATAGTTGAGTCAAGATTTTGCGTAACACTTACAGAATCTAAACCATTCACAAGGTGAAAACTTGTCAGTAAATATCCATCTTTAGTAATAGCGAAGCAAGTACCACTATATGCTTTTTCATTACTTTTGTCGGATGCGAAAATTTCTTTCCAGATAGAGTTTTGCTTTTTAGATATTGATGCAATATCTTTCTTTAATTCATTATACTTTTCGTTATGGCGGTATTTAATCGTCAATCCTGTTATATTCAGAAAAGCAAATGTTGAAACCAAAGCAACAATAGCAGCCACACCTGCTATTTTAATGTACTGAAAAATTGATTCCTTTCTTTTTTGGTAATATTTGAGTGAAAAAATTGAATTCTCGCTTTCTATTTCTTCATGATAGGTATCTAACTTTACTCTTAAAGCTTTTTTCTTTGCTCTTTTATCAAGGATACTAAATATTTCAGAAAATTCCTTTACTTCATTGGCTAAAGAATCATTATTTTTTAACTCTTCAGAGAATTTTTTAAGTTCTTCACCTTTTAATTCACCCTTAAGGTACATTTCAATTTGTTCAAGTAAACTGTTTGTTAAGTTCATGGCTCCCAAATTTATTCACTTTCTTTTATGCTGAAAAATAGCTTTTTCAGGCGTTGAAGACATTTATATTTTTGATTTTTAGCATTTTCGGCATTTGTATATCCCATAGAAACTGCTATTTCATTCATACTTAATTTTTCAATATAAAACATTTTCAGCAATGAGTAGCATGGTTCTCCAATTGCATCCATGCTATCGTTCATTTTTTTAATTTGAATTTCTGTTTCAAGTGAATCTGCTATATTGTCATCTTTAATATTTAAATATTCCTCATTGTCGGTGATGTCGTAATTTCCAGTTGATTTTATTTTAAGTTCATTTAGCCAAAGACGTCTGGCGACAGAATATAAATAAGTTTTTATTTTACATTCAAGTTTAAATCCATCTGACCGAATATTATTGAAAAATACAAGTATAGTATCCTGATAAATATCTTTTGCTTCCTGGTATGAACCACTATTATTCATTACTAAACCTGATATCATTGGAAAATGCGTTTTGTACAAAATTTTTAAAGCATCATCATCATTATTTTTAATTCCTGAAATTATATCTTCATCAGTAAAAAAAATGTTTTTTTGCATCACTGCACTTTTAATAGAAATTATTGTAAAAAGTAACCCTTGATATAGTTAAATTTATTAAAAAATCAGGTTTTTATGTCGTTTCAAAGTTTATAAAATTTTTTTTCAAAAGATGGGTTACCTTTTTAAAATTTTCCTATAAAATGTTGTATTTAAAATTTGTAACTTTTAAAATTTAATTCAAATGAAAAAAATTCTTAGCTTACTTGTTATTGGAATGTTCCTGATTGGATTCGTTGCTTGCAACAAAACTAAAACAGATGAAGCAGCAGCTGAAGAACCAGTAGTAGAAGAAACTGTACCAGCAGAAGAAACACCTGCAGCACCAGTAGATTCAACAGCAGCAGCACCAGCAGCAGAAGAAACACCTGCTCAATAAGTTCAACTTTAAGTTAAGCTTTAAAACAAAAGGCTGTGTTTTTTAACACAGCCTTTTTATTTTTTTTATATATTATTTTGCTTTATTGATCTCCCGCATCCCTGATTTGATCAAGCAAAGCCTTTTTGAATCTTTGTTCAGCTTTGTGAAGTTTTAAAACTTTTTGTGGTGGAATAACTTTCATCAACTTATTCATGTAATCTTTCTTTAAATCTAATTCTCTCTGCTCAAATTCAAGAAATTTTGCTATTGCTTCCTGTGCCTGGCTATTACTTAGGTTTTTAATAGCTCCATATTTCTGCTTTTCTAAATTAAATTCTTTTTTAATAAGCTTTAATTTTGATGAATATTCATTGAATATTGGCCAGAAAACTTTTGCTTCATCTGATGTAAGTTCTAATTCTTCCGTATAGATTGCTATACGTAAACTTTCAATTTTATCGCGTGGTTGACTATTACTTTTAATAATACCTGTGAAAGTAATTAATAGTACAATTAAAATAATTTTTGTTTTCATAGCTCTTCAATTATTAAAGATTCATCAATATTTTCGTTTAAAATTTCGTCCATGATAGCATTCTTGTCATATCTATCTGAAACCGGATCATTCATTATATAACTAACAATTGTTTCTGTATCAAAATTAGTCAGAATATATTCTTCAGAAATATTTTCTCTACTACTATGTTTATTTAAAGTTACAATAGTAAACAGAATAAATGTAATAATAACTACAGCAACCAATATTTGTGGGCTAACAAGTATTCCTGAAAATGAGAATTTTTTTTCTTTTCTTTTATTATCAATCTTTCTTAATATATTAGATTTTAAGTCAGAAAAATAATTTTCAGGTACGTTAAAAATTTCATTCTTTTTAATGTCAGCCAACTTTGGTGATATTTCATGCAACTCTTTTAATATTTCATTTTCTTGTGTCATGATTATTTGACATTTTAATAGGTTTTTCGTTTAATCAGGTTTAAAAATATAATTTTCTATTTTTTTTACTGCATGATGATAACTTGCCTTTAAAGCCCCTGAACTAGTATTAGTTATTTCAGCAATTTCTTCATAGGAAAGCTCCTGAAAGTATCTTAAATTAAATACAATTTGTTGTTTTTCAGGGAGTAAAAGTAATGCTTTTTGAAGTTTAATCTGAATTTCATCACCACTCATGTCTGTAGAGTCATCAATTTTTTTCATCATAAAATCTTCATAGTTCGATAATGATAATGTGAATCTAACTTTTTTTCTATTCAGAAAATTAATGCTTTCATTGACAGCTATCCGATAAATCCATGTATAAAGCTTTGAATCTGCACGAAATTTATGAAAGTTTAACCAGACTTTAGTAAATACATCCTGAACAATGTCGTTACTGTCATCGTGGTCTAATACTAATTTTCGAATAATCCAATATACTTTTTCTTTGTATTTATTCACCAGATGTGAAAATGCAAATGCTTCCTGCCCTTTTTGATAAAAGTTGGTTAAAATCTCCTCATCTGTAAGAAACATAGGATTGTTTGGTTTCCATTTTAGACAAGAAACAGTTGATCAGGTTTAATGTTTACTAAGTACTAATTTTTCAGCAGTTTCAATGATGTTTTTCTCGTTTAATCCAAATTTATTGAGTAACTCATCAGGTTTACCACTTTCACCAAAGAGATCTTTCACTGCAATAATTTTAATCAGAACAGGAAATTTCTCTGATAAAATGCCTGAAATCATTTCTCCTAAACCTCCATATTGCTGGTGTTCTTCAACAGTAATCAAGCATTTTGTTTTCTTCACTGATTGAATTATAATATCAGAGTCAAGTGGTTTGATGGTATGAATATTAATTATTTCAGCCGAAATTCCTTTTTCTTCAAGAGTTTTACATGCTAAAAGTGCTTTCCAGACCATGTGGCCTGTCGCTACAATTGTTATATCTTTACCTTCATTCAATAAAATACCTTTACCTATAACAAATGGCCAATCTTCAGGGATGAAATTAGGAACATCAGGTCTGCCAAATCGAAGATAAACAGGGCCATTGTGTTCTGCAACAGCAAGTGTAGCTGCTTTGGTCTGGTTAAAATCGCAAGTGTTGATTACTGTCATATTAGGAAGCATTCTCATCATCCCAATATCCTCAAGAACCTGATGTGTAGCCCCATCTTCTCCAACTGTAAGACCTGCATGAGATGCACAAATTTTAACATTTTTGCAGCTATAAGCTATCGATTGGCGTATTTGGTCATAAACCCTGCTTGTTGAGAAATTGGCAAAAGTACCTGTAAATGGGATATTACCACCAATTGTGAGCCCTGCAGCTACCCCCATCATGTTAGCTTCTGCAATACCTGCCTGAAAAAATCTTTCTCTGAAATGCTCTTTAAATTTTGTCATTTTTAAGGAATCAGTCAAATCGGCAGAAAGTGCTACAATATCTGGATTTTTTAAAGCTGCCTCATATAATCCTTCCCCGAAACCAGCTCTGGTAGATTTGATATTTATTATCGGATATTCTTTCATTATTTAAGATTTATACTTAGTGATCCTCCTGATATCACCTGAAATTCCTTGTCGTTTGTATAAAAGGTACTTCTTGCATTTTTTCTTCTGTATGAAAGGATGTAACTGCCAGGTTGTAATACTAGTACCTGATTTAAAGTTTTTTCATCAATAGTTGTTACCCATTCGAGTTTTCCATTTTTCATGGTATAAATAGATCCAACCATAGGTGTTTGTGAATAGATTACTATTTTTCCTGGTTGTTCAATTTCAATAGAAGTGGTATAACTCTGTTTAATTTCAACGTCATTAAGTATTATTTTAGGTAAAGTGAGAATTTCAATGTCATACTTGCCAACTAAGTACTTTTGAATTGTATTAAATGGTTGCAAATTGATTATTTCGCAAGTAGATTGTTTTTTAACAATGGCCTGAAGATTTTGATAATTTGTAATGCCTTTTACAACAAGGTTTAAATTGCCCTGTCCGGCATCTAATGCAATTATATTGTGTTTGCCATGATTTAATGTTATATTATTTTTGACAATAGGTGGCAAAGTGTGTACAACCAAATTATATGATGAAAAAGGATCAAGAAATAAAGTATCCGGGAATCCTGACTCGTTTAAGGTATGATAAAAATTATAAAGGATATAACCTTTTTTAGATTCATAAAATGTCATATTTACATCAGTTTCAGTGACCTTACCATAGCTGTCAAGTAAATTTACCTGTGCAGTGGTATTATTAAGGGCATTTGAAATAACTACATTTAATATTTTACCAAAGGATGCTTCATTTGTAGCATTAAAGAAATTTCCTGCACAATCGAGCTGATTAATAATATCTTCATTAATACCAAGACCAATGATAAAAGGTTTTAGCATGATACCTCTTTTCTGTAGCCCTAATGAAACAGCACATGGGTCACCGCCACATTCTTCAATTCCGTCAGTTATCAGGATAATTATATTTCGTATATTGTTTGAACGTGGAAAATCGTTTGCTGCAACAGATAAAGAATAAGCAATTGGGGTAGTGCCCTTTGGCTTTATTTCTTTAAGTTTAGCTATAATCTGATCTTTGTTATTTGGTGAAAATGGCACTTCGAGTCTGGTGTCTTTACAATCTTGTTTTACTTTTGGACTTGTGTGACCATATGCTCTTAATGCAACTTCGACATCAGGAATACCAGCAAGGCTATCAACTAGTTGGATTAATAAGCGTTTTGCCACATCAATTTTTTGTTCTTTTTCAAACACGCCCCACATACTACCTGAACCATCAAGTAAAAACAATATCCTTGTTTTTGGTTGAGAATAAACCATGGAGGATACAAAAATTAACCAAAAAAAAATAAAAAAAATCTTTCTGAATTTATTCATGACAATGATTTAATAATCACCCAAAGTTTCTTTTAATTGTAATAATGCAGCAATTGTTTGTTCGTCATTTGGAGCTACTCCATGCCACTGATGCTTATTTTCCATAAAATCAACACCCTTGCCCATTGTTGTTTTTGCAATAATGCACAATGGCTTCTTATGGTTAAGATTACTTTTCGCATCTGAAAACACATTGACGAGTTCAATCATCGAATTACCATTCACATTAAATGTCATCCATCCAAAGCTATTAATTTTTTCTTCAAGATTGCCCAATGACATAACATCATTAACGTTACCATCAATCTGTTTATTATTATTATCTACAATTGCAATGAGATTGTCTATTTTATAATGTGCAGCGAACATAAGTGCTTCCCAGTTTTGGCCTTCCTGCAATTCTCCATCACCAGTCAGAACATAAACAGTTTTATTGTCATTATTCAGTTTTTTTGCCAAAGAACTGCCTATTGCTACACTAAGACCCTGACCTAAGGATCCTGATGATACCCTAATACCTGGTAATCCTTCATAAGTTGTAGGGTGTCCCTGAAGTCTGGTGCCCAATTTTCGAAAAGTGTTTAATTCGCTTATTGGGAAATAACCCCTTCGGGCTAAGATGCTATAAAAAACAGGGGATATGTGTCCATTTGACAAAAAGAAAACATCTTCATTTTTTCCATTTATGTCGAAAAAAGAAGGATTAATGTCCATTATCGAAAAATAAAGTGCAGTTAAAATATCAGCACACCCCAATGAACCACCGGGATGACCTGATTTTGACTGATTTATCATCCTCACAATATCCCTTCTAACTTGTGAAGCAATCTCTTCTAAATGTTTAATTTCTGCATTATCCATCGTTTGTCTCAAAATTCAAAAGTATTACTTTTTTTATTTTGCAATTATTTGCCTGACATTGAATTATCCCCATCATGTTAAAATATTGAATCTGAAGAAATTATATTATTATTAAAAAATAATATGTATGGTTATCGACAAATAAGTAACAAAAAATATTTTAAATGTCAATTATTTTCGAATGATTACTTTTGCAAAAAATATTCAATGAGGAAATATAGAGTACTTATTGCAATAATTGCAACTTTTTCTGTCGCAGGATTATTGAATGTGCTCAATTTATATCATTTTATAAAAATAAATTCAGGCATTTTAGCTGTTACTCGTTGGCTTGCTATTGTTTCATTGTTTTATTATGCTTTTAAAAAGAAATCATTAACTACATGGATACTAATTAGTCTGGTTGTTGGTGTTGAATTTGGACATGATTTCCCTCAGATTGCATTAAAACTGCAGCTTTTTAGTAAAATCTTCCTTAATTTAATAAAAACTATCATTGCACCTTTATTATTTGCTACATTGGTGAATGGTATTGCCGGACATTCAAGCCTGAAACAAGTGGGCAGAATGGGATGGAAGTCAATTTTGTACTTTGAGATTGTATCAACCATTGCGTTATTTATAGGTCTTGCTGCAATAAATATCAGCAAAGCTGGAGTTGGTATTGAACTTCCAATTTCGGAGGTTGCCGGACAAATTCCAGAAATAAAAAAACAAACAACACAGGAAGTTATATTACATATTTTTCCGGAAAATATTGCAAAAGCTATAAGTGAAGGCAATGTTTTACAGATAGTTGTATTTAGTATAATTTTCGGGATAGCCTTGGCATTAATAAAGGAAAAGGCAAGACGCTCGGTTCTTAATTTTACTGAGGCATTAGCTGAAACAATGTTTAAATTTACCAATATTGTTATGTATTTTGCTCCTGTAGCTGTTTTTGCTGCTATTGCATATTCTATTGGTCACATGGGTTTAGATATTTTAATACATTTGTTTAAGCTACTTGCTACATTATATGTTGCCTTGCTTGTGTTTTTATTTGCAGTGTTATTGCCAATTGCAGCTATTTTTAGGATACCAGTCCGTAAATTTATCAATGCTATTATTGAACCTGCTTCACTAGCTTTTGCCACTACCAGTTCCGAATCAGCCTTACCTCGTGCAATGGAAATAATGGAAAAATTTGGTGTTCCTCGAAAAATTGTTGCATTTGTTATGCCTACAGGCTATAGTTTCAATCTAGATGGTACAACATTGTATTTATCTATGGCAACAATTTTTGTAGCACAGATGTCGGGTATTCATTTAACCTTGGAAAAACAATTAGTTATTATGCTAACCCTAATGTTGACAAGCAAAGGGGTGGCGGCTGTTCCGCGTGCTTCACTGGTTATATTAATTGGTACAGCAAATAATTTTGGATTGCCAATTTTGCCTATTTATATAATATTAGGTATCGATGAATTAATGGATATGGCACGTACAGCAACCAATATCATTGGCAACTGCCTTGCTACCTGTGTGATAGCTCGATGGGAAAAAGAGTTTGATGACACTAAAGCCAAAAATTATTCTGTTGAAGCTGAAAAATTGCTTACTGAATAGAGAAAATATACATTATAACTTGTTAAACTGCCTTTATAAATTCAATTATTTGCTGGCAGTCCTCTCTGTTAATATTTCGCAAATATTTTGCAAACAATAGACTTTCCTGTATTTCAATCAAGATTTCATTTTGTTTTGAAATGAGTGAAAGTCTGTTTGTAGTGGCAAATAATTTTCCCTGCACTTTATTTCTTGCTAAAAATAAATATTTTTTCGAAAACTCAGGAAAATCAGGGTAATCAATATCTGTATGAGAAAAAATATCAATTATTTTATCCAGCAAGTTTTCCGGCCGTATTAATATATTAGAAAAGTTCCCTTCAATTTTTTTTAATGCAAAGCATTGCAATTCTGTAACAATCACAGTTCGTTTTGCTTCCAGCGATTTATATTCTATAGCAATAGCACCAAAGAATGATTCTTTTTCTGATGAGTTTGGAATTATATAACAGTCGTGAATATAACAATTATCGTATGTTTTACTGGTTAAAAACAAATTAATAATTTTATTATAATCCAATCCGAATGGGGTAAGGTCCTGAACAAGACTATATTTGTTTTTTATTTCTTCCAAAATGTGATTGAAAGTATTTAGGCCAATCAAATTCATAGAATCTTATTTTTCAGCACAAATAACATATATTGTTTCTCTTTGGCAAACTGATCAGGATTGATACCTGCCTGTTCCTTTTCAATTTTTTTATCCAATTTATTCCTTATTTCCTGTGTCATATAGAATAATTTAGGGCTTTTATACCTGAATTTTTCATAAGTATAGTGTTTTAAAGGGCTTAAAAACCTTTCAGCAAACATATTGGCATATGCAATGGTAGGTAACACATTCAGTGTTATGTTTTGTTCATGGATTACTTCCCAGTTATTTTCTTTCAGTTTGTTGTAAAAATCTATCAGGAGATGCGCACTTTTATTTCTGCCCTCATTGTTCAGTCTGAAATAATCAGCCACTATCCACCTGCCACCCGGAATTAATAAGTCCTCAACTTTTTTAAATGCTACATCCAACTGAATATATTGCAGCGATTCAGAGTTGATGATAGTTCCAAATTGTTTTACAGACTGAAAATCTTCAAACTTACAATGATATGTTTTAAGGAATGGAAACTTATTATTGATGTATTCAATCTGGTTTTTATTAGGTGTAAGGCTTTCAACGTTGATATTATTTTCGTGTATCATTTTCGACAAACCTCCCATACCACAGCCTACATCAAGTACGGGATTTTTTTTATCTATTATCCAATTAATAATATTTTCGGCATATTTGATTTGGGCTGATTCAAGTTGAGCTATTGAGTTTTCTTCAGGTTTTATATTAATGTTTTCGAAGTAGCCATAATGAAGCATGTCATTTTTTAGAATGCGGGAATACAGATAGAGTTCAAGGTCATAAGTTGATTTATCGAAGCGGGCATTTTTATTTGCAAAAAAATATGCTTTTATCCAACTCGCAGGGTTCAGAAAATGCAAGATATATTTCATCCGATTAAATTTTACTGAAATTCTGAGTTTTCAAAATTAATTGAATTTTAATGCGATGGATTTATTGTTTTTCAGATATCTCTTTTATTTTTTGTAAAGCCAATGGGATTGTATGATCGAAAAACTGAGCAAATGCATCATAAATGCTAACAATAATTTCGAGTGTTGTAATGCCGTTTTGTTCAGTAAGTACATAGGTTTCGGTAGATCCTGCCCATGATTCCTGTGGCATTTCCTTGAAGTTTTTGATTTCTCCCTGATGTGTGAACTGCATTATTTGATTCTCGATGTGTTCGCTGATGTCGCCCCACATGCCCGAACCTTCAGGTATCAGAAAGTGAACACGGCTGCCTTTTTTCCACTGATCTGTAATAACATAAGAACCTTCATGAAAAACTTCAGCCCATTTTAAATAATTTTCCATGTTCCATAATGCATGCCATACTTGCCCACGGCTTGCATGTATATCTATTTTATATGATTTACTCAAAATACAAATTTATTTAGGACAGCTTACCATCCATTGAATACCAAATTTGTCGACACAGTTGCCATAATATGCACCCCAGAATGTTTCCTGCATGGCCATGATGACATGTCCTTTGTCTGATAACTGATTGAAAATGCGATCAGTTTCTTCTTTTGTATCGAGTTGAACGTGCAGGTGATGATTGTTGCCGTTATTAATTTTAAATCCGAGCGATTCTGGTGCATCCGAGCCCATCAGAACATGCTGGCCAGGCAGTTCAAGCTCGATGTGCATGATCAGATTTTTATCCTGTTCGGGCAATTCAGGTTGACCCGGGGCAGGAGGGATATTGCCAAAGCGCAGGATGCCTTCGCCACGAAAATTTCCTCCGAACACGCTGCGGTAAAAGTTAAATGCTTCTTCTGTTTGATTTTTAAAGTTAAGATATGTACTGGTACTTGCCATATTTTTTTAATTTAATCGTTACAATAAAAATATTGGGAACGTAATAGTGCAAATTTTTTTCCACTGTGTAAATGGTACTCAAAAAGTGTCGGATAGATGGACACTTATTGTTTTAAAAATTTTTGCTGAACCCTGCCTGTATCATCACAAAGGCTTACGATGTAAACACCGGATTTGATCGTACTGATGTCGATGGCAGCAGCATTGCTGCTAATGCTTTGGCACAGCACCCGCTCACCCAGAGGATTAAATATCTCAAGTTCAGCATTCAGATACACTTCCGAGGAAATATACAGTCGTTCGGTAGTAGGGTTGGGGTAGAGGTGGAAAGATTGAATGTTGCATTCGCGTATATCTGATGAGCCGTTTTTATTTAAACGTACAAGTGACCATTTATTTGACCATGAACCACTTCTTCCTTGCATCGATCCTCCAAGCAAAATTTTACCTGAAGATTGAGAACCAACAGTCCAGGAGAAAAGGTTCAGATACTCACCATAATCAATAGCCAGTTTTCCATTGATTCCAAAAGTATTGTCAATAATTCCGTTAGTCGCATAACGTGCTACTGCAAAATTTGCTGCATCTTTTGATTTTGGATTTGTTGTAAGTCCAGTAACCAGAATATTATCATTGTTATCTGAAATAAATTGTTTAAAATCGTCAGAAGTATTTAAAAAATCAGTAAATACAAAACCACTGTCGCCAAATGAATAGTCAATGTCCCCGTTTTTAGTAAGCCGGAACATCATAAAATCCTGGCCTGAAGTTTTACCAGTGATATTCATAATACCACCTACTAAAATCCTGTCGTCAGGCATTACCATTAAATCTCTGAATAGCTCCTGAAAGGTAGGAGATATATCCATGTATCTGATTCCATTTTCTCCAAAAGAAGAGTCAATTTTACCATCAGGAGTTAATCTGACCAATAATCCTGAATAGGGATTATATTTAACACCACCAATAATAATTTTTCCTGACGATTGAACACCAATGGTATTAAATACTTCATAGGTTGATGGAAAATCAAGGATAAATGAACCATTTGTTCCGAAACTATTGTCAATTGAACCGTCAGGATTAAAACATACCACATATCCTGCTGAATTTGGAGCTTTTATAACCCCAGCAGCGAGTATTTTTCCGTTTTTAAGGATTGTGCCACAATATGCACCTTCATTTATATATTGAGTATAACCTGCCATTCCATTTGTGCCAAAACTTGAATCTATTCTGCCATCAGAATGAAAGCGAATAACTACAACATCTGCTCTGTCTTGTGCTGACCACCAATTGTATCCGAAAATAACTATTTTACCATCAGCTTGAATAGCAATATCTGTGGTTAATTCCTGATAATTTGCATAGTTGTAATAAGCATGTCCATTAATGCCAAAAGTAATATCTGGTTGCCCGTTTTCGAGGTACTTTGCAATGGCTATATCATTATTGTTATTACTCCACATATAACCTGCTGCAATAATTTTATTGTCAGGAAGAACAATTATTTTATTCACCAAATCGTCAGATGAATTTGGGAAATTTGCTCCTGCAATACCATTGTTGCCGAATGTGCTATCAATATATTTCAGCAATTCAACCTGAGCATTTAATTTTAATGATGATAAAATAAAAGCTAAGAATAAGAGTAAAAATGATAATTTTTTCATAATGATAATTTATTAAGTTTAATAGTTTTTTTTTAACAAAAATACAAAAAGATACTAAAAATTCAAAATTTGAAATTGGCCATTCGAAATCTGAAATTATCATATATTTGAGCCGTTGAGATTTTTGTTTTAGTAAAAATAAACTAATAAAATACGAATTATGAGCGAAATAAAATGGAGTGAATTACCTTTTGGTTATCTTAAAACCGATTACAATGTCAGGTGTTATTACAAGAATGGAAAATGGGGAGAATTGGAAGTCAGTGATTCTGAATATTTCAGTATTCACATTGCAGCCACAGGTCTGCATTACGGGCAGGAATCGTTTGAGGGGTTAAAAGCATTTTGTGGCATTGATGGAAAAATAAGGGTTTTCCGCTGGGAAGAAAACTGCAAACGCATGGCTAATTCAGCTTATGGTATCATGATGGCTGAAGTGCCTTCTGACTTATTTAAAAAAGCAGTTTGGACAGCAGTATCCATGAATAAAAAATATATTCCACCTTATGGTACAGGCGCTTCCCTGTATATCAGACCATTATTATTTGGATCAGGTGCTGAAGTTGGTGTAAAGCCTGCCTCTGAGTATATGTTTATACTTTTTGTGTCACCTGTTGGCCCATATTTTAAGGAAGGATTTAAACCTGTTAGTTTCCTGTTAACAGAAGAGTTTGATAGAGCGGCACCTTTAGGTACAGGACATATAAAAGTTGGTGGAAACTATGCAGCAGGGCTTCGGGCAATGAAAAAAGCACACGAAAATGGTTTTGCAAACGTACTCTTTTTGGATGCAAAAGAAAAAAAATATATTGATGAAGCAGGGCCTGCCAACTTTTTTGGGATAAAAGGAAATACATATATTACACCTGCTTCACCTACAATATTACCATCAATCACCAACAAAAGTCTTTGTGTGATTGCTGAAGAAATAGGATTAAAAGTTGAAAGACGTCCTATTGCTAAAGAAGAATTGGAAGAATTTGACGAAGCTGGTGCATGTGGAACTGCTGCAATTATTTCTCCGATAAATCGTATTGTAGATGATAAAACTGGTAAAGAGTATTTATTTGGAAAAAATAATGAGCCAGGAAAATGGTCAACAAAATTGTATAAAACTCTTTTAGGAATTCAATACGGAGAAATTGAAGATAAACACGGATGGACTGAAATTGTGGAGATGTAAGGGCAGGTTAGATGTTATTGAAGGAGGTAGGTTATTACTGCCTGAATTTTTATAATCATCAGGTGCTATTTTTAATAATCCATGATATATCAGTTTGAAATATTACGCGACCTGACATTTGTTGAGAAAAAGACATTTCGTCAACATTTCATTCATTCCATTCTTGAAGGGATAATTTTAGGTTTTCTTGCATTGAATGAGTATATTTTTATCAGAAGTATGCAAGGTAGCGAGTTTTTGCTCAGCATACTTTTTACTACGACAGTTTTTGTATTGATTTTTTCTATTTTTTCTCACGAGTTTCTTAAAAGGTATCGAAATAAAAAGAAACTGCTTATTTATACTGCATTTATTACCAGATTACCTTTATTGGCATTATTGTTTTTTCCTTCTGATGCAGATTTAATTGCTAAAAATGAGGTTTATCACATTATATTTTTAGTCATTTTTTTCCTTTATTATTCTTTTCAGCCTATTGTTTTACCACTTGTCAATTTATTTCTTAAAAACAACTACAGTAATTCAAATTTTGGTAAGCTTTATGGCCTTTCCACCATGGGAAATAAAATTGTTATGTTGGTTATTACCTTTTTATTTGGACTTTTATTAGATTATGACCTTACAGCATTTCGCTATGTTTATCCTGTTATGGGGGTTTTAGGTATTATTTCACTTTATATTTTAAGCCGAATACGTGTTGATAATGCGATTATAGAATATGACCGAAAAAGTATATCCAAAGTTATTAAAGACTCAATAATAAATACGATAAAAGTTCTAAAAACCGACAAACCATTTTTAAACTTTCAGATTGCCTTTATGCTTTATGGATTTGCATTTATGATTACAAATGTGTTAGTTACTATTTTTTACGATGAAGTTCTTCAATTAAACTATTCAAGTACAGCATTTTATAAAAATTTCTATAATACAGTAGCTATCGTAACATTACCATATTTTGGTAATTTAATTGGTAAGATAAAAATTTATCGTTTTACAAACACTACATTCTTTTTTATGCTTTTTTATGTTCTTTTTACAGCATTATCGGAATATTTCACGTATGGAACAGTAGTTTTTGAAATCAGAATAGTAGTCATGCTTATTATTGCAAGTATATCATATGGATTGTTTGCTTCAACCATGTCGTTGTTGTGGAGTATCGGTTCAGCCTATTTTTGTAAGCCTGATGAAGCTGCACGCTACCAATCAATACATTTAACATTAACCGGACTGAGAGGTTGTATCGCTCCATTTGCAGGTGTATATATTTATAAACAATTTGGGTTTACTATTGCATTTGGTATCTCAATATTATTATTGATAGTAGGAGTTATTCAAACATCACTGTCAGGTAGTAAAATTTGACCCCAATGTTGTTAATAGATTTCATCGTAGTACAGGTTGAATAAGAAAATCAATAGTTTATATTAATTCAGAACCATAGATTTACTAAAACAGGAATAAACCTGAAAGTTATACTTTCCTGATTATATATCAGTTATAAAATACGTTTTTATTATCTTGGAATTTAAGATGTTAGTTTTGGGGAAAACTTATTTGTTTTTACTATTTTCTTTTAAAATAACGACAATAAATTTGCAGAAAAATTAAACTAACTGTTATTTACATTTTTATAATTCAGGTAACATTTTGAAGGCAAAAGGAATAATAAGTTATAAAGAATTATCAGATGACGACCTTGTCAAGGGAATACGTGATCATGATAATGATGTACTAAGGTACATTTATAAAAAGTACTTTGAAATTATTAGGAATTTTATCAAGAAGAATAATGGCAATGACGAAGATGCACAGGACATTTTTCAGGAGTCAATTATTATCATCTTTAAGAAAATACAGGAGAACAGCCTGGAATTAACATGTTCCTTTGGAACCTTTATCTTTTCAATATGCAGGTTGTTATGGCTAAAGCAATTGGAAAAGCGAAGAATCAGAAGTGAAGAAAATACAGATGACGATGACCTTCAGGAAATATTAGGAACAGGAGCTTCAAACTTTGAATACAACGATGAATATAAGCTTTATCAGGAGCATTTTTCAAAGTTGCCAAAAGATTGTCAGCGAGTGCTGCGATTGTTTCTTGAAAAAGTTCCACTAAAAGAAGTAGCCGAAATTATGGGTTACAAAAGTGAACAATATGCAAAAAAAAGAAAATTTGAGTGTAAAGAAAAACTAATAGAAAATATAAAAAGTGACCTTTCAATGAGAAATATCGAACATCTTCGAGATAAATAAATTATTACATACCAAACATTGTTAACATTTTACAACATGAAACCAAACTTAGTCGAACAGATTGAAAAGTATCTGAATGGAGAACTAACCAGCGAAGAATTCAGTGAATTTGAAAAAAGATTGGAAAATGACTCCGAATTTGCACGTGAAGTATTGCTTTACATTAATGTAGATAAAGCCATTAGCGAAATCAATGTGATTGATTTAAGAATGAAGATACATGATATTTATGAAAAAATAAATTCACAAAAACAAGTTCGTCATCAACTTTTTCCTTTAAAGTGGCAATATTTGGCAGCAGCTGCAACGATTACTCTAATTGTGTCGATGGGTGTAAGCATTATTGGGAAAAATAGAATTAATAATGATGAATTATTAGATAAATACTATTCTGCGTATGAAGCAGAAGGTATCGTCAGGGGTGCATCAGACAATGTCAGCAAGTTTTACCAAGATGCATTGAATGCTTATAATCGCCATGATTACAAAACATCAGCAATAAAATTCAAGGAACAATTAGATGAAGATTTCACAAACATTCAATGCCATTTTTATTATGGTATTTCATGTTTTGAAATCAATGACATCAGGGAGGCAATAAAATCATTTCAGTTGATTATTGATCATAATAATAACCTCTATGTTGAACAGGCACAATGGTATCTTGGATTATGTTATTTAAAGCTGTTTGATACCCAAAAAGCTATTTCAATTTTCAATAGTATTATTCAGGAGGACAGCACTTATAGAGAAAAAGCTGAGGAAATAGTTAGGAAGCTAAATTAATTTTGTGTTTTCTCCATTTATATCTCATAAAAAGCAATATTACTAAAACCAATAAAACAATTCCAGAAAGTATATAGATTAAATTATTTCGTGTGTAAATGGCACTATTATTCCCAATAAGCACATAAGCCGACCAAAAATAAGGGTGTGCTTTAAGCTTATCTGCTCTTTCGAGATAATTTAATTTTGCTTTATTTAATGCTTTGTCCGATGAAATTCCTTTACGAAGGTTTTTATAAAACTGTGTCATAATTGACAAACCTGCTTTGTCTTCTAATGCCCACAAAGTCATCACAATATTAGGACATCCGGCATAAATAAATCCTCGTGCAAGACTCATAACACCTTCTCCTTTTTGAATTCTGCCGAAACCTGTATTGCACGCACTTAATACTGCAAGTTTTGAATTTAAACTGATATTATAAAGTTCAAATGTGTTGAGCATCCCATCTTCAACAGTGTCATTGTTAAATGTGAAAACAAGTTTTGAATAAAGGGGATTGCTATTATCAATAATTGTGTGCATGGCAAGATGAAGTATTCTGTAATCTGAAGCAAGTTGTTTAAAGTTTTTTTCAGTAGCATTTGCCCCTTTTAAAATTTTTGCTTTTGTAAAATCACCTACCATTTGAACTTCCTTGTCAACACCTGGCAGAGGTATCAGGATATCTTTATATTCCCTGATTGCCATAGCTTTGCTTTCTGGCAATAATGAGAGATTTTCATAGGAAGGGGCAATAGCCAATACCTTGTTTTTTGTTCGTTTTGAAGATGAAAATTTAGTGTATGCAAGTGTTGCAGAATAAGAATAGCGAATAATGTTTTGTTTCATTAAGTAGGATAATTTACGGTAATCAGGTCGCTTGCTTTTGGGAAGCTCAGAAATTATTATTTCAAAGGGTATAAAAGCCAGAATATTGTCAGGAATAATAATCAAATGCTTTGATTTAATTTGCTCAATGTGCTTAATTAATAACAGAGTATATAAACTCTTTGATATAGTAGTAAACTTTATAAAATCGTAGTTAAGATCTTTACTTAAATTGCTGGAAGTTAAAAATTTTATTAGCCATTCACTGTTTGGATAAAAACTACTATCGAGTATTTGTAGATCGTAACTGATTTTTCTTTTTGTGATACAAGTTGACACCATACAGGTATCATTAAGAAAATAATTGATTAAACATTCATTTCTTTTCATCTCTGATTGTAAAGACTTTACAGTAATGGGTTCATTTTCAAATCGTGAGTTAAAATAAGCGGGATATTCCTTTTCGTAATTTTTTAGTAATTTTTCTTTTTCCCTGACGAGTTCAAAAATGTGGTCCTGCCATAGTAATATCATTTTTTTATCAGGATTTTCTTTTTGTTGTTCTTTGAAAATCAGTTCTTTATATATTGATTTTTCTTCTTCAATTTTTTTCTCTTTGTTAATATACTTTTCAGGAATATTTCCAAAAAGTTTTGCTTCCATATCGCGTAGTGATGAAAGTAAAACCGTAGATTTCTTTTTTTCAGTATAGTAGAAAGCCTGACTGAGGTACTCTTGATTATTTGTAAGTTTAAATAAACTGATGCTAATAAAAATTGTTTTTGCTATAGTTGATTCAAGATCTGATGCAATAAATAACTTACTTTCCTCACTTAAGTAGCCTGATTGTAGTCGATTACCTAATTTTATTGAAGCTTCGAGTACTTCAAGGGCATTTTTTAGCGTCTCTTTTGGTCTTTTTTGTATTTCTGAGAGTTTTAATAAAGCATATCCAAGTTTTCTGAGGTTGTTTAAAATCATCAGAGTAGAACTACTATTTTGTTTTTCAATCATTGTCAGCCAATCATCTGTATTTATATTAATGTTAAAGGAGGCCAGTGCATCTGAATAATATTTTACAGATAAATTGTAGTTTTTAATTTGCATATAATAATCTCCAAATGCAGTTAATGCCTGAGCAGTGTTAGGGTTATTTTTACCATAAGAATTTAAAAATATTGTGTGTGCTTTTCCTAAGTATTGCTTACTGGTATAATAATCCTGAATAAGTAAATAAAACTGACCAATACTTAAAAGTCCTGAAGCAGTTGCAGGACTTGTCTCCCCATAAACAGATTTTAAATTTTCAAGGTAAAGCAGGTAATTTTCTTTTGCTTTGTTTACATCCCCAACCTTAATATAATATTTTGCTAAAAGTTTATAGGGTAGTTCAATTCTAATACCTTGAATACGTTGAGCTAATTCAATACATTCTTTAATATTCTTGAATGAGTTTTCATAATCAGTGGTATAGAAATATAAATTTGCAAGATTTTTTAAAATATTGATTTTTTTAATTATATCATTCGATTTGGAGGTATTAAATAATCTTAATGAGTTGCTGAAGTAGTCTAAAGCTCTTTCATAATCCCCCTGCATCATAAAAATATTACCCATGTTCGAATAAACTAAATCAAGACGTGGATCATTTTTACCAAGGCTTTTTGTTAAAATATTTTCTGCCATGGAATAGTAATAAAGTGCTTCAGATATAAGTCCTATATTGCGGTAAAATATACCAAGGTTACTGTAAAAAAAACCTAACTGGGGATCATTGTTGGAATATATTGTTTTTATTAGGTTTATACTTTTATTGTAATAAAAACGGGAGCTATCAATTTTGCCTGTTAAAAGATATAATTTCCCGATATTCTGGAAAAGTGATACAGTATTGATACCCGTTTTATTAAACTTTTTTGATAATTTTAATGCCAGAAAGTAAAAATTAAGCGCATCAGTCATTCTGTTTTTGGCTTCTAAAACAGCACCCAGATTATTATAAACTTTTAGAGCTATATCGGGATAGGAGTTTTCCTGACCTTTTATTTTTTTAAAAATGTTATTTAATTTATTAAATGCTTCATCGCTCTTGCCAAGTAAAAATAATAAACTACCGATTTTATTCTCATATTCATAGTTGAGTAATACAGCATCTTTTGTCTTTTTAAACTGTGATATATCAGTCTGCTTAAGGATTAATAAAGCAGAGGCATAGTTGCCTGAAACTTTTAAAATGTCAGTTAAATTAAAAAGTGAATAGGCATAAAGTACTGAATTGGATGTTTTATATATGGCAGCTGCTTGTTGAAATTTAACAATTGCTTTATTGTAATTTCCTGTTTTATAGTAATTTTTACCTTCCTGAAACATTTTCCAGGATTGCAATGTGTCATTCGAATATGCATGAATAGAAAAGAATAATAGAAGAAAAATGAAGTTTAATTTTATTTTCATTGTCTAAGAATCAAAAAATCTACTATAGCTATGCAATAATAATCATACATGAATATTTATCTGCGGAAAAGTTATCTACATAAAAGTTTAGTTAAGTGAATAAGTTAATTTAAGATTTATAATAAAGATTGTATTTTTGCTAACTAAATATATACTTTAATAATTAATTCTTATAAAATGCTGAATATCTGTCCGAAATGTAATAAAAAAAATTTTATAAAAGCTGGAGTTATTAACAATAATCAGCGTTATAAATGCAAAGAATGTGGATATCACTTTTCATCAGATAAAATAGGAAAACCTATTTATTTAAAGAGGGTTTCTTTAATAATGTTTCTTGAAGGATTTACACTGAGACAAATAGCCGGAGAGTTAAAAGTTAGCAATGTAACTATCATGAACTGGTTAAGTCAATATGGTACAAATTTAAAAGAAATAAGAAGTAAAAAGCCTGATAAAATTAACAAAATAAGAACAATAGATATTGACAGATTAGTTGATGAAATGGATGAAATTAATGAAAGAAGATGGATTTTGGTGGGTAATTATTCAGGTTATGAAAAATTTATTTTGTTGAAGTAAGTTGTTAACGATATTAAATTAGCAAAATTAAAATTATTTTTTTTTTCTGGTAACATTTTTTACATTTTAAGAATACAGAAATGCCTGCGGAAAGAAAATCTTAACGTAAGCAAACAAAGGTCTTTGTTTAACAATTAAATGGTAGTTATGAAAAGAAATCTAGAAACCTTAAGCTATACAGAAATGTATAACATAAGGGGTGGATTGATGGATGAAAAACCAAAACCACCACCCAAAGAAGAACCAATTCCGGATATGTTTATTCCTGAGCCAACTGACATTTGGATTCCAATATTATTGTAAAACATTTTCAGTGTAGGGCCAGATTATTCAATTTGGAATAAGCTAATTTGAAAGAAAATGGGAGATTTTTATCTCCCTTTTTTATTTTATTAACATAACTGAGTATAATATTATAAATTAACAATTTGCAAATTATCTAATTTTGAACAAGCTAATTGAGCAAATTTTTTTGAATGAGACGGTTTATTCTGTACAAACAACTGGATAAAATGGATTGTGGGCCATCATGTTTACGCATGATTGCAAAATATTACAACAGAAATTACTCACTGCAAACTTTAAGGGAAAAATGTTTTATTACCCGTGAAGGTGTTTCTTTTCTTGGTATTAGCGATGCTGCTGAATCAATTGGTTTTAGAACTAAAGCTGTCAGAATAAGTTTTGAACAATTAAAAAATGATATCGTTTTCCCGGCAATCTTACACTGGAATCAAAATCATTTTGTTGTTATTTTTAAAATAAAGAGAAATAAGGTTTACATTGCAGACCCAAATATTGGTATAATTAAATACCATTTTGATGAATTTAAAAAACACTGGTTATCAAATATCTCTGATGGAAAAAACCATGGGTTATGCCTGATTCTTGAACCAAGTCCGGATTTATATGCTGATGATGATGAAAAAATCGATAAAACTAGCTTTAATTTATTGATAAAATATATCAAACCTTATAAAAACTATATCTGGCAATTACTATTAGGTGTTATTATAGGCAGCATTATTATGCTGATGTTCCCTTTTCTAACACAACAATTAGTTGATAATGGAATCAATAACCAAAACATTAATTTTATTTATTTAATTCTTATTGCACAAATTGTTTTATTTTTAGGAAGAATTTCCGTTGAATTTATCAGGGGATGGATTCTTTTACACCTTAGCACACGAATTAATATCTCAATCATCAGTGATTTTTTAATCAAAATGATGAGGTTGCCTATCGGTTTTTTTGACACAAAAAAAACAGGCGATTTGTTGCAAAGGATATCAGATCATCAGAGAATTGAATCATTTATTACCACGTCATCTATTATTGTATTGTTTTCTGCAGTAAATATTCTGGTATTTAGCATTGTTCTGGCTCTTTACAATTTTAAAATACTATTTGTTTTTATTGCTGGTAGCACAATTTATGTGTTATGGACAATTCTTTTCCTTAAGAAAAGAAGAATTCTTGATAATAAACGATTTTCTCAACTTTCCGAAAACCAAAGTAATCTGATACAACTGATCACCGGTATTCAGGAAATAAAGCTGAATAATTATGAAAAACAAAAGAGATGGGAGTGGGAAGGCATACAGGCAAAATTGTTTAAAGTCAATATTAAGAGTCTTGCATTAAGCCAAAACCAACGTGCAGGTGCTGGATTATTTAATGAGCTAAAAAACATTATAATAACATTTATGGCAGCCTATGCTGTAATTCAGGGACAAATGTCGCTTGGTATGATGCTGGCGGTTCAATTTATTATCGGGCAATTAAATTCACCACTTGAACAGTTGATAGGATTTTTCAATAAAGCACAAGATGCAAAAATAAGTCTTGAAAGGTTGGGAGAAATACACAAGCAGAAAGATGAACTTGAATTATCTAAAAATAAACATCATTACCTGCCTGAAGATAATAGCATTTATATAAATAATCTTACATTTCAATATGAAGGGCCGCATTCTGAAAAAGTGCTTAACAATATAAATTTAAGTATCCCTCAAAAAAAGTTAACTGCTATTGTTGGAACAAGTGGTAGTGGAAAAACAACTTTAATGAAACTTATGCTGGGCTTTTATCCTCCAGTAAGTGGTGAAATAAGAATTGGTGATGTCAACTTAAATCAAATTGATGAAAAATACTGGCGTGAGAGATGTGGTATTGTTATGCAAGATGGATTTATTTTTACTGATACGATCACCAATAATATTATTTTGGGTAGCGAAAGTTTTGATGAAAAAAAGTTTTACAGAGCCGTGAAAGTTGCTAATATTCAGGAATTTGTGCAGAATTTACCACTAGGGTATAATACCATTATAGGTGCGGATGGTCATGGTCTGAGCCAGGGACAAAAACAACGTATTTTAATAGCCCGTGCAGTTTATAAAGACCCTGAATATATCTTTTTTGATGAAGCAACAAATGCTTTAGATGCGAATAATGAAAAAATTATTCTTAATAACTTAACTGAATTTTTCACAGGTAAAACTGTTGTTATTATTGCTCACAGATTAAGTACTGTTAAACATGCTGATCAGATAATCGTACTTGAAAAAGGTCAAATCATTGAGATTGGGACACATTATAACCTTTCACAGCGAAGAAGTTATTACTACGAATTGGTTAAAAATCAATTAGAACTTGGTGCGTAAAAATAGAGAAGAAAATATTAATAGAAAGGATGATATCCAGGAATTACTTGGTCATATACCCGGCAGGTTGACACGATGGGGTAATATTATAATTTTTGCAATTATGATATTGATTTTTATGGGAAGCTGGGTGATAAAATATCCTGAAATCGTATATTCTAAAGTAAAAATCACATCTTCTCAACCCCCTGTTGATGTCTTAGCAAAAACAAATGCTAAAATTGAAAAATTATTTATTAAGGACAAACAGCAGGTGAAAAAGGGAGATATATTAGCTAATCTACAATCTCACGCAGTTTTTAATGATGTAATTTATTTGAAAAATATTGTTGACTCAATATTGCTGCAAAATATAAATCTTGAATCAATTCCTGATATTACAGTTTCAAAATCATTATTGCTTGGTGATATTCAGGTTTATTATTCTGATTTTATTACTACATACGATAAATTTAAAGGATTTACCGATTTAAACTATCATGAAAGACTCATTTATTCACTTAATCAGCAAATTGAAGATTATCAGGCTGAAATTCAACAGCAACAACAGCAATTAAAATTGCTTAAAGATGAACTTAGTATTGCTGAAAGACAACATGAACGCAATAAAATGCTATTTGAAAAGGAAATTATCAGTAAGGCTGTTCTGGAGCGATCAGAATCTTCATTGATTGAAAAAAAACTATTACTTGAACAGGCAAATACACAAATATCAAATATCCGACTTCGTATTTCAGAGATTGAACAACGAAAACTTGATCTGGCACTTACAGGTAAGGATAATAAAAACCAATTCTTATCCGATTTCAAATCAGCGTTATTAAATCTTAAAAATGAAATTGAAAAATGGACACAGAAATATGTATTGATTAGTCCAATAGATGGAATAGTCAATATTTCAGTTTACAGAACAGAAAATCTGGATGTTATAGAAGGTGCAACCGTATTTTCAATCGTACCTCTTAGTAATCATTATTTAACTGGTAAGTTGGTAATACCAATGTCAGGAGCAGGTAAAGTAAAAGAAGGGCAAAATGTAAATATTAAATTTGAAAGCTATCCGTTTATGGAATATGGAATCGTAAAAGGTAAAATTAAATCGATTTCATTAGTACCTGAGAATAATTTTTTTATTGCAGAAATTGATTTGCCTAAGGGATTATTGACTACTTACAATAAACAACTGATACTGAAACAGGAAATGACTGGTATTGCCGAAATTATAACTGATGATTTGAGTCTTTTATCCAGATTATTTATACCTATTAAATCATTATTAAAAGAGCGTGTTTAGTAAAATAGGTCATTTTTATTTAATGCTTATAATAATTAAAGAGAGTTTGATTTAATGTCCCGATAAATTGCTGTTGAATTTTCTGATAACTTGAACGATCTATCTTAAAATTAAATCGATCACCATAAGGACATTTGCATTTGTTACATCGTTTGCCAATAAACCCATCATTGCTTTTAAAACTTGCATAAATTTTTATTCCAACGAAATTCATAAAAGCAATAAAGCTACTGTCTTTATTATTATTGTCTAAAAAATAATCAGCACAGCCTGTATAATCATAATAAACCCATATTTTATTCGTATCTAATAAGGATATGCTGTCAACAAAATTATTTATTTGAGTTGAAAAAAAAATAGTATCACTATCTATTACCAAAGTATTTTGAGAAAATGTATTAGAATTAAATACAGCTATAAGATAAATAATAAGCAGTATTTTGAGGCATTTATCCGACATGGATATAGTTCTCCACAAGCTTAGCAATTTCATCTTTGTTTCCGTATAGTTTTTCACTTAGTCCTTCATCATTAAAATTTTCAAGACGCTTAGCTATTGCTTCTATTATACCCTGAGTAAATGCTTCATATTTTGTGAAATAGGGTGCATATTTTAGCAATTCTTTTCCTGATTCATAACATGATGATGGCAGGTGATTTAAGCCATTACATTTTTCTTTTTCTTTGAAAATATTATATCCTACATATAGTTTTTCAGCCATTTCAATCGCATTTTCCATTTCCAGGCCATGTAAGGTGGCAACGCACAGTCCTGCCATGAGCAAATATACATTTGCTGAGCCATCAGGACAGCGAAATTCAACAGTTTGTTTCTGTGTGAAATCATCGTCTGAATGTTCTTCGGTAGGATTTATCAGACCTGTCATTTTAAAAGCATCACCCAGCCATCCCAAAGGCACCCTGATTAAAACCGATCTGTTTCTGTCGCCCCAACAAATTAATGTTGGTGCTTCCTGATGAGGCACCAAACGTAGATAAGACGTTGGAATAGTATTGCCAAAAGCTGTTAAGGCAGGTGATAAGTCAAGAATGCCAGCAATCATACGTTTTGCAATATTGCTAAGTCCATTTCCATCAACCATTAAATTCTTTCCATCTTTCATTAACCGACAATGAATATGAAGACCACTACCAGCCTTACCAACAGTTATTTTAGGGGCAAAACTGATGGTAACACCATATTGTAAACCAAGCATTCGCAATACCCATTTGGTAAGTATAAGTGTATTGGCAGCATCAATCATATTAGTAGGTAATAATTCTATTTCATATTGTTCGTAATCTTTGTCTTCCTCTTTAAATATTCCGACTTCAGAATGACCATATTTAATTTTTCCACCACATTCTGCAATAATACGCATGGCTTCTTTATATAAATAATGATGTTTCATGAAGGGTGGTGATTCGTGATAACCATGCTGATCTGTGGCAGGATACTCATCGATATGTTCAGAAATAACATAAAATTCTAGCTCTCCCATAACTTCCAGACTAAAGCCAGTTTTCTCCTGAAGTATTTGATGTGCTTTCTGCATGATATAAAATGGTGCACTTACCAAGGGTGTTCCATCATTATTGAAAAATAAACAAATAACATCCATGGTAGGTACATCTTCAAATGGATTGATAAAAGCAGTACTGTACTTTGGTACAACATAAAGATCACTCGATGATGCCTCAATATAGGAAAACAAGCTGGAGCCATCTACTCGTTCACCACTTGCTAAAATGCTTTCAACCTGTTCTTTTGAAGTGATTGTAAAACTTAATGTTTTTAATCGGCTATCATCACCAACATATCTGAAATTAAGCTGTTTTATGTCATTTTCAACAATATATCTGACAAGGTCTTTTCTGGTGAATTCAGAAGCGTTTTTATTTAGGTATGCTTCAAGCTTATTTTGTATCATCTCAGGAATTTTTATGAATTAAAATTTTATCATCAATATTAAATCAAATATTTGCTGGCAAAAATAAAATATTATTATTAACACAACAATTCTTTAATTTTTACTTTTTATTCCCTGTTCAATCGCTAATTATAGTTTTATTATATTTTTGTTTAAGAAAATTAGTACAAAAAATGACAAAAACATCAGAAATTAACGAATTTTTCATAGAACTTGGCAAACTGCTATATTCAATTGCTATGGCTGACGGAGAAATTCAACCCGAAGAAAAATCAGCAATTTTTAATCTTGTAAAAAACGAACTATCGGAAATTTGTAAGAAAACAGATGAGTTTGGAACCAATCTCGCTTTTTACACAGCTTTTTCATTTGAGGCTCTTGAAGAAATGCGTGAACCTTTGAAAGTAACATTTCATTCATTTATAAACTATATTGAAAAATCAAAAGGAAAGCTTGATAAAAAGTATTATGATCTTTGCATTGAAAGTGTGAATAAAATAGCTGAATCAAGCGAAGGAATTTCTTCATCTGAAAGAAAGCTCATTGATGATTTCAAATTTAAAATACGACAGCTACAAATTGAATAGTATTTTTTTTGACTAAAGATTGCTGAAAAAGGCATGTTTATTTAATTTAAGATATTATTTACATTTGCTGTGTTTAATTTATATTTGAAAAATAATGAAGAAAATAATTCTAAGTTTATCAATACTATCCTGTTTGTCAGGAATTGTATTTGTTTTATGCAATTGTGCAACATCATCTATTGGTGTGCAGGTTTTAATTCCTGCTGAAATAACAATACCACAGCACATTAAAAAAGTAGCTGTTATCAACCATTCATTGCCTACAAAAGAAAACCAGAAATGGAATGTTATTGAAGGAATTCTGACGGGGGAGCGTATTTTTGGCGACCGTGAAGGGAGTGAGAATTGTCTCCAGGGACTTGTCAACCAATTGAATTCAGGACCTCGTTTTACGGCATCATTAATTTCAAATATGGATATCAGGGGAACTGGTACAAGAGAATACCCTGCACCTATCGACTGGAATATTGTGGACGGAATATGTAAAAGTGTTGGTGCCGATGCCTTGATTGCACTCGAAACCTTTGACTCTGATTTTAATATTCAGAAATCGACAAGAAATGTCACCAAAAAGGTTGATAATAAGGATATAACAGTTGTTGAACATTATGCTGATTTGCGTATTAATGTTAATTGCGGGTGGCGCATTTACGACCTTTCTACCCGTACTATCATCGATCAGAAATCTTTTATGGATACAAAAGTTTTCAATGCAAAAGGCAATGATCCGGATAATGCTGTAGCCAACCTGCCCGACAAGCGATATGCTATTAATCAGTCGGCTGTTTATGCTGGCAGCAGGTTTGGTATTCGTATTTCACCATCCTGGAGAAACGAAAGTCGTGAGTACTACATTGGAAAAGTTGAAGAATTCAAACAAACAAAACGTTATGTTCAGCATAATGACTGGGACATGGCTATTGAAATTTGGGAAAAAATGACCACCAATCCTGATAAAAAAGTAGGTGGTAGAGCATGTTTTAATTTAGGAATAGCTTATGAAATGAAAGGTGATTTTAATACAGCACTTGCCTGGATGAAAAAAGCGTATTATGATTTTGGCTTGAAACAGGCCTCTACCTATATCAACATTCTCAACAGAAGGATCGTTGACCAGCAGCGGCTGAATGAGCAATTAGGCAATTAAAACCCTTTTTTATGAATTTCATTGGCCGATTTAAGGATAATTAATCCTATTTCAGGCCTGATGCCAATTCTTCCATAAAAACCTATGACACCTAAACCTTTATTTACAATCAGATATTTATTGTTTTCTGTATAAATACCACCCCAGTATTTATATTTCCATTGTGCAGGACTCCATTTCAAAAACATTGTATAAATTCCCATTTGCATGGCATGAGTATGCCCGCTTAATGTTAAATCAATCTGAATGCTGTCCTTAATCTGGTGTTGCCAATGCTGCGGATCGTGTGACAACAATATTTTGAAATTAACATCTTTAAATCCATTTATTGCCTTTTCAGGATTACCATATTTTATATAAGGTGGCAGACTCCAGTTCATGATTCCTGTGAGAAGTATTGAGTCATTACCTTTTTTTATTACGATACTACTGTCTCTCAGGTTTGTGAAACCCATTTCTTTTTGAAGTATCACAAGCTGGTTGACAAGCTCTCTGCGTTTCAATGAATCATAACAATAAAGATAATCTCCAAAATCATGATTGCCAAGTACTGCAAATTTTCCATCTTTTGCCTGAAGCATTGCCATTAAATCAACATAGTCTTTAACCTCATAAGTGTGATAGTTTATCATATCCCCTGTAAAAACAATCAGGTCGGGTTGAAGTGCATTTATTTTTTTAATTACTGTTTCAATAAATTGTTTATTTCTGGTGCTGCCGAAATGAATATCGCTGATATGAATTATTTTATAGTCATCAAATGCATCGGGTATATTGACTGTTTTTATATTATAGTTTTCAATAACAGCTGTGTTTTTCTGAAAAAAAATACCAAAAAATACCAGGATAAACACAGCAACACCCAGCCAGGAACCTAATTTTGGGAATATTAATTTTTCATGGTAAACTGAAAATAGTCTTTTTTTTGTTGTTTTATAATAAAATAACATAACAAGACTGATAAAATCGTGAATGAACTGAAAAAATAACACAAAAACTTTTGGTACATAAAACTGTATAAACACAGTGAGAATAAGAAAAAGGTAATGGTGTGCACCTTCGTGGTCGCATGGTTTGAAAAGGAAAAACAGATAGCCTGCCACAAATAAGGTAAATATAGCAAATAAAACTATCTGAAGGCGGGGTAATCCTTTACCAACCAATGCCAGCCTGACTTTTTTAAATTGCAGCATTAGTGAGTGCCGAAAATACAAATCGATGATCAATGCAATGAAAACAATCATGATTAGTCTGACAATAATAAACTGCGGCATATAAGCACTGTATCCTGAAAACATACGCTAAATAAGTGTTTCGTTTAAAGTGTAAAGATAATGATTTGAGATAGGTTAACAGCAATGCATACAGAGTGTTCATAGGTGTGGATTGTGTGATTTGCAGTATCTCCAATCATGAATTTATACCTTTTCCTATGTCAGGGATAGTTTTATTTTAATAGTATATTTAACAGACAGAATAGAATTACACACATGCCTATTGGCATCAATACCAATATGGAGAGAAAATTCTTATTTTTACAGTCTGAAAAAATCACGGTCAATGAATCGTATAATAAAGATTTGTACGGCAGCAGTGCTGATGGTGCTTGGAATGAACAGCTATTCACAAAATATGACACTTACAGTTGTTGATACTGTATTACCCAAAAAGGTGGTGGAAACTTTTAATAAAATGTACCCGAAAGGCAGTATGGAGGAGTGGATTCAGGCAGGCGATACCTTTACAATTACCTATTTTTACGACAATGGCTGGTACGATGTGAGCATTGGCCGCAAAGGAAACTGGATAAGCACTTCTGCCATTATAGACTACGACCAGTTACCCGAAGCTGTTAAAAATGCTTTTTCGGCCAGTGCCAACAAAGACAAAGAAATTATTCTTGTTAAAATAGAAGAAAAACAGGGTGCAAAGAAAAAGATACGAACAAAAACATACCTTATTTATATAGAAAATTATAAGAAAGAAGAAGTAATTTTACGCTACAACGAAACTGGAGGAAATTTGTGAGTTTGGAATGTGGAGTTTGGAATGCGGAATAGGGAATGTGGAATGCGGAACACTGAACATGGAATACAGAAATAGGAAAACAGAATCCATTCCTCTCATCTATCTACATTCAGACTTCCTTCACCACCTCCACAGAATAGTTTGCTGCAAGCACTACAATTGCTCCCAATGCTGCCAGTGCCGGTAAAATAACTGCACCCAAAACTCCGAAAGTAAGCGGTATTTCAGCTAATTGTTTGCCATCCTCATTTTTTATTATCACTTTCCTGACATTGCCTTCTTTGATCACCTCCTTGATTTTATCGACCAATTCAGCACCTTTTATTTTAAATTCTTCTTTTCTTTCAGCCATATAACAATTTTTTACCAAGCCAAGATATACATTTTTGGTTTAAAATTGGCATATAAAAAATCATCAAATAAAAACCTGTTTACCATGTTAAAAAAAATAGTATTGTTAATGTTAATTGCAGCAATTACACTGTTTTCAGAAAGAACATATTCTCAAACAAGCAGTTGTGATGCATCACTGGAGATATTAGCCAATATCACCGGGCACGATATGTACACTTCATTCGTGCATCTTGGAACTCTTGCCGATGCATATATGTATAAGGCTTATACAGCAAACTTTGCCCTTAAACTATTGTCGGAATATATTGATTATATGGATATTATCCTTGCTGAAATACAAAAAATGATTGATCTTAAGGTGGTTACAGGCAGTGATGTTGAAATAGTGAAAATTCAGATTGAGGCATATAATCAACTGAAAACCGAAGCTGTTGAGTTTAAGAAATATGTTGAGACAGGTGAAAGTAAGTATATTGAAACTTATGAAACGGCAAGACGAATGGCATGGAAAAACATCGCACAAATACTGGGTTTGCCTCAGGATGTTGATCCTGCAAAAGAGAAAAAGAAAAACTAACGCTTCAACCTCAGGTCAATAACAGGTTCATTGGTACTCCAGCACACCGAGTCACATACATGTTCTTTCCATAGCTTTAGCTTATCGCCATCAATGGCAATGATGGTATCACCCGGATTGATATAATATACTCTTGCAGAATAATATTCATTAACAGGTAACAGAATTTTAAGCAATCCATCTGTCAGGGTATCTGAATAGATGAGTAGGTTGTTATCAATTTTTCCTTTAAAAATCTGAAGTGGAACAGAAGGATGAAAGCGGGAAACAGTATATTTTATTCTGACAATAGCAGAATCAGGCCTTTTTGTAATACAATCAGAATAGTCGTATTGTGTGCAATCGTCAACATTGTGTGTATAGCAAGACTGTAAAGTAATAAATAAAAAAGTTAAAATCAAAAATATAGTAATTTTCAATAAAGCCATGAAATCTTTTTAATAGTTAATTTGGAAGCCTTCATCAATTTTGGGTTCTTCAGGTCGAAATATGTCTGAAGATTGAAAGATAAATGCAATGGAAACAGGTTTTTAATGTCATAACTGATATAATTTAATGCAAACCTGACACTTGATTGCTGGTCAATATTGTATTTTAATCCGAAAGCAGGGATTATAATCAGATTAGCATCCGGCTTCAGTAATGTTGCTCTATAATTACCAAAGGTATAATAAATGCCAGCATTGACAAATATTTCGGGTGTTTTGTGATTTTCTGAAATATTAAAATCCCTGTTCATGCCGAGTCCTACAAATGAACGACTTTCAAAGTACTGATTTTGCAGGCCAGGTGATGTTTCAACGAGCACTTTTTTACGAAATAGCCTGACTTGATAATTTGCAAAAAAATCAAAACCTGAAACAATTTCATGTAAACCAGCCTTTATATCAAGCATTACATGCTGAGGATTCAGGTTGATACCCACACAAGTTGAATAATCTGAGAATATAATTTTATTATAATTTTCAATGCCTGATGATTTAAGTAATCTGACAGCCTTGTAGTCTTTGTTTTCATACGCTACCAGATAAGGATTTATACTTGATTTATTATCTTTAACAAAGGTTCCCAGCAAGCTAATCAGAGAATATTGTTTTTGCATTATGGCAAGCGTCAGGGCACTTCCTCCTTCATCGTTTGCAGCAAGAATATTACTTCCTTTTTCAAGTAAATATTTAGACAAGTCAAAATATCCATTTTGCACACTCGCCATCAGTAGAGTAAACAATCGCTTATCTTTTGTTTCCAATAAAGCACCTTTGGATATTAAGATTCTGGCAATATTGTCGTTGCCAGTAAAACATGCAATCATTAGAGGAGAATTACCTTCGGAGTCAGGAGAATTAATATTTGCTTTATTTTCAATTAAAAAAGTCGTCAATGAGTCATAGCCATACGCTGCTGCATAATGCAATGCTCCTATACCACTATTATTTGTAGCATAGATGTTTGCACCTTTTGATGCCAGATATTTTACAATATCGAGGTAGTTGAACATGGCCGCTGCCAGCAGAGGACTCACACTGTCATTAGTACAGTGATTTATATTTGCACCATTAAAGACAAGAATTTTTACAATATCTGTATAACCGCGCTGAGCAGCATATACCAGTGCAGTAACACCATTTTCAGTGCTTGCATCAATATTTGCTTTGTTGATAAGTGCTTCCAGCAATTTACTTTCATTTCCCTCATAGGCAGCCTGTAACAGCATCAGATCTTCATTTGTTTGCTGACTAAATGTTAAGGTTGTTGTAAACAGCAGCAATACTAAAAGCCTGATTTTATTCATTATCACTGTTTTTAAATCGGGAATAAAGATAAACACAATCTTTTATTCTGGTTTGATGAAATACTTGAATCTTTAGTATTATAATGAAATTATTAATGAAACAGGGTTCAATTTTTACTGCAAACAATGATCATTTCTTTATCACCTGTGTCAATAGGTTTTTCATTGAAGTTGCCAAAAATGTTCTCAAGTTTAAGTGGCGAAAGGGCAATCAGATGCTCAATTTCGTACCTGAAATAAAACCTCATTTGTATATTCCAGCTTTCTGATAACCATTTATTGTTTTCCTGCCAGTCAAATTTCATTTTAATATATGATAATTGATTGACAATATCCGCATACATGCTTGTTGTTCTTTTCAACATCAGACCTTTCTGATATTCTCCTTCAAAATCAACAAATTCATTCAGACCGTTTGCAATCATTAAAGGATCTGGGATATAGAGGTCAAAAATGAACAAACCGCCTTGGTGAAGGTAATTGGCAATATTTAATAATGCTTTTTGCTGCTCCTGAACAGTTAATAAATGGCTGAAAATGCGGAAGGGTGCAATAATAAGATCAAACTTAAAATCAAATTGAAAGTTGCAAATATCCTGAACCTTTATTCTTTCTCTCATTTCTGGTGCAAGCGACATTTTAAGTTTTTTAATCATTGACGGGCTGATGTCAATACCAAAAATGTCAGCACCATCATTTATCGCTTTAAGAAAAAATCTACCTGTTCCTACACCAGCTTCTAATACTTTACCTTTACAGTTATTAATTTTTTTCAAATAATATTCATGATCATCTTGCCTGAGTTTACTATATATCGTGTCATAAAACCGAGCAAATACATCGGGATAAGCTGTTTTTGATTGCATATTATTTTTTTTTGTTGCTTTCAAAAATATTACTAAGAGAGTGTATTTTTGTCAAAAAATAAAAAAGAATGAAAACAATATTATCTTCAATAATGATGTTGACTATTATTGTGAGTGGCTTATGGCTTCACAGTAAAGGACGTCCATTAAGCCAGATTTTGTTTACTATTCATAAATTGTTGGTTATAGCAACTGCAATATTTACCATTATCAATTTTAATAAATTCCTGAAAATTGAAAACTTAGGGCAATTTAACAGGAATATAATAGTATTTACATCTTTGATTTTTCTTTTTGTTTTTATTACAGGAGCATTCCTGAGTTTTGATAAAATGGCAAATCCTGTTTTAAAAATTCTGCACAAAATCAGTCCTTATTTTTTAATGGTGGCAATAATTTATTGTTTTTATTTATTCAGAAAATAATCTGGTTTAATGTATTATCCGGAATCTATTAACATACAACTGATTAGTAGTAGTAATCTTTAAGAAATATAAGCCATTAGGTAATGCATTTACATTAATTTGATTGCTATTTTGTTCAAAGAATTCAAAGGGAACAGTCATTACAATTTTACCATAAATATCAAATATCTCTGCATTCTTTACCTTGTATGGGAAAATATCTGATATTATAATAATTTGATTATCAGCAGGATTAGGGTAAATCGAAATCGTGCAGGCTTTTTCTCTTAAATGTATATTTGTGGCAGTATCCAAAACTACTACACGAAAAGTAGGATCTTCGGGATGCATATTAGAATCACCAAATACTGAACTACAATTTCCCCAATAACCAGGTGCAGGAATTGGAAAATATACTTTTGAAGTACCATTAAGATAGATACGATAAGTCCCTGCTTTATTGTATTTAATTTTAAAAATGTGATTAAATGGTCTTGAAGTATCAGTGTAATAACTCTTATCTCCTTTGATAAATTGCCAGTCAGTTACATTTTTTGAAGAATCAAGTATTTGTACATATTCACCAATATGAATAGTGTCGGTATAAACTTTTTTGTCATTTTTAAAAAGCCAGAATTTGGGTTGAGGTCCTAAAACGTTAATATAATCACGTTTGTAAATTGAATCAGTACATCCTGAATCAGACACAACAATTAATTTAACATGATATTGCCCATTTTTGGCAAAAGTCCAAACAGGGTCTAATAATGTTGAAGTATGAATCAATTTATTTTCATCGTTATAGAAAAACCATTTGGATGATTTAATTTGATCATAGCTTACCAAAGTAGTTTTATTGAGAAATTTTACCGCTTGAGGGGCGCATACTTCAGGACTTGCAGCAGTATCAAAGTCTGCCTTAAAATTGCCTGTTCTGACGATCACTTGTTTTTCAATCGAATCTTCGCATCCCCAGTTGCTTTTAACTTTTAATCTGAATATGTATATTGAAGAATGGGTATAAAAGATTTTTACAGTGTCATTTTTTGCTACCTCTTGCCATCCTTTACCATCATTAAAGTCCCAGTACCAGTTGGTTATTTTTTTTCCAATGGTATCTGTTAAATTTAATAAATAATCTTTTGACTCTTTGCATTTATTTGTTGAACTAAGATTAAAATAGGGTTTTAATTTGTGATAATAGGGAATAGAAAAATCCATTTCATAAGATGATTTACAGCCAATAGAATCTGTAACATCTAAATAAACAAAATAATTACCATGCATTTTAAAGTAATGTCCGGGATTTTCAGAATGTGAAGTGTCACCATCAGAAAAAAGCCAAAAATAGTCAATTATAGGTGCCTTTTCTTTACTTTCAACAGTTAAATTTTTGAAAACCAATACAGAATCCCATTGGCAAAATTTTCCGAGGTGGTTAATATCAAATTTGGCTTTTGGTCCATCAAGGATAGTTATTGTTTGACAGTTTGGCCCACACTTCACTGTGTTGTTTGAATTATAAAGTGTAACACAGGCATTGTAGGTACCAGCATCTTTATAAGCATATTCAACTTGATGTGAATTTTGCACAGAATATTTTCCATCGCCAAAATTCCAAACAATGTGGTAAAAGGTGATACTCGAAGGAATGGAAAAAACTACTTTTTCACCGGCACAGACTATATCTTTTGAAATTGTCAGGTTACATTGTGAAAAAGAGTCTAAGCTTATTATCAATAATAAAAAGAATATTAACTTTTTCATAAAACTATTTTTTCTGAATTAGTTACAAAAAGTGTAAAAAGTATTTATATTAATGACGATTTTTAAAAAAAAAGTTTTACTCTGAAATTTGAATAACTTTCCCTTTGCTGTAAAAAACATATACTGTTTTATTGTATTTTATTGGCATACAGTATTTTGTAGGGGTTGGAATTTTTTTAACAACTTTATCCAAAACTTCTTTAATAGTAGTGCATAATCTGTAATATGTCATGTTGCCCTTGGTGTTGGGAATATTAACAATCATAGGGTCTGAGGCCTGATAGATATGTCCATCCTTGTAATGATTGGTGTAGATAAATTGAATAACTAATTCAGCATTTTTTAACTGTTCAAGATTAGCGAGATTTTCATTTACCTGCTCCTGCATTGCATACATTCTGATAAGTGAGTCAACTGCTTTGTTAACAAATATTAAATGTTTAGGCGTAAATATTTTCCTGCCGGCCAGATAATCCTTATAAACACAGTTTTTATTTTTTATATAAAATATAAGCCCTGTTCCAAATTCAGCTAATTGTGCACATAACTGTATTTCTTCAGCATACAAAGTTTGATTATACACTGATTTATCTGTAAAATCAATATGTTTGCCCTCTGTTATATCGTATTTTGTTGTATTTCCAACACGTGTGGTTTTTGTTTTTTGCAGATTATAAATGTAAGGTTGATTGCTTTCATTAAAACTTAATGATAGATTATCAGTATAATCTCCTGTTTTTATACTTAATGAAATTGAATATAGTCGGTTTGCTTCGAGGTTTACATCCACATTAAAATAATTTGTCTTAAAGTAAACAACTAATTTGACTTTGTTGTCAATATTAATTTCAGGCTTATAGGTTGTATTCTGAGGCGGAGTAAGGTTTTGCTCTGGTGGAATTTTTATTGCCTGATTGGTAAATGTTCTAACCAAATTTGATTTTGGTAATTTACTGAGTGAAAGTGTATCGGAATAAGAAAAATCTGATTTCATAACAAACTTTTTAGTCGGTGGCTGACCTAAAAATTCTTTCAGGTAAAACTCTGTTGGGTTGTTTAACTGAGCAAAAATTTTTAGATAAAAAAGAAATAATAAAGTAGCAGATAAACAGATTCTTTTCATCAAACTTAATACTGCAAAAATCAGAACGTTTTCGACAATTCTTTTAAAAAGTAATGATTACACTAATTTAAAATAGAAATGATAAAAATTCATGGAATATTCTGAAAAAAAATATAAAATTTATTATCAGTCAACCTATAAAGGAATATTTCCATGCTTTTTCCGAGGCAGAGTATCCACCTTATTCTCTGTCATTTTAAATGCCCTGATAAGTCTTTCACGTGTTTCATGAGGTTTTATCACTTCGTCAATATATCCCTGTGCTGCTCCATCATAGGGGTGTAGGAATTTTTCAATGAATTCATTTTCTTTTTCTTTTAATGTAGCTTCGGGGTTTGCCGATTCTGATATTTCTTTTTTAAAGATAATTTCTGCGGCACCTTTAGGCCCCATCACTGCAATTTCGGCAGTAGGCCATGCAAAATTCATATCAGCACCAATATGTTTGCTGTTCATCACATCATAAGCCCCACCATAAGCTTTTCGTGTAATGACTGTTATGCGGGGCACTGTAGCTTCTGAAAAGGCAAAAAGAAGCTTTGCTCCATTTGTGATGATACCATTCCATTCCTGGTCGGTGCCAGGTAAAAATCCTGGTACATCTTCCAAAACAAGTAAAGGAATATTAAAAGCATCGCAAAATCGTACAAAACGAGCTCCTTTTTTTGAACAATTTATGTCCAAAACTCCTGCTAAAACCTGTGGCTGATTGGCAACGATACCAATGCTGCGTCCTGCCAAACGTGCAAAACCTACTATAATATTTTCTGCATAATCTTTATGTATTTCAAAAAAACTATCATTATCTACTATAAGATTAATAATTTCTTTCATATCATAAGGTTGATTATTGTTAGGTGGCAGAATATCATTCAGTTCATAAACATATTCACTTTCTCTTCCTTCATATTCAATGGCAGGAGGCAGTTCTTCGCAGTTTTGAGGGATATATGATAAAAGCTTTTTGATATTTTCTAACAATTCAATTCCATTTGCACAGGTTATATGTGCCACTCCTGACTTTGAAGCATGTGTGTGAGCACCACCCAAATCTTCAAAACTTACCTCTTCATGAGTTACTGTTTTAACGACATTAGGACCGGTGACAAACATGTGAGAAGAATTTTCTACCATCATAATAAAATCAGTAATGGCAGGAGAATACACAGCACCACCAGCACAAGGGCCCATAATCGCTGAGATTTGTGGTATAACACCTGATGATCTGACATTTCGGTAAAAGATATCTGCATATCCACCAAGTGAGTGTATGCCCTCCTGGATTCTTGCTCCACCCGAATCGTTCAGACCTATAACCGGGGCTCCGTTTCTCATGGCATGGTCCATCAGTTTAACAATCTTTTCAGCATGTTTTTCTGATAAAGAACCACCAAATACAGTAAAATCCTGAGAAAAAACATAAACAAGTCTTCCATTGATAGTGCCATATCCTGTAACAACACCATCACCTAAATATTTCTGTTTATCGAGACCAAAGTCTGATGAGCGATGAGTGACAAACATGCCCATTTCCTGAAAAGAACCTTCATCAAGCAGAAAGTGGATACGTTCACGGGCAGTCAATTTTCCTTTTTTATGCTGGCTTTCAATTTTATCCTGACCACCACCTAACATGGCCTCGTTTCTTTTAGTTTCTAGTATTTTTATTTTGTCCATTAACCCTGATTTTTGGTTTTAATGTAAATAGTATCGATATTCTGAAACAACAAATTTAATTTAATTCATATAAAAGATTTTAAATTTGTATTAAATATAAATAAATCTGCATTTGAAAATAACTAACAAATGGAAGAAAAACAGATAAAAAAAATACTTGTTGCCAATAGAGGTGAAATTGCATTGCGTGTAATGCGTTCAGCAAAGGAAATGGGAATACAAACAGTGGCAATTTTTTCAGAAGCTGATCGTTTGGCACCACATGTTCGCTATGCTGATGAGGCAGTTTGTATTGGGCAGGCTCCTTCCAAAGAATCCTATTTAAGAATAGATAAAATAATTGATATATGCAAAAAGCTTAATGTGGATGCAGTACATCCCGGGTATGGATTTTTATCGGAAAATGCTGGTTTCTCATCTGCATGTCGTGATGAGGGAATTATTTTTATCGGACCATCTCCCGAAGCTATTGAAATAATGGGTAACAAACTTGCTGCAAAAGATGCAGTAAAAAAATTTAATATACCATTAGTGCCTGGGACAGACTATGCCATTACTGATGTTAATGAAGCAAAAAAGATTGCTCAGGAAGTGGGTTTCCCGGTATTGATAAAAGCAGCAGCAGGTGGAGGTGGAAAGGGAATGAAAACAGCTTACAATATTGATGAGTTTGAAGAACTTATGAATCTGGCAATCAGCGAAGCTACCAGTGCTTTTGGTGATGGTTCTGTTTTTATTGAGAAGTTTGTCACTTCTCCCAGACATATTGAAATTCAAATATTGGCTGATCAGCATGGAAATATTATTCATTTAAATGAGCGTGAATGTTCTATTCAAAGACGACATCAGAAAGTGATTGAAGAAGCCCCGTCTTCAATACTCACTCCTAAGTTAAGGAGAAATATGGGTAATGCTGCTATTTCAGTTGCTTGGGCTTGTAATTATGTTGGAGCTGGCACTGTTGAATTTTTATTGGACGAGAATATGAATTATTATTTCCTTGAAATGAATACCCGCCTACAAGTAGAACATCCTGTAACTGAATATATATGTCATGTTGATTTGGTTAAAGAACAAATAAATATTGCTATGGGAAAACCTTTGCAATATACTCAGGGAGATATCAGCATTAAAGGGCACGCTATTGAAGCAAGAATTTATGCTGAAGACCCGAAAAATAATTTCTTACCTGCAATAGGCACTTTATCAACCTATATCCCTCCACAGGGAAAAGGAGTAAGAGTAGATGGTGGCTACGAAGAAGGTATGGATGTTTCAATTTATTATGACCCTTTAATAGCAAAATTAATTGCTTTTGGAAAAACAAGGGAAAAAGCAATAAACAGAATGATTCGGGCATTGGAAGAATACCGTATTGCAGGGGTAAAAACAACAATTGGATTCTGCCGTTTTGTGATGGAACATGAAGCGTTTAAAAGTGGTAATTTTGATACAAATTTTGTTGCAAAATATTTTAAACCTGAATATTTAGACAAAGATCAGGAAGATGAAAGGGAAGTGGCAGCATTGCTGGCTGCAAAAGTAATTCTTGATAAAGAGGTAAAACCTAAAGAGATTATTTCTAATAGCAACGTGACTTCAGGATGGAAAAGAAACAGACAAAGATAAAAACAGCTTAATAAGTCATTATTTATTTAAATCGGATTAGAATCTGATTTTTCTCTACTGCCTTATCTTTTTGTACTTCTACTGATTTTATGATTCCGTCAACAGGCGATTTGATGATATTTTCCATTTTCATTGCCTCAAGTATTAACAACGAGTCACCTGCTTTAATCTCATCACCAGCATTAACTTTTAATTCTTTAACCAAACCTGGCATAGGTGCTTTAATCTCGTTTGTTTTTACTTTGCTTTTCAGGTCGATTCCAAGTTTTGATAGTAATTCATCATAATGATCTTTAACAGATACATAATAAATATTACCTCTTACACTGACAACCAATGATTTTTTTTCAAAATCAATTTCCAGCACCGATGCATTGTATGATAAATTGTCCTTAATAATATGATAGGCATTGGTACCTTGTCCTAATGACTGAATATCCCAGCTGAATTCCTTGTTATTTAAGGTGCCTTTTAAATGATTTTCCTTTTCAAAGTTTACTGTGAACTCGTTTCCGTTGTTAACTTTTACTTTAAGCATCTGTTTTTAATAAATAGACGATTGAAATTACTTTGCAAATTTAAAATAAACATTTAAATAAATAATTTTGTATGTTGTTATTGTCTGATGAATCTTGATGGTTTTTGAAAAATTTATAAATTTGTAAAGCAAATAACAATAATAAATCTTTAATTATGGGGATTTTCAGAACATTTGAAAGTGGTGAACACAAACAGAACAGAAGTCATATACAGAATCTGGTGAGTGTAGCATTGGCAGATGGAAAAATAGACGAAAACGAAATGGCCTACCTCGAAATACTAGCGCAGGAATATAGTGTTACCAGTGAAGAACTGCAGAACATGATTGTTCATCCGGATCATTATGTTTTTACAGCGCCTATGAATAAGGAAGAACGTTTTACCCAACTAAAAGAAATTATCAGAATTTTGATTTCAGACGGAAAGGTAGGACTAACAGAAATTAACATTTGTAAAAAATATGCTGTTGCTCTAAATTATAACCCTTCAACTGTACTCAGACTAACAAATTATTTGCAATCGTTGGTTGATCAGCCTTTTGAATTATACAGTGTTATTACAAAACTCGAAGATATAATTGATTAAAGCTTGAATATGAAAATTTTAAAATGGACATTTATTTTCCTTTTAACGCAAAATATTAGCTTTGGCCAATCAAAAGGAGACCTTTTATTAAGCGGTTTTTTTTCTCCAGGTTATTCAATTCACCAGAAATATAGTGGAATAGGTGGGCAGCTTGGCCTTGAACTTACTTATAATTTTACTGAAAAAGTTCCCTTCAGTGTATTTGGTGGAGCAGAAATATTTAATAAAATGTTTATTGTTAGCGGTGGTTTTCGTGTTGCGCATTTGTATTATTTAAAAGATGATACCAAATTTCTTGAATTCAGGGGTACCTTAGGAGGGTCAAGCATATTTGGCCCGGAAGATGATTTTCCAGGCATGGGCATCCGGCTTGGGTTAGCTTTACATTACCGAAAGTTGTTAAGTGAAAATATTTGCTATTATATTGGTCCAGGCTTTTCTGCCAGCCTTGATGGTATGTATGATGCCATGTTTGCAACGCTTGACTTTGGTCTTGGATATTATATTTGGTAGTATCTACAGCCATTTTACTAAATTAAAAAAATATTAAAATAAATTTGCAATACCTAAAAGTGAAATTTTAGTTTTGTTGTATCTTATAAAATTCATAGCAATAAGATTTAAGTTACAGTCGCGGTAAAGAGCCTGGTACACACCGGGCTCTTTTTATTGTATCATTTTAATTTTCTAAAAAACATTAAGTAGAATTATAAATTTTATCATACTTATACATTGACAGCAATATAAAAACTGCTGATTTAGAAAAGATGGTTAGAACGTAGAATTCATATCATTTAGTTAACAGTAAAGAGCTTCAATTCTGACAAAATTATTTATACAAATTTTTCTAATAATCCTTTTTTATCATAAAATAGTCCTACATTTGCACCTTCAAAAAATATGGCGAGGTAGCTCAGACGGTTAGAGCGTAGGATTCATAACCCTAAGGTCGGGGGTTCGATTCTCCCCCTCGCTACA
>Ga0172370_10000185_pt1 | contig 90978 bp, 75 predicted proteins | sample LakKiv5m_FD_114538 | JGI IMG/M metagenome (GOLD analysis project Ga0172370, IMG submission 114538) | Freshwater microbial communities from Kabuno Bay, South-Kivu, Congo - kab_022012_11.5m | ecosystem: Environmental > Aquatic > Freshwater > Lake | place: Democratic Republic of the Congo...
ACTAAAGAACTAAAGAACTAAAGAACTAAAGAACTAAAGAACTAAAGAACTAAAGAACTAAAGAACTAAAGAACTAAAGAACTAAAGAACTAAAGAACTAAAGAACTAAAGAACTAAAGAACTCTCAACTCCTAACTCTGAACTCTGAACTCTCAACTCTCAACTAAGAAGAAGAGAAGAATCCCCATAACTCAGGAAACGATAATTATAATTGAGTGCTTCCACATAAGCTTTTCTCCAAAGGTCTTTGCCGAGAAATGCCGCTACAAGCAGTATCAGTGTACTTTTCGGAAGATGATAATTTGTAATCAATCCTTTAACAATCCTGAATTCATATCCTGGAATTATCAGTAATTCTGTTCTTCCCCGAAGTTCGTTATGATTGCTCTCATTCAGATAATTTAAAATTGCTTTAATTGAATCTTCAGCAGAAATATTATTCCAGAGATTATAAGCATCCCACTGTCCAAATTCAAATTCTCCATTCCTGAACTCAAAACTGCTTGATTTTAATTTTACACCAACCCAATACAAAGTTTCCAAAGTCCTTAATGATGTTGTGCCTGTAGCAATGATGTATCTGTTCTTAACTATTGATTTTAATAAATTCTCAATCAAACTTTTCGAAACAATTATAAGCTCACTGTGCATCTTATGTTCAGATATTTTGTCAGTATCAATCGGTTTAAAAGTTCCAGGACCAACATGCAAAATCAGTTCTTCAACTCTAATTCCCTTATTCCTTAATTTTAACAATATCTCTTCAGTGAAGTGCAACCCCGCAGTTGGAGCCGCAACAGAACCGTCATCTTCAGCATAAACCGTCTGATATCTTTCCTTATCTTCAACCGCAACTTCCCGTTTTATATATGGAGGCAATGGAACCTTACCCAAGCTGTCAAGTAATTCAGCAAAAGTTTGATTTTTCATCTGCCATCTAAACTCAACAATTGCATCTTGCCCATGCTTCTCAATAACAGTAGCTGATATTTTTAAATCACCAATTGAATATAAAACACTCCCCAGTTGAACTCTCTTGCCTCCGATAAAACATTTCCATTTGCATTTCTCTTTCACAGACATTGCGATTTGTGGGTCAGTAGATGGTTCCAACGGTTCCACGCATAATACTTCGACTAAACCACCGGTTGCTTTTTGCAAAAGCAATCTTGCTGCAATAACCTTTGTTTTATTTAAAAATACAACAGCATTATCAGATAATAAATCCGGTATCTCTTTAAAAATATGATGTGATATTTTCTGACTTTTCTTGTCAACTAAAAGCAATTTGCTTTCAGCCCTGTTCTCAAGCGGGAACAAAGCTATCTTCTCCTGAGGCAAAAGATAGTTATATTCATCAAGATTTATATCAATCATCATTTGTCGGAATTAAGCAGTTCCTCTGCCGTGACAATTCTTATATTTTTTCCCACTACCGCAAGGACATGGTGCATTTCTTGAAACCTTTTCCTCAGTACGTTTGTATGTTGCAACCCTGCCGCCTCTCTCATTAGTTTCGGGTGATTGTGGTCCCGGTGCACTCTGACGTATAAATGCCGGTACCTCGCTTGAATGCTCGTATTGAAATGAACCCGGAGCAGCTGATGACCTTTTCATTCTCGGCAAACCGTCTTCACCAACTTCTCTTTGCTGTTGCTGTCTGGTATCTCGTTGCACAACCTGTGGAAAATATTTGAACGCAAGATTAACAGCTCCTGTATTTATTTGTTCGATTAGTTCAATGAAATGCTCGTAAGCTTCACGTTTATATTCGAGTATCGGATTTTTCTGACCATAAGACCTGAGATGAATACCTTCCTTAATATCATCCATTATCCTTAAGTGTTCACGCCACTTTTCATCAATTGTCTGAAGAACAGCAATTCTCTCCAAACGTCCCATGAACTCCGGACCTAACATTTCTTCTTTTCGCCTGTAGAACTCATCGGCAGTTTCAATAACTTTTTGTATCGTTTTATCCATTCTCGAATTTTCGAGGTCATCAGGTTCCAAATTTACATCACAAAGTAAATTAGACCTAACCATATCCCTGAATCCATCAATATCCTTCTCATCGGAGAACTGCTCGAACCAGCCAACAGCTATATCTTCGACATATTCGAAAATTTCACCTTTTAATCTTTCACCTTTCAACGCTTGTTTTCTTCGGGTATAGATAACTTCTCTTTGCTGATTCATTACATCGTCATAATCAATAAGTCTTTTCCTAATAGCAAAGTTATTTTCTTCAACTTTTTTCTGTGCATTTTCCACAGACTTTGATATCATACTATGTTGAATAGCTTCACCTTCGGGAATTTTCAGACGTTGCATAACATTGGCAATTCTTTCTCCGCCAAACAATCTCATCAGATTATCTTCGAGCGAAATGAAAAATTGAGAACTTCCAGGGTCACCCTGCCTGCCTGCTCTTCCTCTCAACTGCCGGTCAATACGGCGTGCATCATGACGTTCGGAACCGATAATTGCAAGTCCACCATTTTTCTTAACTTCATGGTCAAGTTTTATATCCGTACCACGACCTGCCATATTTGTTGCGATTGTTACGGCACCTTTATTACCGGCATGTAAAATTATCTCAGCTTCACGTGCATGTTGTTTGGCATTTAAAACGTTATGATTAATCTTTTTCCGTTTAAGCATTTTACTTAACAACTCAGAAACCTCTACTGATGCAGTTCCGACAAGAATAGCCCTGCCTTCTTTTAAAATCTTTTCGACCTCGTCTGCAACAGCATTATATTTTTCTCTTTGAGTTTTGAAAATTAAATCGTCTTTGTCGTCCCTGATAATTTCTCTGTTTGTTGGCACAACAACAACTTCAAGTTTATAGATTTTCTCAAATTCCAGAGCTTCAGTTTCGGCAGTACCTGTCATGCCGGCAAGTTTTTTATACAATCGGAAATAATTTTGCAACGTAATTGTTGCAAGTGTTTGGGTATCACGCTCAACTTTTACCCCCTCTTTTGCTTCGATTGCCTGATGAAGACCTTCTGAGTACCTTCTTCCTTCGAGGATTCTCCCTGTATGCTCATCAACAATCATTATTTTCATTTCTTGGATAACATAATCAACATCCTTTTCGTACAGTGAATGAGCCCTTAAGAGTTGATTGATTGTATGAATCCTGTCACTTCTCTCTGCATAAAGCAGGTTTAGTGCATCTTTTTTCCTCTGTTTATCTGAAGCTGACATTGATTTATCACCTTCTATCGCGCTCATTTCTGTGGCAACGTCTGGAATTACAAACATTTCTGCATCTTCCTGACCAGATGCTAATAGTTCTCTTCCCTTCTCCGAAATATCTATGTTATGATTTTTTTCATCAATTGTATAAAAAAGCTCCTCATCAAGCTCATGCATTGCCCTGCCTTGGTCACGTAAGTAGAAAAGCTCAGTTTCCCGCATTAGTTTTAAGTACTCAGGTTCCTGAAACAGTTTCCTCAGCTTCTTATGCTTTGGCAATGCTCTGTTTGACTTAAGAAGATTTACACCTGCAAGTTCCCTGTCTTCTTTCTTATCTGATTTTAAAAGTTCTTCTGCTTCAGACGTTAATTTATTTACAAGCTTATTTTGTGCTTCAACAAGTCTCCTGACACGTGGATTCATTTCATCAAACTTTTGGTCAGTTTGACCAACCGGACCGGAAATAATCAAAGGAGTTCTCGCTTCATCAATCAAAACAGAATCAACTTCATCAACTATTGCAAACCAATGTTCCCTTTGCACCATCTGTTCAGCTTCAACAACCATGTTATCCCTTAGGTAATCGAAACCAAACTCATTATTTGTCCCATAGGTAATATCCATGTTATAAATTTTCTGTCTTTCAGAAGGTTCCATATTTGATTGGATAGCACCGACAGTCAGTCCGAGAAATTCATAAACCGGTCTCATCCAGTCTGCATCACGCTTTGCAAGATAATCATTTACTGTTACCAGATGAGCACCTTTGCCAGGTAAAGCATTCAAATACATTGGTAAAACAGCAACCAAAGTCTTACCTTCACCTGTTGCCATTTCAGCAATTTTACCCTCATGCAAAACAACTCCACCCATCAGCTGAACATCAAACGGCACCATTTCCCAAACGGTACTTTGTCCCGCATACTCATAGCGATACATTGTTTCTGCAAGTCTTTTACATGCCTGTTTTACGACCGCAAAAGCTTGTGTCATAATATCATCTAACACTTCATGTGTAGCTTCATGAATCTGCTTATCCAGTTGCTTGAGTTTATCCTTAATATCAGATGTCTCTGCCGCATCAAGTGCTTCAGTTCTGAATTTTTTCAATAGCAAAGCTTTTTCATCTTCAAGCTGTTTTGTGTGTTCTTTTATAATATCACGAAATTCATTTGTCTTTGCTTTTAATTCGTCATCAGTAAGAGATTCATATTCATTAAAATATTCATTTATCTCATCTGCATAAGGTAAAAGCCGTTTCCTGTCCTTTTCGTGTTTTGAGCCGAAAATAGTTTTTAAAATTTTATCAAGCATTTCTAATCTTATATTTAATTTTTAAATAAAATATTTCTAATTTTGTATAGACGTCATATATTAATATTAATTTAATTGTTATTGTTATTTGTTTAACTATATCATTCTTAATGAATAAACTATGCTAAAAACACTTGGAATCAAGAATAATTTTCTTGCAATTGATAAAAAATATTCGAATCTAATCGATTCAAAAATTGTAATTCTTCCTGCACCCTATGAATCTACTACCAGTTATGGTAAAGGTACTAAACTCGGTCCCAAAGGTATTTTGGATTCAAGTGCTTTTGTTGAATTTTATGATGATGAATTTGATAGAGAACTCTGCTTTGAAAAAGGAATAGCTACAGTGCAATCAATTGATTTTAAGAACAGGACAGGTAAACCTGCATTATTTTTAATTGAAAATCAGGTCGAAGAGTTGCTTGATTCCGAAAAATTTATTGTTACTATAGGTGGAGAACACACAATCTCAACTGCTCCTATAAAATCACATTACCAGAAATATTCAGATATGTCAATTCTGCATTTTGACGCACATTCGGACATGAGGAATTCTTACGAAGGTAGTAAATACTCACATGCCTGTTTTATGTCAAGAGTTCTTGAATTTTTCCCAGCCAATAAATTAACACAGGTTGGGATCAGGGCACAATCCATTGAAGAAGCAAAATTGATTAAAGAAAAAAAGATTAAAACTTTCTATGCTTCAGCTATTAGAAAAGGTTCTCACGGGAAAAACTGGCAAAAGAAAGTTGTCGAAACACTCGGCAAAAAAGTTTATATAACCTTTGATGTTGATTATTTCGACCCTTCATTAATGCCTTCTACCGGTACTCCCGAACCTGACGGATTTCTATATTCAGAAACATTGGATATTTTCAGAGAATTGATAAAAGCCAAAAAACAAATAATCGGACTGGATGTTGTTGAACTCGCACCGGTCAAAGGTGTTCATCATCCGGATATCACAACAGCAAGACTTATCTATAAAATTCTTAATTTTGCATTTTACAACAAATAAAATATTATCATGGAAGAATTAAAAAATAGAATATCAGAAATATATAATAACAATGAAACTTTGTCCAACAGCGAGTTTTTGAAAATTTCAAATCAGTTGATTGACGGGCTTAATGCAGGTATCATCCGTTCCGCTGAAAAAGATGACTCAGGTAACTGGAAAGCAAATATTTGGGTAAAGCAGGGAATTTTACTCCTTTTCAAATACGGAAAACTGAGAGATATGTCAGCCAACGAATCATTCCGTTATTTCGACAAGGATACAATTCCTTTACATCCCGTTGATATCAACGACAACATTCGCATCGTACCCGGCGGCTCTTCAATCAGAACTGGATGTTACGTTGCACGCGGAGTAATTTGCATGCCTCCGATGTACATAAACATCGGCTCTTATGTTGACGAAGGAACAATGATAGACTCTCACGCCCTTGTCGGAACTTGTGCACAGCTTGGCAAAAGAATTCACCTTAGTGCCGCTTCACAAATTGGTGGAGTTCTCGAACCTGCAGGAGCAAGACCTGTTATAGTGGAAGATGATGTCATGATTGGCGGCAACTGTGGTGTTTACGAAGGAACTCTTATCAGAAAGAGAGCGGTACTGGGTTCAGGAGTTATTCTTACTGCATCAACAAAAGTTTTTGATTTAGTAAATGAAAGAATCATTCAGTCAACAAAAGAAAATCCGATTGAAATTCCCGAAGGAGCAGTATTAATTCCTGGCTCACGTCAGGTCAAATCCGATTTCGGCAGAGAACATGGTTTATCAATTGCATCCCCTGTAATAATCAAATACAGAGATGAAAAAACTGATGCAAGAACTGCTTTGGAAGAGTCGCTTAGATAGTTTGTAATTGTCATAGAAAATTGAAAATTCACTATTATCAATTCACAATTCACAATTCACAATTCACAATTACTTTTTCAATTTTGATTTTGTTGTATTAATTATACTTGTAAGAATTTTGATGATCTCATTACAGTCATCCAATATTGATTGTGCAGACTTTACATTAATTATTTCCGAATCTCTTAAAAGCATTATCCAGTATTGAGTTTCATTTGCTTCTTTATATGCAATTGAGAGCTTATGAACAAAATCTGCAGATGATTCAGCATGCATTGCTTCTTGTACCAAAGCACCGATAGATGTACCGCTTCTTAAAACCTGCTTTGATAATATGTATTCATGTTGTTCCCTTCTTACGTGTTGAAACAATTTAATAATTCGCAAAGCAAACTTTTAAGTTTTTTCTACGATGATATTATTTTCTTTTTTCATTTTCCTATTCTCTAAATTGTGAATTGTTAATTGTGAATTGTTAATTAACTAAGTTTACTTTATCACTACAAACTTCATTATCTGAGATTTACCTCCTGCTTTCAGTACACAGAAATACATACCTGACGGCAAATTTTCTGTATTTAGTTCTATGCTGTTTTGTCCGGATGAATTCTCGCACCAATGGTGCGAGTTTCCTCAAACTTTTTCTTATTTAATTTCATATTTTATTTCACAATTCACAAATATTATTAATACCTCTTAAATTTTCTTCTTATGCCATTGATGAAAAATGTCAACATTAAGATTAGTGTTATCGAATTCACAAAGCTCAATAAAAATTCCCAAGGTTTTCCAATTAAATTTTCATAAGAACGGAATAATATTTTTGTGGACGCATAAAGTGTATTAGATACCAAGTCATTAAGCAATACAGAAGTAAATATGTTAGATAACCCTTTCCAAGAGATATTAATATTATAATCAGTAGAGGCAGAGCCATTTAATAGGTGGAAGCATCCAAAAGTAAAAAGAAATATTGTAAACCAAATAAATGACCTTAATGGTCTTTCGCCATAACCGGCAACATATTTATAAATCGATAGTGGAATCCCACTTATCAAATTGCGCAATATAGGATATTTAAATATAAAATTCAATCTAGATGAGATTTTTTTAAAAACATGAAGTGTTTTATACTGTCTATAATATGTATGATAAAAGTGTGTTTTTCTCATCTCATATTCATTAAAATAAAAATCACCAGCGTTGAAATAATCTTTTATATTATCACTAGCAGTTTTCATTCTACGGTACATTTTAGATATATCATCGTAATTAATTTGAGTAAGATCTAAATCTGTAACAAATTGTATTATCTCATCTTGAAGTTCCTTTGTTGATGTTTGACTGAATTGGGTTAAAATAAATTCTTCAAAAAGAATATTTATCCGATGAGATGTAAAAAACAAATTCTTATCTTCAATTCCACCCCATTCGCAAGAAATGAACCTAGCACTATCGAAATAACTTTTATAAAATGAAAATATTGATAAGAAGCAGGAATCAAATATGACATCATTAAGATTACAGTTTCTGAAATAAATATAAGGATATTCATTAATAATAAATTTCCAAACTGGAAATGTTTTTTCTTCTTTACTTGTTGGTTTAATATTTAGAAATTTAGTTTTTATTGGGATGAAATTTACATTTTTAAAACCAAGAGAAGAAGGTTTTGAGTTTCCAATTTTAACAAAAAATTTCATATTTTCTATGTAAAAATTTGATTTTTCTGATAAAATTATATCTTCGAAATAAATATTACCAATTAAACCATTTTGATCCATATGAAAACCATTTTCAAATTCAGAACGTTTAAATTTTAATGCTTCAGAAAAAAAAGTACATTTATAGAATGATGTTAAATTAATGAATTTTGTATCAATAAAGCTCAACAATTTATTTTTTATATCATGATTGCCAATTGTTACTTCAGAAAACCTAAAAATTTTAAAGGTTGTTGCATTAGAAAAATAAATTTTACTTGAATTTATATGGCTATTTTTAGAAAATTCAAATCTTTCATGAAATTCAGCAAAAGAAAAATCAAGTTTTTCATTATTAAATTCCTTTGTCCCAATTTGAACTTTTTCAAATCCAACAGGTAATTCGAAATTTGTATTTCTGAAGGAAATAAGTTTACAATAAAATTGAGTTTCTTTAAAATTTAGATATTTTCCATTAAAATTACTTTCTATAAAATTTAGCTCATCCGATTGATTATTTATACAACCAAAAATTGTCTTATCAAGATCAATCCCTTTTTTACATTTGAATTTTGCCTCCTTAAAGTCAATCTTTTTTGAATAGAATTTTGCTTCTGAGAAATCAGTATGTTCACCAAAAAATTCAGATTTAGAGAAGTTAATGTCTTTTAGAAAAGCATTTGATATTCCAAATTCTGTTCCTTTGAAATTTGTTCTTTTTGTAAATTTAGACTCTTCAAAATTTAAGTATCTTCCATAGAATTTTGCTTCATTAAAACTAATTTCACAATCACATTCTACTTTTTCAAAATTAATTAATGAACCTTCTGTATTTACTTTTTCAGGATCGTCTAATAAATTTCCGAATTGGGATTTAAAGAAATTTACTTCGGTTTCAATAAATTTAGTATTTGAAAAATCAATTTCTTTACAAAGAAATTTTGAATTAGCAAATTCGACAAGTCTATTTTGGAAAGTATTTTCTTTAAAAGAAATTTTAATTCCGTAGAATTCTGCATTAGTAAAATCCAATTTGGATTTTCCAGAATTAAATTTAAAAAAATTAATCTGGTCTGAATGTATTGTTATATTTGAAAAATCTAAGGTTACAAGATTTATCATTTGCCATTTCGAGAAAATTGTATCTATGGATTCAGATTTGGAATTATTAAAAAAAATGTTAGAATCTTCTTTATTCCTATCACTAAATTCTTTAAAGTAAGAGTATTTGGATTTTAAAATTGTATTTGAAAAATTAAAAATTTTACAATAAATCGAGATTATTTCAAATAATGTTGAATGACCTCTAAACTCACTGCCTTGGAAACTAGTATTCATGCAAAACCATACTCTTCGAAAAGTTGTTTCATTTAAAAATTTTGAATTAATAAAGGCTATCTCCTTTTCTGATGAATAATTATTGTTATCATTTCCAAAATATACTCCAGTAAACTCAACTTTCCCACGAAATTCAACGTCGTTGAAACAAACACCATCGTTAAAACCTATATGATCAAATTTGGTTTCTTTATAGAATATAGACTTATGAAAATCAACATATCCTAAAAAATGATTCTTAATAAAGTTAACATTTTCACAAAATTTATTATTTATAAAAATTACATTCTTATGAAATTTAGCTTCACAATCAACATCACAATAAAATGTAGCACCTGTAAAATCAATACTATCTTTATATTCTCCTTGTATGAATAATATAAAATTCTTATCCTCACTTGAATTCAGGAAAATCGAATTTTTTAAGTTATATGGCTTTTTGTAAGTAGCAGATTGAAAATATTCAAAATTTGGTGGAAAAATATACCCTTCATAATTATGTTCTAATTCATCGTTTCTTTCTATTCTATTAATTTTACTAGTAAACTGGTCTTTAAATTCACTTTCTATGTCTGAATTCCCATCAGATTTATCCATATGGAAAATACAATATTCTGGATTTTCATCATAAAATGCGTTTTCATTACAACCTTCGTACTTACATTTTGCCATATTTTAATCCTTCAAAAAAATTAATTCCTTTTCCCTTCTCCTTTCTTCCTTTTCCTTTCTTCAGACTTCAGACTTCTGTCTTCAGTCTTCCCTAATTGTTAATTATTAATTCCCTTTAAACTCCGCTTTCCTCTTCTCCAAAAACGCATTCGTGCCTTCCTTGAAATCCTCAGTACCGCAGGTTCTTCCGAATATTCTCGATTCATATGCCATGCCCTCAGATAGTGAAAGTTGCTCTGATGCAAGTATGCAATCAACTGCCGCTGATACAGCTAAAGGTCCTTTGGAGAGGATTAATTCAACAAATGCTATTGTCTTGTGCAATAATTCCTCCGGTGGAAAAACTTCATTTACCAAGCCAATTCTTTTTGCTTCCTGAGCGTCAACCATATTTCCTGTAAGGATTAACTCCATTGCTTTCGGTACGCCGACCAAACGGGGGAGACGTTGTGTTCCGCCATATCCGGGGATAATGCCAAGATTGACTTCCGGTTGTCCCATTTTTGCTTTTTCGGAAGCAAATCTAATATGACATGCCATTGTCAGTTCACAACCGCCACCAAGGGCAAATCCATTAATAGCAGCAATTGTCGGAATTCTCAGCTCTGAAAGTCGTCTCATCACGTAAGAGCCGTATTCAGAAAAGATTTTCCCCGAACGTTCATCGGATTCATTCAATTCCTTAATGTCTGCACCGGCGGCAAATGCCTTGTCACCTGAACCTGTCAGAATAAGGGCTTGTACATCTCTGTCCAGCTCGATTTTTTTGAAAGAATCATCCAGATCATCGAACATTTGTTTGTTCAAAGCATTGAGCTTATCAGGTCTGTTAAGTGTGATAATTACATACTTTTCTTTCTTCTCAAAAATTATTGTCTTGTAATCCATAGCGATTCTCCTTAGATTTGATATTTTATAATTAGTAATTTTTTCATTTTTCTTTAAAACGTTATTAAAATATTTGTCAATATAAGAAAAGTATTTATTTTTTAAAAAGGTAGAATGCAGATAATTAAGAGGGGAATATCATTTTATTTTAAAATATTGTTAATCATAATTTTGCATTATCAGACTTTTCCTGCTGAAAAAAAGCCGGTAGCTCCAAGCTATCTTGTTATCGAGGAAAATGAGTTAATTCCCGGCGTAACTTACCGTAATGTTCTTATAGGCAAAGGAAAATTGAAACATTCCGTTCATGTTGTCGAGGCGAATTTGAATAATCCTTTTGTATCGGCGGCAGTTTTGAAAGCACATAATCAGGTGAATGAACTCGAAAGACTGCACGAGATGATTCGCAAGTATGATTCTGCGAATAAGGATATGAAAATACTGGCATCCATTAATGCTAACTTCTGGCGTTCCTACAGCAACCGTCCGATTGGACCGACAATTATCAACGGTGAAGTGCTGGAGATGATTACCCATAAGCAATGGACTAGCGGATTATTTGACAAAATATCATTTCTTTATATAGATACTTTTTTTATAAAGGGCTCATTCAAAACAGAATCGGGAGAAACCTTCAGGATTGACAAGGTCAACAGAAGGCAGGATTCACTTGGAATATCTTTTTACAACCGATTTGGCGGCGATACGATACCTTATGTGCAGATAAGCAAGCTTACAAAAGCTTTTCAGGTAGCTTTGCAGGATACTGTTTATGATGATTCGACTGAAGTAAAACTCGATACAGCCGGCTTGCGGGAAGCAATCAGAACCGAACAAATGGAGTCGAATCTGGAGCATCTGACAAAGAAAATTTCTGTGCGGAATATTGACAATCCGGCTATAAATAAAATGATGAGATGTATTGTCATAGCTATTCAGGATTCAGGAGCTGTTAAAATGCCTGAAAATGGAGCTGTTTTATCATTTGGAGATGATTTAAAATATAAAAAACTGCCAAAGATTAATGATACATTATATTTGAAATTTTCAACAAATATTTACGATTCAGTTGAGTTTTACAATGCTGTTTCAGGGACTCCCCGTTTGGTCAGAAACGGTGTTGCCAAGCATGAAGCAAGGGAAGAAGGGTCAAGGGGCAGAAGATTTATCAACAGGACTTTACCGCGTACCGCAATTGGAACAAACCAAGACAGAACTAAGATATTTTTTGTTGCAGTCGAACCCGGGAGCAATTGGAAAAGAACTCTGGGTGCTTCCTTGGCTCAATTGGCTAATATAATGAAAGCCGTAGGTTGTTATGATGCTATGAATTTGGATGGTGGCGGTTCGTCTATGTTAATTATAAATAACAAAAACCTCTTAAGAACAAATCCAAAAACTTCGCGAGCAATTTCTGTCGGGCTTTCGATAATACAGAAGATATTTGACGAAAGTTCAAAAAAACCGAAAAAATAATACTCTCTCTTCAATTCCTAATTCTTTATTCCTAATTCCCTTTGTCCGTTTTCCGTCATCTCTTATACGAAATACAATTCTACATTCTACATTCTACATTATCTTCTGACTTCAGTCCTTCGGTCATTCAGTCCTTCGGTCATTCAGTCCTTCTGTCATTCAGTCCTTCGGTCATTCAGTCCTTCGGTCATTCAGTCCTTCGGTCATTCAGTCCTTCGGTCATTTAGTCCTTCGGTCATTCAGTCCTTCGGTCATTCAGTCCTTCGGTCTCCAGTCTTCGTCATCCTGAGCTTGTCGAAGGATGGTTAATAACTCACGGTTCTCGAAAAAAAACAATGTTAATTTCCAATATTTCATTAATTTGTAAGTTTTAAATTATACATTTGGAATAAAATGAATTTTTGGATAAATATTAAAAGGAAATATATGAAATACCTCGTATTTTTGCTCTGCTTCATCCTGCTTTATAACTCAAATCTTATGGCTGAAAGAAAATATAAATATTATGAAACCTCAAGTGGAAAGGAAATTACTTTTCAGGAATTAATTGATAAAACGCTCACAAAAAATGTTGTTTTCTTCGGTGAATTCCACGATGACAGTTTGATTCATGTTTTGGAGTATGATTTTCTGAAAGCTTTTAATGAGAAAGAAGCAAAAACAGTTGTTTCGATGGAAATGTTTGAGCGTGATGCCCAACCAGCTATTGATAAATATTTAATAGGTGAAATAACAGAAGAGCAGTTTATTAAGGATTCGAGACCATGGCCCAATTACGAAACTGATTATAAACCAATGGTTGAATTAGTTAAACAAAACAAGTCTTATCTGATTGCCTCAAATATCCCCAGAAAATATGCGGCATCATATTCAAAAGGAGGGATGAAAGCCGTATTTGATTTGCCTGCAGAAGAAAGACCTTATTTGGCGAAGAATTTTTCCTTTGCCAAAGGTGAGAACAAAGATGATAAAGAAGAAGATTACAGAAAAGAGTTCTTTGGAACAATGATTTCCATGATGGATAAAGAAAAAATTGAGGATTTGACAGCAAATGAGGAAAATACTTTGCAGCTTTATTATGGTGCTCAAATTTTAAAAGATGAGACTATGGCAGAGAGTATTCATGATTACCTGGTCAAAAATCCCAAAAGCAAGGTTATTCATTATGACGGTAATTTTCATTCTGCAAAATGGCAGGGTACTGTAAATAAATTTCGTATGAGAAATGAGGAATTAGGAATTGCTGTGATTGCTCCGGTTTATACTGAAGTTGGCAAAGAAATATCGTTCGATGAAGAATGGAAAAAGGAAGGAGATTATATAATAGCACTCGAGCAAAAACCGGCTGAGAATTATGAGAATATGATGGGTGGGCACATGGGTGGCAACTTTATAATCAGCCATAAAATTGAAGTCGAGCTAAACACTGAAACTCACTCGCTTGAAGGCAGAGATACAATCGTTTTCTCGTCTCCAATCGTTAAGTCGGCAGGAATAAAACTGTCTAATGATTTAACAAAAATATCAGTAAGTTCTCCTGATGGAGATATAGCTATTGATATGAAATCTGGTGAAATCGACAAAGAGATTATTATTTATCCGAAAAACTTTGAAACGAATACTTTTGCTATAAAATATAACGGGACAGTGTACAACAAACCAAATGAAAGAAATCTCAAGCAAAAACATGCTTACTCAAATGGAATGATATCATCTGCTGAAGGTGAAGGTATTTATCTTCCTGCCGGTAGTTTTTATCCTTATACTGAGGATGATATGGCTAATTTCGAAGTGAAGGTAAGGACTACTCCTTCTGATATGACGGTTATAACTTCAGGTATCCAATCACAGATTAACGACAGCAAAGGAATAACATTGGTTTATAAAACAGAATTGCCTGCAGATAATCTTACTCTTGTTGGTGGGAAGTATCAGATTATTGATTCAGTTTTTGACGGTAAGCAATTCAGAGTATATCTGTTGAAAGTTAATGCTTCTAAAGGATTATACTTAAAGTCAATGGTTGATTATTATAAGTATTATACAAAGCTTTTTGGAAAATATCCATACAGCAATTTTTCTCTCGTGGAGAATTTCTTTGCAACAGGTTTTGGTATGCCCGGCTATACTTTGATTTCAGGAAAATTATTGGAAATGCCATGGGTACTGCTTTCTCCCGGCTCACTCGCACATGAATTTGTTCACAATTGGTGGGGCAACAGTGTTTACATCAACAACAAATCCGGCAACTGGTGCGAAGCACTCACTACATTTTCGTCAAATTATTATTATAATGTCTTGACAGGCAAGGAATCCGAAGCTTTGGATTGGAGAAAAAAAGCCCTGATTGCAATTGAGAATTTACCTAAAGAAAGCAATTATCCACTTGAGGATTTCAAATATCAGGCAAATACTGATGATGCAGTTATTGGGTACTCTAAAGGTGGTTTCCTGTTTTATGAACTTTACAAAGTAATGGGCGAGGAACATTTTTGGAATGCAATTAAAAGTTTCAACGAAAAGTATTCCGGCAAAAGAGCATCTTGGACAAGCATGAGCATGACTTTCAACGGATATGCAAAGAAAAATCAGATTGATGCACCGATTTCGAAAATATTCAATCAGTGGCTGAAGAACAAGGAAGTTCCAAGTATCTATTTGGATGATGTAAATTATGATGATAACAAAATTGATTTTTCAATCAAGCAAACATCAAACTTATTTATGGTTGTTCCTGTGAAAATTACGACAGCTAAAGAAACAATTTGGAAGAACTGTAATATAAATGATGAATCCAATAAATTCAGTTTTGATATTAAGGACATCAAGAGAATTGAAATTGACCCTGAGTATCAATGCTTAAGAAGATTGAATCTGTGGGAAATCCCCTATACTTTTAGTCAGTCCTTGAACGATAAACCGTTAGTTATTTATCAATCGGCAAAATCAGAGCAATATGCAATTGGTCAGGAATTCGTTAAGATGCTTAACGAAAGCGGCTATGAAGCTGAAGGAAAATCTTCCGATGATGTTACTTTGAAAGACTGGAAAGACAGGTCAATAATAGTTCTTGGCGAGGAAACTTCAAATCCATTCTTTAAGGAATTTAAAGGTAAGTATCCCATTGGAGTAAATCTCAACAAAAATCAATTAAATGTTGACGGCAAAGACTATGCAACTGATGATAATTTGCTGATGATGAATCTTGCACATCCGAAAGATGACAGCAAATTTGCAACGATTATTTCTTACACGAAATTGGATAATGCCGAGCAATTCAGGAGATTGTTCCATTACATGAGCTACTCAATGCTAATGATTAACAAAGCAAAGATGGGCAGACCTGTAGTTTCTAAGGAACTTTTCCCGAAGATACCTGCGGAAAGCCCGATGAAATGGGGGTATTAACTTCGTTAATGTAGAATGTAATATGTATAATGTAAAATGTGCAATCGCAGAGTGATTAAATATCTGTAGAGAAGAATGAATCAATAGGTTTGACAATCCCAGCGGGATTGAATATTAGAAAAAATAAATATTACATAAAATTTATTAAAAGGTGTCGCTATGAAAAAAATTATATTGCTTGCTTTAATAAGCTTCACATGTTTGTTGGCATCTGCTCAAGTTGTTCAGGCACAATGGGAGGAGTGCAATAATGGATTGTATGGAACTGATGTAAAGGCAATTGCTGTAAAAGAAGAATATATATTTATTGGGATACCAGGAAGTGGAGTTTATCTGTCAACTGATAATGGTGACAATTGGACTCAAAAGAATTATGGTTTATGGGATTATTCTATTTATTCGTTAGCTTTTAATGACAGTACCATATTTGCTGGCACATTTTCTTACGGGATTTTTAAATCAACAAATCACGGTGATACATGGTCGCAAGAATATTCTGTTATTTCGAGCGCGATTGTATATTCAATAATTGCTGATGGGAACAATATTTTTGCTGGTACTGATAGATTTGGTTTTTGTTTATCGACTGATAATGGTGAGACATGGAAACAGAAAAATTCAGGTTTAAAAAATTGGGATGTTTGGACTATTGCAAAAGATGGTAATAAGATATTTATTGGTACGGGTGGAGGCATATACTCTTCAACTGATAATGGCGATAACTGGATTGAAAATAATTCTGAATTTACAAATACTTATGTTTATTCAATAATTATAAAAGGCAATAATATTTTTGCAAGTATATATAATGGTGGTGTATTTTTATCCACAGATTATGGATATACATGGACACCAAAAAATTCAGGATTACCCAGTAGAAAAATACTATCCTTAGTTACAAAAGATAATTGTATTTATGCAGGAACAGCTAACAATGGAGTATATATGTCAACTAATAATGGTGATACTTGGGAAAATAAAAGTAAAGGGATTACCTCTACTGTTAAATCATTTGCATTAAAAGGTGATTTAATACTGGCAGGTACAAGTAATGGAGGAGTTTATTTATCATCCGATTATGGTGAAAACTGGTTTCAAAAAAGCTTCGGATTTAAGAATACTGAAGTTATGGCAATTGCCCAAAAAGGAGAAATTTTATTTGCAGGAACTCATGGTGGAATATATTCATCTTCAAATAATGGTGATAACTGGACTATTAAAAATACCGGACTTACAAGTACTTTAATTCACACATTGATAACAATAAATGATAACTTATTTGCAGGTACATTCACAGGAGTCTATCTTTCGTTAGATAATGGTGAAAATTGGATAAGAAAAAGTTCCGGTTTATTGAATCATTCTGTATCTTCATTAGCTATGTGTAATGATAATATATTTGCTGGCACTGAAGGAGAAGGAATATTTTTATCTAGTGATTATGGAGAAAGCTGGATACAAAAAAATAATGGTTTGACTAATCCAAATATCTTATCATTAGCAGTAGTTGGTAACAATATTTTCGCGGGTACTACCTACGGTGGTGTTTTTTTATCAACAGATTATGGTGAAAGTTGGACTCAAAAAGATAAAAAGATTAACAGTACCGATGTTACAGCTTATATTTGGTCAATAATCATTTTTCATAATAAAATATTTGTGGCTGCAGGCAATAGAGGTGTTTTTCTATCTACTGATAATGGTGATACCTGGATTGATAAAAATAAAGAAATTGTTGCGCACAATGTCAGTGCAATTTTCAATTATAATAATTACATTTTTATAGGAACTGATTACGGAGTATTCTTGTCAACGGATGATGGTACCAACTGGATTAGTAAAAATGCAGGTTTAGCTCGGGATAATGTTGTTTCTTTTGCAATCAAAGGTGACTCAATATTTGCTGGAACTTTTGGGAAAGGTATGTTCCGAGCAAAAATCTCAGATTTAATAACCGATGTCGAATCAGAAAAAATCGAAAATGGAGCATTCAGTATTTTCCCCAATCCAACTTCAAATATCCTGAATTTAACTATTGAAAATATTCTAACTACAGATATTTCTCAAATAAAAATATATTCCGGGCTAGGAAATGAAAATGAATTACCAAATCCGATAATCAGTGAAAACAATATTCAGTTCGATGTTTCTTCACTACCGCAAGGAGTTTATTATATCAGATACATAAATAATGGTAAATTTGAAAGAGCAAAGTTTGTAAAAATGTAAAAAATTTATGAATGGGTATAGGGTTTAGGGTATAGGGTATTGGGTTTAGGGTATAGGAAAATTAATTGAAGGGAATTTTATGAAGAGTTATAGGGAATTGAAGGTTTGGCAGGATGCAATGAATTTGGTTGTAATCATATACAAAATGACGGCAGAATTTCCGAAAACCGAAAAATATGGTTTGGCAAGTCAAATGCAAAGAGCCGCCGTTTCGACTCCTGCAAATATAGCGGAAGGTTATGGGAGGGATTCCAGAAAGGAATACATTTATCATCTTTCAGTAGCAAAAGGTTCTCTAACTGAGTTGGAAACTCATTTAATAATTTCTCAAAAACTCGAATACATTAACGAAATTAAGTTCAAAGAAATTTGGGAGCAAACTCAAATCACAGGGAAACTCCTTTCTGGGCTTCAAAATTCTTTAAAAAACCCTAAACCCAATACCCTAAACCCTATACCCCATACCCTAAACCCAAAATAAAATGAAAGAAGTAATTTGAACAACGTCGTAAATAACATAAGAACAAGATTTTCGCCGACAATGATGCAATTGATGGCTGATATTTTATCGGTTATCATCAGCTTTTCTTTGCAATATTACATTCGTTTCCATAGTTCACTTTTCGGTAATCCAATCAGATTTGTACCTGAAGTATTTTTCCTTGCCTTAATATTATTGCTCATTTATTGGGTTGCATTTTTCTGGTTTTCGGGGCTTTACAAGAATTGGTATGTACGCTCGCCATTCGATGAATTTTTTACAATATTGCGTGTAACATTTTTCGGCAGTTTCATTATATTTTTTATATGGCTTCTTGACAGCGAAAGCAAAGAACCAAGGATGTTGTTTTTGCTCTATTTCGTAATCTTCAGTTTCAGTGTTATTTTGGGAAGATATTCTGCACGAGTGATGCAGCGAGTTTTGAGAGGCAAAGGTATTATTATTATTCCGGCTATAATTGTCGGGACTTATGAAAAAACTAAGGAATTGTACGGGCAAATTCTCGATGCAACAAATTGGGGATATAAAACGCTTGGCATCATTTTAACTGATAAAAGACAGCAACCTTTAGACCAGATAAAAATGACAACGGATTACGGACAACAGACAACCGATAACGAAACTCATAACTCTCAACTCCCAACTCAAAACTCAGAACTTGATTTGCCAATAATCGGCGGCAAAGCTGAATTGATTGAAGCATTGGACAATTATAAACCAAGGGAGGTTTTAATTTCTGAAGATTCGCCCGACCATAAGTTTTTGTTGAATTTAGTCTCGAATTGTGCCGACAGAAAAATTACAGTTAAAATTATACCTGATTTATATGCTTTCTTTACCGGACAGGCAAAAACTCTTCATCTTTATGGAATACCACTGATTGAAATAAATACAGAATTGCTTAAGCCATGGCAGGAATTAGCTAAGCGTTTGTTCGATATTGTTTTCAGTTTTCTAATCCTGATTATTGGATTACCAATTTGGGTCATAACTTCATTGATAATTAAGATGGAATCTAAAGGTGATGTATTTTATTTACAAGAACGAACAGGTAAGGGTGGCAAAACTTTCAATATTATTAAATTCCGTTCAATGGTCCAGGATGCTGAAAAGAAATCCGGTCCGCAGTGGGCTAAGGTTAATGACCCAAGAGTTACAAAATTTGGTAAGTTCATGAGAAGTACTCACTTAGATGAAGTGCCCCAATTTCTAAATGTCCTAAAAGGAAACATGAGCATAGTAGGACCAAGACCTGAACGTCCTGTTTTTGTTGAAAAATTCAGTAAATTAGTACCATATTACAAAAGACGCTTACTCGTAAGACCCGGAATTACCGGCTGGTGGCAGGTGAAATATACCACTTATGTTGAAACTATCGAGGAAATAGAAAGCCGATTAAAAGACGATTTCTTTTATATTGAAAATATGTCTTTTAAATTAGATTTGGAGATAATCGTCAGAACTATTTTCCTGATGGTAAAAGGACATGGACAAACGTAAAATAGAAAAATAGAAAAATAGAAAAATATAAAATCAGAAAATAGAAGTGGATATGAAGAAAATTGTTGTTATTCCAACATATAATGAAGCTGAAAATATTATCAGCTTAATTGAGGAACTACATAAAGTCGTTGATGATTTGCATATATTGGTTGTAGATGATAATTCACCTGATGGTACAGCCGTTCTCGTGAAATCATTAATGGCTGTTGACAACAGAATACATATTATAGAAAGACCTGTTAAAAACGGATTGGGTACTGCTTATTGCAAAGGATTTGCATGGGCTTTAGAAAATGGCTTCGATGTTATTCTTGAAATGGATGCAGATTTTTCGCATAATCCTGATGTCATTCCCAATATGATTAAGGAGATTGAAAATTATGACCTTGTTATTGGCTCAAGGTATATTACCGGTGTCAATGTCGTTAATTGGCCCCTTAGCAGATTGATTTTAAGTTATGGTGCAAATTTATATACCAGAATTATTACAGGTATGCCGGTCAAGGATGCTACCGGAGGTTTCAAATGCTTTCGGGCAGAAGTTCTGAGGAAAATAGATTTAACCAAAGTAAAATCTAATGGATATGGATTTCAAATTGAAATGAATTTCCGTCTTTGGAAAAAAGGGGCAAGAATCAAAGAAATTCCAATTATTTTTATTGACAGAAGGTCAGGTGTGTCAAAAATGAACAAAAAAATAATCTATGAAGCTATATTTCTTGTATGGAAGCTGAAGCTATTTCCGGGAATGAAAAAATGAAATGCTTAATATGTCCTTATTGAATTTTAGAAATTGACTGATAACCCACAAATATCAATAGTAATTGTTAATTACAACGTAAAAGATTTTCTTTTGCAGTGTCTTCGCTCAATTGACAGTGCTTCAAAAAAATTATCAATAGAAGTAATTGTGGTTGATAACAACTCTAAAGATGGTTCAATCGAATTTTTAACACCTTTATTTCCGAATGTTAAATTCCTTCAATTAAATGAAAATTTTGGATTTGCCAAAGCTAACAATATTGGAATAAAGGAAGCAAAAGGGAAATATATTCTCATTCTAAATCCTGACACAATTTTACAGGAAGATACTCTCGACGTAATGTTTAATTACATGGAGAATAATTCTGAAGTCGCTTGTGCAGGATGTAAAGTTTTAAATTCTGATGGAAGTTTCCAACTTGCATGCCGCAGAGGATTTCCAACACCTTGGGCTTCTTTCACAAAACTTTTCGGATTACAAAAGTTATTTCCAAATTCAAAGCTTTTCGCAAAATACAATCAGACATTCAGAAGTGTTGATGAAACCTACTTTATAGATTCCGTAATCGGTGCTTTCATGTTCTGCCGAAGGGATTCTTTAATTGAAATCGCTGGTTTCGATGAGCAATTTTTTATGTACGGGGAAGATATTGACCTGTGTTATCGGCTATCAAAAAAAGGGTATAAAACTTCATATATTCATTCTACTTCAATAATTCATTTTAAAGGTGAAAGTACAAAAAGAAGCTCTATTAATGAAATTAAGCATTTTTACGAAGCTATGAGGATTTTTACCAAGAAACATTATTCATCATCATTTTTGTTTCTGATGCTTTTAAGATTTGGTATTATTTTAAGAGCATTACTTGCTTATTTGAATAAATACAAAAAAGATATCATTGTTATTACCTTTGATTTAATTACAATCAATCTTGCATTAATGTTCGGAACATGGTATAGATTCGGAGGAATTTTTAATTTTCCTGATTATGCATATCCAACAGTTTTTATTGTTATTTCATTTGTTGTTTTTATTTCAATGGTAATTGTAGGAGAGTATTTCGAATCTAAGCCAACAACCCGAAGAGCTTTATTCGGGCTAATGATAAGTTTTTTTGTTTTATCTTCATTGACATATTACTTTAAGGACTTTGCTTTTAGTCGGGGGGTATTATTGATGACTGTTGGCATAAGTGCAATTTCATTTTCATTAATCAGAGGGATAGTCTTATTATTTGAAAAGACTAAGGGTAAAGAATCAGACAGAAGAATTGCTTTTCTCGGCAAGAATGAAAAAACAGAAAACATAGTTAATTCACTAAGAAAAAGTGAATTGTTCAATGTTGTAATAACGGGTATTGTTACTACAGAAAGTAATGAAGATGATGAGAAATATAAAATAGATAATGATTCAAACGTAGGATTGAAAGTACTCGGGAATGTCGAATATTTATCGAAAATTATAGAGAATTATAATATAAATGAACTGGTTATTACAGATAAAAATATCGCCAAGAATGAGCTTATAAGAATTATAACCGGTTCATCAGAAAGAGTTGTCAGGTATCATGTAGCACAGGAATACGAGGAATTTTTAGCATCAAGGATTATTCACGAGATAACCGGGATACAGCCAAATATTCCGAAATTTAACATTAACAAGTTGAGATTTAAGGCATTTAAACGACTTTTTGATATTTTGGGAAGTATTTTTCTTTTGACTATTGGATTGCCTTTGGTATTTTTGTTTAAGTCAATGCCGTCAATTGACGGGAAGTCTGAGAATATAAAAGGCACCAATTCCTTTAAAGATTTGTTGATGGTGTTAATTGGAAGATATTCTCTAGTTGGGCTTTTTGATTTGGACGGGGAAAGGTTCAAAACAGGAAAAAAAGGTTTGATTGGTTTGGTCCATATCAGCAATCCGAATCAATTGTCTTTGGAAGCAAAGAAAAATTTGAATAATTTCTATATACAGGAATACAGTTTTTCTTTGGATATTGATATTATTATTAAATTTATTTTTAGGAAAAGAAGTGGCTACAAACGTAATACTTGACTTCGAAAAACCGATTTTCGATTTGGAAAGTAAAATTCAGGAAATGCGGAATATTTCCGATGACATTGATATAAGCAACGAAATCGAAGTATTAGAAAAGAAAGTTGATGAATTGAGGGCGGACATTTATAAAAACCTGACCAGATGGCAAAGGGTACAAATTGCCAGGCATCCACAGCGGCCCATCACTCTTGATTATATTAGTAATTGCTTTACTGACTTCATTGAACTTCACGGCGACAGGAGTTTCAAAGATGACCCTGCAATCATTGGCGGTTTTGCTAATCTTGCAGGTAAACCGGTAATGATAGTTGGCCACCAGAAAGGCAGGGACACAAAATCAAATGTTTATCGCAATTTTGGAATGGCAAATCCTGAGGGATATAGAAAGGCATTACGTCTCTTTAAAATTGCCGAAAAATTCGGAAGACCGATAATTAATTTCCTTGACACTCCCGGAGCTTACCCCGGATTGGAAGCAGAAGAAAGAGGTCAGGCAGAGGCGATTGCGAGAAACCTTCTCGAGATGTCCAAATTACGAGTACCTGTCGTTATTGTAGTAATAGGTGAAGGTGCTTCAGGTGGTGCGATAGGAATTGGAGTTGGGGACAGAATTTTAATGTTGGAAAATGCCTGGTATTCTGTAATTTCTCCTGAATCCTGTTCGAGTATTTTATGGAGAAGCTGGGATTTTAAAGAACAAGCGGCTGAAGCTTTGCAATTAACATCTTTTGACTTAAAAAAGCACAAAATAATAGACGAAATAATTTACGAACCCATTGGTGGGGCTCACAGGAATCCTAATCAGATGTTTAAAATAGTATATGAAGCATTGTTGAAAGAAGTTAATGACTTAATTAAAGTTAAGCCAGACAAACTGATTGAGAGACGTAGAGAGAAATTTTATAACATGGGCGTTTGGGTAGAATAATCTAATCAAATAATCTTACTGAACACCGAGTAAAATTTGAGTTGTAATTTAAGATTTTATAATTAAAGTTAAGGAATTGTTTTTTGAAGGGATTTAAGGAGTTATCTTATAGGGCTAAGGTTTGGATGGAGAGCTTTTCAGACAAACCTTATGCTATGGCAAGTTTATTTATTTTAGCATTTGCAGAATCATCTTTTTTTCCGATACCGCCCGATGTATTGTTGATTGCTATTGCTATTGCATCACCTACTAAATCATTTAGAGCAGCGTTGTGGTGTTCGATAGGTTCGGTTTTTGGTGGAATATTCGGATACTATATTGGCTGGGGATTAATGGAAACTGTAGGTAATTCCATTATTCAATTTTATAATGGACAGGAAGCTTGGGCTGTTTTTTTGCAAAAGTATGAGGAATATGGCGCTTGGTTTTTAGCTACCGCTGCATTTACACCTATTCCTTATAAAATATCAACCATTGCTTCCGGAGCCGCACAGATGAATATTATTACTTTTATTTTAGTTTCCTCGATTGGCAGGGCAGCGAGATTTTTCCTTGTTGCTGGACTCATTTATTTTGTTGGACCGAAAGTAAAAGTTTATATTGATAAATATTTTGATAAGTTGTCAATAGCTTTTGTGATTTTGTTGATTGGTGGATTTCTGGCTGTTAAATATTTATTTTAAAAATCAGTGAATTTAAATGCCAAAAGTTCTTTATGTTTGGAAAGGAAAGTATCCCTGGGATATACGAGCTGAGAAAATTTGTAAGGCATTTTCAGCTAATGGTTGGGATGTATATATTTTAGCTCGATGGAATGTAGGTGAATCCGAAGCTCAAGAATATAAAGGAGTTAATATAATTAGAGCAGGGTACAAAAGAAACTACAAACTGACACAACCATTATCATTTAATCCTATATGGACAACTGCAATTAAAAAAGTTGTTACTGAAATTGAACCTGACTTAATCATTCCAAGAGACATTATGCTTGCCGGCTTATGTGGAAAAATCGGTAAAAAAAGTAATATCCCAGTAATCATGGACATGGCTGAAAACTATCCTGCAGCTATGAAGGGCTGGAAAAAATACCGTCGTAATTTTTTATCCAGAATTGTTGTGCATTACTTGAACCTGCCGAAGCTTGTTGAGAAAAGAGCAGTAAAGAAGATGGATGCTATCCTCACAGTTTGCGACGAACAAAATATTCGATTGAATGAAGAATATGGATTTTCTTTGGATAAAATATGCGTAGTGCATAATACTCCGGAAAGGGAGTTTTTTGATGATGGGGTAAAGGAGAAGAGAGAGGGGAGAAGGGAGAAGGTGATTTTCGGTCATCATGGTTTCACTTCCGATGAAAAAAGCTTAGTCAAATTTCTTTTTGGTTTCGAACAAGCGGCGATTGAAAATGAATTTATTGAATTGCATATTGCAGGTACAGGGGAGTCAATTGAGGATTTGAAGAGGATATCAAAGAATTTTTATTCAAAGGATAGAATTATTTTTTATGGTGAATATAAATATGAAGACTTACCCGGGATTATATCAAAATGGGATATCGGTGTAGTACCTTATCAGTTGAATGATTTTAATAATTATACGATACATAATAAAGTATTCGACTTTTTCGCTATGGGAAAACCTGTGTTTTGCTCGATGACAAAGCCATTTATTCGATTGATTAGCGAAACTGAAGCCGGGATAGTTGCAAATTGTGAAAAGGAGTTTGAAATACGGGACTCGATTCTGAAGATGCTCAAAATGGATTTGAATGATATGGGTAATAAGGGCAGGAATGCTTACGAAAGTAAATACAACTGGGTTATTGATTCATCAAAAATGTTCAAATTTGTCGGGAGGTTTGTTCGTTAGATGGCTGGATTCATTTCAAATACAATCCAATTGCATATTGCGGGAATAGCCGGCGAAGATTATAAATTTCTTGTTCTTCAGCGTTCTGACCATTTAGAGGTTTATCCGGGATTGTGGCAAGTGATTACCGGAACGATGGAGGAAGGCGAAAAAGCCGTTGATACTGCATTAAGGGAAATTAGTGAAGAAACCGGGTTGACACCAAAGATGTTTTGGACAGTTCCTTACGTTACAGTATTTTTTGACTCGGCAAAGGATTTAATCCATTCCTCACCAGTCTTTGGCTGTCTGGTTGATATTAATGAAAAAATATTGTTATCTCCTGAACATCAAAAGTATTTATGGTTAAATTATGATGAGTGTATTGAAAAGTTGGAATTACCTTCGCACAAGGAAGGGACAAAGATTTTCAGTGAGTATATTTTAAATGGTTTATTTTGGGATAAATTAAAAATAGAATTAAAATAAAATTTAATGGAAAAAGGAAAAAACATAGTAGCTGTTGTGATTACTTATAATCGTTTCGAACTATTAAAAGAGGTAATTGGATGTTTGCTGAATCAGACTGTTAAACCGGAGAAAATCATTGTTGTTAATAACGGCAGTACTGACGGGACAAAGGAATGGTTGTCCTCCCAACAAGAGCTGATTGTTGTGGAACAGACGAATACAGGAAGTTCCGGCGGGCAATACACCGGAATTAAAACTGCGTATGAAATGGGCTTTGAATGGATTTGGACGATGGATGATGATGTGGTGCATGAAAAAGATTGCTTGGAAAATCTTCTGAAGAATATAACGAAGAACAGAGTTCATGCTCCATTAAGACATAAAGAAAGCGGTGAACCTTATTTGAACGATGTCAGGCATTTCAATATGACCAATCCCTTCAAGACAATGTGGCAGGGTGTTTTGACTGCTGAAGATATAAAATCGGAATACATAGAAGCTGAAGGAATAACCTTTGAAGGTCCTTTATTTCATAGGTCATTAGTTGATAAAATTGGTTTCCCGGATAAAAATTTCTTCATCTTCGGTGATGATACTGAATATTTTATAAGAGCTAAAAAACAAAATTACAATATTTTTTTAGTCAGAGATGCCCGAAGCCACAGGAAATTACCCACTGTAGATTTAATAGAAAAATTCACATGGAAGCACTATTTCATTATTCGCAATATTATTGCAATTGACGTAATGCATGGTAATTTTCCCGTCAGATTGCTAAGACCTTTGGGGTATGGTATTAAATGGATTTTTAGAAGCAGGAACTTCAATGATTTAAAAGTTTGCTTCAAAGCATTGAAAGACGGTTATTTTTACAAGCAAAAAAATTAGAAATCCCTTGTTAAAATAATATGTTTCCCTGACTACTGCAAATCTTTTAGCAAAGAAACATCAAAAATTTTAGATGTATCTATCGTTTTACTTATCATTTTCTTTTTGTACATGAAGTCAAGAGTAATGTCAGATATTTTAAAAATATTTTTTTCTGATTCCAAATTGAAGAAATCAATATTTTCCTTCAAACCCGGTATGGAAATATCTTCAAAAGTAATTTTAAATTCGTATTCGCTTACTCCTTCGAGCTGAGCCATTATTTCCATTGATTCTTTGTAATGCAAATTTATATACCTTAAGGCATCGAACCATGACTGCAATATATTTTTAATATTTTGTTGGTTGCTATCATAAACATTATTTGGAAAAACCAATACATCAATAATGGAACTTGGTATATCTTTGGTAGAAAAAATTATTTCATAACCCTTTTGAAGAAGTTTTGTCGCCTGCGGATTGGCTACCACTACAGCGGCTACCGACTCGTTTTCGAGTGCTTCAACCAGTTCATCGCCTTTCAATAGAATTGATTCGATGTCCGAAACGGGGATGTTTTTCTCGGCTAATGCTCTTGCAAGGAAGTATCCGCTGATAAAGAGTTTTTCCAATCCGATTTTTTTCCCTCGTAAATCATCCATGGAATTAATGCCTTCTTTTGCAATTATCATGTCCCCCCCAATAGAGTAATCCATGATTAAAACGGCTTTCACCTGAAATCCCGATTCATAAAGAGCAAAAAGCATATCCAAAGTTATTGCCGCACCATCGAGCTCTCCCATCTTCAACATTTCCAGTTGTTCCTTTTCAATCAAATGGCGGGACAAATTAACCTTGGCAGAATTTTTATCGAAAATACCGACTTGTTCAGCCAGATAAAAAGGTTCGTTACCCGTCCATTTACTCAGACCTATATTTAATATCTTACTTTCCATTATTCACCTGTAATTTAATAATTACAATAATTACAAGTGATTATATATCAATAATAATACCAAAAAAACAGATGTAATCGGCTATTCGTAATCTGTTATCAACTATTAAGTATAATGACACTATGAGAATGATTAAGTTAGTTGGTGAGCAAAAATTTCAAATTACGTTTTAATTTTTCATAATTCATTTTGTGTGCGAAATGTAATTTATTTTATTTTATTTAAAAAGGGTTTTTATTTTATTTCAGATGGCAGATGGGAGGAGAAGGGACAAGGGAAAAGGGAGAAGGGAGAAGGGAAAAGGGAGAAGGGAAAAGGGAAAAGGGAAAAGGGAGAAGGGAGAAGGGAAAAGGGAGAAGGGGAAAGGGAGAAGGGAGAAGGGAGAAGGGACAAGGGAAAAAGGAGAAGGGAGAAGGGAGAAGGGAAAAAGTACTTATCAAAATATTGAAAATAATGTTTGGAAATATCAAATATTTTTCGTATGTAGCATAAAATTATTATTGACAAAGTTTATTAATTATTTTTAAGGAGGATGTTATGGTATTTCCGGGCGGGTGGAATGATTTGATTGTGCAAGAACCAAAGAGAATTAAGCCCATTATCTCAGTTGCACAAATTCATGATGGTTCAAACTATTATGATGGAGAAATTGTACAAAGTTCCGTTTATTTTTTACCCTCGGGTGGAAGTTGGTCGAGCAATCCTTTTGTTTTAACTGATGAACCAAAAGTGGTTGCCGTTAACAACGGAATCTTTTTCAATGAGGGATTCAGAGCTATGGCAATGAATCAGCAGACAAAAATGTCGAATATAAGCGATGCACCACCTCCCATGAGTAATCTTCTGTTTTTGTATGGAAACAGAAATGGAGATTTAAAATACAGAATGGAAATTTATATTAATTTTGGAATAAATGAATTTCCATGGGTAGAATTATCAGTATTAGAGAATGCGGCAGGTACAGGTGGTGCAAATGGTGTTGTTGAGGCATATCGTTTTGAAAAATCCAATTTTTCAGGATTGCATACATTGCATTTATTTTTTGACAACTATTTTGGACTTGTGAATTTGGGTTTAAGAGCAGAGGATTCACTTTCCAATTCATCAATATTCGAGATGAGATGCGTGGTATTGGATGCTGAAACAATCTGAAGGAGAATTCAATGAATACATATTATAATAGTTCTCCGAGCATAGATATGATTTTGCCAAAACCAAAATCAGTTTCAACATCAAAGCCGGGATGTGTAAATTGCGGCTTGGACATAATATCGCCGGGTATAACAAAGGAAGATATTATGAATTCACCGAGTTATCAGATGATAATACCAGTTTGTAGTACTTATAGTTATACTAATATTAAATTTGATGACAATGAAATTCAAGTTGTCGATCCTAAAGATAGATTAGAATCTGTTGAAGGTTGGATAAAGTTTGATAAATATATTTTTGATGAAAACTATGAAAAAAGATGGAATAGTGATTTAGGTATTTGGGAAATGAAACTTAAAGAAACAAGTAAAAAAGGGACAAAGCATACTGGTCCTACAATTAAACCTTATATCCCAAAATTTCCAGAAACTTCTGGATGGTTAGATAAGAACTGGGGAAAGTTTGGTCGTGGCTTAAAAATGGGTGATTATCGATATATTATTGTTGATTATCAAACTTTTCTAAGATTGAAAGCTAAAATTACAATTGATGAAATCATTCATTTATGGGATAAATCAACTTGGGAAAATTTTTCTGAAGACCAAAAGTTTGAAATTATTGAAATGTTAAGGTGGTGGCCAGCAATTAGGGTATATGATTTAAGAAACAAATATTCTACGTTAAATTGGAATAAATTAACTTATCTGGAAGTTATAAACTTAATTGAAAGATACAGTCTTAATTTACATTCAAAATTCCCAATGGGATCAAGATGGATATAATATGTTTGACAAAAATAATATGAAGATAAAAATGAATTTGAAAAATGGACTACTTTTATTATCATTACTAATCGTATATATTTGTTGTGCACCAGTAGATGATAATAAAATTGAATTGGATTCATTAACAAAAAAGTTAATTGGAATTTGGATTATTGATAGTACTCAATATAATGGCGTAATAGATTTCTCAATCAAAGGATATAAATACATAATACATGAATCAAAAACAATGACTTTTATTTACCCGAATCAAGGTTCATTGGCAGGTTTTTGGGAATTTAATCCCATCGATTCTATTTTCTTAATGAAAATACCTACTGGAAATTTTAGAATTAAAGTTCATTATATTGATAAAAAAAATTTACATTGGAACTATAGTTATCAAGGAAATTCCATTGTAGAGTATATGACAAAACAATAGTTTCTTTTTAGAAAAACTTTATGGATTAGATAAATTAAAGATAATGAAATCTTTTAATGAATCTCCGAGCATAGATATGATTTTGCCAAAACCGAAATCAGTATCAACAACAAAGCAGGGATGTGTAAATTGCGGCTTGGACATAATATCGCCGGGTATAACGAGGGAAGATATTATGAATTCTCCGAGTTATCAGATGATTTTACCAAATAATTATGGTAGGGTTGAAAATGGTTTAAAGAAAGATAGAATCCGAAAATATGGTATTTTTGTTTATTTACCTAACGAAATAATTTTATTTAATTACCAACATCCTAATGAAAATACGTATCCTTGTAAAGTTGATTTAAAAAAGCTAAATGACCAAAATAAATTTTTTAAAATTGTATATGCTAAAATTGAATTAGTATACGAAACAAAGGATGGGAAGGAACACTATTCAAATTACTATTATGATAATCCAGATGCATCAAACGATATATCAACAAGTAATTATTTCAATAATAAGTGGTTAGTTATCAATCGTGGTTTAGAAGATATTTTATCGAAGCATTCACAATTAGAACCGAATTTAAGGAATGTGTTTGTGCAGTTAAAACTTGAATTACCATGTATTGCAGAATGTTGTAGAAAAAAGCTTGATAATCCTAATCCAAATTCAATTGCTATGCAAAGAGAAATTGGAAAACCAATTGTTGTAATAACTTTTACTGCATTTCCTCATACCAAAATTGATTACAACAGCAGAATTGATATTGAAGGGATTCAATTCATTGCGCTTGAGGATTGCGTATTTAATCAAAATTGTGGATTAACTTTAGATATTGATAACGAACCCATTAAAACAGGTTTGGGGGAAAAGGGTTGACTTCAACAGTAATAAAAATTATAATTTTTTTTTTATTCAGTACCATTATACTATCAAAAGAGAAGTGGGTTCATTTTAATCTTGATAATTCACCATTACCCAATCGTTGTTACGGTATAATTCAGGATAAAGAATATAATTTATGGTTTTGTACAGAATTGGGAATAATTAAGAAATCTGACAATGAATGGATGATATTTGATAGTAATACCGCAGGAATTCAAAATACAGTATATACGTGTGCAGCTCAAGATGGTGATGGAAATTACTGGTTTGGTACAAAAGACGGATTAATTTATAAATATGATAGAGAAAAGTGGCTAAGCTGGCAACTGAATGGATTTTTACATGATATTGAAATTGATAAAAATATTATTTGGGCAGCTGGTTGGGAATGCTTAGCAAGGTTTAAAGATAATGAATGGGAATTATATAATTTACATGAAATATTCCCAAATATAGGAAGTAATATCCGTATCTGGGATATGATTATTGACGGTAATGGAGTAAAATGGATACTCAATGCAGGTTCTGGTTTATTTAAATATAATGATAGTGTATTTACGTTTGTTAATAATGAATCATTAATATTCCCAAGTTATTTTGCTGTGGATTCAAAAAAAAACTTATTTCTGGCAACACATAGTAATCTTTTAATGAAGCATAAAAATGAAGATTTATTTGATTCTATGATAAATATACCAGATTCTTGCGGAGGTTTAAAAATAATAAATTTTGATAAAGATGAAAAATTATGGATGGGATTTTGGCCTAATAAAGTTTCATTTGCTTCATATTATAATGATACTCTTAAGTATTATTCTCACGATAGCATTACAAATTTCTCAATTAGTGAGATTTTAATAGATGAATATAATAACAAGTGGTTACCAACAGAAAATTTGGGTGTTTTTGTTTTTAACGAAAATGGTGTGATTTTAGATGATATTGATGATAAATCAAAAAAAGATTCATTTATTATTTTCCCCAATCCCTTCTCCGAAAAAACAAGAATTTCTTTCAATCTTGAGTTTCCATCTTTTACGAAAATCACGGTTTTCAATTCGCTTGGTTATGGTGTTGCTGTATTATCGGATGAATACCTGAGTGAAGGGAGACACGAATTCACATTCGACGGTACTTCGCTTCCAAGCGGTACATATTATTTTGTACTTCAGGCAAACGGGAAAGTGGAGACAGGGAAGCTGGTTTTGATTAAATGAATAGTGAATAGTGAAAAATTTATAATGTAGAATGTAAAATGTAAAATGTAAAATGTAGAATGTAAAATGTAGAATGTAGAATGTAGAATGTAAAATGTAGAATGTAGAATGTAGAATGTAGAATGTAGAATGTAGAATGTAAAATGTAGAATGTAGAATGTAAAATTAAATCGAAATTTTTAATTGAATATCATCCTTAGACAAAATCAGTGAAACATCTTTTTTTTGACTTCCATGAGCTAAAGAAATAATTTTTCTTAAATTTGCATTATGGCAGTACAAATATTAACGGTTAGTCAGGTAACCAATGCTATAAGCCGCGTAATAAGCGAAGGCATTGGGTCTGTAAGTGTGCAGGGTGAGATTTCGAATTATAAACTTCATTCCTCAGGACACAGGTATTTCACATTGAAAGATGAAGGAGCGTCAATTTCATGCGTTATGTGGAGAAGCAGGCAGGTAAGTTTTCAGCTTTCTGACGGTATGAAAGTTATAGTTTCGGGTAACATAACGGTTTATCCGCAACGGGGAAATTATCAGATTGAATGCACTTCCATTAAACCTGTCGGTCAGGGAGATTTGTATATTGCATTCGAAGCATTGAAAGCCAAACTATTGGAGAAAGGTTATTTTGATGCTGACAGAAAAAGGGAAATTCCTGAATTGCCTATGAAAATAGGAGTTTCTACTTCCCCGACAGGTGCTGCTATTCAAGACATAATAACGACTTGCCAAAGAAGATTTCCTTCCGCCGCTATATATTTCCGTCCGACACTGGTGCAGGGTGACGGTTCTGCCGAAGATATTGTTTCAGCAATCCAAGAACTCAACGATGAAAAAGTTGATGTAATAATTATCGGTAGGGGTGGTGGTTCTTTGGAGGATTTATGGGCTTTTAACATGGAAATTACAGCTGATGCCATTTACAATTCCAAAATTCCGATTGTATCTGCTGTCGGACACGAAACCGATTTTTCAATTTCGGATATGGTAGCTGATATTCGTGCTGCCACTCCAACTGCCGCGGCTGAGATTGTTACACCATATACTTTGGATTATGTATTAAATGTATTGCTCAATTCACAAACAAGTATGATTTCAATAATACAAAATAATGTATCCAATCAAAAAGACATAATAAAATCACTTGTTGAATCACACGCATTCAAAGGTTTTTCGGATAAAATAAAAAATAAGATACAGTATATTGACGATTTGGAAGCAAAGCAACAATTAATATTGAAACATAGATTTAATACATTGTCCAACCAATTGAAAGCAATAGAATCACATTGCAAATCACTTTATCCGCTTTCACCTTTAGACAAGGGATTTGCCTTGCTGAAATCAGATAATAAATATATTTCAACGCAAGAAACATTGGGAAATTTTATTGCTGTTGATATAATGCGTAAAAATGAGGTTGCATCGGTGTCGGTGAATAAAGTTAGTAAAGTTGAAAGTTTTAAAAAGTAAAAATAATTGGAGAAATTAAAATGGGAAAAAATAAAATATCTTTTGAAGAGCAAATGAGTCGTCTCGAAGAAATTGTAGATATTCTCGATGAAGGCAATGTCTCTTTGGATGAAATGTTATCCATCTATGAGGAGGGAATGAAGCTTTCTCAGGATATGAGAGAATTTCTCGAAAAAGCTGAACAAAAAATTATTGACATTACTGCAAAGAAGAAAAGTGAATCGGAAGAAAGTTAGTATGATTTTTACTTATTAATTTGAGAAATTGAATAAAATCAATTTAATCATTGCGATAATAGAAACTCTGATGAAAGTCTTTCTGAATGAAACGAAGTGGAGTGAAAAATCCAGAAACCCTTTGAATACCAGATTCTTCGCTTCGCTCAGAATGACTAATTACAATTTTGAGGTTATTTCAGGGGTTTATATAAAAGTAATATCAGCTCAGAATTAAATATATTGAAACTGCACCCAGAAAAATTCCTGCACCCTGCTTAATGGATAAAGATTCTCCAAAGAGGAACATTCCTAAAACAACAATAAGAAGCATAGAGGCAATTGTCAGAACCGGTGTGAGTTTGCTAACATCGAAATACCTTAAAAGATAAACCTGCAGAAAAAAAGTGCAAATGTATAGAACTGCTCCAATTGCCACAAAGACATAAAATTCCTTTTGCTGTAAAGTATAGTATGTACCCTTTTTCAAGGATACCTGAGCAATTGCAGTAAGCATAATCGCTAAAAATATTAAAAGAAATTTTAAATCCATATTGTCTTTTATCAAGTTATTAAAAATGTTCAATTAAATTACTTATGGAACTTTGTAAAATATATCATCGAGATATTGCAGTGTATATGACAATGTCAGAATAATATACAGGGCTAACAGTAATCCACCCCATTTTTTCCAGTTAGGAATTTCAAACTTGTTGTTATAAACTAAAAATAACAAAATTGGAATTGCATGGACAAAATATCTTCCCTGCAGTCCGAATATCATGTTTGCTCCGACCGGTGAGATAAAATAGCTCATCATTATGATTCCGATTATTGAACCAAAGCCGACAATAAAGACAATTGACTTTTGCCAAACTCTGACAACTATATCTTTTTTCCCATCTAAAAATGCAACGGAAATAAGGACCAAACCATGAATGAAAAAGAACCAGTCGGGAAGCAATGTGTATGAATATCCAAATCTGCCAATAGTCCCACCGGTCCATTCCTGTCTGAAATAATTTATATTACCAAAAATATTCGAAATAATATTTCCCGGATTTTGCATTTGAAAAGCAATATTTAATGACTGATTTTTTAGTAAATCTTTGTGCAACGCTAAGTTTTTTTCCAGATGATAACCTTGAGCGGCAAGCAATTTTCCCCAAGTCAACCCGGGAATATAATAAAGAATAATGCAAAATAAAAATAGGAGGATATAAATATATAAACTCCCCAATTTAATTTTAAATTTACTCGCTGGTATAATGAAAATCAGGAATGGTATTAACGGATACCCGTCTTTCGAGTATCTGTGTATTAATAAAATGATTATTAAAAAAAGCAGTTCCCGCCAAGTTACATAAGAATCCCTTTCAAATGCGTATTTCAAAACCAAAGCAAAAAATAAAAATGTTAATGATATGCTTAAAACATCATAAGTAACAGATGAACCCTGATAAAGAGTCATTGGTGTCAATCCATATAGCATGAGTACATTCTTGAAAACAGGAGTGAATTTTATTGCAAAAAAGATGATAATTAGATAAAATGCTAGTCCACCGATTCGTCCCCACCAGTTAAGCCAAACAGGGTTTTCATTAATAACCTGTCCAAGTAAAATTCCGATTGTGTTAGGTATATATCCTACAGCATTGTAATTATAAAGATGGTCATGAAAAAATTGTCTGTTAAAAGAGTTTAATGGAATATCTTCAAGTTCTTTAAGTTTGCTTTTACTAATTTTCATGGTTTCAGAAAACCTGATACCCTGAAATTTTTGTGGAACTTCTACTACATTAGCAGGTATTATACCGCCGATTTTGTTATCTCCCTGCTCAGGAAGTATATAACCCTTGGCAATAAAATACGAATGTACAAAATGTCTGTCTTCGTCGTTCGATTGCCAAGGTGGATTAACGAAAACAAAATACAAGCCGAAAACTACGCCAAGTATTAAAAATAACCACTCTGGTTTCAACTTGTTGGTTAAAATTGATGAAAAAGAATTATTTCTCTTTTTCTTTTGAATGGGAGTTGTTTTTGCCATATATCAAATTAGTTTTTAATTGATTTGTGAAATTTTAATTTAAGAATACTATAAAAGAAACTTGAGAAAAATATTTGAAAACTTACAATCATTAGTGTTGCAGAAATGATTACTATTCTCATTGTGTTGCTTATTGACAGTTCTTTGAACCAACCTCTTTCGAGCAAGACCAATGAGAATATAACACCGGCAAATCCACATAAAAAAATAATTAAGCCGATGAACAGACCTTTTTCAAGTGTGGCATATTTTAGTAATTTATTCAATCTCGGATGCTCAGGCAAAAGTTCTTCCTGAACAGCAAAGACTTTAGTTAGAACAGCAAAGGTTACTCCCTGCATGCCAATTATTATAAGAGCGGCAGCATAGAGCATAGTATGAACGTCAAGATTTAACTGCGAACCCGGCAAAAGCCAAAGATTAATAGCAACACCTGCTATAATCATGAAAATACTGGGATATAAAAAGAGCCATCTTGGTGAATAAAGCAATAAAAACCTTAGATGCCTCCATCCATCTCTGAATGGTTTCAAATGTGCAGGTCCAGGTCTTCCAGAGGGGAGCATTACAACTGGAATCTCTACAACCTTAAGATTTTTCAATGTTGCTTTGACAATCATCTCGCTAGCGAATTCCATTCCTGTCGTTCTCAGGTTCAATTCATCATAAGCTTTTTTTGTAAATCCTCTCAAACCGCAATGAAAATCCCTGACTTTGCTACGAAAAAATTTTCTGCCAAGACCGGAAAGAATCGGATTACCAATATAGCGATTGGCAAATGACATTGCTTTCTTTTCGATACCACCTTTGAATCTGTTACCGACTACTAAATCATATCCTTCCCTGAGTTTTTGAAGGAATGGCTGAAGATTTGCAAGGTCATGACTTCCATCGGAATCACCCATAATGATAAACTTTCCATAAGCTGCTTGAATACCACCCATCAAAGCCGCACCATAACCCTTTTCGGAAACATTAACTAATCTTGCACCTTTTTGTACAATTATTTCAATTGAGCCATCAGTACTGCCGTTATCTGCAACAACGACTTCTGCATTTAAGTTTTCCTTTTTTATAAAACTCTGTGCTTTTTCTATACAATACCCAATTGTCTCAACTTCGTTCAAGCAGGGCATGACAATTGAAAGCTCGTATTCGGTTATGTATGTTTCAATCATTTACATTTAAAAAATATTACAACCTTGTTATCTGGTTATTTACCTAATCAGAATATAAATTACTAAATTACAAAATTATATTGGTTTAGTCAATAGTCGCTTTTGCTAAGTTAAAAGTTACATGCAAATTGATTGTATTGGTTTCGAGGAATAGTCCTTTTTTAAGAAGGACTAATTATAGATTTAATCAAAAAGTTAGCAAACATTTTAAATTTCATTCCATTTTTTATTCGCAGAATTAAGAAATTTTGCTTATTTTTCATTTTTCCGTCAATTGACGGATTGAGGTAAATAAAATGAAAAGTTTTCTATCGGATAATTTGAAAAATAATAAAGTTTTGAGTGATGTAATTGTTATTGGTACAATTGCAACAATTTTAATTTTATTTACCTCCTCTACGGGATATTTTTTAACTAATATTACGAAAAATTTAATCAAAGATTTCAGGGGAGTTGTTGAGTGGTTGATTATTTTGATAATAATTTCTGTCTCCTTGATTGTCTTTTCAGTCAGAAGATGGCTTGAACTTAGGGAAGAAATATTTAGACGGAAGGATATGGAACGCCGTATGTTCAAGAGCCGTGCTGAACTTCAAGCAGTTCTTGACGGTGTTCCCGATATGATTATGCAAGTTGACATCAATCTCAAAATTCTTTGGGCAAACAAAGCAGTTTTAAGCAGGGATGCTCAGGCAATCGGTAAAACCTGCAAGGAAGCTTTCTCAATCATTGGGGAATCAGTCATTGAGACTTACAGTAAATGGGCAATGGTAACAGGAATTATTGAAAAAGGTATAAAATATCAACCGACTATGCTCGATGACGATACCGGAAGTTATTGGGAAGGGATCGGTATTCCTTTGAAAGCCAATGATGGAACTATTTACGGTGCTATTGCCATTGGACGCGATGTTACCGAGCGAATGAGAATTGAACACACCTCAAACCTTCTTGCTTCGATTATGGAATCAACTGATGATGCAATTTATGGTATGACTTTCGATACTACTGTTTTAAGCTGGAATTTAGGTGCAGAAAATATTTACGGATATCATCCCGGGGAAATAATAGGGACGAGGGGAGATAAAACAATACAGCCACAGGAGAGGAATTTCTTTTTGGATAAAATCGAAAAAGTTATCAGAACTCAGGAGATTGAAAGGTTTGAATATTTACGAATAAGAAAAGACGGCAAAGAAATTTTCGTTTCTGTTACCCTGTGTCCTTTCGTTGATGCTACTGGAAGAAAGATTGGAGTATCAGCCATTGACAGGGATATTACTCAGAGGAAATTAGCGGAAAAAGCATTAATCGAAAGTGAAGCCAGATACAGAGAATTGTTCGCTAATATGTCGAGTGGGGTTACAGTTTATGAACCGGTTAATAATGGTTTGGATTTTGTTTTCAAGGATATGAATTATGGTGCCGAAAAGATAGAAAATATTAGTAAGAATCAACTAATCGGAAAAAAATGCAGCAATATATTTGAAAGAGCCAATATTCCCGAAGCTTTGGATGTAATTAGAAATGTTTATAGAACCGGTAAATCCGCTCAGCACCTGATGACAATCAGGACAAATGAAAAAACTCAAAGTTGGCGTGACAATCGCCTTTATAAGCTACCCAGCGGCGAGATTGTAGCTATCTATGATGATATTACCGAACGAGTTGTTGCCGAAGAAGCATTAAGGAGCAGTGAGGAGAAATTCAGAACATTGGTTAGCACTGCTCCGGATGGAATAGTTCTTATTGATTTGGATGGAACTATCATTGAAGTTAACTGGGCTTTTGCAGATATTTTCGGATATGAAAGAAACGAAATATTAGGTATGAATTTTACGGATTTCTTTCCAGAAGGGCTTAGTAAGGAAAAGGCAGCCGAGTTACTTGGATATGAACAAACGAAAAATGAAAATTTGGGAACTTCTGACCCTCTTCCTCAAAGAGAAATAAAAACAACAACTAAAAGCGGGGCAGAAATTTATATTGAATTATCTTTTGCTAATTTGCGGGATGAGACCGGTAAACTAACCGGGATGATTGGTATTACAAGGGATGTGAGTATTCGAAAGAGGTATGAATATGAGCTTGAGGATTCGCGTGAACAGATGCGTAAGCTTGCAATTCACCTTCAATCGGCAAGAGAAGAAGAAAGAAAGAATATAGCTTTTGAGATTCATGATGAACTGGGTTACGCACTTACGGCTTTGAAACTGGATTTGGCTTGGCTTATTAAGAAAACAAATGTGAGTGATGGCAGTATTATTTCGAAATCAAAAACGATGGCAGAGCTTATTGATACGACTATTAATAAAGTAAGAACAATTTCTACACAGTTAAGACCGTCAATATTAGACCATTTTGGATTGATTGCGGCAATCGAGTGGCAGGCGAATGAGTTTCAGAAGCGAACAGGTATAAGGTGTAAGGTAAATTTGGAACAGACTGAGTTGCAGTTCAAAGACCCGTTCAGCACAGCGATATTCAGGATTTTTCAGGAGACTTTGACAAATATTGCAAGACATGCTAAGGCATCGAGGGTTGATGTTAGTTTGCAGAGGACGGGAGGAAGTGGTTTGGGTGAGCAGATGAAGGACTCTTTGGGATATCTGGAATTAATGGTAAGCGATAATGGTGTAGGTATGCCGAAGGGAGAACTTATTAATCCGAAGTCATTGGGTTTGATTGGGATTCGTGAGAGGGCGAAGTCTATTGGTGGAGATGTGGTTTTCATTAGCGAAGAAAAGCAATCTTCCGATGAGAAAAAAAGTTCTGATGAGGGTTCAGGTACAACTGTGATATTAAAGATACCAATTAAAGAAATTATAAAGGATAATGTATGATAAGAATTATAATAGCAGATGACCATGCGGTAGTACGCAAAGGATTAAAACAGATTTTCGATGAAACATTGGACCTGGTAGTTACGGACGAGGCAAATTCAGGTAATGAATTGCTTGATAAGATTAAAAAGAATGATTATGATGTCGTTATACTCGATATTTCCATGCCGGGAAAAGATGGTTTAGATACACTCAAAGAGTTGAAAGGGATTAAACCGGATTTACCTGTTTTGATTTTCACTATTTATCCCGAAGAGCAATATGCCGTGAGGGTTTTGAAAGCGGGAGCTTCAGGATATATAAACAAAGAGAGCGAGCCGGAATTATTAATTGAGGCAATCAGGAAGGTATCACACGGCAGAAAATACATCTCGCCTTATTTAGCAGAACTACTTGCTTCTAATTTAGATACGGGTGAAGCTCCTTTGCATGAACAGCTTTCAGACAGGGAATATCAGGTTATGTGTATGATTGCTTCAGGAAAAACAGCAACAGACATTGCAAAGGAACTTTCATTGAGTATTAATACCATATCAACATATCGAATAAGAATTTTAGAAAAAATGAATATGAAGAATAATGCAGAGATAACTCATTATGCTTTGAAAAACAGGTTGGTAGAGTAAATTTAGTTTTTTGTTTTAAGTTTTTATTGTAAGTGTTGAGTATTGAATTTGTGAATTAACTTTTTGCTTTTAGAGATTATCTTTAAACTTTAATAAAATAATGTCCGGAATTTATTTGCATATACCTTTTTGTGAAAAAAAATGTTTTTATTGCGATTTTTATTCAGTCGAAACCAAATCCAACAATAGTCAGTTACAATCTAATGCCATTGTGAAGTTCACCAACTCCCTAATAAAAGAAATTGATTTAAGGAGTTTTGCTTTAAAAGTCAATAATTCAAAATTCGATGATGTTTCTACTGTTTTTTTCGGTGGAGGCACTCCGTCATTATTAGAGCCGGAATTGCTAAAAAGGATTATTGAAGTATTGAAAAGCACTTTTTCTATTGATGATGATGCTGAATGGACAATGGAATCGAATCCCGGCACTATTGACAAGGAATCACTCATTAAGTATAAAGAAATTGGTATTAACAGAATCAGTATTGGTGTTCAGTCTTTTGTTGATGGTGAATTAAAATTCCTTCAAAGAATTCATGACAGCAAAGAAGCAAAGAATGCAATCCTCGATTCTAAATCGGCAGGATTTACAAACATGAATATAGATATTATTTTTTCTATTCCCGGGCAGTCCAAACAAACATTGCAAACAACTTTGGATACGATCAAAAAAATTATGCCTGAGCATATATCTGCATATAGTCTGATTTACGAAAAAAATACGCCTCTATATAATTCATTTATAAATAAGAAGATTAAAAAAATTAACGACGACACGGATGCTCAGTTTTATGAACTGCTTGCAAATTATCTAATTAACTTAGGATACGAACATTATGAAGTTTCAAACTTTGCATTGCCCGGTTTTAAATGTCAGCATAATCTGAACTATTGGAAGGGTGGTGATTATATTGGATTAGGACCTTCGGCTCACGGTTATCTTGGAGGAAGAAGATATTGGAATGTCAAGTCTTTAGAGAAATATAACAGACTGATAGAACAAAACCGATTAGCTGAAGATGGCTTTGAAATTTTAACCAATGAGAACAAAATTCATGAAAAAATCATGCTTGGTTTAAGGTCCGATGGAATAAATTTCAATGAATTTAAAAATGAGTTTGATATTGACTTGTACCTATTGGGTAAAAATAGTTTTAAGGAGTGGTATAAAAGTGGATTGTGCGAATTTGACTTAAATCATTTTAGATTAAATGCCAGGGGATATGCAATTTGTAATACTCTGATAAACAAAGTCATTGATTTAATATGAATATGAATTAAATCTGGATATTTTTTATTCATTTAGTTCGTTGAATTAGAGAAATTTGGCACGATATTTTGTCTAAAAAAATAATTAAAAGGTAATGAATTCGTCAATTAATTTGAATTAAAAAATTTTTATAACATAAAGTTATATTAAACAAGAGAGAATATGGAAGGCGATTTTTCAAATAGAGTTAATGAAGTCATCAGATTAAGCAGAGAAGAAGCTCTGAGGTTAGGTCATGATTATATCGGGACGGAACATATATTATTAGGTATAATTCGTGAAGGTGAAGGGCTTGCTGTAAGAGCTCTAAGAAATCTGGGAGTGGACTTATATAAATTAAAAAAGAGTGTCGAGGATACTGTAACAACATCAGCGAATCCATTGACAATGGGTAACATACCTTTGACAAAGCAAGCAGAAAAAGTGTTAAAGATTACTTATCTTGAAGCGAAGTTATATAAATCTGCTTTAATCGGGACGGAGCATTTGTTGTTGTCGTTGCTAAGAGATGAAGAGAACATAGCGGCACAGATTTTATCACAGTTTTCGATAAGATATGAAAATGTGAGACGTGAACTGGATAATATAATAAGCGGAAAACCAAGTACATCTCAACGCAGAGCCAATCCTCCATTTGGTGGAAAACCCGGTCAAAAGGAACAACCCAAAACTCCTGTACTGGATAATTTCGGTAGGGATTTGACAAGATTGGCATTGGAAAACAAACTTGACCCTGTAGTCGGGAGAGTTAATGAAATTGAAAGAGTAATACAGGTGCTGTCTCGCAGGAAGAAGAATAATCCGGTTTTGATTGGTGAGCCGGGTGTGGGAAAAACTGCTATCGTGGAAGGACTTGCCTTGAGAATAATAAACAGGAACGTGCCTAGAGTTCTGTTTGAAAAAAGAATCGTAACGCTGGATTTGGCTTCACTTGTTGCCGGCACTAAATACAGAGGGCAATTTGAGGAAAGAATGAAAGCAGTAATGAACGAGTTGGAAAAGACAACTGATGTTATCTTATTTATAGATGAATTACATACGATTGTCGGAGCAGGTGGAGCATCGGGTTCGCTGGATGCATCGAACATCTTCAAACCGGCATTATCGAGAGGCGAATTGCAGTGTATTGGTGCAACGACTTTGGATGAATACAGGCAATACGTTGAGAAAGATGGTGCATTGGATAGAAGATTCCAAAAAGTGATTGTCGAGCCGCCTTCGGCAGATGAAACCAAAACGATTTTGGATTGCTTAAAAGAGAGGTATGAAACTCATCATAATGTCAGGTATTCGGAAGAGGCAATTAATACTTGTGTAAGATTATCTGAAAGATACATCACGGACAGAAACTTTCCCGATAAAGCAATTGACGTCATGGATGAGTCAGGTGCAAGAAAACGTTTGGCGAATATCGAAGTACCAAAAGAAATTCTTGAACTGGAGGAACAAATCGAGCAATTGAAAGAGGAAAAAAACAAGGTTGTAAAGAAACAGAATTTTGAAGAAGCCGCACGTTTGCGTGATTTGGAAAAGAAAATTCTGACTGATTTGAGCAACTTGAAAAAAGATTGGGAGTTGAAATCGGCAAAGACGTTTGTCCCTGTTACTGAAGATGATATTTCTGATGTCGTTGCAATGATGACCGGAATTCCCGTTAATAAAATCGCAGAAAGTGAAACGGCAAAACTGATTAATATGCCTGAAGAACTGATGAAACAGGTTGTCGGTCAAAATGAAGCAATTGAGCATTTGGTGAAAGCAATCAGAAGAGCAAGAGCCGGACTTAAAGACCCGAAGCGTCCAATCGGTTCATTCATGTTTCTCGGTCCAACCGGTGTCGGAAAAACCGAACTTGCAAAAGCACTCTCAAGAGTAATGTTCAATTCCGAGGAAGCTTTAATCCGAATTGATATGAGTGAGTATATGGAAAAATTTTCAGTCTCGAGATTTGTAGGAGCACCTCCGGGATACGTTGGTTACGAAGAAGGTGGACAATTGACAGAAAAAGTCAGAAGAAAACCATATAGCATAATTCTTCTGGATGAAATTGAAAAAGCACATCCCGATGTATTTAATATTCTTTTACAGGTTTTTGATGACGGAGTTCTGACTGATGGTATAGGCAGAAAAGTTGACTTTAAGAATACTATTATCATCATGACATCAAATGTTGGTACAAGAGATATTAAATTTGGAGGCAAAATCGGATTTTCCGAGCAAACTCCAAAAAATGAATATCAACAGGTTAAAGAAACAATCGAAGATTCGATTCGCAGATTGTTCAATCCTGAATTTATTAACAGAATTGACGATTTTATTATATTTGGTAAGTTAACGAAAGAGAATATTTATCAAATTATTGATATTCACAGTTCCGAACTGTCGAAGAGATTAAAGATTAACGATATGACTCTCGAACTTTCTCCCGAAGCAAAGGATTTCCTAATGGAAAAAGGTTTCGACGAAAAATACGGTGCAAGACCACTTCGTAGAGCTATTCAAAAATACCTCGAAGATGATTTAGCTGATGAAATTTTGAAAGGAACTCTCAAGACAGGTATAAAAGTAATAGCAAGTTTGGATTCCGAAAAGCAAAAACTAACCTTTGAGTTTATTGCTCAGGAAACAAAGAAAACTGAAGTTGACGAAGTACTGCCGAAAGAGGAGATAGACGAAAATTTGATTAATTTACCTGACGAAACCTCACTTATTACCGGCGCATCTGAAGTTGCCCATGCTGATGGTTTGGAGGGCAACAGTTCGTTCAAACAGGATTTGAATTAGTCCTGTTTTATCAGTTACAAATTGTTTTAAATTTTAAAAGGTGTCAAATTATTTTGACACTTTTTTAATATTTCAACCGCCAGAATATTATACAAGAACTATCTGAATATTTAGGAAATAATTATCATTTTTACTGCAACAAAATACATTTTTTTTCGTCAAATAAATAGCATAAACATACATTCGGTTGGAAAACTGAATTAACAAATTAAATTAAAAAACCTTTTTGGAGATTTATAAAATGAAACGAAATATTTTAGCGGCAATCGGTTTGCTGGGTGTTGGAATTACCCTCGGTGTCTGGCTTGTAATGACTTTCGGTTCTGATTCAGGATTAGGATTATTCGCTAATGAAAAAATCGGTGCCGACAATCCGCCGGTTGTAATGAGTCCGACAGTGAAAGCTTTAAACGAAGCTATGGTTAACGTGAGCGAGGCAGTACTTCCGACTGTGGTAAGCGTGAATGTAACTGTCGAGGAAAAGAATTTTTCAAGTCCCTTCAGGGACCAGTGGAAGGATTTCTTTGAATTTTTCGGCGATACACCCTTCCACGATAATTCGCCAAGACGTTCTGAAGCTATGGGTTCAGGTGTACTGGTAACAAAGAACGGTTACATAGTAACTAACAATCATGTTGTTGAAAGTGCTAAGGAAATCACTGTAACTACTTACGACAAGAAAAAGCATAAAGCAGAATTGATAGGTTCAGACCCGCTAACTGACCTTGCAGTAATAAAAATTGATGCAAAGGATTATCCTATTGCCCATTTCGCAGATATAAACAATGTCAAAATTGGTGAAATGGTAATCGCTGTCGGTAATCCTCTCGGCTTGAATTCTACTGTTACAAGCGGTATTGTCAGCGCTATCGGCAGAGGTGGATTGGGATTACCCACACAGGAAACTCAGGGGTATGCTGTCGAGAATTTTATTCAAACTGATGCGGCAATCAATCCCGGCAACAGTGGCGGCGGGCTTTTCAACCTTGAAGGCAGTCTTGTCGGTATCAACTCAGCCATTGCAACAAGAACCGGCTCATATATTGGTTATGGTTTTGCAATTCCCGTTGATTTGGTTAGGTCCGTAATAGAAGATTTAATTGACGATGGTAGTATTGACCGAGGTTACATCGGAGTCAGAATCCGGACACTCGATGAAACAGATGCAAAAGCTGTCGGTCTAGAAAAGGTAGAAGGAGTAATGGTTCACGATGTCATTAAAGATGGTGCCGCAGATAAAGCAGGTTTGGAATCGGGAGATGTTATTCTCGAAATAGACGGAAAAAGTGTCTCAACATCAAATGAATTGCAAAGCCAGATTGTTTTACGCAGAGCAGGGGACAAAGTCAAACTGACAATTTGGAGAGACAAGAAGAAAATCACAAAGGAAGTTAAATTACTTCCAAGAGATGATGATAAAACTGAAGTTGCCGTCAAAAGTGATAAGGGTAAAGACAAAGATACCGAAAAAGAATCAAAAGAAATTAAATTCGACAATCTTGGATTTACTGTTTCTACTGTTACTGATGAAGCAAAAGAATCATTGGAAGTAAAGTCAGGAGCTTTAATCACAGGGGTTGAAAGATATAGCGAAGCTGCACAAAGAGGTCTGTCTCCAAATGGCGTAATCGTCAAGGCAGACGGCAAAGAAGTAAATTCTCCATCAGATTTGAAGAAAATTTTAAATTCGAAATCTCCTGGTGACGGAATTTTGATGCACATCAAATACAAAGACTCAAACAGGATAGTTGCGATTGCAATTCCTGAAAAGAAGTAAAATATTATAAAAAGGTCAGCTATTAGCTGACCTTTTTTTATAAGTATGTATCGTTTTAATTCTTATGTATATCCTTGTGCATAATCCTTCGTGATTCTTCAGTTCGTTTATCGTCAGAGAGCGAGAAAAGCTTCTTGTTCATTTCCTTGTCAGCTACCTCATGCAACTGCTTTGCTACAAAGTCAATCACATAATCGGGAAATATTCCATCCTTCTCGAATAGCTTTCTGTTTGCTAATAGTATTTCTGCAGATTCTTCACAACTGCCCGGCAGATTAGGAAGTTTACCCGATTCAAATAATTTCTTAATATCGGTCTTAACTTCACTTGAGTTTGCTAGTTCAATTGCTTTCTTGGGATTGTCAAGTCCCCAGTTAACAGCAGTCGTTATACCCGCAAGCAATAAATGAGAATTACAACTTCCGTCAGGGCTTCTTAGCTCTACTGTCTGACGGGAATCAAATTTGTTTGCACTAACCGGTTGCTGTGGGTTAACTTTTTTCGCAAGATTGCTGATTCCTGTCCAGCCGAGAGGCACACGTATCAAAGCATTGCGGTTCATTGCACTCCAGCAAACTTTAGTCGGTGCTTCCTGATTTGGTACAAGACGTAAATATGAAGAGGCAACAGTATTTCCGAAAGCATTCAAGCTTGTTGCGTAATTACACAGTCCACCGATAAGCTGACGTGCAGTATTGTTCAAAGCTCCTTTACTATCAACAATCGCATTCTTCCCGTTTTTCATTAAAGCCATGTGTACGTGCATACCAGTACCGGCATGACCAATTTCCAGCTTTGGAACAAATGTAGCAATACAGTTGTGCCTGTACGCAACATTGCGGATAATCCATCTTGCAAGTACAAGGATATCACCTGTGTCTTCGATTGGTGTCGGCAGGAATTCAATCTCAACCTGTTCTCCGGTTTTACCTTTTAGTTCATCAAATTCGCTATCAATTCTGTTTAAATAGCCGACTTCCCCATGGGCGTATTTTATATTTCCCGTTATTTGCGAGATATGCCTGAGCATCTCATTTATTATCGGACCGCTTTTCAGATAAGGCGAACTGCCATGGTAACCTGCCTGTTTAGGTAATGGATAAATGTTGCTTTGAGGTTCACTGAGAAGATAAAATTCAAGTTCACCTAAAGCCCAAAGTTCCATGCCTGTTTTCTTTTTGAGTAATGTGCTTGCTTTGTAGGAAATATTATCTGGTGGAAATTCAGCATGATTTCCTTCAGGATTTATAAAACGGCAGATGAAATCCATACTGCAACAGTCGAATGGGTTCAAGAATGCTGTGTTGTACTGTGGTACTACATATAAGTCAGATTTACCAGTATCCACCATTCCTTTGAATAACGAAGAACCATCAACACGTTCCCCTTCGGTAAGTATGAGCTCGATATACTTACGGTTTGTAACGGGCAATTTCAACTCTTTAAGCTTTCCGTCAAGTCCTGTATAATGAAATGTAATTCGCTCTATCTTTTTTGTAAGAATAACTTTAATTATATCTTCCCTTGTAATGTCCAGACGGTTTTTACCGACAATTCTTTCAATAGGATTTAACAATTCAAAATCTTCAATTTTCTTAGCCATAATCATTTAAAAAACAAATTAATAAACATAAATTCAAATAAACCAGTTAATATTAACCGATACTAAAAATACAATTTAACAATTTTTATACCGAAATTCAAGATTTTCCCTGATTTGTAACCAAATATCATGTTTATGAAATAAATTAAATTTGAAATTAATCGTTAATAATATGATTAATTGATTTACACGAAATTAAAGGAACTTTTGTGAAAAATAGAAAAGCATTATTAATAATACTTGATGGTTGGGGAAAAGGTGATAAATCCTCTTCTGATGCGATTTATAATGGCAGAACGCCCTACATTGATAGTTTATATGAGAAGTACCCTAATTCACAGCTTTTCCCAACAGGAGAGAATGTTGGTCTTCCTGAAGGGCAGATGGGTAATTCTGAAGTTGGTCATCTGAATATAGGTGCGGGAAGGGTAGTATATCAGGATTTGGTGAAAATCAATAAAGCATGTGAGGATGGTTCGATTTCCAAACGAAAAGTTCTTGTCGAGGCATTTGAATATGCAAAAAAGAATGATAAGAAAGTACATATGATAGGACTGGTTTCCGACGGTGGAGTACATTCTTCAGATAAGCATTTATACAAACTCTGCGATTTTGCTAAAGAATATGGTCTCACAAAAGTTTTCATCCATGCACTTTTGGATGGCAGGGATACCGACCCCAGAAGTGGTAAGGGTTTTGTTCAAAATCTTGAAAATCATCTAAAAACTTCTGTTGGTAAAATTGCAACAGTTTGCGGCAGATACTATACAATGGACAGGGATAAAAGATGGGAAAGAATTAAAATCGGTTATGACTTGCTGGTTCATGGAAAAGGAAAAATATCAAAAGATGCTGTTCAGGCAATTCAGGAATCGTATGAAGATGGTGTTACTGATGAATTCATTAAACCGATATTTATTACTAATGAAAATAATCAACCGTTGGCTAAAGTCGAAGAAGGTGATGTATTCATCTGTTTTAATTTTCGAACCGACAGATTAAGGGAAATCACTGTAGCTCTTACTCAGAAAGATTTTCCCGAGTATGAAATGAAAACTATGAACCTTCACTATGTTACATTGACTCGTTATGATGATACTTTCAAAAATGTCAATGTGGTTTACGACAAGGAAAATGTAAAGATGACAATTGGAGAATATGTTTCTAATCTCGGATTGAAGCAATTGAGAATAGCTGAGACTGAGAAATATGCTCATGTAACTTTTTTCTTTTCTGGTGGCAGAGAAGAAGTTTTTCCGGGAGAAGAAAGAATTTTAATTCACTCTCCGAAAGTTGCTACTTATGACTTACAACCTGAAATGAGTGCATACAAAGTCAAAGATGCTCTTTTACCCGAACTTGAAAAGAGAAAGTTTGACCTTATAGTTCTGAATTTTGCTAATGGGGATATGGTAGGACATACAGGTGTTTATTCTGCAATTCTTAAGGCAGTTGAAACAGTTGATAATTGTGTGAATGAGATAGTCGGAACTGCCAAAAAAAATGATTACACAGTTATGATAATTGCTGACCACGGTAACGCCGATTATGCAAAGAATGAGGATGGCTCGCCAAACACGGCACATTCGATGAATCCTGTACCTTGCATTCTTGTATCTGGAGAATTTAAGAATATCAAGAACGGGATTCTTGCAGATGTTGCTCCTACTTTGATTAACATCATGGGGTACGAAGTTCCGGAGGAAATGACAGGGAAAGTGTTGGTAAGTTGAAAGTTTAAAATTTAATATATTGTATAGTGGAATGCATTATTAACGAAAAATAAAAATTATGAACACAAAAGGAATAATTCTTGCAGGTGGCAGCGGAACACGGCTTTATCCGATGACTGCAGTTTTCAGTAAACAGCTTCAGCCGATTTACGATAAGCCGATGATTTATTATCCACTGGCTATCTTGATGCTTTCAGGTATTAAGGAAGTCCTGATTATATCAACCCCTGAGGACACTCCGAATTTCGAAAAGATGCTCGGCAATGGAAATCAATGGGGTATAAATATTAGTTATACCGTTCAGTCAGAACCAAAGGGAATTGCAGAAGCTTTTATATATGGAGAAAAGTTTATTGGCTCATCTCAGGTTTGCCTGATACTCGGCGATAATATTTTTTATGGTAAACTCGACTTTCTTCGCAAAGCAATTGAGAATAATCATGGTGGAACAATTTTTGGATACGAGGTAAATAATCCCCAATCATATGGTGTTGTTGAATTCAATAATAATATGCACGTTGTTAGCATCGAGGAGAAACCATCGAAGCCAAAATCAAAATATGCCATTCCAGGATTATATATATTCGACAGCAATGTTGTTGATGTTGCCAAATCAATCAAACCAAGTACAAGAGGTGAATTGGAAATAACTGATGTTCAGCTTGAATATTTAAAGAAAGGCAAACTTCAAGTGGAACTTATTGGCAGAGGTATTGCGTGGCTCGACACCGGCACTCCCGAAAGCTTGATTGAAGCCGGTTCTTTCATATATTCCATTGAAAAAAGGCAGGGAACAAAAATCGCATGCCTCGAAGAAATCGCATTACATCAGGGCTTTATTTCGCTTGAGCATTACAAGGAAAATATCAATAAGCTTCCGAATTGTTCTTATAAAGATTATTGCCTGAAGGTGATTGAGTAAATGAGCAATTCTGTTCCAAATATCATTTTCATGGGGACTCCCGAATTTGCCGTTCCAACTCTCGTTAAGTTACATGAAACTTTAACAGTAAAAGCAGTTGTAACTGTACCTGATAAACCTAAGGGCAGAGGAAAAAAAGTTTTGCCTTCAGAAGTGAAAGTCAAAGCAGAAGAATTATGTATTCCTATATTACAACCGGAAAAACTAAAGGATGAAAATTTTATTAATGAGCTTGAAATTTATAAACCAGATATAATAGTAGTGCTTGCTTTCAGGATTTTGCCCGAGGAAGTCTTCAGCGTTTCAAAGATGGCAACTTTCAATATCCATGCGAGTTTACTGCCGAAATACCGTGGTGCGGCTCCAATCAACTGGGCAATAATAAACGGTGAGAAAACAACCGGTCTAACTTCCTTTATACTCGAAAAAAAAGTTGATACAGGAAATGTCCTGTTGCAAAAAGCTATTGATATTCCAGAAGGTGCAACTGCAGGTGATTTGCATGATTTGATGATGCCCGAAGCCGCTCAGATGGCTGTTGATACTTGCAATCTTTTACTTTCAGGAGAATATCAGTTAATCAAACAAGATGATACTTTGGCTACTCCTGCTCCAAAGATTTTTCCTGAGTTTTGTATAATTAATTGGAATCAACATGCAGAGATAGTAAAGAATTTCATTCATGGTCTGTCACCTTTTCCCGGTGCATGGACAATGTGGAATGGTGAAAGATTGAAAATATTAAGGGTTGAATTTTCTGCATGTGGCAAAGGAATACCCGGAACATTTTCTATCAATGATAACAGCATGAATGTGGAATGCGACAAGGGAATAATTCAATTGCACGAGATTCAGCTTCCCGGGAAGAGACCAATGAAAATTCAGGATTTTCTGAGAGGGTATCGGGGAAACTCAACCGGAAAGTTTGAGTAATTACAATTCATTTTGAATAGCTTTGTACCAAAATATAATTATTATTATTGCGTGAATATGCTTAATATTAAACAATGAATAAGGACAAAAATGAATTTTAATATTATCTTAGAACCGGCTGAAGAAGGTGGATTCAATGTATCTGTTCCTGCGTTGGACGGCTGTTTTACTCAGGGAGACACGGAAGCTGATGCCATTGCAAATGCAAGAGAAGCAATAATTTGCTATCTTGAGGGACTTGAGAAAATCAATCAAATCAAATCATATCCACAATACAAAGTTCACTCACTTGAAATCGCAATATGAGTAAAACTTTTTCTGATAAGCAATTAATAAGTGCCCTCAGAAGACTTGGCTTTATTGTTGACCACCAGAGAGGCAGTCATATATTTATGCACAATCTCGAGCAGAATAAATCAGTTGTTATACCAAATCATAAAGAAATCAGAAAAGGAACTTTGAACAATATCATCAAGAAAGTCGGAATTACGATTGAAGAATTGAAAGAGTTAATTTGAAATGCTTATGAATTTTCAATTTTCAATCAATTTTCAATTTTCAAGTTTCAAGTTTCAATCAAGTTTCAATCAAGTTTTAATTTTCAAAAAAGTGTCATGATTGTCATTCATCTGACTTGTCTTTATGACAGACATAAAATTGCTTAATTTTATATTTGACAATGATTTAATGGTAACTTAATATGAAAATGACATCGTTGTCATGGGTTTTTTGAAAAAGCTAAAAGCCCAAAGCTAAATGCCAAAAGTATTTTCAATTCATCAATTTTCAATTTTGTAATTTCTTCGACGGGGATGTCGGAGCTACTTTTCAAAGAGCGAACATTACAAATTTAATATTGGTCGTGTGAAACGTAATTTATTTTATTTTAAAAGGATTTTAAAAGCTAATAGCTGAAAGCTCAAAGCAGAAAGTTGAAGACAGGAGACAGCAGACAGAATTTTCGTAAACCGTGAACCGAAAACCGTGAACTGAAAACTGTGAACCGAAATTCGAAAGACCGGCTACCGAAATACAAACTATCCCGTCAGGGATTATATTATGGTAACGAGTCAAAACACGAACAGTCTTTTTCCCGTCAGGGAATATATTATTGTAACATTTAATATTTTTCCGTAAATTAAATTTTATATTATTAAGATATTAAATTTATTACCGAGAATTATATAATGGATAAGCGAATTAAATCATTGTTCACAGAACCTGAAATAGTTGAAAAAATCAAAACGAAATTACCGAAATTATTTCATTTGGCTGAACTCGAAAGTTCGAGAGCAGGCAAAGTAGGGATGGAAGTTGGTATTTTGAGAGAAAGAATTATTGATTTATGTAGTTAAAATTTAAATTAAAAGGTAAAATTTATGAATGGATATTTCATTTTAGAAGACCAAGCAAAAAAATTAGGTTTGATTGACGATCCTCAATATTCCTTTGCCCTGCAAAAAACTATTATAGCCATAACCGAAAATGATGTCAATGAATTCAATGAAAATTCAAAATTAACTGTTAAGAATGTCAAAGATATTCAAATTTGGTTTTACCAAAACTATTACGATGTTTTTATGGAAAACATTAATGACAATTTTAACTAATAATCATTTGAATTAATTTGATAATAATTTCAAGGACGTTTTAAAAATTGCCGAAAAAAGGATAAAACCTTATAAGAGTCAAAGTAAAATGTTGTAAAAAATAATTTTGGATCATGGGACAGCACGCAATAGCCGTCAAAGCCGAGACGACGACGTTTAAGAATAGCGTGAAAAGGGTAGATGTTGAGGAAGAGGAAGAATGGATGTTTGAGGAATAAAATATAAAGAAGTGCTATTATGAAAAAATACATTATAACAATGATTAGTTTGATTTTAGTTTTAATTATTTTATTAATAATATTTTACGATAATAAGATATTTGATAATGAACCATTAAAGTTTCTTATAACTGCAATAATAACATTAGTAGGATTAATTATTCAAATATTAGTTGTTGTTGTAGCTTTTCGATATGGATTAGAAGCAAATGAAATAAAAAATCAACAAATCCGGAATGAAATATTTAATTCATTAGAATTAACTTTCCGAAATTATAATTTTGAAATTGAAAGCAATAAAAAGGATGATTTTGATGTTATAAATTTATTTGTTAAGAATAAATCAAATTATACAATTGAAGACTGTGTCGGTTATATCACTATAAAAGACGAAAAGTATGAATTTTATATGCCAGAAGAAAGTTTTCCATTAATGGCACATTCTAGGGTAAATGAAGAAAAGTTATGTTGGGCATCATGTGAAAATGATATACATGGACCAAGAATTAATATTTATTCAGGAGAAAAGCAAGATTTATGTTTTTGCAGAAATAATCGTAAATTTACTGATTCACGACACACAAAACATTATGATTTTACTATTGAAATACCAAGTGAACGAGGTTATACTAATAAAATCAATGAAACCTCTAGATGTTTAATTGAAAATAATCGAAATTATACTTTTGAAATATCATTAGTCGCAAAAAACATGAAAAGAAAAAATTTTATAATTAATTACAATTATACTTCAGAAGACAAAAGCAAATTTGTAATAAATAATATTTAAGAATTAATTAAAGGAGTAAAATCGTGAAAAAGATGATAATATTTTTTGCATTTATTATAACAACTTCTTCTATTATAGCACAAGATGTTATTCCAAAAGGTAAATACAAATTTGATTTAAAGACAAAATTCGGTAAAGAAAAAGTTGAATTGGAAGGTATTAAAAGAGGTTTGGCTTCCTGCATGGAACAATCCGGATGGGCAAAAAAAGTTGAAATAAAAGAGAATTATACAGTTTGGATAAGAAATGTGTCTCGAACATATTCTCAAGATTCTGTAATGGTTACAATTAATTTTGATTTTGAATTAAGGAAACCATCATTATTCAAATTAGGTGATGTTATTAAATCAAAATTTACTAATAATGAATATAATTCAACTACTGACTGGGTTAAACAAACTCAAAGTAGTATGATTAATCACATCAAATCTGATATTGACAAACATTTTCAAATGAAATTAATATTAGGGACTGCGACAAAATCGGCTTCTGTCGCTGTTTCAACATATTTTACAGGTTATCTTGCAACTCCTGTTACTGAAATGATGTTAAATAGCTTAATGAGCTATCTTGGTATTAAAAAACTATCAGATAAGGAAAAGCTTATTCAACAATCTGAAAGTACATATATATCATATTTACTTTATTTACAATTAACTGAATGGATTTTAGAAATTGAAAGTGGGAAATAAAAAAGTATAGAAAGAAAATAATTCCCGTTCTATCTTTGCTACAACCGATAGTAAAAACTCTGTGTTACTCTGCGTAAATTCTCTGTGAACTCTGTGGAAAAATTCTTCAGACTTCAGACTTCATTTTACTGCGTTCTCACGTTACACGTTCCGCTGTTTCACGAAATAAAATAAAAATAAAATAAAAACCATTTTAAAATCCTTTTCTTGTGGTTCATTTCAAATAACATAATTTCGTCCAGCATGTTCTTTGCAAATAGTTTTTCGGTTCACAGTTCACGGTTCACAGTTCACGAAAAAAATATCGTAAAATCTCGGTGCAAAAGAGGCAAATCATTTTTCAGAATTTTCTAAATGCATTGGAATAATGAAGTTACAAATTGCCTGATTTGCACCTCCTTTCCCGGTAAGTGCAACATTATGCACCAAAATCAGCTAAATCAGATTAATCAGCAACAATCTGCGGTTCAGACATTGGTTTCACGTTTTACGTTTCACTCCTTCCTGCAGACTAATCTGTAAAAAGGGATTCCTTCCTTTCTGCAAAAAAGTTCCTTGTTTGTCGGTGGAAATTGCCATTGGCTGTCATCCGAAACAATCTGAAATTCAAAAAGTGAGGTTTTGCTAATTAGGTCTCTGTGGTAATCGTCAATTTCCTTCAGGTCGCTTGCGAGATAAAGAGTCCCCTTAGGTTTCAAAATCCTATCTACCTCATTCAGGAAATCCTCATCAAATGCCCTTCGTTTCAAATGCTTTCTTTTGGGCCATGGGTCAGGGAAAAGATAAAATATTTTTTCGATAGAATTATCAGGAATAAAGTTCAAGCCATTCACTACGCTATACCAAATTGCATGGCAGTTTCTGATTCTTTCACCGGCTACAAAACCGTTGAGCCAATCCACAAGCGTATTACGGATTTCGATACCGAGATGGTTATGGTTTGGAAATATCTCACTCATATTCAGCAGGAAAGTACCTTTGCCACAGCCAATATCGAGCACATCAGGACTTTTCCCGTTTGAATAAAAATCCTTCCATTCAATTTTATCATATAGTGGAGGATAATACTCAGGCAATTCCTTGATTTCAGAAAATTTAAAATAAAAATTCGGCTTCGTGTGGTGGTGGAGCCGCTTTGGCAAGGGATATTTCTTATAATCAATTAACATAATGCAAAATTAACATAAAATAAACGAAATTTAAATAAAGCAATTTGCAACAGAAAATTACAAAGAGAAGATTTTATTTTGTACAACAAAATAAAGCATATATTTTATTCAGGAAATTTAATAATTTTTTAATTATTGAGGAGTAACTAAATGAAAGAAGCAGAAGTTGTATTAAAAGCAATGAAGAAATCAGGGAAACCGTTAAAAGGAGGAGAAATAGCCGATTTGACAGGATTGGACAAAAAACTTGTTGACAAAGCTATTAAGGTTTTGAAGGATGAGGATAAAATCACATCACCGCAAAGATGCTTTTATGCGGTAAAATAAATATATTTCAAATTTAATTTATTTAATAATTGAGGAATAAAATGGGAGATCAAAAAACAAAAAACGAAAGATTGGTTCAAATTATGAAACAATGGCAGGAAATCGAAGATGCTTCTATTCGCAGTACTTCAGATATTCTGAAGAAATCATCAAATACGATAGTTCATATGGTTATGGAAATAATCAGACAGGATTCAGCTCATCACAGAAAGGTTCAACAAATGATAATTGACCATTTCGAAAAAGAGCCATTGATGCTTACTCCTGAAGAACTTGTTGAATTTTGGGATTTAGTTGAAGAACATGATGAAATTGAAAAGAAAACTATTGCTATGGCAAAAGATGCTTTAAGGGAAACCAAAGCACCTTTAGTTGCATATTTGATAAACTATTTACTCATGGATGAAAAGAAGCACGATGATTTGCTCGAGGAAATGTCAAGAATAAAAAGCGGGATGTATCCTTACGGTGGATAATCTCATCAACAAAAAACTGCTTTTTTGGGTGTTATGCTTGAATCAGCAGTTTTTTTTTGTATCTTTGAAAGAATAAGAAATATTTTAAGGAGAAATTGTGCTGAAAATAAAATATCTTTCACTTTTGTTAACATTAATATTAAATGTAATTACCATAAAAGCAGAAACAGATGAAACAATTACCGGCTATGGTATCAAAGCAGGAGTTAATCTGGCTACATTGAATGGTGAAGATGCGTATTTGCCTATTGGCGAGAATTTATTGGACCCAACTTCAAAAATATCTTTTGTAGCGGGAGTGTTTTCAGAATTTCATATATCGGAAAAGTTTACCATACAACCCGAACTTTTATTAAGTATGAAAGGAGTAACTTTCGATGCGAATGAATATCTGCAATCCTGGTCGTTATGGTATCTCGAAGTTCCAGTTTTGTTCAAATCGGTGTTTGATATGGAAAATGGGAATGCGGGTAGTATTTATGCAGGTCCTGCCCTGGCTTACAAGGTTAAGTCAACATACAGCATAAAGGATTACGGGAATTACAGGGTGGATAACGAGGAAATGGCAGGAATTAACGATTTCGATTTTTCTGCAGTAGTCGGTGCGGGGTTCGATATGGAGGCGTTCAAAAGCAGATTGGGGATAGACCTGAGATATACATACGGTTTGGTCAATATCCAAAAAAGCACGAGAAGGCAAAATGGTGCAATCAGTATTTCGCTTTACTACGTTTTGGGATATAAGGAGTTTTAAAGTGAAAAGTGAAAAGTGAATTGTGAATAGTGAAAAGTGAAAAGTGAATAGTGAAAAGTGAAAAGTGAAAAATGAATTGTGAAAAGTGAAAAGTGAATTGTGAATAGTGAAAAGTGAATAGTGAATAGTGAAAATTTTAAATACCTAAAATCCTAAGCTACTTCGAAATCGTTTTCTTTAGAAATACAATCGCGATTGCAAGCATAAAAATTGCGATTATGCCACCTAAGTTGTATGCTCCCTTAATTCCCCAGATGCCATATACGGGAACGATAATCAGCGGACCTAAAGTTTGCCCTAATCTGAATACTGTGCCATTGACAGACATAATTGCGGCTCTTTGGTTCATTGGAGCTAAGCCAGCAAGCAATGACTGAATGGACGGAAGATTTATTCCCTGTGCCAAGCCGTAGAGAAATGCAGGAATGATTAATAGCCAGACAATATGAATAAATGGTATGCTTACCATCGAAACGAAGTAAAAAAATGTTGCTGAGATGATAAGTGTTCGTTGTGAAAATCGTTTTGATAACCTACCCATTTGTGATGCAATACCGAAAGAAGCAAATGATGCAGTGGACATCAGAATTCCTATGATATACGGGGCTTTCTTAAATGTATTGGCTATTAAAAACGGGAGGTATGTTAAGTATGGTCCATAAAGGATAACGAATGTCAGCAAACTTATAAGAAATATTCCAAGAAAGTTTCTGTTCTTTAATGTTTCGAATGTTTTAAGAATATATTCTTTGAGGGATTGTTCTGATTTTGGCTCAGGATTTTTTAAAATAAACAGTACAAGTAATGCTACTGCAAAAGACAATGATGGCAGTATAAACGGAAAATACCATGCAATCGAGGCAAGAAAACCACCGATAATTGGATAAGTTGCAGTACCGACACTCAATATTGAAGCATTGAATCCCATTGCGGCATTTCTATCATTACCTGAGAAAATGTCACCAATTAATGTGAGATTTAACGAGCCCAAAGCCGCCGCACCACAGCCCTGAAAGAAGCGGAGAACGACCATCAACTCAAAATCATGAATGAAAAAACAAGAAGTTCCGGCAATTCCAAATAATATAAGAGAAGGTACCATGATTCGTTTTCTGCCATAACGGTCAGCCATAACTCCGAGTACAGGTGTTAAAAATACTCCGGGTAAAGTAAAGGCAGTAATAAGCCATCCTACTTCTTTGGGTGTTATACGAAATGCTTTGGCTATACCCGGAAAAGCAGGTGTCAGTGAGGCAACTCCCATAATGCTAATCATCGTTATGGAGTATATTATCAGTAAATTTCTGTTTAAAAAAAGTCTTGCCAATAGCTGTAAATTAAATTCTTCTCAATTTTTTTTGTAATTTACAGAAATTTCAATTCAGATTGTTTAAAAAGTTTTTTAAGATATTTTGAACATTCGTATTATTAAATATAAAATTATGAGGAATTTGTGAAGTCAATTGAAAAATATTCGTTAGATACTAAATGTGTCCATGCAGGAACCAAAGAAGATGATTATGGTTCTGTTGTTACGCCAATTTACCAGACATCAACATTTAAGTTTAAAAATGTTGACCATGGAGCCAATCTATTCAAAGGCATTGAAGACGGTTATATTTATACAAGAATGAGGAATCCAACTGTTGAAGCATGTGAAGATGCTGTCGCTATTTTAGAAGGTGGAGCAAAAGCACTTGGCTGTGGCAGTGGTATGGCGGCTACTCATCTGACTTTTACTGCGTTGCTTAAGGCAGGTGACCACGTTATATGCAGTGAATCTGTATATGGTCCAACAACTACTTTGCTGACAACGATACATTCGAGGTATAATATTGAAGCAAGCTTTGTTGATACTTCGGATTTGAATGCTGTTAAGAATGCTATCAGACCAAATACTAGATTAATCTTTGTTGAAACTCCGGGAAATCCAACTTTAGTTATATCAGATATTGGAGCAATAGCAAAAATCGCTCATGATGCAGGAGCAAAATTAGCAGTGGATAATACATTCATGAGTCCGGTACTACAGCAACCTATCAAACTTGGTGCTGATTATGTTATGCACAGCATGACAAAATTTTTGAACGGACATGCCGATGTTGTAGCAGGTATGGTAGTTGTTAAGGAAATTGAAGATTTTCCACATTTCAGAAAGACACTGAACCATCTTGGAGGAGTGATTGACCCTTTCAACTCTTTTTTAGTGCATAGAGGCATAAAAACTTTGAAACTAAGAATCGAGCATCAAAGTAAAAGTGCAATGAAAATAGCAGAGTATTTGGAAAAACATCCAAAAGTGGATTGGGTGAGATACCCGGGACTTAAGAGTCATCCTCAGTATGAAATTGGTAAAAAGCAAATGCTCGGCGATGGCGCTATGATTGCATGTGAATTAAAGGGCGGATTGGAAGCAGGAAAAATTTTGATGAATATTATTCATATCTGGCAATTAGCTGTTAGTTTGGGAGGAGTGGAATCATTGATACAGCATCCTGCGTCAATGACACATTCTTCCATGGGTAAAGAAGCACGTGAACAGGCAAAAATTACTGACGGATTGGTGAGAATCTCTGTCGGAATTGAAGATGTTGATGAATTGATTGATGCTTTTGAAAATGGTTTAAAGAAAATTTAAATGCCAAGTTTTTTAAAATATGTTTTTATTATAATTATTGTTGCTTTCGGTTTTTCCTGTGGCTCGGGAAAATCCGTCAGCAACGATGTCAATAAAAATGATATTAAGAAGAAAGTTATTGTCGGTGAAGTAAGCTGGGAATACTGGAAAGCTAATGCCGGATGGAGACTTTATGAAGCTTTCGATTATTTCCCAAATCCAACAGATATTGAAAAAATTCAAAAATTACTCGAAAATAAGAATTATTCTTTTGTGATTTTCGCTACAACTTTTTGTGATGAATGCGAAAGTAATCTGCCAAAATTGTTTAAGGTTTTTGAAACTGCAAAGATTCCTCTGAGCAAAATCCGACTATTCGGTTTGGACGAAAGCTTGAGCGAATCCTCAGGTGAATTCACAAAGTATAACATTCCATCTACACCCGTAGTTTACCTGAAAATTGACGACAAGGTTATAGGAGAAGCAGGGTATCCTTATCGCTGGCTCGATAATTTTATTGAAATTCTCGAAGCGAACTCAAACTAAGAACAATAAAATTACAACACCTAAAATTATTCTGTAAAAAACAAATATTAAAGTTGACTTAGTTTTTAAAAATTTCAAAAGGAATGCTATCGAAAAATATCCGCTGATAGCTGAAACGATAATCGCTATCGTGAGAGTCAGTAAGTCATCGCTTGTTATATATTCAAGACTTTGGTAAAACTCAAGCAAACCGCTTCCAAAAACTGCCAGTATACTCAGCAGAAAAGAAAATCTTGCGGCAGTTTCTCTGGTCAATCCTGAAAATAATCCTGCTGTAATTGTTGTACCCGAACGTGATGAGCCGGGTATTAATGCAAGACATTGTGCAAAACCGATTATCAGAGCATCAACCCAGGTAACTTTCTCAATATCCTTTTTGAATTTTGCTGTTTTTTCAGCAATGAATAAAATTACAGCAAGCGCAATAAGACTAATCGCAATCACTGTCATTTCCTTTGTGATGCTACCTTCAATAACATCTTTCAAAGCTAAGCCGATTGTAGCAATAGGCAATGAGCCAAGAATAATATACCAGCCCATCTTTGAATTATGCGTCTGACTTTTAAAATTAGTTCTTCCTTTACCAAGATTCTCTTTGATGAAAGCAACAGGAATTGTCCTGATTTCCTTTGAGAAATAGAACAGCACTGCAGCTAAAGTACCGAGTTGTACGACAGCTAAAAACGCAGTCCAATGCTCGGGATGCTCAGTATTAATCAAGCCGAACAATTGCCCTGCTATAGTAACATGTGCTGTACTGCTAATCGGGATGAACTCGCTCAAACCCTGAAGTAGCCCTAAAATGATTGCCTGTAAAATATTCATATAATTCTATTTTTTCCTCTGATGAAAAAGTAAATTTATGTTTAAATTTTTTTACAAACTTAAATAAATTGTGCAAAATATGATGTTTTCTATCAACTAAATAATTTAAAATTACTTCTGAAACAAGTCATTCTGATTTCCGGTATATTTAGGATGATGAAACTAAGACCTCATCTAATTCAGGTTCTCTATTTCGATTAGAACGGTAGTTGCTGTTTTTGAATTTTTTAAGTTTGTTATTAATAATTATTATCTTATATGATAGTTTATTATTTTTGAAAGAAATTATTAAGCATAAAAGGAAAAATTATGAAGAGATTGATATTTTTGTTTGCAATACTATTAGTTGTAACAAATATTTATTCAGATGAGCCAAAACCAATGAAGATTCTTTTTCCCGAAGGATTGAGAAAGTATCTGCCCGATTCGATAGATGCCAAATTTGACGATTTGATTAGGGAGGCAATTGACAACAACTATCCCAATGAGTTTTTGTGGAATTATTTGCCCGACTCCATAGCAAAATTATTACCTGATTCAATTCATTTGTTTGTACCTGAAATGGACCTCGATGCAGGCAAAACGGTTTTTACTGCAGAAGATTTGATGTCATTGCGAAGGATTAGCGATATTCAGCTTTCTCCAGATGGGAAATGGGTGCTTTATACAATGAAAACTCCGAGAGTTGAAAACAACTCTTCATCAACTGATATTTGGGCAATTAATACCGAAGACTTGACAAGCATACAGGTAACTACTCATGGTAACGCCGATTATAATCCGAGATGGTCGCCTGACGGAAAGAGACTTGCTTTTATTTCTACGAGAACATTAGTGCCGCAAGTATTCGTTCAGGATTTTCCGAAAGGAGAAGCAAAGCAGATAACAGATATTAAGGAGGGAGTATCGAATATGTCGTGGTCACCCGATGGTAAATATTTTTCATTTACTTCAGATGTTAAACTGGAGAAAACAGTAGTTGAAAATTATCCAAAGTGGTATATGGCAAAGATGAGGATTTATGACAAATTACCTGTGCGACATTGGGATGAATGGCTTGACGAGAGCTATTCTCATTTATTTATCATTCCAACGGATGGCGGTGAAGCAACGGATTTGATGAAGGATGAAAAATATGACACGCCGTTGAAACCTTTCGGAGGTGCGGAAGATATTGCCTGGTCACCTGACGGAAAAGAGATTGCATATACTTGCAAAAAGACCGATAACTTTGCCAAGACAACGAATTCTGCTATTTATCTTGTGAATATTTCAAACGGTTCGACAAGGAATATCACAGAAGGTATGAACGGTTACGATATGGCACCCTCGTTTTCAGCTGATGGTAAATGGATTTCATTTATCAGCATGGAGCACGACGGTTTTGAATCGGACAGAAAAAGATTGATGCTCTACAACAGAAAAAGCGGTAAGGTTGATGAGTTGACAAAAAGTTTTGATGGTTGGGTCGAGGAATATATCTGGCATCCTGACAGCAAATCAATTTACTTCACATCTGACAGCAAAGGAACTGTGAAAATTTTCAGGATGGCACTCGAAAGTATAAAACACGCTGAAAAATCTTTGTCAAAAGGCGATTATTGTGTAGTTGCCGATGGCTGGTTTAACTATGGTGGCGGTCTTGGAATCAGCAAAGACGGGAAGGTACTTTCCTTTGGAAGAGAAAGCATGGTTGAGCCGTTGGATATATACTCAATGCCTGCTAACGGCGGTGAACAAAAGAAACTAACAAAACTTTACGAGGGATTTTTTCTTAATAAACTTATACCTAAGGTTGAGGAAAAATGGATTACCTGCAAGGATGGTGCATCAATGCACACTTGGATAATGTATCCACCAAAATTCGATTCAACGAAAACATATCCAATGATAACTTTTTGTCAGGGTGGACCACAATCCATGATTGGTCAGAAATTCCACTACAGATGGAATTACCTGCTGATGGCTTCACACGGATATGTCATGGTTTTACCTAACAGGAGGGGTGTCCCGGGATTCGGGCAAAAATGGAATGATGCAATCAGCAAGGATTGGGCAGGTAAACCGATGGATGATATCATGTCTGCAACGGATATTATGCTGAAGAAACCTTTTATAGATAAAAAGGGTTCGGCGGCAATTGGAGCAAGTGCAGGAGGTTATGCGACTTTTTGGCTTGCGGGAAATCATAAGGGCAGGTATAGCGTTTTTGCATCGCATTGCGGTGTATTTAATCTGGAAAGTATGTATGGCTCAACTGAAGAACTTTGGTTTCCTGATTGGGAATACGGAGGACCTTATTGGGATGGAAAAAACAAGGAATTTTATGAAAAGCAATCACCTCATAAATTTGCTCAGAATTGGGATACTCCGATTTTGATTTCAACAGGTGAAAAAGATTTCAGAGTGCCTTTTACACAGAGTCTTGAAGCGTTCACAGTTGCAAAATCCAAAGGACTTGATGCAAAATTGATTGTTTTTCCTGATGAAAATCACTTCATAACACATGCTCATGAATTCATAATTTGGGACACTGAGTTTTTTGGTTTTCTCGATAAATACTGCAAGCATGGAAAGAGTGAGTAGTTTAAAAAGTTTTAAGTTTTGAAATTGAGTTGAATTTTGTTGGAGGAATAGATGATTATAAGGATGTTGAATGTGGCAATGGTTGTTGCAATTGCAATTTTATTTTTTAATTGCGAAGATACAACTAAACCGATAGTCAAACCGGATGGCGAGGATTCTACTCTTGTACTGAATTATAATATTTATTATCCTTTAAGTCAAAGCGACGGGTGGAGAGCAGAACATTCAGGATTATTTTTCTTTTCTTTTGCAAATTCAACGGTATCTGACAGAGTATTGACTGAGTCTGTAGTTCATGTATCGTCAGTCGGTAAAAATGGTACGGTAGTGTTTCAATATGAATATTTACCTAATAAGTTTTGGGTGAGATATACTGACGGAACAACTTTGCCTATTCCATTTCCTCAACTTGACCAAAGCGAGAAAGATTATTTTTACACGACACCGCCCCATATTGAGCTAAGTGATGATGGGAATAAAGCAGTGTTTTTTGCTACAATCAAGAGATTGGATGGTACTAAAACTGAGGAGAATAAATTGATGTTCCTGGTAGTTGATTTACCGGCAACTACATACAATATTTACGATGTCAGTCAATTTGCAAACAGTAGTTTAGTAAGTGATAATGTTAATTTTGTTGAAGTATCCGGAAAATTCTTCTTTGTGAATGAGGATGGAAGCAAGGTAACTTTTGTTGTTAAAGGAAAAAATTTCAATGGTGGAAATTTCAATGATGTTGGGTTTTATGTTTTTGAATGTAACAATGGGAATTTTGTGAAAGCATTTGGTAAGAGTTCTGAAAAAATTGAATTGGCAGGTATTGATGAAAAGTCGGATAAGTTATATGCTTTTTTTGGGAATAACTTAAAAATTATTAAAAACTCAGCCGTTCAGAACACAAGTTTTACAAGCGAGAACATGAGTAATCCTCATCAATTCGCAGTTTCGAAATCAGAAGTTGTTTTGTGGACAGAAAATGGTATTGCTTTGTATAATTCTGATACTGAAACAAAAATTGCAGATATCATTTCATTGGATTCAATTAAATCATTGTATCCTGAAGTTAAAAAGATTGTTAAAAGCAATAAGTTGTCTATGTCACCGGATGGGGGAATGATTGTTTTTGGTTTTGATAAAAATACTGATCCGTTATCTTACGATTTATTTGCAGTCAGAAGAAACGGGAAGGATTTAAAGCTGTTGGTTCCGAATACGCCAGTAGGAATTCCGGTAGTTTCTTGGGGTTTAAAATAAAATAGAAATTATTTAGTCAAGCATAAAGAATTAATTATAAATGAAAAATTATTAAGATAATTTGAAAATATATCTTGTATTATTAAAAATTGTTCATTATTTTAATCAAGAAAAATGAATAATTGTTAATTTTATAAGAATTATGGGGGAAAAAATGAGACATTTATTACTAACTTTTGTAGTATTCACAAGTCTTTGCGTGAATGCTTATTCTGCAGATTATTGGAAAAAACAATCGGGACCGTATGGTGCAAGTATAACTTCTATTGTAATGGATGAGTTTACGGGTGACTTATTTATTTCTACAGCGGGTTCAGGTGTTTTTACCAAAAAGTATGGCAGTGAAAAATGGACTTCTTTGAATGATAATCTTATGAAATTTAATGTCATGGTTAACACTGTTTATATTAACAGCAATGGTGATTTAATAGCACTTACAGATTCTTTGGGTATATTGAAAAAGAATTTATCCGGTTCATGGCAAAGCATTAATATCGGATTAGGAGGTCATTTGAGTTTCTCTTCTTTTTTGAAAATCAAGGAAGATATTTTTCTGGTTGGCTCAAAAGGTAAAGCAGTATTCAGAAGTACAAACGGTGGTGAAAGTTGGTCAAATTATAATACAGGATTGCTTTCAGATGAAAATATCAACTCATTATGTCTGGTTAAAAATATTATTTTTGCCGGGACTGATAGGGGTATCTTTAAAAGCAGTGATGAAGGCAAGAAATGGCTTAAAGTAAATGAGGAAATAAGTAAAATCAATCAAATAATCTTTGATGTGAACAGTGAGCGAATATACGCAGGAACTGACAGGGGAGTTTACTACAGCAAAGATTTTGGAATTAACTGGCGATGGGCAAATACAGGTTTGTTACCCGAAACAAATGTTATGAGCATAGAAAAGTTTGGAGATTCCTTGTATATCGGGACTATGGATGGCGGATTGAAGCTTTGTTATTATGACAGTTTACTTTGGAAACCTGCTGAAGAACTTCACAGCATCAGTTTTGCCCAGACTATTAAAACTATTGGGAATAGTTTATATTTTGGCTCTAACAGGTCATTTTTCAAATTTGAGAATGATGCACTTGTGAGGGTGGTGGAAGGATTGAGCATAAGCAATATTAATAGTTTTATCGAATTTGATGGAATTCTTTATTCAGCAACAGATAATGGTGTTTACTTATCTTCAAATTTTGGAAATACATGGGAAGGAATTAATCTTGGATTTGAAAAAGACCTGAAAGTAACTTACCTTGCAAGACTGAATACAGGAGAAATGTTTGCAGGTACAAATAAAGGGATTTATTACTTTGATAGAACATCCGCGATTTGGGTAAAGTTTGAAAATCCGGAATTAAATAATGAATATATTACTATTCTCGCCGTTGACAGCACTGGTACAGTATATGCCGGAACTGCAAGCAAAGGGATTTGGAAAACTTCGGAAAACAGATGGCTTCAGATGAATGGTGGTGATATAGAAAAACAGGAAATCTTATCATTAATTGTGGTGGACAGTAATTATATCTACGCAGGTACTGGTTCTAACGGGCTATACAGGAAGGCACCTTTCGATGAATGGAGAAAAGTTACGGGTGTGGAAGTAGGAATAAATAGTGTTAGCTCACTGGAGTATGTACTTTATGAAAGGGATGAGGAAATTTCCAAAGGCAGAATAATATTAGCGGCTACGAATTTAGGGGTTCTCCGTTCGAGAGATAATGGATTTGTATGGTCAAAGTCATTAGGGACATTAAGCAGTCAGGTAACATCATTAATATCTTTGAACAATGACACCGTTTTTGCTGGGCTGAAAAATATTCCGGGAATTTTCAGGACTTTGGACAATGGAGATTCATGGAGTGGGCTTTATGACCAAAGCGGTATAAGCAAATATAAGATAACAAACTTTTTCAATAGCAAATCAGGATTCGTTTATGCTGGGACTATCGAAGGTGGATGTTACAGGAGTTTGGGCAGTTCGAAGGACTTGAATCCTGAAAGACCGAAGTTAAGCATAATCGGTAAGAAAGAATTTTGTGAAGGAGAATTTTGTGTACTTGATGCTGGCGAAGGATTTGAGAGATACGAATGGTCGAATGGTTCGAAGGTGAGATTTGATACGGTATGGACTAAGGGTAATTACTGGGTGAAAGTATGGAATGAGTATGGTTTTTCTTCGGTATCCGATACAATTCCCATAAAAGTTGAGCAAAAACCCGGTAAGCCAAATATTTTATATAATGGCGATGTTTTGTATTGTCCTTCATTTGCGTCTAAATACGTTTGGTTTTTAGATGATAAGGAAATTGAAGGATTGCAAACAAATGTTTATAAGCCGATTGTTAGCGGTTGGTACAAATGTGAAGTACACAGTGAATTAGATTGCTCGAATATTTCTGATGCTGTCAGAGTAGAATTAGCTGATGTGAGCGATTATGATTTTTCAAGTAATTTTAATATTTATCCAAATCCAGTTGAGAATAGCTTAAGCATTGATATTTCAAAATTCGTAAATGCAGATATGATGAATTTTAAAGTTGATATATCCATAAAAAATCTATTGGGTGAAGAAGTGTTTAATAAACGATATAATAATTACTTCAATGATATTAATATGGATTTGGGGAATTTATCATCAGGGCTGTATTTTTTGAAAATAAGTGTGAATAATAATTATTATCTTGCTAAGTTCATAAAGAGATGATGATTATTAAGGTAAGTTAATGTATAAAAAACCCCAAGAACAATATTTTGGGGTTTTTTTATGTAATGGTTCTTATATGCTGGACAAAAAACAGCGACTGGGCATCGGCGTTATCGGCACTGAGACTACTTTTATGTCGTTTAATCTCGATAAGTTCAAGGTTAACAAAATAGATAGGAAAGAAGCTATAATTGAGAATTTTGGGATAACCGAAATAGCTGTTAAAAAATAAATTTAGTTTTATTTAAAATATGTTATAACATATATCGTTATAACATATAATTATTTTGTAATTTGTTTAATTATTTTGGAAAGTTAAAAATGAAAAATATAAAATCTATAACATTAACAATAATTGTACTGTTGTTAGGAATAGGATTGAATGCCCAGACAACTAAGTGGAATTTCGATAATTCTCACACTAAAATCGGTTTCTCTGTAGCACACATGATGATTACCGATGTACCCGGACAGTTCAATAAATTCAGCGGCACGGTATTATCGGATAAAGCGGATTTTACTGATGCTAAAATTAATTTTACTGTTGATGTCAATACAATAAATACCGATAATGCCGACAGGGATAAACATTTACGTTCAGCAGATTTTTTTGATGCCGCCAAATACCCTGAAATCAAATTTGAAGGGACATCATTCAAAAAAGTAGGAAAAGGTAAATATAAATTATCCGGAAAGTTTACAATGGTTGGCGTAACTAAAAACGTTACATTCGATGCAAAGTTTAGTGGCATCATTAATGACCCTTGGGGTGGGACAAGAGCAGGATTTAAGATTTACGGAAAAATCAACAGATATGATTGGGGTTTGAAGTATAATTCTCCAATGGATAAAGGGGGTGTCGTCATTGGAAAAGAAGTAGAAATAAATTGCAATGTGGAATTGATTAAAGAGAAATAGGGAAAATAGAAATTAGAAGTTAGATTTTTGTGGTTAAGAGGAAATTATGATGACAATTGATGAAGAAATTGACGGGAGATTCAGGAATGAATACCATAGGGCATTAATTAATTTGATTTATACAACAAATCAATTGCATCATGATTTCTTACTTGCATTAAAAGAGCATGGACTGACAAGCCAGCAATACAACATTTTAAAGGTACTGAGAGGTTTTGGGAATCAGGCGAGGTCTATAGACTTTTTACGTGAGAGGATGCTGGATAAACAATCTGATGTTAGTAGGGTAGTCGAGCATCTCAATGAAAAGGGATTGATTGTACGTAAGGAAAACACTAAGGACCGCCGTCAAAAGGACATCAGCATAACAAATAAAGGATTGGAACTTTTGAGTAAAATGGATGATTGTGAGAAAAAAGCAGATACATTATTAGTAAATTTGACTGAGCAGGAAGCTGCTCAATTAAATGGTTTATTAGATAAAATTAGAGAGTAGATTTAGCAATAAAATATTATTAGTCAGAACTCGTTCAATATTTAGGCATGGTTAATTTGTGAATATTTTAGAATTTAGAAGTTATAAATTTATATTGAATGATTAAAATACTCAAATATTATAATTTTTTATTATGGATTCCACTATCTTTAATTTTGTTTTCTTGTGAGCAAATTGCAGATAATCAAACGATTAATTACTTAAAAGATTTGAAAGGTGATTGGAAAATAGAGGAATCTCTATCAACAAATGGACCAATATGTTATTTTCTGGATAAAGGAAACACGGTGAGCTTTGAAGTGAGCGAATCTGAAATGGGATTGTATTTTAACTACTATACAGGTGATTTGAATCGCAGGGACTATTTTCAATATATGATTATTGGTGATTCTATTTCAGGAATGGGTAGCTATGCTACAAACGACCTTCCCGAACTAATGGTAGATACGACATTGGAACAATATCTGGAAATAAAATTCCTATCAGAAAAGAGAATTCACTGCAAATTGAAGTTACAGGTATATGAGCCAAAAACCAGAGAATTGGTTGTAGGTGATGTGTCGAATTTTTATGCTATTAAGCCATGAAGCAGAGGTTAGAAATTAGTAGATAGAAGTTAGATGTTGGAAATTAAACGTTAGATGATAGATATTTGCAGATAAAAGTTTTATAAAAATAATTATTGAGTTTAGAAAGCAATTGTTAAATTGCTTTTTTTTATTTATACAAAGTGAGAGCGAAAATGAATTTAAGAGTTATTATTTTAATTGTTTCAATCATGACATTAGGTAGTTCGTGTTCACACGTGAACTTACTGAAGAATTATGATTTATCGAGGAAGGTGATATATTTTGAAAATCAGGTTGGTGTAAATGCTCAAGAAGTTTTTTTATCAATTTCAGTTCCTGATGTTCCTGCACAGACAACGGCAGAAACGATTAAAAATGTTGCTGTAGCAATCGGTAGTTCTTTGTTAACATCGGAATCTGAAAGGAAACTTCGCAATGCAAGCGAGCCGGAAAAGATTGCCAAGGGAATATCCGAAGGAGTGGAATCGTCTATGATAAAATATCTGAGGATAGTTCCAACTTCCAAATTGACAGAAGGTGCAGAGTATATTGTTACGACGACTTTGGAAAAATGCAGGATGAATTCGAATGCCGATGGAATATTCCTGAGCGTTGAGGCGAAGGTACAGATTTTTGACAGAAACGGAGGCAAATTGATTTGGGAGTATGAGGATTCCGAAACAGTTAGGATGAGGAAAACTGCTATTAGTGCTGTCGAAGATGCTACAGGAATGAGCGGCATTGCACAGGTTACCGACCTGCTAATGCTTTCTGAGGAGCAGATTGCTTCTGCTGTTAAAGATGCGGCGATGCAGGTGGGCAGAAATATCAGTGAAGTTTTAAGGGAGGATTTTGCGAATTCGGGGAGATGATTTTTTAAAGAAGTCAGAAGTCAGAAGTCAGAAGTTAGAAGTCAGAAGTCAGAAGTCAGAAGTTATTAGCTAGTATTGTACCAAACATTTGATTTGATTATTATTGAATTTTTTCACAATTTAAATTCGAAACTTAAGATGTTTTAATTTTAGATTGTGCATGTAAAGGATGAATATTAAATTTAGCAAGAAATTATCAGCAAAATGGAATATACCCTATGCAATTTTATTGGGGATATTTGTTGGTTTATCAGGTGTAACATTCTATCTGTCGAATGCTGTTTCTTATTTGACTGATGACCCTGAGGCATGCATAAACTGCCATATAATGAGACCGGAGCATACAACATGGATGCACAGCAGTCACAGGGACAAAACAGTTTGCAATGACTGCCATGTCCCTCATAATAATGTTGTACGTAAATATTATTTTAAAGCATCTGATGGCTTGCGACATGCTTTTATGTTCACTTTCAAGCTTGACCCGGAGGTTATTCAAATCAAGGATGCAGGTAAAACAGTCGTTCAGGAAAATTGCCTTAGGTGCCATATAAGTCAGGTAAATCCTGTATCCGCTACTAATGTTACTGGTGAAAATTATAGAAAAGGTGAAGGCAAACTTTGCTGGGAATGCCACAGGGAAGTTCCACACGGTAGGATTCACAGCAGAGCAAGTTCTCATTTCTCAATAGAACCAATTAGCAAATAAATATTCATTTTTATAGAGGTTAACTATGTCAAAAAAAGATTCAAAATCAAAAAGAGGAGTTACAGTCCTGATATTTATCGTAACAGTAGTAGTTGTTTTTATATTGGGACTTTTTGCTTCATCAGTTATTGAAAGAAGAGCAGAGACAGTTTCTAAGCTTCAGATGATTAAAAAGATTGACAAATGGGAATCAAGAAATGAAATCTGGGGTGAAAGTTTTCCTAAAGAATATGAAACATATCTGAAAACTTTGGACACCACATTCAAAAGTAAATATGCAGGTGCCGCCTGGAGAGATTACCTCGAAGAAAGTCCTTCATTAGTTATTCTGTGGGCTGGTTATGGTTTCGCAAAAGAATACAATCAGGCAAGAGGACATGCCCATGCAATTAAGGACATAAGAAACATCCTCAGAACAGGGGGTGCGGTTGAAAGCACTCAACCTGCGACATGCTGGTCATGCAAAAGTCCCGATGTCCCTCGTATGATGGAAGTTTCGGGTACTCCTGAATTCTATAATATGAAATGGATTGATGTTGGTGATGAAATTGTCAATCCGATTGGTTGTGGAGATTGCCACGAAGCAAATACCATGAACTTAAAAATAACAAGACCTGCTCTTAAAGAAGCATTTGAAAGACGCGGAAAAAAGATGTCTGATGTTACTCATCAGGAAATGCGTTCATTGGTCTGTGCTCAATGTCATGTTGAATATTACTTCAAAAAGCCGGGTAATTATCTGTCTTTCCCCTGGGACAAAGGTTTCAGTGCAGACTCGATGGAAAAATACTATGATGAGCTCGAATTTTCAGACTGGATACACAAACTCAGCAAAGCACCAATGCTGAAAGCACAGCATCCTGATTATGAACTTTTCATGACCGGTATTCATGCCAGAAGAGGAGTTGCCTGTGCAGACTGTCACATGCCTTACAAGGTTGAAGGTGGAATCAAATTTTCAGACCATCATATTCAAAGCCCTTTGAATAATATTGCTAACTCATGTCAGGTATGCCATAGGGAAAGCGAAGAAGAAATTCGCCAAACCGTTTATGACATTCAGGACAGAGTCATGGAAATAAGAATGATTGCTGAAAATGTGATAGCTACAGCACATCTCGAAGCAGAGCAGGCATGGAAAAACGGTGCTACAGAAGAAGAGATGAAACCAGTTTTGAAGCACATACGCAATGCACAATGGCGATGGGATTGGGTGGCTGCAGCTAATGGTGTCGGCTTTCATTCACCAATTGAAGCTTTAAGAGTATTAGGAACATCTATTCAAAAAGCAGAGCAGGCAAGAGGTTTGCTAAATGTTATTTTTGTGAAGCATAACGTAAAAATTCCGATTCAGTTGCCAGATATTTCAACAAAGGATAAAGCTCAAAAATATATCGGTTTGGAAATGATTGCCCTAAGAAAGGACAAGGATGATTTATTAAAAACTCTTGTTGTTCAATGGGATAAAATGGCTAAGAAAAGACAAGGTACTTTGAAGCAGTACTAAGTAATAATATTTTATAAATTGAAATAAGGAATCCAATAATAATTCTTATGTTGGGTTCCTTATTCATTTTGAAAGTTTCTATAAAAAAATTTAATCTTCCAATTTCTTCAATTCTTCAATATCATCTTCTTCCGTATCGAGGAACATTTTACGTATTTCGCAATTCTTGTGATTGTAATCATACAACTTGCAAACTTTTCCTTCGCTATGAAGAATTACAAAATCTTCGAAAGAAATTGTTTTATAAGTGCTACTTTCAGGAATATAAGCATGAACAAGTTCACGGAAAATATCTGCTTTTAATATTTTTGCCTTACCTTCGGGGAAATGAATTTCGGAATTCATGGAAGGATATTTGCTTAATGTTTCAAGATAAGTATTATATTCATACAAGAGACAGCATTTCAATCTACCGCAATATCCGCTTAGCTTGGTAACATTGTTTGATAGTTGTTGAATCCTTGCATGGTCTAATGTAACATGTGAATTGTCGTGTGCAAACGAAGCACAGCACAAAGCTCTGCCGCAAGAACCCATTCCGCCGATTCTTTTTGCATCCTCCCTTGTGCTTATTTGACGAAGCTCGATACGTGTCTTAAAATTTTTTGCAAGTTCTTTAACAAGTTGTCTGAAATCTATTCTCAAAGGAGATGTAAAGTAAACCGTTAAACGCTGATGGTCAAACTGCCATTCAGCATCGGTTATTTTCATTTCAAGTTCTAGTTTTTCGGTTAATTCTTTTGCTTTTTCAACTACAGTTGCATGGTTGTCGAGATTTTGCTTATATCTTTGCATGTCTTCGAGTTTGGCATGTCTTAGAACACTGAATTGAGGTTCCTTGTCTTTGTAAAATAGCTTCAATTTGGCTTCGGCACATTTTCCAAACGCAGTTACAGTACCGATATCCATACCTCCTTCAACATCAACAATTACGTATTGATAGCTTACAAATGGGAGTTTGTTTTTATTTGAATAAAGTTGTCTCCTTTTATTTTTGAATGCAATTTCCACCAATTCGGAAATTTCCTCAGTATCATTAAATTCCGGTTTTGCTTTCGATACATTAAAACGGCGGTAATATTCCTGATTGATAAATATTTGTGCTGGGAAATCTTTGTGTTTGACACTGTATTTTTTATAAGTATCCTGCAGTGGTTTCAAATTCAACGAAGTTTTTACCTGCCCGGATTTTTGAAATTCTGTTTTATTTTCAATTTGAGTTTCTTTTTGCTCATCATGATTTTCTGCTACTTCATTGTTTTCGATAGTTTTAACAGAATCTTCAAGTGGTTCCAAAGAATTATTCGTACTCTTCAGAGTATCATAATTCGTGGGTCTGGAATTATCAATTGACATACCGGCTATGTCATTTTCAGACAAAATATTTTCTTGTTCCGGTAGTTTTACCGAATTTAAATCAACATCTATATTATTCATCAAATTACAATCTAAGTTTACAATCTATATCAAATTCATTAAGTATTTAAATTTTATTTTATTTTTATAAAGCAAATATAATAATAAAGTTATGCAAAAGATAATTAATTAAATTTTTGTAATTTGAAATGTTGCTTAATTTAGGATACTTTTTCTTATGTTAATAAATAAATTAAGAAGCAAAAGTTGTTGGTTGACATTTCTTTGATTGTTCCTTATTGCTTCCTCAATTAAACTAATTGAAATGCTTAAGTCTGTTTTTGAGAAGTTATTGGCAAAGCTTTGTAAAAAAGTTAACTGGTCTATGTTGATGATATTTTTTGCTGATTGAGATTTAATCAAATTAAAGGCATCTCTTAACCAGAATAGTAATATTAATAATAATTTATCAATATAATTCCTGTCTTTTTCTGCTAAGTGCGGCTGAAGTTTCCCGATTAATTCGACACGATAAATTCTTTTTTTCAAAGTTGTCCGGAACAAGTCAACCACTTGATTTCTAAGTGTTTTCATATTTTCATCCAAAGATTCTATCGCTTTTAAATATGAGCCCTGACCAATTGATACCGCTAATCTTGCTTCAGTTGTATCAAGATGGAACCTCTTTATCAGATAAAGCTCAAGTTCGTCATCAGGCAAAGTACGGAAATAGACTTGTTGGCATCTCGAAAGAATTGTTGGCAATATTGACTGGGGCTCGGAAGTTGTCATAATAATTGTTGTCTCAGGATGCGGTTCTTCTAAAGTTTTCAAGAAAGCATTGGCTGATTCGGTAGTCATTTCTTCTGCTTTGAAGAGTAGTATAAATCTTCTTCCTTGTGAATTTGGAGCTAACGACAAGCTTCGTTTTACTTCCCTGATTTGTGCAATTTTTATTTGTGTCGCCTTTCCCAGCTGAATTTTATGATAAGCATCAGTGGCTTTTATAGAATTTTGTTCCTGAATTTCCGCAATTTGTTCGTCGCTGAGTTTGTCTGAAATATTATCTTTGCGGCTGTCCATTGCTTTGGGCGACGGCAAAGAATAAATTATCTGAACATTAGGATGCTGAAGTGAAGACATCATTCGACAACTTACACAACTACCGCATGCATCAATTTTCCCGTTGCTCAATACCGGCTCTTCACAATTAACTGTCTTTGCAAACTCGATTGCAACCGGTTCTTTTCCCACTCCTTCAGGTCCAATGAAGCAATAGGCGTGAGAAACCTTGTTTTCCAAAATTGCTCTTTGCAGCAAATTCTTTACAGTTGATTGTCCAATAATATCTTTCCAAGCCAAATCATTCTCTTTTAAAATTATTAATATTACAAAAATAATTTATTTATCGGATAATTGTGATTATTATTTTCACAGACAGAATCGTGAAACCCGAAAATGTGAAAATATTAAAACTATGTTTGAGGTTATAAATAAATTTTAAAAACAAATTAATAGTTCATAGTTCATAAAATATTATTAACAGCTTACTACACACTGAAAAAAAAACTTTTTCTAATTTTTCAGGAATCGGTTTTTATTATAGAATAAGAAAAAAGGGACAATCTTTTTGAGACAATCCCTGTTATCACTATTTTATTTTATTCGATATTTTAAGCTACCTGCTCTTCTTCAGAAATAACTATAATTTTATCTCCCTCGGAGAAGAATATTTGGTTAGATTTCTTTGGGTTGACAATAACACCATAAGCCAAAACGTATTCTTCGTTCGTTGGTGTTTTGTTTTCCTGCAATTTATAACCAATGGCTATTTGATTTCTCTGTCTTGCAGATTCAAGAATTGTATAGAAATTTACAGGTCTGCCGAGTTCAACATAATTTTCTGCAGGTTTAATATAAATAGCTGGACCTCCTGCAGTAAATAAGTCTTCAAATACAGTTTTCAATTCTTTATTCTCAGAGATTTGAGCGAGCATCAAGCTGTCCAACTTAACGCTGACGATGAAATCATCAGTATGAGTAATTTCAGCTAATTTTCTGTTTCTGTCGTCGAGCATTTCGCTGACTATCGAGAAAGCATGACCTTTTTTATCGGCTATATCACGTAAGTGTAGCAAAGTGCTTAAAGTTCTTGCGTCAGTTGACTGCACATCGGAAAGGTCGGTTTGGCTAAGTACAATGATATGGTCGTACTGCTCGATGTTTAATTCATCTAAAATACCTCTATTAGTCGTATCTCCGTACCAATAGGATACTGTTTGATGAGCTAGGTCGGAGCAATTCAATGACAGTTCAGTTTCTGCTACGGGATTTTCTGAAACGACAGTAATTTTTGAACCGGGCCAAACATAATTGTCAAGTTCGTTGATGATAAGGGGCGAACGTCTGTTCCAGCCAAGAATTAATGTGCTTTCCGACTTTGGCGGGACATATTTTGGAGCAACTCTTATAGCTCCGGGGTCTATGCCATATTCTTTCAGTCCCGAAATGATAACAGTGTCGTCATCTTCGGAAATGGCAATAACTTTGTCACCATGTTCGATTTTTGTGTTCAAAGGTGGTTTAATCATTATTCTTCCATCTTTTCTTCTTAAGCCAATAATCGCCGAAGTTTCGTAAGCAAACATCGCTTCAACAAATGTTCTACCAATCAATTTTTGCTCTTCCTGGAAGTATATCTCATCACCGCTGAAGTCCAACAATTCAGTGAATACAACCGAAAGTCCGGGTTGACGGCAGGTTTGTGCGGTAATTCTCGAAATTAAATAGTCAAAAATAACCAACTGTACTTCGTCCTTACCTGCAATATGTGCAATAGGGACATTTTTCGGGTCTCTGATTTCTGCTGTTATATGGTATTTATGCGGTGCTGGTCTCCTGTTAGGGTTGTTTGTTATTGCCAAGATAGTTTTTATTACTATTGAATCCGGGTCACCATGCTCTGGTGCTAAAATTATAATGGACTTCGCTTCGTGTAAGTTAATAATTTCCAAATACATTAGGTCAATTGGGTTTCCCGTTCTGCATATTACTCTCGTATTTTCCAAATCTCCTGCTTTTGCCCTTATTTCATCTTCCATTTTGATTTTATCCAGGTCAGCTAATATAGCGATGCACGGGTCCTTCTGATTTTCGTTTGCAATAACAAGCTCTGAAATTATCTGGAAAACCTGAAATGACCAACCGAGAATTACAGTATGATTAGTTTCAACAACAAATGACCGCCCTTTTCTCAAATCGTTAATTTTTCTTGTTACACCGCTGTTGACAATACCGATAAGAGTACTGACCAATAAGATGCCTGCAACTGTGGATGAAAACATGAAAAACAGAAACCAAAAATGAATCGGGTCTTGCGAGATAACACCTCCGTCCAGGGTTCTAAGTATGGTTACCCAAAATACATCCAAAAATGAATAATTGCGAGGGTCACCTAATCCCAAAATATTATTTGATGGAATACTACCGGTAATATAAATAACGAATGCTAAGACGACCATTCCCACGAAAGCAGTTACGAAAAGTAAAAGTATCGGGGCGAAAGTCCCTTTTGACATCAGATTATCGAATTTGTATCGTATATGCTGAATTAATGTTGCTCTTTTCATTACTTCATCTTTTATTTGTTAATCAATGATTTTCATTTTTTAAACGTTCAACAATCTCAAAATGACTGATTTACGTCAATTTAAAAAATTCAATTTAACAAATAAATGGTTCAGTAGCAACTTTAATTTTCGGAATAAATCAAACAATTTAATGGAATTTAAGACAATAGAACAATGGTTATCAGTGTGAAATATAAAATATAAAACTTTGAATTTTAAAACTTAACAGCTATAATTAGAAACTTCTTTTAGCTATTTTAAGGTATTTGTATTCTTTTTCTGATAAATTTAGTATTGCCGATTCTTACCTCTGCGATATAATCTCCTGTGGGCATAGGTCTGCCTTTATCGTCTCTTAGATTCCAGACATATTTATGATTTCCCGGTCGAAGAATTCCCTGAAAAATTGTTGCAACGACTATTGCCTGTACTGAGTAAATTACTATTTCTACTTCTTCCGGATAATCGAGTGTGAAAGTGATTTCAGGTGATACATCTTCGAGCAGTCCCAAAAATACACCAATTTGCTGAGGAGAAATACTGAAACCGCTGGTAATTCTGTTTGGCATAAACGGTACATAAAAAGCATTGTTTATCATTTCCTGTCTTTGAACGATTTCGACACCTGAAGGTGCAAGGATTTCTGGTTTAATTCTCAGATTTTCCAAAGCAATTTGCCATGGTATTCCTTTTTCGATATCCTTGAAAAAAGCACGGCGTCCTGCAAGTCTTGTCAAGTCGTTGTGCAATCTAACTGATGTGGGTATTTTCAATTCTTTTGCACTTTTATAGTTACTGTCCTGCTGAAAGGAAGGCACAAAACCAGTCGGTATTCCTTTTTTAAGCTGTTCGTCTTCATAAAGGGGTTTATCGAAAACCGAATCTGTTGTGAAATATTCCAAAGGAGCATACTTTTCATTTTCGTTTCTTAGCAGGATTGACCTTGTTGATTTCGCACTGTCCGAATTATCATAATTTGGATAAAGATTGGATGAAGAAACAATTATAATTAAATCTATCAACCAAATCAGAAATGCGTTATTTTTTTTTAGTAACAAACCCGGTTCCAATGATTTTTTTATTTAACTCATTTTTTCTTTTTTTCCTGATGTTCTTTCAGTACTTTTTCCTGCATATCTTTGCTCAATGGGGCATAATGAGAAAATTCCATCGAATAATTAGCCCTTCCACTCGATATGCTTCTCAAGGTGGTAGCATAACCAAACATTTCTTTTAGTGGAACAAAGCCGTTAAGTTTTTGTGAACCTTTTCTGTGTCTTCTCATTGATTCGATTCTGCCACGTCGTTTGTTCAAATCTCCAGTAACAGCACCGATATAATCATCGGGAGTATTTACTTCAATTTTCATCATCGGTTCCAATAAAATTGGTTTTGCTTTCAAAAAGCCCTGCTTGAAGCAAATCGAGGCACATGTTTGAAATGCTCTGTCAGAAGAATCCACAGCATGAAAACTTCCGTCAACCAATACTACTTTAACATCAACAATCGGTGAATCGGCAAGAATACCTTTTTGTAATGTCTGTTCGATGCCTTTTTTGACTGATGGAATGAATTCTGAGGGGATAGCACCACCTTTTATCTGGTCAATAAATTCAAATCCATTCCCAGGATTTGGTTCTATTCTTAAGACAGTTTCGGCAAATTGTCCTTTGCCACCTGATTGTTTAACATATTTGAAACCTTCCTTAACTTCTGTAGTGAGAGTTTCACGATATGCTATCGTTGGTTCACCGACGATTGCCTCTACTCCAAATTCCACTTTCAGTCTGTCTATGATAATCTCCAAATGCAATTCGCCCATTCCTGAAATAATCGTTTCGTTTGTTTCTTCATCGAAACGCATATTGAATGACGGGTCTTCCATTGCCAATTTGTTCAGAGCTTCACCAAGTTTTTTCTCTTCATTTTTGTTTGGTGCCATAACGCTCATTTCAATAACAGTTGGCGGAATAAATATATTTTCCAAATGCAATGGATAGTTTTCGTCGCAAAGGGAATCACCTGTCTTTGTAAATTTCATTCCAATCAATGCTACAATGTCACCGGGACCTGCTTCATTAACCTCGCTTCTTTCCTTAGCATGAATTTTTAGAATTCTTCCGATTCGTTCATAAGCAATTTTTGTGGAGTTATAAACCTTCATACCACCATTTAGTTTGCCGGAATATATTCTGATAAATGTTTGTTGCCCGACAAATGGGTCATGAATGAGTTTAAATGCCAAGGCAGAAAATGGTTCTTTTGAAGAAGGTGCCCTCAAATGAGTCTTTTCGGGATTGTTAACATCTGTTCCTATTACTGCACCTTTGTCAACAGGTGATGGCAGGTAATCAACAACTGCATCGAGCAATAATCTGATTCCTTTATTTTTATAGGCAGAACCACAGAATACAGGAGTAATCAGTAATTTCACGGTTGCTTCTCTTCCAACTTTTTTGAGCAATTCCTCGTTAACATCCTTTTCGTTTAAGTAAAGTTCCATTATTTCATCGCTAAAGTCGGCAAGTTTTTCAATTAACGTTCCTCTTGCGGCTTTTGCTTTATCATTCAAATCTTCAGGGATGGCAGTTTCATCGAGGTGTTCATCAGCAAAAAGATACGCTTTCATTTTGATAAGGTCAATGCAACCCTTATAATTTTCTTCGCTGCCGATTGGAATTTGAAAAGCAACAGGATTTGCATCCAGATATTTGTCAATCGAGTTAACAGCTTCTTCAAAATCCGCACCTGTTCTGTCCATTTTATTAATAAAAGCAATTCTTGGAACTTTGTATCTATCTGCTTGGTTCCATACTGTTTCGCTTTGTGGCTGAACACCAGCAACACCGCAAAAAACAGCTACCATGCCGTCAATAACCCTCAAACTTCTTTCAACCTCAACAGTAAAATCCACATGACCGGGTGTGTCTATGATGTTTATGTTATGTTTATTCCATTCACATGATATTGCGGCAGAAGCAATAGTTATTCCTCTTTCCTGCTCTTGTTTCATAAAGTCCATTGTTGCCTGTCCATCATGGACTTCGCCAAGTTTGCGTGTAACTCCGGTAAAAAACAGCATTCTTTCTGTAACTGTAGTTTTACCCGCATCAATATGTGCTGCAATACCTATATTTCTAATTTTCAATAAAGACATTAAAAAATCCTAAAAATTTATTTAAAAAATACATTGACTACTTAAATAAATTAAAATTGTTTACGGGGAAAAAGTGTGAAAACCGTTTCGATTTGGTCAATGAAAATGTTGAAGAAAGTCAATGGTTACTATTGACAAGCGATAGCTGTTCCAAGTTCAAATATTAAAAATCAATTCCGGGTCTTTTCATTGCGGCTTGATTTATATCCTGCCGAATCTTGCCACGTGCGTTATTATAAAGTGCTTGTGAAATTTTGATAAATTCAATAATTATGACAATTGAAAATGTCAAGCCAAATACCAAAAACCAATCAGCAATATTCAACGGAACAGTATTCAATAAAATATTCATAAAAGGTATTATGACAGCTGAAACCTGTAAAGCAATTGCTAAAATCATAATCGCTAAAAGTATAGGATTTTTTCGGGGGCTTGCTCTGTCAATTGTTTCGCCGCCTGTATAAGGCAGATGAAAAAGTAATGACCTTTCGATTGACCTTGAATTTTGAACATTCCATATTTGGAAGAATGCCAGAACACAAAAAGCCATTGTTCGCGGATAGGCAAGAATTTTATCTAATTCATGAACCTTCAGGTGTTTTATTTCATCTAAAGGTAATGGTAAAGAATAATAAAAAACACCAAGAGTTCCGATCATCATAATAAATCCGGCAATTAGCATTCTACGCCACATCATGGGTGTAATCAGGGGGGATTCTTTTTTGCGCGGTAGGAATACCATTACATCGCCATGTTCTTTTTCAAATCCAAGAGGGAAAGTGGATGTGCCATCTGTAACAAGATTTATCCAAAGCAATTGAGCAGGTAATACGGGTAAAGGCAAACCAACAAGTACTGAAACTGCAATTGTCAATAAACCGCCAAAACTTGTTGCCAGAATATACATAACAATATGCTGAAGGTTCTGAAGTACAACTCTGCCTCTGCGCACAGCTTTTACAATGGTTGCAAAGTTATCATCCATTAATATCATGTGAGATGCTTCCCTTGCAACATCAGTTCCACTTCCCATAGCAACTCCGATATCGGCTTGTTTAAGAGCAGGTGCATCGTTAACTCCGTCTCCGGTCATTGCGACAGTATAATCATGCCTTTGCAATTGTTTTACAATTCTATACTTATGATGAGGTGCAACTCTTGCATAAACATCAATATCAGGAACTTTTTCGTATAGCTCATCATCTGTTAGTTCGTCAATTTCCATTCCGTTGATTGCGGCAGGCAGCTTTTTCCCTTTTCCAATTCCTACAGATTTTGCTACTGCCTGGGCTGTTCTCGAATGGTCTCCAGTTATCATTACTACTCTAATACCGGCATGGTGACATTTTTTGACGGCTACCGCAGCTTCAGGTCTGATTGCATCCTCTATTCCTGCAAATCCGATGAAATTCAAATCCTGTAAATTGTCTAAAGTAACCTGCTCAATATTAGCTTTTTCAATTCCAGCAAGAGCTAAAACCCTAAGACCGTCTTTGGAAAATTCGACAATCTTTTTTCTCAGGTATTCCAAATCAATTGGTTTTAAGGTTTCATCCAAACCAACCATATTTTTACATCTGGCTAAAATATTTTCCGGAGCACCTTTAACAAAGACACAATCCTCTCCATTATGAATTGCTCTGACAGCCATCATTTGATTTTCCGACTCAAAAGGAATATCTACTGTAACCTGACAATCAACGCATTTGAATCCAAGTTTTTCTGCAGCAATCATCAAAGCCGCCTCAGTAGGGTCACCATTTATTGCCCATTCTTTTCCATTAAGTGTTATGTTTGATTCTGTACAAAGAGCAGAAATTTGAGCAAATCGGTCAATAGCTGGAAAATCACCGTAGTCAACAGGTTTTCCGTTAACTTTCTCGATTACTTGCCCTTCTTTTAAATAACCGCTTCCGAGAACTTTAAAATAATTATCCCCGCAGAAAATACGGGTTACTGTCATTTGGTTTTTTGTTAGTGTACCGGTTTTATCGGTACATATTACATTACAACTGCCGAGTGTTTCGACAGCGGCAAGTTTTTTTACAATTGCATTATTTTTTGCCATTTGAGATATACCTATTGATAAGGTAATGGTTACAGCAACCGGAAGTCCTTCCGGTATGGCAGATACTGCTAAACCTACTGAAGTCAAAAACATGGTTAAAACATCAATGTGTCTTAAAAAACCGATGAGGAATATGGCACCGACAGTTATTCCGATACCAATACTTAAGACTTTGCTGAACTTTGCAATTTGTATTTGTAAAGGTGATACGGTTTCTTCAGCTTCTGCAACTTTTGTAGATATTTTGCCAAATTCCGTATGTGTTCCAACATTTGTTACTATAGCGATCCCTCTTCCTTTTTGTACGATAGTTCCAGAATAAATCATTGTTACCCTATCGCCGATGGAACTTTTTTCGGGAACTGTATCGTTGGAATCCTTAACAATTGCAAATGATTCACCTGTCAGCATAGATTCGTCAACTATTAAATTTTGAGATTCAGCTAATCTTGCGTCAGCGGGAACTCTTACACCGCTTTCCAACAGAATTATATCACCGGCTACTACTTCTGTAGTCGGAATGGATAGAACCTCACCGTCTCTGATTACTTTAGCAGTAGGTGCAGCCATCTGACGCAATGCTTTGAGGGCATCAGATGCACGAGTTTCTTGAATGAAACCGATTACAGAATTTAAAATGACGACGGCAGCTATTACAATTGTATCTTTTAATTCTGCTAAAAAAGCATTTAATATTGCAGCAACCATTAAAATGTATAAAACAGGGTTGTTAAATTGCTCGAGTAGTAACAATATAGCTGACTTTGGCTTTTCAACAACTAAGTCATTAACACCATATTTCTGTCTCATTTTTGGAACCTGCTCAGAGTTTAGACCAGTTTTGAGCGATGTTCCAAAATGATTTACAGTCTCTTCAATGCTTTTTGAATGCCAAGGCATAAATTATCTATACATTTTGTAAAAATCTTAAACTATAAAAATAATAAAAATTTAATCAATTTAATAATTAAATTTTACTTGTCGAGGAAGTGTTTCATTGCAACTCTTTTGTTAATTTCCTTTTCAATCTGATTTTCAATTTTATCGTCGAGTTGCCATAAAAAGTCGAGTTTAGTACGATTTTCTATATCATCAATCGAAGTTAAATGGTCAATAACTTTGTCGCTGTAGTCAACATCTTGATTGAAAATAAAAGCAACAGCATCAAACTTTTGAGGAGTCATAGGTATAATAACAATTTTCCAGTATCCGCTTGGCACCGTGTGGTTTTCATCTGCCTTAGGGAGTTTTGGCATTTGTTTTTCATAAAGAGGTCCGGTCATAACATAAGCAATATCATAAGTTTCTAAAAGTTTTCTTTCCATTTCTTCGAGAATTTTCCATGGACCTCTGTTCAAGTTGCTGTGTTGAGGAGTAATATTTGATAAATAATTTGTTTCCGATGCTGCGTCGGATGCTCTGAATGAAGCCAGAGGAGCCATGTGTCCTCTATCGAAATTCAATATTTTTGAAGCATTTGTGTAATCATTAGGTTCCAATGTTTCGTTTTCATCGAGCCATGGGTCAGCTTTCCAAACCCTGTCGGGAGCTTTGCCTTCCAGATATTTTTTTTCAAGACGATAGGCAACCCAATCGGCAAATTTTGTACTGTCGTTACTGCTTAGGGCATAATTATCTCTGATTATCAAATCATTTGTTGAAGGTGTCCCCAAAGGATAACCATAAAAAAAATGCTTACAATGAATTTCAGGTATATCCTTTGAATAACCAATGTATAAAAAACTTCCAATTGTAATCAGAACCAGCATCAATTTTTTCATAATTCATCTTCTCCTTATTTAATAATAATGTTAATGACGGCTTATACCTAATAACTATTGAATGGATAGAATTCATTTTTGAATATCTATTAAGAACAACTAAAGAAATAGATAAAGTAACCATTATAGTATTAACGTAATTTCAATTGTATCGTATTATTAGTAAAGATGTAGGATTAATTTTAAAGAAATAGGAGGATAAAGATATGAAAAAGGATTTCAAACTCGGTTTGCTAGCACTTGCAGCAATTTTATCATTAACAATGACTTCATGTTTTATTGAAAATGACGGACCAATGGGACCACAGGGGAATGACGGATGGTCTGACATTAAAATCATTACTTTTGATATTTATTATAATTCATGGGGACGGGACAACAGCCAGTTGAATTACTGGTATTATGAATATAATACGAATCTGGTTGATTATTATGTTGTGGACAAAGGTGCTGTTTTGTTTTATTATGGATACATTGAAGGAAACGGCTATGTAAATAAATGGTATTTCATTCCTTTCACAAATGTTTATTATGACGAGGGGACAGGCAGATACTATGAAAAGGTTTATGATGCAATGTATTCGAACGGCAAGCTGGAAATCGAGATAAGGGACAACAACCCGAAAAGATTCGATTATCCCGACGACAGGGACGTTAGGATAAAAGCCGTCATACTCGAAGGAACTCAGTACAATATGCTCAAGAACAATGACGTGAATGTAAAGAATTTTGATGAAGTTGTCAATGCACTTAGCACTAAGAATACAGTTTCCGAAAAATAGAATCAGTAAGATAATTGATTAAAAATTATACAAAAAAAGTGAAGAAAACTGTAAGGGATTCTTCACTTCTTTTAATTTCAAATCAAAGCTAATAGCAGAAAGCTCAAAGCTCAAAGCTCAAAGCTCAAAGTAAAAGGCAAAAAGATGAAAGCTGATATCTAATTTAAAATTTTCAACTCTCAACTCGCAACTCTCGACTCGCAACTCGCAACTTAAAACTACCGAAGTACCACAAACTTCTCCGTCTGTACCTGCCCGCCGGAACGCATTGTGGCGAAGTAAAGACCGGAGCCGAAGCCCCGGACACATAAAACTTACCTCATTAATACCATCTGCTTTGTCTCGATAAATTCAGGGGTTCGCATTGTGTAAAAGTAAACTCCATCGCTAAGACCGGAGGCATCGAAAATAACTTTGTATTCGCCAGCATTTTGCTGTGCATCAACAAGAACTTTAATTGGCATACCAATTGAATTATAAACTTGCACAACTACATGACTTGGCTTTGGTAAAGAATATATTATCTCAGTTGTTCCACTGAATGGGTTAGGAATGTTGTGTGAAAGTTTATATCCGCAAAGTTTATTTATTTCAATATCTGTGAAATCTTTTCTTTGTTGTAATAGGGAATATTCACCGCATCCTATCAATTCTTCATTTCTTTCAGGGTCGCTCAATGCTACTTCATCATCACAATCTAATTCTTCAATATATGCTCTGAATTCTGAACCTGCCAAAATTTGTGTACATGGTAATATCTGAATTTCCTTACCTGCTTTTAATGTTGAATGCCCACCTGATTCAACTCTGAATGGTGTCGGAGTATCATCGCTGCCAACACGAAGAACGCTGTATGCATTTCTGTTCCAAGTCTCTGTATTTTGTACAATATGTCCCCATTGATTATTGGGAATATGAATTCCATCTAAAACTGAAGCTCCTGTATTATCAGGGTCAAGCCAATTACTTAAACGAGTATCATTTGTACCTCCACCTGTCCAAGAATGATAGAATCTTCCTGAATAAAATATTCTATCTTCATTACATACTGCACAAATTCTAGTACCATTAACGGTATATTGAGAACCTTTACGATGCTGTCCAATAACTCTTCTATTATTATCATATATTGGTGCACCTGACGAACCACCTTCCATTGAACCGCTTTCGCAATTTACTCTCCAATAATAGGTTGTGTTTTCTTCGTCTGTACAACTAGTTGAAAATTTCCAATCAATAGGAAGACCTGTTATAACAGGAGAATCTTCATCTATTGATATTTTCATTAAATCTCCATCAGGATGATGTATATACGTTGTATTATCAGGTATGGCTCCAGTTCTGTCCCATCCATTAAAAAACACACCTGGGAAATTGCCTTCTCCTGGTTCAGGTTGGTCATTTAATTCTAATAATGCGAAGTCCGTTGATACCCAAGCTGATTTGAATTCAGCACCAGAATTGTAATCATGATAAGTTAAAGAAGAGCCAGAATCACAGATCTCTCTTATATAACCAAATCTGAAAGACCATTCCTCAACATTATTTTTTTCATCATCACTTAAAATACCATCTGGAATAATATGGTCTAAGGCATGAAAAGCCGTTAAAAAATAAGGTTTATATTTATACTTAACGTTATTAATCAAACTACCTGTACAATAACCCCAATTATCTTGATAATCAGGAGCTAAGATCATTGCTACTGAATATTTTTCTCTACAAAAATCAACACCTTCAGGGCAATTTACATCTCTATGACAATCCAGTTCAGATTGAATTTTCTCATTATTATTCTTGAATAATTCATATGAAAATATTAAAATATCTTCATAACCATGAACAATTTTTGAAATAATAAAATCCGATTTATGATTAAAATCTTTAGGCTCATAATATTCTACTATAACTTCTTCGCCTTTAACAAGAAATGTAGAAATTATTTTTTTTGAATTATTATTTCTCCAATAGAAAGGTTGTAGAATATCTGTTTTATCATAACTATAAATATACATCCTCGAATTTCTTTCGAAGTATATATTTCTTACCACCATGTTTATTGAAGTAGCACCAGGAGATTTTATTATCAATCTCCATATTCTGCTGCCATTTTCCAATGTATCCCAAGTTCCCGAATTTGAAGGAGAAAAATTAACTTTTTCTTCAATGCCATATAAATTATCGGAATCAGGATATTTTTCCATCAATAAATTTTTTACAATTTTTAATGAATCGTTATTGAAGGATTTTAGCACTTTTTTTCCCAACAACTCATAGATGGTCAATGGTTTTAGTTCACTTTTATATGTAAAGCTTACAGGAATTTTGTCAATCTCAGATGAATACAATTGCATAACTGAAATGACAAAAATTATCATTATCTTACTCATCATCATACTCCTTTTCTATAAATAATTATTTATAAGTCAAAGTAGTATCGAACTCAATTTTGTAGTCATCTGGAATTTTAGGAACCGATGCCCAACCTAAATAACCCGATAGTACATCATCATAGTCGAACATCAATACATTTACCATGAATAGACATCCTTTTATCTTATCGTTGCGATAAATATGTTTTGTCCATTGAAATATACCACCTTTGCAAAAACTATATCCAAGAACAGTTCTAATTTTGAAGTTCAAATTAGGAGATCTATATTTGACTTTAGAGGAATCATATTGCGTTATCCCATCGCAGTTGATAATCCAATCTGGATATTCCATTATTGATTTTTCCCATAGTTCTTTGTAATCTTGTTCGCTTTGGAAGACTAAGCCCTTATTTTGTATTAATGGTTGTGCTAAACACTTTATTTGGTCTTTAACATCTATAGTATCTGTAATCTCAATCCAGTTACTGTCATTTAAAATTTCATTTATATCATATTTTTTTAAATTTTCAGTTGTTTGCTCGTTATCGCAAGAAAAGAAAAAAATAATTGATATATTAGCTAATAAAAATATTATTGCTTTCATCTTACACCCCCATTTCTCTTTTCAATTTCGGTGATTCTATTTTTCAATAGTGTATTTTCATTCTTCAACTCAATTAAGTACAAAGTTAATTCCTCAATTTTCTTAAGTAATTTTACTTGCATATCACCGACTGCTACCCCATTTTTCATTACTTCTGCTGAAGATGGAATTTCGGGTAGATGTTTATCCTTTTTAATTAATGTTTCCAATTCATCCAATGGAATTAAATTGTAATCTTTATCGAACACATAGTCACCCCAGTCGTCAAGAGTAACAATTACTTCCTTAGATACTATTTTTCCATCAACGCTAAGTTTGAAGTCGGTGTGGTCGCCGTCAGTAATAGTATTTGAACCGATAGAAACCTGACCGTTATTTCGTACAAATAATAATTGGCTACTTTGGTCATCAACTATTTTAAATGCGGAATTACTGCTCGAATGGTCAATTGCTCTCACTACAAGCCGGGAATCCGGATTGGTTTCACAAATACCAACATTGCCGTTAGTAAGAATTTTTATTCCTTTCATATCACCGTTTTGCCAATAATTTTCGAATACAGTACCCCCAGACTGCTCATTATAATCAATGTAAAAATATGTTGCTTTCAGTTCCGATGGGTCAGTTGTTCCAATAGCTAAAGAAGGTCTTGTATTATCAATACTTTTATTTGTTTGGCTAAGACCATCATAATAATTATTAAACCTTAGACTTTTTGCACCGCCGTCACAATAAAGAAATTGAGTTCCAATTTGAAAAACATCACGAAGTTCTGTGGTTAAAATACCAACTCTTCCCCCTTGCGTTATTCTCATTATTTCAGTATTGGATGTCTTAAATATTAAAGGGTATGCATCAATCGTTCCTAGAAATTTACTCCCATCACCTGTTCCTATTGAGTTCCCTTCTAAGCACCAAGGAGGACAACTTACCCAGCTTGGTCGAATAACTCCATATTCATCCGCTACTAAATTTCTTGTCCCAATTCCTGCCAAGCTGTCGCTCCTAATCCAACCGCCAACATGTAGTTTCTCTTTTGGGTCGCTTTGCCATATACCTACCTTTTTGTCGTAAATATACATAACGTCAACAGGTCCGCCTTCGGCTCCTGCCCTTGCGGGTCCTCCCGAGCTTGCAAATTTTAATCCGCCGTAGTAGTTGAAAAGCGTGTCGAAAGGTCCTTCTTCATTCGTATAAGTGGCTATCCTTGCGGTTTGCCATTTATATGTGGAATCGTAATGATTTGACCAAAAATCAATCGAATTATGCCCGAACAGATTTGGCGGGTCTTCGCAATTTTCGGTTTGCATCGTTAATGTTGCCGGATAGCACACCGGCTCAGGTGATATTGTTCTGAACGAATGCAGAAGCATCAGGGGTTGCCCTGTTGAATCTGTTCCTGCATGATTAATTCCAATCCTGCCGTTTTGCCAAAAGTTCAGCCAAAAGCCACCCTGTGGGTATTGGAGCCATGGATTAAGTTGGGATTGCATTGTCGTAACCGCAATAAAAAAAATAAATAAATAAATAAATAAATAAATAAATAAATAAATAAATAAATGCGGCGACTTACCGTGATAAGAAAAATATTTCATAAAAAAACTCCTTAATAAATTTAAAATGACAAACAAAGAAAACATAATTGAGAAACTTTATACCTACCCTTTTTTCCAAAGGTAAACAACATGCCATTTTACATCAACACAGCTTTC
>Ga0172370_10000192_pt1 | contig 89587 bp, 97 predicted proteins | sample LakKiv5m_FD_114538 | JGI IMG/M metagenome (GOLD analysis project Ga0172370, IMG submission 114538) | Freshwater microbial communities from Kabuno Bay, South-Kivu, Congo - kab_022012_11.5m | ecosystem: Environmental > Aquatic > Freshwater > Lake | place: Democratic Republic of the Congo...
AAGACCGTGGTGCTGTGCTTTATGGGCGAACTCGAAATTGTCAAGAATTACCAGACATTTGCCGACAATCACGAGCCGGAGTTTAATTATCCTTTATCGGCTGTTAAGGTTTTAAGCAGAATGTATCAATATGGCTTGTGGCAGAAAGAAAAGTTACCGGCCATAGTCAAGGTCAAAACAACTAAAATAAAGTTGCCGAACAAGACAGGATTCATCACCGAAGATGCCAGTCAGCGGATTTTGCGGCAGGCCAAATTTCCTTTGTATCGCGCCAAGTTTGTAAGAAATATCAAGGAAGTAGCGGTTGCGGCAAAAACAATTGGCTATCCGGTGGCTGTAAAAGTTGTCTCGCCACAGGTGGTTCACAAGTCGGATGTCGGCGGCGTCAAAATCGGCATAAAAAATGATATAGAGTTGGAAAAGGCGATTAGCGAAATGAATATAGAAGTGCGGCAGAAAGTCAAAGGAGTTAAAATAAGCGGTTATTTGGTGGGCGAGATGGTCAAGGGCCAGGAGGTAATCATCGGCTTGAAGCGCGATCCGCAATTCGGCGCTGTGGTGATGCTGGGGCTGGGCGGAATTTATACGGAAATTTTTAAGGATGTGTCTTTTCGCATCGCGCCGTTGTCTTTAGTTGATGCTCATAAGATGATTAGCGAACTAAAAATTTATTCCTTGTTCAAGGGTAGTCGCGGCGCCAAGCCGCTAGATGAGGACGCGCTGGCCAAGCTGTTAGTCAAGTTTGCTGATTTTGCGTTGGCCAATCCCAAAATTCAAGAAATTGATTTTAATCCAGTGATGGTTTTGCCTAATGGCAGGGGAGTCAAGATTGTTGATGTGAGGATTATGATGTAAATTATGTTTGAAAAATTCAAAAACTTAATTTCCAAAATCAATCACCAGTCGCAGTCGATTACCTCGGCGGCGGTGATTATCGGCGGGCTGTCAGTGGTCAGCCGGTTTTTGGGCATCTTCCGCGACCATGTCCTAGCCGGTCAGTTTGGCGCCGGTGATGTCCTGGACGCCTATTATGCCGCTTTCCGTTTGCCGGACTTAGTATATAATCTGCTGATTCTCGGCGCGGTCTCAGCCGGACTCATACCCGTATTCACCTCGCTTCTGGCCAAACATGCGGAAAAAGATGCCTGGAAACTGATCAATAGTATTCTGAATTTACTGTCAGTCCTTCTGCTTATTGTCTGTATAATTTTATTTGTTGCCGCGCCCTGGCTGGTGCCAATCATTACTCCTGGCTTTCCGCCGGAGAAAATGTCCTTGGTTGTCGGCCTGTCGCGGATAATGTTTTTAAGCCCGTTCTTTCTGGGATTGTCAGCGATATTTTCTTCGGTCTTGCAGTCATTCCGCAGATTTTTGATTTATTCCATTGCACCGCTTCTGTATAACCTGGGCATAATTTTTGGCGCCTTGTTTTTGGTCAAGCCATTTGGCGTCTACGGCCTGGCCTGGGGCGTGGTCATCGGCGCTCTCGCCCACATGATCGTCCAGCTCCTGCCGATTTTTTCCGTCGGCTTCAAGTACAAGTGGGATTTCAATTGGCGCGATAAGAATGTCATTAGTGTCGTCAAAATGATGGTGCCGCGAACGGTATCATTAGGCATCAGCCAGATAAATTTCCTCATCATAACTATCGTCGCTTCCACTCTGGCAGCAGGGTCGCTGGCGATTTTTAATCTCTCCAACAATCTGCAGAATTTCCCCCTGGGTGTTTTTGGCGTTTCTCTGGGCGTGGCCGCTCTGCCGGTTCTTTCGACTCTCTCGGCCAAAAAGAAGATGAATGATTTTGTAGCCACCCTTTCTACTACTTTTCGTCAGACATTATTTTTCATTGTGCCGATTTCTGTCCTGCTTTATGTCCTGCGCGCGCAAGTGGTTCGCGTAATTTTGGGCTCGGGGCAATTTGACTGGTATGACACGCGTCTGACCGCCGCCTGCCTGGGGATTTTCTGCCTGGGACTTTTTGCCCAAGGCGCTTACCCCTTGGTCATCCGCGCCTTTTATGCCCTGCACAACACCAAGACGCCTTTTTATATCGGACTTATGGCATTAATTATTAATCTTGCGGCTCTGGTATTTTTCCGTTGGGCTTTTGCCTTCAACAATTGGTTTTCTTTTTGTTCGGTCGCGTTTTTGCATTTGTCTGAATTGAGCGGTCTTGTCGATTGGCGTGTTTTGGCTTTGCCGGCAGCCATTACCGTTTCTTCAATTTTCGAACTTATTATTTTACTTGTTGCTTTGCGCAAAAAGATCGGCCGTTTGGACGGCCGCAAGATTTTATTGTCAACCTGGCGGATTATCATTGCCGCTTTGGGCGGGGGACTATTGGCCTATGGCATCTTGCAATTGGCTGATTGGTATGTACCGACTGAGAAGGTCTGGGGCTTGTTTATCCAGGGACTAATGGCTGGACTGGGCGGGATTTTGGGCTATGCCGTTTTGGGAGCGTTTTTTAAGCTGGAGGAAATGTTTATTTTCCTGACTTCATTGCATCGACGATTATTTAGGACCGCTGTGGTCATGGCCGAGGACAGCATTGCCGAAGCTGACAAGGGTTAAAACAAAAATTAGAAAAACTCCCTGCTGTTATGGCGGGGAGTTTTTTGCAATGTGCCTATTGATTAGGGAAGCGGAATCGTTTCTGCTGCTTTATTGATCAGATCAAACTGGATAATAATCTCTGTATCCGTCTTATTGACTGGATTCTCAGGATCCATTCGTTCAATAAAGATGGAATCGGCCTTATCATTTAATCCTAAGCCCTTGCCGCTCTTGCGTTTTTCCGCCAGCAGCTGGTCGAGTTTTTCTCTGAATTTGGTTATCGTTCCAGTCAAATCGAAGTGCATCATCAGTTCGACTTCAGTTTTGCCGCTGAATTCCGGCTGGCGTTTCAGAATGGCGAGTAAGGTTTTACGGTCGCAGATAAAATCAATATTTTTGGCTCTGGCAAAGTCAATAATTCGCTGGCGCGCCACATCACTGGCGTGTGCCATCAGGATCCAGTATTTTGCCGTGCCCTGCGGCTTTTTCTCTTTTTGCACTTTTTTGTATTCGTCGGTGCCTTTTATTATTTCACTTATGTCCAGACAATAAGGATTTTTGATTTTCTCGGTCCAGCGGCCGAAGAAAATTCTGGAATCCGGCATCTCAGTTTGCGTGGCACTGATTTCTATGGGTTTAACAGGCGGTTTCTGCTCTTCACTTAAGGCGCCACTAGCGCTGATAAGTAGAAAGGCGAAGACCGCACCCAGGGTAAACTGCCAGGATTTGCCAGGCGCCATCTTGATGTTGGTCTTCATTTTAGACCTCCTCCCATTGATTCAGAACTTGGAAAAGATATTATTTAAAAGTACTTATTCAAGATAATGTAGCATATTTGAATAAAAAAGTCAAAATCTTTTTGGAATTAAATATTTGTCTGCAATGCCGGAGGTTGAAAAATCACGCAAATTATGATAAAATACGTTCATAATCTATGAATAAAAATATCAGAAACTTCTGTATTATTGCCCATATTGATCATGGCAAATCAACTTTGGCCGACAGGATGCTGGAACTCACTGGCACGGTCAGTCGCCGGGAAATGAAGGAGCAATTGCTGGATCAGATGGATATCGAGCGTGAGCGGGGGATTACCATCAAATTGGCTCCCGTTCGGATGCAGTATAATAATTTTGAATTGAACTTAATTGACACACCCGGCCATGTTGACTTCACTTACGAGGTCAGCCGCAGTTTGCAAGCCGCCGAAGGCGCCGTGCTTTTGGTTGATGCCACACAAGGCGTCCAAGCGCAGACCCTGGCTAATCTGTATCTAGCTCTGGATGCTAATTTGGCTATTATACCGGTAATAAACAAAATCGATCTACCTAATTCCCAGCCGGAAAAAATCACCAAGGAAATCTGTAGTATTTTGGGTTGCTTAGAAGACGAGGTCTTACGTGTCTCAGCCAAGACCGGTCAGGGAGTGGCTGAGCTTTTGGATACGGTGGTAAAAAAAGTGCCAGTGCCGAAGTTGGATTTTGACCGGCCGCTTCGCGCCTTGATTTTTGATTCGGTTTATGACGAGTACCGCGGCGTCATCGCCTATGTCAGGATTTTTGACGGCCAGCTTGGCGCCGGCGGGAAGATAAAATTTGTCAGCAATAATCAGTCGGCCGAGGCCTTGGAGGTCGGCCATTTCTCGCCGCGTTTTGTCAAAGATCAATTACTTGGTTCTGGCGAGATCGGTTATATAGTTACTGGTTTGCACGATGTTTCACAGTGCCGCGTAGGTGATACTATTACTATCGCTGGCGCCAAGGTTGCGCCATTGCCGGGCTACAAGCAGGTCAAGCCCATGGTTTATGCGGGCATTTTCTGCAAGGACGGCTCTGATTTCAACAAACTGCGCGAGGCGATAGAAAAATTAAAATTAAATGATGCCGCTTTGAGTTATGAGCCGGAAAATTCTAGCGCCCTGGGCTTTGGTTTCCGCTGCGGTTTCCTGGGCCTGTTACATCTAGAGATTTTTCAAGAACGCCTCAGGCGCGAGTTCGCCTTGGAGCTTGTGGTTACCATACCCAGTGTGGCTTATAAGGTATATTTCAAGAGCGACGAGGTAAAGGATATTTATAATTCGCAGGGCTTTCCCGATCCGACTTTTATTGACTATGTGGAAGAGCCGATTATGAAGGTTGATATTTTTACGCCCAAGCCGTATTTGGGGGCGATCATGCGGCTGGCCACGGAAAAACGCGGCGTTTATTTGGATACTGAATATTTGGATGAGAATCTGCTGATTTTGCATTACTATCTTCCGCTCACACAGCTGATTGTTGATTTTTATGATAAGCTCAAATCCGTTTCTTCCGGTTATGCCTCGCTTAATTATGATTTTTATAGTTATGAAAAAACCGAAGTGGTCAAGATGGACATTCTGGTGGCTGAGGAAAAAGTCGAGGCGCTGTCGCTTATCACCTACAAAGATACAGTCAATAATGTTGGCAAAAGGATTGTTACTGTTTTGAAGGAGGCCTTGCCGCGCCAGCAGTTTGTGGTTAAGATTCAGGCGGCGGTTGGCGGCAAGATTATCGCCGCTGAACGGCTGTCGGCTCTGCGCAAGGATGTTACTGCCAAGCTTTATGGCGGTGACTGGACGCGCCGCGCCAAACTGTTGGAAAAACAGAAGAAGGGCAAGAAAAAAATGATGGCTCTGGGAAAAGTCGATATACCCAGTGATACCTTTTTGGCAGTGCTAAAAAGATAAAACCCGTCGAATGGCGGGCTGGTCTGGCGGCCTATTTTGTTGTTGTTAAAACATCGGCGCGAAGGAAAAGAAAACCATAGACAAAACCATAAGGAAAGACAAAACGATCCAGATTATTTTTATCAAACGTTTTTTTCGCATTTTTAATTTCATAAGTTTATTCTATTGTTAAATTGCTAATCTGTCAAATGGCTATTAAAAACTGGCAAGTAAAAAATAAGGTGTCTGAAGAAATTTTGAGCCGATTTCCCCAGATTAACGGTTTGATTTTGCAGTTGCTTTATAATCGGGGATTAGCAGAGCAAAAGGAGATTGATGATTTTTTCAATCCTGATTTTGATAAGCAGTTATTTGATCCTTTTTTGTTCAAAGACATGGAACAAGCAGTGAGGCGGCTGTTTACTGCCGTTGAAAAAAGAGAGCGAGTGATGATTTACGGCGATTATGATGCTGATGGGGTTTGTTCCACTGTTATTTTGTATGCCGCGCTGAAAGGGCTTGGCTTGGAGGTTGAGACCTACATTCCTTTTCGCGAGACCGAGGGCTACGGCCTGAACACAAAAATTGTTCAGCAGATTATTGATCAGAAATTCCCCCTGCTCTTTACTGTTGATTGCGGCGTTTCCAATGTGGCGGAAATCAAACTCTTACGCGAGGCCGGTATTGATGTGCTTGTTTTGGATCATCATGATGAGCCGCTGGAGTTGCCATCGGCTTTAGCACTGATAAATCCTAATATTAAGTCCAGTGGTTATCCAATTTCACCGCTCGCCGGCGCTGGCGTTGTGTTTAAATTTGTCCAGGCGGTTATTAAATGGCAGGATAAGGTTGACAGCCCGATTAAGCTGCCGCCGGGCTTTGATAAGTGGCTGTTAGATCTGGTGGCGATTGCCACCGTGGGCGACATCGTACCGCTCGTCAAGGAGAATCGCGTGTTGGTGAAATTCGGCCTGACGGTTTTAGCCAAGACAAAAAATTTGGGACTGGGAAAATTAATAGCCACGATCAATAAGCGTGGTAGTGAGTTGGATACCGAATACATCGGTTGGCGGCTGGTGCCACGGCTCAATGCCGCCGGACGTGTCAATCACGCCTCTGCCGCCTTTTACCTTTTGACTGCCAAGGATGAGGCCGAGATTGACAAGTGGGTCAGGATGCTAGAGGAAAATAATCGCTATCGCCAGCAGTTGACTGAGAATATTCAGCTTCAGGCCGAGGAGCAGCTAGGTGAGGTGGATGAGGAAACTAACGCCTTAATAATAGTCGGTGATGGTTGGCCGGTTGGCGTGGTGGGACTGGTGGCTGGCCGGCTTTCAGACAAATATCATCGGCCGGCTCTCGTATTTACCAGGGATGAATCAGATAGGGCGGCTATTAAGTATGTTGCTTCAGGGCGCAGTATTCCGGAGTTTGACATAACCGATGCCCTAAAGCAGTGTAATGATTTATTGGCTCGTTACGGTGGCCACCCCCAGGCCTGCGGATTGACGATATTAAGTGAAGATAATTTTAATAATTTTAAAGAGAGATTTTTATCCCTGGCAGATAAAAATTTAGCTGGACAGGATTTAAAGCCGATTGTGGAAGTTGAAGCCGAAATTAAATTAGCTCAAATCAATTGGAATCTAGTAAAAGAGTTGGAAAGATTTGAGCCATTCGGCGAAGACAATCCTGAACCGTTATTTCTGGCGAAAAATTTAAACATAGAACAAATCCAAACTGTCGGCGCTGATGGCAAGCATCTGAAGGTTTTGGTCAGCCAGGATAATGATTTGAAAAATATCCACAAATTGATCGGCTTTTCCTTTGGCGATTGGTGCGCCAGGTTGAAGGTGGGGGATAAAATTGATATAATTTTTGAGTTGGGAGTAAATGAATGGAACGGCCATAGGGAATTGCAGTTGAAGATTGAGGATCTTAAAAAAAGTGAAAATTAAAAATATGAAAGCGATTTTACATACAGACGGTGGCGCTAGAGGCAATCCTGGACCAGCAGGAATTGGTGCGGTTTTAAAAGTTGGTGAGAAAGAACACTTGTTTAAAAGGTATATCGGCGAGGCCACCAATAATCAAGCAGAATACCAGGCCCTGCTTTTGGGATTGGAAAAAACCGAAGAAGCGGGAGCGACTGAGGTGGAATGTTATTTGGACTCGGAATTAGTCGTTAAGCAATTAAGAAGGGAATATAAAGTTAAAGACAAAGATCTGGCAGTTTTATTCGTTAGGGTTTGGAATCTGATGTCGGGATTCAAGAAGGTGTCGTTTCATCATGTGATGCGTGAGCAGAATAAGTTGGCTGATCAGCTGGTCAATGAGGCAATTGATGAGTACTTGAAAAAATAATATCCTTGTGTTATATAATTATTAATTCAAATATTGCGGGATCGTCTAATGGTAGGACACATCGCTCTGGACGATGGTATCTAGGTTCGATTCCTAGTCCCGCAGCTTGTAAATTCAAAAATCCGCCTTGCGGCGGATTTTTGAATTGTCCCAACCGGCCTGTAAGCCGAATTCTGTCTCCTACACCTTTTTTAAAAGATGCGGGATGATAGCCATCTATCTGCTCTGGCCGTTGCCGGCCGAGTCAAGCCCCCAAAATCGGGGTTGCACCAGGTAGAGTTTACCACGGGTCTCTTATCGCTAAGAGCCGAGCGGCGTAGCAATAACTTGCGAAGATATCTTTTGCACAAATTACCACCTCGCCGCACTTTTCACTTTTTTCCAGCCCGAAGGCTAAATAGTATTGTCTCTGTGGAACTGGTCCTCCACCGCCATCGCTGGCGGCTGGGTGGGCGTTACCCACTACCGCGACAACTCGAATAAATCGAGCAGGGTGTTCGGACTTTCCTCCCTGACGAAGAACGTCAGAGTAGCCATCCGGTCGATTGGGACACTACCATTGTAGCACAAGCATGGCCATTTGTCAAGATTAACGTCTTCTTTATTTTTTAAAAAAAAGAAACCCGATCTCGCAAATGCGGGATCGGGAATAATGTGCGTTATCGTCGTGATCTTAATTTTCGTCGCTCGCGCTTCTCGCGGCGATTGAGTCGGTCGATACGGTGTTTCAATGATTTTAGAGTAAAGTGTTTGGTTATTTTTATGGTTTCCACCACTTTAATATTCGGATCCTTGGAGATCAGGCCGTAAAGGAGCGATTCATCCTTTTCCGGCAAGGTGATTAGCCAGAAATCGAAAGATCCGTTTTGTTTGACAATAATTCCGAATTTCTCCTTTTGTGTCAGATGCCACCTGACAACTCGCACTAACTTTTTGATTGGCATGCTTACCTCCCTTATTCGCCTTTGGCGGATTGTCTCATTCCTAAACAAAATTCTAATTCCTGACTATAATTTTACGCTAATAAATTTATTTTGTCAAACTTTATTTTTATTGCAATTGATTATTTTGTGATTTTTTGCTAATTTTAAAGGAAGAAATATGCCGAATAAAATAAACAGAAAACAAAAAGTCGTGGTGGCCATGTCCGGCGGGGTTGATTCTTCAGTGGCCGCGGCTTTACTCAAACGGCAGGGTTATGAAGTTATTGGTATCTTCATGCAGTTTTGGGCACCGAGTGGCTTGGATTATAATGAGAACCGCTGTTGTTCCCTTAAGGCGTGGCATGAAGCGCAAGACGTTGCGCGGATTTTGGCTATTCCGATTTATAAAGTCAATTTCGGCCGCGAGTTCAAAAAGCAGATTGTGGATGAGTTTTTGGCAGAATATAGAGCCGGCCATACGCCCAATCCCTGCGTGGCTTGCAATAAGTTCATCAAGTTTGATCTGCTGTTAAAATATTCGCAGACGGTTTGGGGTGCTGATTTTTTGGCGACTGGACATTACGTCCGGCTTGAAAAAACATTAAAACAAAAAAACATTAAAACAAAAAAACATTATTTATATCGCCCCAAAGATAGGTATAAAGATCAGACGTATTTTTTGTATAATCTTAAGCAGGAACAGCTTAAACATTTATTATTCCCGCTGGCAGATTACACCAAGAAGCAGGTGAGGGAATTGGCCAAGAAATTCCGCCTGCCGGTTTTTGACAAGCCAGACAGTCAGGAAATCTGTTTTGTGGGCAGAAGCCATTATGATTTTTTAAAAAAATATTTGAATCTAAAAGCGGGGGAGATTGTTACTTATGATTCTCCCACCCCCTCTGATTTTGCCAATGGCAAAATCATCTCCCCCTCAGGCAGGGGGAGAAAAATTGGCTGGCATCAGGGCTTGCCTTTGTATACCTTGGGGCAGAGGAGCGGCCTAGGGCTGTCTGGCGGACCATGGTATGTAGTCGGTTTCAAGCGAAAATCAAACCAGCTGATAGTGTCGAAAAATTTCTACAGTTCTGGATTAATGAAGAAAAAAATAAAATTCAAAAATGCCAACTGGCTTGACGATAAAATAAAGATTCCGCTTAAGTGCTCGGCGCAAATCCGTTACCAGGCCAAACCGGTGATCTGCATGGTTAGAAAAAATAAAAGTGGCTATGTTGCAGAGTTCGCCAAGCCGCAACGCGCAGCTGCTCCAGGGCAATCAATTGTTTTTTATGATGAAGATAAACTCCTTGGTGGTGGGATAATTTATTGACTTTAATATTTTTTTGTGATAAAGTGAGGCATTGAATTGGACTTTGACAACTAAAAAGAAAGGAGACGAACATGAGAACCGCGATCAAACTGGTTTTTTCGCTGATTTTTTACATCTTAGGTTTCGGCTCGATTTTGTTCTTGGGCTCAATTTATATCTTGCTGACATTACTCATACATCCCCGTCATGTGCAGTGGTTTGCTCGTTTGAGCTGCCGCATTGTGTTGTTGTGTTTTGGCCAATGGCTGATTATTGAGGGTCAGCCGCCGGATCAAAGCAAGGGGCCATATTTATATCTACCCAATCACGAGTCGCTCTTAGATATCTTCATGATGGGCGCGGCCATATCCAAGTATTTCAAGATTCCGGTTGCTGAGTATCATTTTAAGATTCCTTTTTGGAAAACGATCGCCAACCGCTATGGCGGCATTCCGATTGAGCGCCATGATCTGGCTTCGGCGATCGGTAGTATGCACAGGTTGGAACAGGCGATAGACGAAGGTGAGCAAGCGGTAATTTTTTTTGAAGGCACTCGTTCCCATAATGGCCGACTCAGGCCGGTCAAGAAGGGCCCGTTCCATGTGGCCAAAAATACCGGCGTGACGCTTGTGCCCTGCGGTATTGACGGCGCCTTCGAACACCAAAATAAGACGAGCTGGCTGATTACTCCGGGCATCGTCATTTGGCGATGGGGCGAGCCGATTATCGGTTCTCGCTATGGCCATCTGGAAGTGGCAGAAATCGGCGACTGGGTCAGGACTCAAGTCGGATTGCTCACTGGTGAGTTTGAGCCGTACGTGGAATTTTGAAAAACAGCCCAAAGGAGATAAAGAATATGCCTGAATTATTTTGTCCCAATTGCGGCCGTAAGAGCGAACAACAGGTTCTTGATTTTTGTCGGCAGATTCGCGACGGTTTGAAAGCTGCTACCATTTTGTCAAAAAGTCATTTTGGGCGCGATGATTTGCGGGGACTAATGTGTAACGGCAAATTTACAGAGAATGAATCAGATAATATCGTTTATGCCATCAACTTAGCCGGAGTGAAGGGATTGTTTGCTGAAGATTTATAAAGTTCATTTATATCCAGTGCGTCGCGCTGGATTTTTTCTTGCCAAAAATAATTTTTTTATGTATGATATTAGTAATTTAATTCGTAATTCGTAATTCTTAATTCGTAATTGAATTAGATGACTACCAAAAACCTCAAAACCAAATACCTGGAATTTTTCGAGCGCCATGGCCACACAGTCATCCCTGGCGCGCCTTTGGTGCCGGAAAACGACCCCACGGCTTTATTTACCACTGCCGGCATGCACCCGCTGGTGCCTTATCTTTTGGGCGAAAAACATCCGGCCTCTAACCGCCTGGTTAACATCCAAAAATGCATACGCACCGGTGACATTGATTCAGTCGGCGACGCCTGGCATCTGACATTTTTTGAAATGCTGGGCAATTGGTCGCTCGGCGATTACGGCAAGGCCGAGGCGATCAAGATGAGCTTTGAATTTTTGACTAAGGAATTAGGAATCCCATTAGATAAATTGGCTTTCACTTGCTTTGGCGGCGATGCCTTGGTGCCTAAAGACGAGGAATCGGTCAGGGCCTGGAAGTCATTGGGAGTCAAGTCCGAGCGCATCGCCTATCTGGGACGCGATGACAACTGGTGGGGCCCGGCCGGTCAGACCGGCCCGTGCGGTCCGGACACGGAAATGTTTTACTGGGCGAGCGAGGAAGAGACGCCTTTGATTTTTGATCCCGCTGACAAGCGCTGGGTGGAAATATGGAATGACGTATTCATGATTTACAACAAGACCGCCGACGGTAATTACGAAGAACTAGGGCAGAAAAATGTCGATACTGGCATGGGCCTGGAACGCGTGGTGGCGACTATTGATGGCAAGACCTCGGTCTATGACATTGATCCGTTATATAGCGTCATGGTGCAGATTTGCGCCTTATTCGGCGCTGAGGTGGTGGTGGAAGAATTAGATCAGGAAGAATTGCGCATGGTGCGTATTATCGCCGATCATTTGCGTGCGGCCACATTTATTCTCGCAGACGGCGTGGCGCCATCAAATGTGGAGCAGGGCTATGTCCTGCGCCGCTTGATCCGTCGCGCTGTCAGATTCGGCGCGCAGCTGGGCATTAATACGCCCTTTGCCTCGCAGGTAGCTGAGGCAGTGATTGATCTGATGGGCGGATTCTACAAGGAGTTGCGCGATCAGCGTGATTTTATTATAAATGAATTGAATAAGGAAGAAGAAAAATTCAGCGCCACTCTGGAAAATGGTTTGAAAAAATTTGCCAAGTTAAAAGTTGTTGATAATAAAATTTCTGGCAAGGACGCTTTTGTCTTATTCTCTACATACGGGTTTCCTTTGGAAATAACTAAAGAATTGGCGCAGGAAAAGGGCTGGATAGTTGACGAGGCCGAATATGTTAACGAATTCTGCCAGCATCAGGATATTTCCCGACAGGGCGCGGAGAAAAAATTTAAGGGCGGCCTGGCCGACAATTCAGAAATATCATCCAGGATGCACACAGCCACGCATCTGCTGTTAGCCGCTTTGCGCAAGGTTTTGGGCGATCATGTATTCCAAAAAGGCGCCAATATCACGCCAGAACGCATCCGGTTTGATTTTTCCCATTCGGCAAAAATGACCCCGGAACAGATTCAACAGGTTGAGGATTTGGTCAATCAGCAGATTGCCGAGGATCATCCGATTGTCTGCGAGGAATTGTCGCTGGATGAGGCGAAGAGTAGGGGAGCCATGGGCGTGTTTGAAAACAAATACGGCAAGAGAGTCAAGGTTTATACTATTGGCAAAGATAGTACTGCAACTGAATGTTTCTCCCAGGAGATTTGCGGCGGCCCGCACGCGGCTCGCACCGGAGATCTGGGGCACTTTAAGATCTTCAAAGAGGAATCCAGCTCGGCCGGAGTCAGGAGAATAAAAGCAATATTAGAATCCAAGTAACAAGGAGGGATAGAGATGTTCTTTGACTGGGGCGTAGTTGCCGTGACTTATACTTTCAAGCAGTTGCTCATTTACACTTTGGTGATTTTATTAATATTCAGTTTTTTGCTTTATGGCATCTGGGAGATTATAAGAGATAACAGCCGGCTTCGACAGGAAAATGAGCGCCTTCGAAAAAAAGCCGCTCAGTTACTGGAAGATTTAGCAAGAAACAAAAAGCAGTCGCACCTCTAAGGCCGCAATTCATAGTAAGAGCGGTCTTTTTTATAAATTTATCTAATTTTAAATAATTTAATAAGGTAAAAATTGAGCAATTATCTAAATATAATGCTGGATTCCTGCTTCCGCAGGAATGACGTTAAGGAGCTTGACTTTATTTTAATTTTGCTCTAAGATAAAGGCAGCAGTAAAAATTATTGACAAATTAGCAACTCTTGCTATAATATCTTTAACAGATATAAGAGTAAAAATTGGCTCAAATAGATTAAAAATATGGTCTTCTTCTTCCAGCGCTTCATGGAGCCATATATTTTGATTTACGTTAGAAAAATAATTTGTCAATAATCAACACATTTAAATGGCTAAATTGCAAGATCCAGCCGCTGTTTCCAAGGATTTTTTGGAAATTGACGGCGAAGTGACGGAACTTCTTCCGTCAGCGACCTTTAGAGTCGAATTGGAAAGCGGTCATGAAATTCTTGCCCACCTGTCTGGCAAGATGCGGATGTTTAATATTCGGCTCTTACCTGGCGACCGGGTCAAGGTTCAAATGACGCCTTATGATTTGACCAAGGGCCGAATCACTTACAGGTATTAGGATTCAACACGGGACAGTAAAATATTTATTAGTTTTAGCAGGTTAATTGTTAAATTGCTAAATTGTTTTTTTGCCCAAGTTAATAATTTATTGCAACAATTTAACATTTAACAATATAGTAATAATGCTTATGAAAGTTAGATCATCAGTTAAAAAAATCTGCAAGAATTGCCAGGTGGTCAGACGCAAGAAAAGAGTCGTGGTAATTTGCAAGAATCCCAAGCATAAGCAGAGGCAGGGATAATTTAAGTTGAAAGTTATAAAGTCAAAAGTTGAAAGAATTTTTTCAGAATTTAACTTTATAACTTTTCACTTTATAACTTTAAACTAATTTCTATGGCAGTAAGAATCGCCGGTGTGAATATTCCCAATAACAAGCGAGTGGAAATCGCTCTTACTTATATTTACGGCATCGGCCGGCCACGCGCCAACAAAATTCTGCAAAATGCTAAAATCAATCCTGACATCAGAGTCAGTAATTTAAGCGATGAGCAGATCAACACTTTGCGCAATGACGTGGAAAAAGGCGGTTTTCCTATTGAGGGCGATTTGCGGCGCGAAGTTTTGGGCAATATCAAGCGTCTGAAAGAAATTAAATGCTACCGCGGTCTGCGCCACATGAGGCAGCTTCCTGTTCGCGGCCAGCGTACCAAGACCAACAGCCGCACTGTCAGAGGCAACGTCCGTAAAACCATGGGTTCTGGCAGAAAGGATACGAGTCAGAAGACCTAAATTAAATTACGAATTTCCAATTACGAATTACGAATTCAATTATGGAAGACGTTCTAAATACAGTCATAACCGAATCAATAGTTGAAACTCCAGCCGCCAAAAGCGAGCAAGTTGAGGTTGCCAAAAAAACTGCAGTCAAAAAGAAAACCAAGAAAACCGGAGCCGTCAGACAAGTGGCTACCGGCAGGGTTTATATCAAATCTACTTACAACAATACCATTGTCACCTTTACCGATCAGAACGGCAATGTCTTGAGCTGGAGCTCTGCCGGCCAGTGCGGATTCAAAGGCCCGAAGAAAGCCACGCCCTACGCCTCCACTATCATCGTCAAGAGCGCTGCGGAAAAAGTCAAAAAGCACGGCCTGAAGGAAGTGGCGGTTTTTGTGCGCGGCATCGGCGGCGGCCGAGAGGCCGCGGTGCGCGCCTTAAACGCCAATGGTTTCAATGTTAGTAGTATTAAGGATATCACCCCGATTCCCCATAACGGCTGCCGCGCGCCCAGAGCCAGGAGAGTATAAAAATTGATAGAAAAACTAATTATTATGCCAACAAAATATACCGAAAATTCACAGTGCAAGAAATGCCGCCGCGCCGGTGAAAAATTGTTTTTGAAAGGCGAGAAGTGCCATTCGGCCAAATGTCCTGTTGTCAAGCGCAATTTTCCCCCGGGCATGCACGGTCCGACACAGCGCCTGGGCAAAATGACCGGTTACGGCAAGCAATTGAAAGAAAAGCAGAAGGCCAAGCGCACTTACGGATTACTAGAAACACAATTTGAGAATTATTTCGAGCGCGCCAGGGGCAAGGCCGGCAATACCGGCGAATGGCTTTTCCGTTTTTTGGAAAGCCGGTTGGACAATACTGTCTACCGTCTGGGCTTTGCCGCCTCGCGTAGAAGTGCTCGCCAGATAGTCGGCCATGGCCATATTTTGGTCAATGGCAAGAAAGTCAATATTCCTTCATTCCAAGTCAAAGTGGGCGATGTGATTACCTTGTCGCCGCGCGCCGAGAAAAAGACGGGTTTTGCCGAAATTAAAAATCGTATCAGGAAGACCGAAGTGCTTCCGGCCTGGCTCGTGGTTGATGCTGATAGGTTGGAAGGCAAATTCACCAGTCAGCCGAAATTAGGCGACATTGCTGTGAGTATTGACTGGCGCACCATCGTTGAGTTTTATTCAAAATAATAATTAGTTTTAAATTAGCTTTAATCAAATAAATAAGGAGGAAATATATGAAACACATTCCCTTGCCCAAAAAATTTGTTGTTGAGGAAAATGTCCGCGGCAAACAGGCCAAGATAGTAATTGAGCCGTGTTTTCCCGGTTACGGCCTGACTCTGGGCAATGCCCTGCGCCGGGTTCTGTTGTCATCTCTGCCGGGCGGAGCCATTACCGCGGTCAAGATCAAGGGTGTCAAGCATGAGTTCTCATCTCTGGAGAATGTCCCCGAAGATGTTTTGGAAATAATTCTTAATTTGAAAAATGTCAAATTTAAGGTTTATTCCGAAGAGCCGGTAACGTTAAAGTTAAGCGCCAGCGGTAAGAAAAAAGTTACGGCCGCAGACATTGAAAAGTCCGTGGATGCGGAAGTTGTTGATTCCAGCACCGTCATTGCCAATCTGACTGATGATTCGGCCAATCTGGATATGGATTTGATTGTGGCCAAGGGGATCGGCTATGTGCCGGTGGAAGAGCAGGAAAGAGGCAAGGGAGAAATCGGCAATATTGCCGTGGATTCTATTTTTACTCCGGTTATTAATGTCGGCTTGTCGGTTGAGGCCACTCGTGTGGGCCAAAAGACCGATTATGACCGGCTGATTTTAGATGTTGAGACAGATGGCACGATCACTCCGGAAGAGGCGGTCAAGAAGGCCGCGGAAATTCTGACCAACCAGTTCACCTGGATTATGGAAGGCGGAGCGCGAGAAGTCGAGGAAGTTGATATTGAAGCGCCAGTAGTTTTGCCGGAAATTCCTGCAGAAGAAAAAGCCGAAGAGGTCTTAGAAGAAGTTCCTTTGGCCGAAGAAGCTAAGGAAGTCATGGCCGATGAAGTTGAGCCGGAAGTCAAGCCCAAGAAGCGTGGCCGGCCCAAGAAAACTGAGGACTAAATAATTTCTACTACAAACTACCGACTACAAACTAGTTATATATGAGACACAATAGGAAAGGAAAAACTTTAGGAAGAGAGAAGGCGCCGCGCGAGGCCTTGATGCGATCGCTCGCGACCAGCTTTGTCATTCACGAAAAAATCAAGACCACCCAGGCCAAGGCCAAGGCGATCCGTCCGATTGTGGAAAAATTAATTACTCTGGCCAAGAACGACACTCTGCATAACCGCCGGCAGGCCCTGGGCTATCTTTATACTGAGGGCTCAGTCAAAAAGCTTTTTGAGGTTTTGGGACCGCGCTATAAGGACAGGAAGGGCGGCTATACGCGGATCGTTAAGCTGGGATCGCGCGCCAATGACGCCGCCGAGGTGGCGATTATTGAAATAGTAAAATAATGATTCTATGGACAAGATAGAAAGAAAAACAGTAAAGATTGACGCTACTGGCAAACCGCTGGGCCGCTTGGCCTCGGCGATTGCTCTGATTTTGCGTGGCAAGAACAAGGCGACTTTTGATCCGGCCAAGGACGAGGGTGATTTTGTTGAAGTTGCAAATTGCGATAAAATCAGGTTCACCGGCAAAAAATTGGATCAGAAGGTTTATAAGTGGCATACTACTCACCCTGGCGGACTCAAAACCAAGAAAGTCAAAGATGTGTTCAATAATAATCCGGGCGAGGTTCTGCGCCATGCCGTTATGGGCATGTTGCCGAAGAATAAATTGCAGGCCAGGATGATTAAGAGATTGATTATTAAATAATGAATATTGAATACTGAATATTGAAATTAATTTAATTATGGCAAAAGAAAAAGTCGCGATTAAATCCGTTGATAAAAAGCCGACTGAAAAAAAAGAAAAATATTTCTACGGAAGAGGCGGCAGAAAGACCGCCATTGCCCGTGTGCGTTTGTTTTTGAAGGGCAAGGGTGAGATTGAAATCAACAGTTTGAAGTTTAACGAATATTTTCCCACGCAGGGCTTGCAGGAAGTTGTGCTTAAACCGCTTGCTCTTACTGGCCATGATAAAAATACCAATGTGACTGTCAGAGTCAAGGGTGGAGGCAAGATGGCTCAGAGCGAGGCGGTGCGGCATGGCATCAGCCGGGCGCTTGTGATGTTAAATCCCGATTTGCGGCCAGTGCTGAAGGCCGAAGGGTTTATGACCCGCGACCCGCGCGTAAAGGAAAGAAAGAAACCGGGCCTCAAGCGTGCCAGGCGAGCGCCGCAGTGGAGCAAGCGGTAAGGTCATTAAAACACGAAAACAAAAAAACATTAAAACAAATAAATAAAGGTCGCTTAAAGATTTAAAGTGACCTTTATTTTTTGGGTCAATTTATGTTATAATCTAAAGTGTTTTAGTGTTTTCATAATTTTAGATTTTATGAGCGAACGCAACCTCGCCAAAAACACGATTTTTTACAGCGCCGCCCTGGCTTTGCAGAAGGCGCTGTCATTTGTATTTTTCATTATTCTGGCGCGGTCGCTGGGTGTGGTTAATCAGGGCAGGTTCACTTTCGCCCTGAGTTTCACCTCCATTTTCGCCGTGTTTCTTGATTTGGGCGTGACGCAGATTCTTATCCGCGAGACGGCGCGGGACAAATCTAAGACAGAGAATTATCTGGCCAACATCATCGGTTTCAAGTTTTTGGCAGCGCTGTTTCTTTATGGCATCATTGTTCTGGCCGTCAATCTGATGGGTTATCCGGAAATGACGAGAGAATTAGTATATGTTTCCGGACTGGTGATGCTGGTTGATTCGCTGACTCTAAGCGTCTATGGCGCCATTCGCGGCCGCCAGAATTTATCGTTTGAATCGATTGGTACTATTGGCAACCAGTCAATCGTTTTGCTTATCGGCGGCGCTTTACTGCTCCTGCAAGTCAATCCAGTTACCGTCATGGCTGTCTATCTTTTGTCCAGCTTGTCCAATCTGCTCTGGTCAATATTCAATTTAAAACGCAAATTCAACATCACTGTCAGGGCGGTGTTTGATTGGCCGATTGTCAAAACCCTGATTATTTGGTCTGTGCCATTCGCGTTGGCAGGAATATTCTCCAGGATTTTTTCTTCAACTGACATCATCTTGCTGTCAAAATTGTCCGGTGATCGCAGTGTGGGAATTTATTCGGCGGCGTTTAAAGTCGCCTTTGCCTTGCAGTTCATCGCTCTGGCTTTTTCCGCCTCAATTTATCCGGCTTTTTCTTCCTACTTCGCGCACGCCAAAGACAAGTTGTCGCAATTGTTTGTCAAGTCAATGTTCTGGCTGATGTTTGTGGCTGGTCCCTTGGTATTCGGAGTCATTGCCATTGCCGATACGGCGATTGTGGTGGTATTCGGACATCAGTATGCCGACTCGGTCCTGCCTTTGCAGATACTTATCGCCTCGATGCTGTTTGCCTTCTTATGTTTCCCTATCGGCGCCATGCTTAATGCCTGTGACAAGCAGACCCGCCACACTGTAAATCTCGGCATCACCGCCGCCGGCAGTGTTATTTTCAATCTGATTTTGATTCCAGTCCTGTCTTATAACGGCGCGGCCATTGCCAATCTACTTTGTTATGTCCTGCTTTTCATCTTGGGCATCAGTGTTGTTGGACGGATTATAAAATACGACTGGAAGTACTTGCTCTGGTCATTTGTCAAAATAATTTTTGCCTGCCTGATGATGTTTGCGGCGATGTGGTTAGTCAAGTCAGAATTTAATTTCATTTTTGCCATCATTGCGGGAGTGGTTGTTTATTTTATCATGGTTTATATCTTGCGGCTGTTTACCGTAAAAGCGGTCAAGGACTTTTTGAAGTCAATCAGGAAAGGCCCGTCTGTTTCAGCCGAGGTAAACTCTTCTGCCTCGCCGCCGGAAGAGGAGTTGGTTTAAGTTATTATGATCAAATCAGATAAAAATCAAAAAGAAAAAGCCCCCGGCGGAGACGGAACATCGCAAGGGTCTTTTTCGTAGTAAATCAATTATATAATAACACACATTTATTAAGTTGTCAAAAAGTTATCCACAGGCGATTAAAATCAAGTTTATATTAAGGAAAATTAAAGGCTGATAGTTATAAGAAATGACGACAAAATAATGGAAACAAATAATTCAAAAATTTTTTTAGAAGAACATTTTGTTTATGAAGTAAACATGTTTTGCACTTCCTTGGAAAGTATTATTGTATTTAAGCAGCAAAACAATTTTTGGATGAATAATCTTGCGCTTGAAAATTTTTTATTACATTTTCGAAATTTAGTTGAATTTTTATACTTTGAAAAGAAATATACGGATGATGCTCGAGCCAATGAATTTATTGATTATAATAAATGGTCTTTACTTAATAAATCTTACACTGACGAAATAAAAAAATTTTATACTCGTGCTTGCAAGGAAGTTGATCATCTGACGTATTCAAGGTTTTATGGAACACCGCCAGAAAAATTATGGGATTGTTCAAGGATTTTCAAGCTCATTATCGACGAAGTAAGAAACTTTTTGAATTATTTACCCGACAATCTACAACTTAATAATAAAATTAGATTGGCGTTAGACAACAGAATTAATAAACTAAATTTTACCGCCACATCGTCTAAGACCGCATAGCCAGTGCGCTTGCTAAATAAAATATAATTTTATGATTTTTACATTAAGCGCGATAGCAATATTATTATATCTAATATTTTGGGACATAGTTTTATTTAAAAAATATCCAACTGAAAAACAAAATGAAACTGCTCGCATGTCATTTATAATTGGAACTGGTTGTGTGTTAGCTGTTATAATAATAAAAATTATAAAATTATATTTCTAAAGCGCGCTCACCTAAATTTCTTTTTCGTTTATTTATAGTAGCACCTCGCGATATTATATTTTTTTAAATGAAACTTCAGTTAATTTGTTTTTATGAAAAAAACCCTACTCATCACCAAATTTTTCCCGCCGGCGATCGGCGGTATAGAGAACTATTTTTCTGAGGTTTGCCAGCGGTTGGAGCCGCAGGAACTGGTAGTTTTGACATCACTAAATGACAGTCAAAGTGATTTTGATAATAATCAAAAGTACAAAATTTATCGCGCGGAATTTTTTAGCGGCAAAGTCCCGCCGCGTTGGCGGCCGCTGACAAAAATAATCCGGCAGATTATTAGCGAAGAGGGGATAGAGCAGATAATTTTTGGTCATTTTCATCCCTATTGTTTGCTTGGTCAAAAATTAAAATTGCCGTATTTTATCTTTGGCCATGGCACTGACATCACGCAGATAAAATTCAGTCAGTGGCAGAAATACGCGCTCAAGAAATCCTATCGAAATAGTTTGTGCCAAAAGGTTATTGCCAACAGCCGATTTATTTTTGACGAACTTAATAATTTACTTAAAGATACCGGCAAACTTAAGATAATTTATCCTGGCATTGACTATGACGGCTTGGCTCGGCCGATTGCTGATTTAGCCGACCGCAAGAAGTTATTAGGTTTTGATGATAATGACATCATCATACTGTCAGCCGGCCGCCTGGAACAAGAAAAAAATTACGCCGCGATCATTCGGCTTATGCCAGGACTTTTGACCCGAGTGCCGCAATTGAAGTATTTGATCATCGGTGACGGCAGCCAGTTAGAATCGCTCAAGGATTTGGCCTGGCAGTTGGGACTCAAATATAATGTGATTTTTTTGGGCGCCATACCGAATGAGACAGCAGTCAAGGTGCCGTATTTCCAGATGTCGCACATATACCTTACGGCCTCGCTTAAGCCCGAAGGATTTGGCATCTCTTATCTTGAGGCCTCGGCGACAAAAAACGCAGTCATTGCCTCGAAGTTCGGCGGCGCCAGAGAGGCGGTTAAAGATGGTGAGACAGGAATTTTAGTTGATCCAAATAAGCCGGAGGAAATCCAAACAGCGATTTTGAAATTGGCTCTAGACAGGCAGTTGTGGGAGAAAATGTCCTCCGCCGGACAAATCTGGGCTAAGAATTTTGATTGGGACAAGCAGATAGAAATGTTAAAAGAAGTATTAAGATAAGATGTCATCCCGAGGGAGGCCGTAATCGGCCGACCGTGGGGATCCCGTGTTTTTGCCACGGGATTGCCACGCTCCCCCGCAAAATGCGGGGTCGCTCGCAATGACAAAAAGTTATGATTTCCGTAATAATTCCCGCCTATAACGCGGCAGACACAATTCAGCAATGCCTTAACAGCGTTTTCAGCCAGACCTACAAGCATCTGGAAGTGATTGTGGTAAATGACGGCTCGACTGATGACCTAGCCCTGGCTCTGACTAATTGCCAGCACAAATTGACTTTGTTTGATCAGGCCAATAAGGGCGCGGCCGCGGCACGAAATTTTGGCTTCAGGATGAGCCATGGAGAATTTGTGATCTTTGTTGATGCTGATATAATATTAAAATCTTGGGCACTGGAGAAAATGTTTGGCATCTTGGAGCGCGATCCGGGCGTAGCTTTTGCTTATTCATCGTTTAAATGGGGTTGGAAAAAATTTCAACTTTGGCCATTTGACTCTGGCAAATTAAAGCAAATGCCCTACATTCACACCACCTCGTTGATACGTCGCCAGTTCTTTCCTGGTTTTGACGAGTCGCTTAAGAAATTCCAGGATTGGGATTTGTTTTTGACTATGGCTGAGGCAGGTGGCAGGGGAGCGTATATTCCTGAGGTCTTATTCAAAATCACGCGCGGCGGCACCATGTCGCAGTGGCTGCCGTCATTCGTTTACCGCTGGCCGTGGCTGAAACTGAAGAGCAAGGACAAGTACGAGGCCTGGAAAAAAATCGTGCAGATGAAACATGGGATATTGAATTAAATCCGTCAAATGTCATCCCGAGGGAGGCCGTAATCGGCCGACCGTGGGGATCCCGTATTTTTGCCACGGGATTGCCACGGTCGCTATGCTCCCTCGCAATGACATTTAGATTAGAAATATTATTGACAAAATTTAACAAATAATATAGGGTGTAAAAGAAATAGGGAGTAACGTACATTTACAATAGTTGTTTAACCGAGGCAATCCGCCAAGGGCGGACAAGGGAGGAAACGAAAATGGCTATTAGTGCCGCAGAACAACGTAAATTATTCGGACAGATTTTAGTGGAGAATGGAATTGTGACGCAACTGCAGTTGGACGAGGCGCTTTTTAAGCAGTTTAACGGAACATTCCATCACAAGATTGGTGAGATACTTGTGCGATTGGGCTATATAAGTAATGATCATATTACTGATGCCTTGGCTGAACAGGTTGATGGTGGACCATTTCCTTTGCCTCAGCCTCGTCCCTGGAGTCGGGGGTCTGACCACGGTGGAGTTATTCCTGACGGGCCGTTTGATGAGAGATTCCATCGTATTTTTGAGAGATTAGAAAAACTTGAACAGCAGGTCGCTGATCAAGTCACAAATAAAGAAGCAATAGAAGAACTGAAGAAAAAAATCAAAGATCTTGAAGAACGTTTGGAAAATGCGGAATACCGCCTTAAATATCTCTGATTGCTCTGTTATAAAAAAGCCACTCTATTGGAGAGTGGTTTTTCATTTGATATTTTGTCGTCCGAGCAAGGCGTTTTCCAGGGTGATTTCATCAGCATATTCCAAGTCAGCGCCCATGGGCAGGCCGCGTGCCAGGCGGGTGATTTTTAGATTGGGGAATTGCCTGAGCAATTTGTTCAGGTATAATAGTATTGTTTCGCCCTCCATGTCGGGGTTAAGGGCCAGGATTGCTTCGTTTGGCAAATTCGTTTTTATTTTGGCCAGCAATTCGGCTGTGGCTGCATCAGCGGCGGCTTGATTCTGCAGGGGATTGAAGTTGCCGTTTAGCACATAATACAAGCCGTTATAGGCGCCGGATTTTTCAATCACAATGATGTCCTGCGGCTTGGCGACAATGCAAAGGGATTTTTTGTCGCGCCGCGGATCAGCGCACATCTCGCAGGGATTCTGGGTGGAAAAGTTATGGCAGGAGTCGCAGCGGGTGATCTTGTTTTTTAATTCGTCAATCGCCGCGCTGAGAGCCGCCAGATTTTCCGGCGAGGACTTGAGCAGATGAAAAACCAGCCGTTCGGCGGTTTTGGGGCCGACCGACGGCAGTTTGGCAAGTTTGTCTATCAGGTTTTGGATCGGTTGGGGATACATTGTCTTTAATTTTACGAACTGGGAGACTAGGAATCGAACCTAGATTCACGGCTTCAAAGGCCGCTGTCCTACCGTTAGACGATCTCCCAATAGATAGACGCGCATAAGCGCGTCTAATTTATTTTTCCTTATTGTATGGCCGGTTGGTAATCCTGGCTTCCATTTTTTTCTTTCTGGCACTTTTCTTTTTTTCCAGCCGCACCAATCTCGGCACCTTGATTCGCGGATCTCTTTTTCTTTTGGGCATACGTTTGTTTGACGAATTATTAACAAAATACTGTTACAATCATAACAAATAAGGCGGATTTTGGCAAGAATTTGACTTTTGAAATCCAGACGGTTTTCTGTTAGAATATGCTCATATGTCGCATTTGCTTAATAGTTTGAATGACAAGCAAAAAGAGGCCGTGACTCATGATCGCGGCCCCCTGCTTATAATTGCCGGAGCGGGCACAGGCAAGACCACGGTTATTACGACCAAAATCGCTTATCTGATTTTGGAAAAAAACATTTCACCGGAGGAGATTCTGGCTCTGACTTTCACTGACAAGGCCGCAGGCGAGATGGAGGAGCGGGTGGATCGGCTATTGCCCCTGGGTTACCATGACTTATGGATTTCCACTTTTCACGCTTTTGCCGAGCGCATTCTGCACGAGCACGGCTTGGAAATTGGACTACCTAATGATTTTAAATTACTTAATGCCACTGAGCAATGGTTGTCAGTCCGCAGGAATTTGGATCTGTTCAATCTTGATTATTATCGCCCTTTGGGTAATCCCACAAAATTCATCCATGCGCTCTTAAAATTATTCTCTCGCGCCAAGGATGAGTGTATTTCGCCCGAACAGTATTTAGAGTATGCCCAGAATTTGAAATTGGACTCTGATTCGGCGGAATTCGTGCGCGATGCCTTAAGTGAGGAAGAGATTAAGAAATTGAGCAAAAAAAAACTGAAAGAGTTGGCGGCCGAGGGAATTAAAAAGCAATTAGAAATTGCTGATGCCTATCATACCTATCAGCGCCTGCTCTTGGAGAACAATGCCCTGGATTTCGGCGATCTTATCAATTATACTTTAAAATTATTTCAAACTAGGAAAAATTTGCTATTGAAATATCAGCAACAATTCAAATATATCTTAGTTGATGAATTCCAAGATACCAATTACGCGCAATATGAGCTGGTCAAACTGCTCTCTGGTCCGCCAGCTGGCGGACAGAATTTGACTGTTGTCGGCGATGATGATCAGGCAATCTATAAGTTTCGCGGCGCTTCGGTCTCTAATATTTTGCAGTTTAAAGATGATTTTCCCAAATGTCGCGAGATTTTTTTGGTGGATAATTACCGCAGTGCTCAACCGATTCTGGATTTGGCTTACAAATTTATTCAACGCAACAATCCAGATCGTTTGGAAATAAAATTGGCCGGCGATAAGAAACTATCAAAAAAATTAATCAGTCATGTGGAAAGACACTCGGAAATCTTGCATCTGCACGGCCAGACACTTGATGACGAGGCGGAGTTGGTGATAAGCAAAATAGTCAGCTTATATAATAAAGATAAAGATAACAATTGGTCTGATTTTGCAATTTTAGTCCGCGCCAATGCCTCAAGCGATGATTTTTGCCGCGCCTTGGAGGCCGCAAAAGTCCCTTATATATTTTTGGCCGCCTCCGGGCTTTATCGCAAGTCAATAATTTTAGACATTCTGTCTTGGCTGCGCTGCCTGGACGATTATCACGAGAGCGCCGCTTTTTACCGCGTGCTTAATCTGCCGATTTGGCATATCAGTGAACGCGATATCGTCAATTTGAATTACTGGGCCAACCGTAAGGGATTATCGCTTTATGAATCTGCGCGGGAGGCCAATCTGTTCAATAATATTTCTGCCGAAACCAAGAAAAAGCTCCAAGGTATTCTGTCTTTGATGGCTGATCAAGCAGCGCTGGCCAGAACTGGTAAGAAACCGACAGAAATAATTACTGATTTTTTGAATCGTTCTGGCTATTTGAAGTATCTGACTAATGAAGATTTCGCCGCCAGCCGCGAGCAGCTGGATTACCTTAATCAGTTTTACAAAAAACTGGCGGCTTTCGAGCAGGAAAATGTCGGCCATACGCTTAAGGATCTATTGGAACTTTGGGAGCTGGAGCGGGAGGCAGGTGATGAAGGCGCGCTGTCATTCAACTGGGAAGAGGCTGGGCCGGACGCGGTCAAAATTATGACTGTCCATGGCGCCAAGGGTTTGGAATTCAAATATGTTTTTATCGCCAATCTGGTGGATAAAAAATTTCCCTCTACTGGCAAAAGCGACCCCATTGAATTGCCGGACAAACTCATCAAGGAAATCATTCCTGAGGGTGATGCGCATTTAGAGGAGGAGCGCCGGCTGTTTTATGTGGCAGTGACGCGCGCCAAATCAGGACTGTATTTCTCTTCAGCCGAGGATTATGGAGGAGTGAGAAAGAAAAAGTTATCTAGATTTTTGGCTGAATTGGCGGAGGACGGCTTTGTTCTGGGGGTTAAGCCGACAGTTGTTTCTCGGCCGTTATTGGGTGGCGCGGCTACATCGGCAAGGCCGAGTCAAGCCGAGCGTGAATATTTGAAACCGTCGGCGTCGCAGAATTTTTCCTTCACCCAGCTTCGGGATTATGAGCGCTGCCCCTATCAGTACCGCTTCGCCCATGTCCTGCATATTCCCGCGGCCGGTAAAGCCGTATTTTCTTTTGGCAAGACCATGCACGGCGTGATGCAGAAGTTTTTCCTGCTGGCGCGTCTCAGGTCTTCAAGCGGCCAGAAGGATCTGTTTGGCGGCGAGGCCAAGTCGGGAGAGATTATTTTTGACGAGTTGCGTGATATTTATGTAGAATCGTTTATTGATGACTGGTATCCTGATAAAAAAACCAAAGACGCTTACTTTGACCAGGGGTTGAAGTCGCTTAAAAATTTTTTTGACTTGTGGCAGAAATGTAAATCCCTGGCCGAGCAGTTGGAATACCGCTTTACCTTCAAATTATCGTCTGATTGTTCCATTCGAGGCGCCATTGACCGCATTGACCGCGTCTCCGGCGGAGTAAAATTGATCGATTACAAGACCGGCCGCGCCAAGGAGCGTTTAAGCGGTGAGGACAAAGAACAACTATTGCTTTATCAGATTGCCGCCCAGGAAGTTTTGAAAGAGCCGGTCAAAGAGTTGGTATTTTATTATTTTGATGACAACAGCGAAATCAGTTTTTTGGGAACGCCGGAGGAAATTAGTGGCCTGAAAGAGAAGATTATCAGTACAGTCGAGGAGATAAAGACCGCCAAGTTTCCTGCCAAGCCCGAGAAAGAAAAATGCAAGTGGTGCGATTTTAGAAATATCTGCGATTACGCTTTATAATTTCTAATATGATCAACACCTTTAATGTCGCCATAAAATCCCTTAAAAACAACAAGTCGCGGACGGTCTTGACCGTCATTGGTATTGTCATTGGCATTGCTGCAGTAATCATCGTCATGTCCGCAGGCGAGGGTCTTAAGGGATTAGTGATGGGACAATTGGAAGCATTCGGTTCCAATTTGATTCAGATTGAAGTCAAGGTGCCCAAGACCGGTAAGAATTCCGTTAGTAACGCCATGAGCCAGGCGCAGGGCGTGCAGATCACCACACTTACCATGGATGATGCCAGGGCTATTGGCAAGCTGCCCAATATCAGGAGCTTTTACCCCATGCTGATTGATCAGGAAATCACTTCTTACGAGGAGGAGCAGAAATCCACCAACATCATCGGCACTTTGCCGGCCTACGAGGAAGAGGGCAAGACCAAAATCAAAACTGGCAGATTTTTTACGGCTGATGAGGACAACGAGCTGGCGCGCGTGGCGGTTTTGGGCAAAAAGCTTTCGGACAAGTTGTTCGGCAATCAGGATCCGATCGGCCGACAGATCAAAATCGGCCGCACCAAGTTCCAGGTCATCGGCGTGATGGATGAGGCCGGAGCCACCATGGGTTTTGATTTCGATCAGCTGGCTTTTATTCCAGTGCAAACTTTGCAGAAAATAGTCATGGGCGTGGACTATATCCAGACCATCACAGCCTTTATCTCAGACACTTCTAGGGAAGCAGTAACGGCGGATGATATCACTTATTTGTTGCGTGTCCGACATCAGATTGACAGTCCAGACAAGGAGGATTTCAGCGTTACCACCATGACTGAAGCGCGTGACATGATCAATACAATTTTTAACGGCATCACTTTGCTGCTCATCGCCATTGCCGGGATTTCCCTACTGGTCGGTGGCGTGGGCATCATGAACATCATGTACGTTTCGGTTTCCGAGCGGACATTTGAGATTGGTCTGCGCAAGGCTGTGGGAGCGAAGGAGCATCAGATACTTTGGCAATTTTTACTGGAAGCGGTTATTATAACTTTGGCGGGCGGCATCTTGGGGATCGCCCTCGGCATTCTTGCCTCATATCTCATCAGTTTTATTGCCGGTCTGGCCGGCTTTACTTGGAATTTTGTTCTGCCGCCGCAATCAATCGTCATCGCCTTTGGTTTCTGCGGAGCCGTCGGGTTGATTTTCGGTTACTTTCCCGCCAGCCATGCGGCCGGCTTTGATCCCATTGCCGCACTTAGAAAAGATTAGGGAAAAATTAAGTAATTTTATCAATGCCTTTATTATCGCTAAAGTTTCTTAAAAAAATTGATTGGCTATTGCTTTTGGCCATTGTTTTTTTGATTCTATTCGGCCTGGCCGCGATTTACAGCGTGGCTTTGGGTCGCGGCCAGGGCGAGTTCGGTAATTTCCAGAAGCAGATTATTTGGCTGGTTTATGGTTTGGGTTTGATGTTGGTTATTTCGTATTTTGATTACCGCCTCTGGCGGACTATCGGCTGGCTGGGCTATGCGGTGTCAATTATTTTACTGGTTCTGGTCCTGACGCCTCTGGGAGCGGTTGTCAATGGCGCGCGCGGCTGGTTTGATTTCGGATTTGTCAGCTTTCAACCGGTGGAACTGGCAAAAATTTTTTTAATTGTGGTCTTGGCCGATATCTGCAGCCGCTACAGCCGGACGCTTTACAAACTGCGGCATTTGTTTTTTATGGGCGGGGTTGCGTCTGTGCCGCTTGTTTTGGTAATGTTGCAGCCGGATTTCGGTTCGGCCATGGTTTTGTTTGCTATTTGGCTGATCGCTTTTCTCCTGATTGTTAAGAAGAAATGGCAGGTCGGTTTGATTTTCGGGATAATTATTGCGCTGGCTCTGGCAATTTGGTTTGGCGTCCTACAGGATTACCAGAAAGACCGCCTATATTCTTTTTTTAATCCTGCTCTTGATCCCCAGGGCCGCGGTTATAATGTCCAACAGTCAGTCATTGCTGTTGGTGCCGGCAAGACGCTCGGCCGGGGACTGGGCTTTGGCAGTCAGAGCCAGCTTAAATTTATTCCCGAAAGCCAGACCGACTTTATTTTTGCTGTCATTGCCGAGGAGATCGGCTTTGTCGGCGTGGCTTTAGTTTTGGCGCTATTCGGATTGTTTTTTTATCGATTCTATCGGATTGCTCTAAATTCTCCAGACGATTTTGGCATGTTCCTCACCTTGCTTACGGCTGGCATGGTTTTTTTCCATGTCTTCATTAATATCGGAATGTGTGTCGGACTTCTGCCCGTCACTGGCATTTCCCTGCCTTTTATTTCGTATGGTGGCAGCTTTTTGCTGGCGGTTTTGGTACTGGTGGGAATTAATCTGAGTATCTATCGCTATGGCGTGGCAATTAGGGGAAAGTAGAATTTTTGACAAAATTGATAATTTTGACTAAACTGTTTTTGATTAGTCCTTTTACAATAATTATTTATAAATTCAGCGAAAGGAGGAAAACAGGTGCTCAAAAAGGAACTCAGAGCTGTCCTGATAGAGACGACTGGGCAATGCAATTTGCATTGCCGCCATTGCGGTTCTAATTGCGGTTCTGCAGCCAGCCAGTAGGAATTATCTTCTGAGGAATGGCTGGACGTCTTGTGCCAGATTCGGGGACTTAAGGCCGACCGAGTGATTTTTACCGGTGGCGAGCCCACCTTAAAGCCGGGATTTGACCAGATGCTAATGGGTGCGCTCAAACTAGGCTTAAGGTTTGGAATAATCACCAATGGTTTGGTTTTCCCCGATGAATTGATTGATTTGTTGAGAGTATGCCGGCCATTCGGCATTGGAGTGAGCTTGGACGGCACGGCCGAACATCATAATCACATCCGCAATCATCGCTCGAGTTGGCTGGCATCGCTGGCAACGATTACGCGCCTGAAAGAATCAGGAATTTCGGTCGTGGCTCTTACCACCATCACTAAAGTCAATTGGCGGGATTTGAGGTTTTTGGCAGGACTACTGATTGACTTGGGAGTGGATCGCTGGCAAATACAATTGGCTGTGCCCATGGGGAGGATGGATGGTAAAAGGAATGAATTATTAAGTCATCAACAATTTTCAGAGTTTTGCCGAATTATCGCCGACCTGCGCCGGGATTGCCAGGAGAAAATCGATATTCTCGGCGCTGACTGTTTTGGCTTTGATGATCTTGGTTTGGTAAAATCAGATACCTGGCATGGTTGTTCTGCTGGCTTGCATACTTTGGGTATCAAGGCCAATGGCGATGTCTTGCCCTGCCTGTCTTTGTATCATGATCGATTCATCTGCGGTAACTTGAGACAGAATAGTTTAAAGGAGATTTGGGAGAATGATGAAAGGTTTGATTTTAATCGCCATTTTGATATTGGTGCGATAAGCCAGGATAGCCATTGTTACGGTTGTAGTAAGTTGAGTGACTGCCGTGGCGGTTGCTCCAGTATGTCTTTCGGATATTATGGCCGCCTGCATTCTGCGCCGTTTTGCATCTATCGTGATGTATCTAGACCAAAATCAAAGAAAGGAGAAAAAGATGCCGCCTAAAGCCGCAAACGCCATTGATTTTTTACGAAAGTATTTGAATCGATTTGAAGTTAAAGTTTATTTGCAAGAAGATGGAAGCGCACCAAAGGCATATCATTTAATCACCCTACGATTGCAAACCAATCCGGCCGCTGAGTTTGTCAGTATTTATGGTGATGACCTCAAACTGCTAGCCGAAAAACTTCTGGGCAAGCAGGAAGAGTGGCAGGATTATTACGCTCTTGTTGACCCTGATAGTTTGCAGATTGTTTTTGCCTTTAATTCGAAGTTCGCCGCTTATGATGACGGCAAGAAAAGCATAATCTACAAAGATGCACAGGCAGTTCTAATGGAGGCATTACAGGAAAGGGACTTAGCGCTTAATTTCGATCCACCCAATTTTGATGAATCGAAAATACCCAAGCCCACACCTCCTAATCATCATCCATGGCGGCCACGACCTCCCCGCCGGCCTGATGAAATCGTTATAATGTATGGCATATTTCCTGATCGGGATATGATCTTCCATTATGGTATTGTCCCGGGTGATTGATTTGAAGTGAGTATTAAGTACTTTTGCCGTCCCGCATTTTGCTGGGCGGTTTTTTGATTGATTTTTTTCTCCTTTTTTGTTATAATGGTATTATAAATATGAAGGAATATTTTGGACATAATTCCAATTTTGGCCGCTCGCTTGACGGGCTCAAGCTCGTCTCGCGCTGCCCGGTCTGCCAGTTGGAGCATAATCCTTTGGAGACCTCGCTTCTGGCCGAGGCCGGTGGCAGTCATCTGCTTTATATCAAATGCCGCCAGTGCGGCTCGGGCGTGGTTGCGGCCTTAACTCCGACGACTTTCGGTTTGAATTCAATCGGTGTGGTGACTGATTTGACCAGCCAAGAAATCGCCAAATGCAAGGACTGGCCGCGACTTTCGGCCGAGGAGGTTTTGGAATTAGTAGAATATTTCCAGACAAAATTCAATATTTAAATATTAAATATTGAATATTTTTATACCTCTTGCCAAAAATATTTTTTTGTGTTAAGATGCTATTCTAAACATTTAAAGTTTTTAAATTATGACTCTTAAGTTAACAGCAGATTTAAGGCAGGATTTGGGCAAAAAATCAGCCCGCATCCGCGAGGCCGGCAAGATTCCGGCTGTAATTTACGGCCACAAATTCAAAAATGTTAATTTGGAATTTGGTTATAATGAATTTGAGAAAGTTTTGGAAGCAGCTGGTGAAAGCACAGTGGTGGATGTGGCTATTCCTGGCCAGGAGCCGATCAAGGCCATTATTGCCGAAGTGCAGTATGAACCGGTTAAGGGCCGGATTTGGCATGTTGATTTGCACCAGATCAACATGGAAGAAAAAATCAACGCCCATGTGGCGCTGAAGTTTGTGGGTGAGTCGCGAGCAGTCAAGGAAGAAAACGGCGTTGTCGTCCATAATATTTCCGAATTGGAAATCCGCTGTTTGCCGGCTGATTTGCTACATGAGATTATGGTGGATGTCTCTCGGCTTAATACCCTTGATGATATTATCACTATTAAGGATTTGAATATTCCAGCCAATATCGAGGTGTTGCATCATCATGCCGATGATGTGGTGGTGTCAGTCGCCAAACACACAGAAGAAGAGATTGAGGAACCGGTAGCCACTGCGCCTGTCGAAGGCGAAGCTCCTGCCACTGGCGTTGCCGAAGGGACGGCTTCTGAAAAAGCCGAATCAGAAAACAAGGAAAAATAATACTTTTTAAAAAACACCCGAGATTCCTCGGGTGTTTTTTATTTGACAAGTCGGCCTTATTTGTCTACCAGTATGGCCAATACAATAGCGGCTGCCAGGCAGAAGGCGATGCGCGCGATTTGGCTGCTGTAAATAATGTAACAGCCGGAGATAATGGCCATGAACAAGCTGGTGAACCAATTAATCAGAAGGGGATTGGTCAGCCGGGATCCTATGCCAAAAAGGCAAAAGATATGCCCGTAGTATGTTGGTTATAATTCAATAGTTAAAATTCGCGGACGCCCGGTCAGATCATTCTTGATATTAATTGAGTGTTTTGGAAAATATTTTTTGGCCAGCCGGAGAAAATTGCGCCAATGGTAAGAGCCGATTTCGGCGATTACAATAGCTGGCTTTCTCGCCAGGCCGGAGATTTGCCTGAATAATTCTTCATAGACAGCCGTGCCATAACGATTGGCGAAGAGGGCGTTTGGCGATTCGTATTTCAGTCCTTTTTTTATTTCCCACGGAAAATTTTTTATTTCTTTCTTGTTCAAATAAGGCAGATTGGCCACGATGATCGCGCCCTTGAGCAATCCGGGTTTGATGTTTTTTAGCAAATTGCTCTTAATCGGCGTGATTTTTAATTTAAGCGCCCTGGCGTTGTTTTTGGCTGTTTTAAGGGCATCAGCAGAGGCATCAGAAGCCCAGATCTCGGCCTGTGGCAGGTTTTTAGCCAAGGCCAAGGCAATCGCGCCTGAACCGGTTCCTACATCTAAAATCACGATTTTAGACGGTTTCACGCGCCCCACATAGCCAATAATCTCATCAACCAACAGTTCGGTTTCCGGCCGAGGAATCAGCACCTTTTTATTGACCTTGATTTTGAGTCCGTAAAATTCCTTATGACCAATCAGGTAGGCGACCGGCTCATATTTGGCGCGGCGGGAAACCAAAGTCGAATACAATTTTTGTTCAGCCGGTTTTAATTTTTTTTCGCCGTGAGCCCAAAGATATTCGCGTGGCCACTTGATGACATAAGACAATAAAACCTCCGCGTCCAAGCGGGCAGAGGAGATTTTTTTGGCTTGCAGTTTTTCTGCGGCTGAGGCCAATGCCTGAGTTATGGTCATAGCCGGTTTAAATTATTCGTTGCTAATGGCCAACTGGTCAAAATGATTCTTAAGCGCCTGATGCAAAGTGTCAAGGTTGCCGTCCATGATATTTGCCAAGTTGGAAAAATTTTCAGTCAGGCGATGATCGGTCAGGCGGTCCTGCGGAAAGTTGTAGGTGCGGATTTTCTCGCTTCTGTCACCAGTGCCTATTTGCGCCTTGCGGTTGGCTGAGAGTTTCTGCTGTTCCTCCTGCTGTTTCAAATCCAAGAGGCGGCTGCGCAGAACCATCATGGCTTTCTCGCGGTTTTGCACCTGGGAACGTTCGTCCTGGCAATTGACTATCAGTCCGGTGGGCAAATGGGTGATGCGCACGGCCGAGTAAGTAGTGTTGACCGACTGCCCGCCATGGCCGCCGGCGCAGAAGGTGTCAAGGCGCAAATCCTTGGGGTCGATTTTCAAGTCCATCTCCTCGGCTTCGGGTAGGACGGCTACGGTCACGGTGGAGGTGTGAACGCGGCCTTTCTTTTCGGTCTCGGGTACGCGCTGAACGCGGTGCACGCCGCTTTCGAATTTCATCCGGCTGTAGACGTTATCCCCGGTGATTTCAAAAATAACTTCCTTGTAGCCGCCTAGCCCGATGCGGTTTTCCGACAGCAATTTGGTCTTAAATCCGTGGCGCTCGGCGAAACGGGCGTAGAGGCGGAAGAGTTCGGCGGCAAACAAAGCCGACTCATCGCCGCCGGCTCCGGCGCGGATTTCCACGATCACGTTTTTCCGGTCATTTGGATCCTTGGGCACCAGCAAGGTCTTGATTTTTTGTTCGATTTCTTTTTCCTGCCGCAACAAGTCGTCTTTTTCCTCCTGGGAGATTTTTAGCAGTTCCTCGTCGCCGGCGTTTTCGGCGATTATTTTTTCCACCTCGATTAAATCATTCTTGATTTTATCTAGGTCTTTTTTGGCGCCGATTATCTCCCTCAAGTCATCGTATTCCTGGGATGTCTGCCTTAGTTTTTGCGCATCCGAAATCACCGACTCGTCCTGCAGTAACCGTTCCAATTCTTCGAATCTCAGTTGCAGTTTGTCCAGTTTTTCTTGCATAGAATTATATTGTTAAACTGTTATATTGTTATATTGCTTTATAAATATAATTTAGCAATTTAACCATTTAACAATTAAACAATTATATTATACCCCAAACTCCAAACAAAAAGAATCCGCCATTAAAAATGGGATCGGATTCTTCGTCTGGCCTTGTTACTTTCTGATGATTTTTACGCCCTCTTTTTCCGCCTTCTTGGCCGCTTTCAGGGTTTTCTGTTTTTCCTTCTTGGCGGTTTTCTTGACAACTGTCTTGGCTTTGCCGGCGGTTTTTTTCTGGAATTTCTCTACCCTTCTGGCGCTGTCTAGTAACTTCTGCTTGCCGGTATAGAACGGATGGCAGGCCGAGCAGATTTCGACGTGGATTTCCTCCATGGTCGAGCCGATGTGATAGGTTTTGCCGCAGGCGCAGACGATCTTGGCGTTGGGGTAATATTTCGGATGGATGTCTTTTTTCATAAATAAAAGTTATGTGCTAATTATATATCATTTTGAGCCAAAGTGTCAAGATTAGTATAAATTAAGTTAAAATTGGGGGTAAATTCTCTTTTTCCTTGACTTTATTATTATAATATGATAAATTTTAGATACTAAAAACGCTTTATAAAAGCGTTGATTTTAATAGATCCTTCGGCTTTTTCGCCACATGGCGAAACGCTCGGGATGACAATATTGAACTTAAAACTAATTAATATATCCCTCATACTTCTAATAATTTCCTTGCCCCTCACCTTTTTAAAAGATAAGGGGTTAAAGAAGTAGAGGCAGAAAGGAAAAACTATGAAATTGCCAACATTAAATGAATTGCTTCAGGCCGGAGTGCATTTCGGCCACCAGACGGGCAGATGGCATCCCAAGATGCGGCCATACATTTTCGCCGAGCGAAACGGCGTTTATGTGATTGATTTGGAAAAGACCTTGGCCAAACTGACCGAAGCCGCCCAGTTCGCCGAAAACGTCGGCAAGAACGGCGGCATTGTTTTGTTTGTCGGCACCAAAAGCCAGGGCAAAAACATTATTGAAAAATACGCCAAGCAGGCCGGCATGCCTTTCATCAAGGAGCGCTGGGTCGGCGGGCTTTTCACCAACTTCGGCAATGTCTCCAAGCTGATCAAGAAATACCGCTCGCTCAAGGAACAGCGCGACAGCGGCGCCCTGAACAAATACACCAAGAAGGAACAGGTGGAGTTCGGCAAGGAGATTTTGAGGCTGGAAAAGATGGTTGGCGGATTGGAAAATCTGTCCAAACTGCCGGACGCGGTTTTTATCCTTGACGCCAAGCGCGAGAAGACCGCTCTTTTGGAAGCCAGGAAGCGCAAGATCCCGATTATTTCTTTTGCCGACACCAACATCAACCCCGAGTTTTTGGATTATCCGATTCCGGCCAATGACGATGCCGTCAATTCCATCGAGCTCATCACCAAGACGATCGCCGAGGCGATCAATTACGGCAAGGTGAAGCAGGGGAAAGAGGAAAAGTAAAATTACAATTAACAATTACCAATTAACAATGACCAATAAAGTTGAATCTTGGTTATTGGTCATTAGGAATTGGTTATTGCATTTTTAAACATATGTCTATTGACTTGAAATTACTTTCAGAATTACGCGAGAAAACCGCAGCCGGGCTCGGCGACTGCCGCGCGACTTTGATTGAGGCGGATAATGATCTGAATAAAGCCATTGAGATTCTGCGCAAGAAGGGCGAGATCAAGGCCGCCAAGAAAGCCGACCGCGCAACCAAGGAAGGCATAATCGCCGTAAGCGGCGACTCAAAACGGCTGGCGGTTGTCGCTCTGGCTTGCGAGACGGATTTTGTCGCCCGCACCGAGGCTTTTCAGGCGACAGTCAAGGATTTTGCCAAAAAATTACTGACTGCTCCCGATGTGGAAACATTTAAGGCCGGCGCCAGTCAGCAAATCAAGGATGAGCTGACCATGAAGGTGGGGGAGAACATGCAGATTGCCGAGGCGCAGGTTTTTGCCGGCGAGACAGTCGGAGTTTATGTCCACTCCAATAAGAAGGTGGCTGGCATTTGCGTCTTAAGCGGCGGCAGCGAGGAATTGGCCAATGAGATCGCCATGCAGATTGCCGCCATGTCGCCGAAATACTTAAGTCCCGAGACAGTCCCGGCCGAGGTGATTGAAAAAGAAAAAGAAATCTACCAAGACCAGCTCAAGAGTGAAAACAAGCCCGAGCAGATTTGGGACAAAATTATTTTCGGCAAGCTGGCTAAGTTCTATGAAGAAAATTGTTTAATCAATCAGGTCTACATCAAGGATGATACTAAAAAAATCAAAGACCTGCTGGGCAGCGCCCAAATTACCGAGTGGGCGAGGTTTGCGTTATAAAAATTAGATGTCATCCCGACCGTGGGGATCTCGTGTTTTTACCACGGGATTGCCACGCTCTCCGCCAGCTGGCGGATCGCTCGCAATGACATTATTAAGAGAATAGCCCTCGTTAGTTTTTTATGGTTATTTGTACAGTTGAAATAAATCCCTGGGAAAAGTTTTTGGCCACTGTGCCTGAAGGTCTGAGTTTGGAAATCGGCAGTTTTGTCATCATCAACACTGAGTTTGGTGAGGAAGCCGGACGGGTGATTGAACTTAAAGAAGCCGATGAAGAGACGACTAAAGACATTCCCAATACCATTGAACGGCTGGCCACAGCTGATGATTTTAAGATTATTCAAGAAAATAACGAACAGAAGGACTCAAAACTTGCCGAGTGCCGCCAAATCGTCAAGAATTACGGCCTGGACATGAAAATTGTCGATTGCCATTTTTCCCTGGACGGCCAGCGGCTGTCCTTTGCCTTTATTGCCGATGGCCGCGTGGATTTCCGCGATCTGGTCAAGGAATTGGGGCGGCATTTTATGAAAGTCATCAGATTACACCAGCTGGGCGTTAGAGACGAAGCTAAATTGGTCGGCAACATCGGTTCTTGCGGATTAGTTCAGTGCTGCAAGGGGCACTTGAAGAAATTAGGCAGCGTCACCAGCGAATTCGCCGAAGACCAGCAGATCGTCCATCGCGGTTCCGAGCGGCTGTCTGGCACCTGCGGCCGCCTCAAATGCTGTCTGGCTTACGAGGAGCCGCATTATCAGGAACTGATAAAGAAACTGCCGGCCATCGGCACTAGAGTCAAGACCGAACACGGCCGCGGCGAAATTGTGGGCTGGCATGTGCTGAAGTGCTCGGTGGATGTCAAGCTGGATCCGGCCAGCGGAGCAAAGGAAGACGAGAGGCCGGTGATTGTGGAGGTGCCGATAAAGAAGTAATTACGAATTTCAAATTACGAATTACGAATTTTTATAATATTAGTTCGTTACAAAAAAAAGAGAGGAAATTACAATGGCGCAGAAGACAAAACATTGGACAGATGACTTATTCGGGCCGAATAGGTCCATTAATTGGGAATTATACTTCAGGGCGAGGGAGGCCGATCGAAACGGTGATCAGCTTTATGAGATGAACAAGGCCTTGGAGCAACGGGGTATCTTGGTTTTGCGTAGCAAAGGCGGCAAGTTCGGCATTATAAATGACAAATATGACATTTGCCAGTCGTCGGTTTTGAATGGCTATGCTGCCCTGGGTTTGTATTTCAAGTTTCGTTCCGACGTTTTTGAATATCTGGCCTCGGCCAAGAAGCATGGTTTTTGCAAGAAAGACAGTTTTGTCTTTAAGATCGCCTGCAACGGCAAAGAAGGGGAGGGCTGATTGTTTTGTTGAGATTTATTTTTTGTACTTTTTGCCGCTGGCAAGTTTGCCGGCGGTTTTTATTTTACTTAAAAAATTTGTTATAATATCTATATAGTGTCATCCCGAGGGAGGCAGTAATCGGCCGACCGTGGGGATCTCGTGTTTTTACCACGGGATTGCCACGCTCTCCGCCAGCTGGCGGATCGCTCGCAATGACATTAATTATTTAAACCATATGATCAAACTCGCTATAAACGGCTTCGGCCGCATCGGCCGCTGTGCCCTAAAGATCGCCTGGGAAAATCCCAAGATTAAAATCGTGGCCGTTAACGATCTGACTGACACCAGGACCTTGGCCTACTTATTGAAGTATGACACCGTTTATGGGCACTATGGCCGCAAAGTTACTTATGACGCCAAGAATTTGATTATTGACGGCAAGAAGATCCCGGTTTTTGCCGAGAAAGATCCATCCAAGTTGCCATGGAAAAAATTCGGCGTGGATGTGGTATTGGAGTGCACGGGAGTGTTTGAAAAGAAAGCCGATCTGGAAATGCATCTGAAGGCCGGCGCCAAGAAAGCGGTTTTGTCCGCTCCGGCCAAGGACGAGGTTTTGACCCTGGTATTCGGCACCAAGTTCACCCAGGCCAATTTGAAGAAGCAGAAGGTGATTGCCAATGCCTCCTGCACCACTAATTGCGTGGCTCCGGTGATGCAGGTGTTGGAGAGCAATTTCGGCGTGGAAAAATCAATTCTCACCACAGTACACGCCTATACGGCCACGCAGAAAATCGTTGACGGCCCCTCGGCCAAAGACGTGCGTTATGGCCGAGCCGGCGCCGCCAACATCATTCCCTCCACCACTGGCGCGGCCAAGGCGACTACTCTCGTCATTCCCGAACTCAAAGACAAGTTTGACGGCATTTCCATCCGTGTGCCAGTAACTTGCGGCTCACTGTCGGATATTACCGCGGTCTTAAAGAAAAACGCCACAGTGGAAGAAGTCAATGCGGTATTCAAAAAAGCAAGCGCCAGCCCATTTTATAAGAAAATTCTGGCCGTGGCTGACGGCGATGACGAGCTGGTTTCATCTGATGTCATCGGCACCACCCAGTCGGCGATCGTTGATTTGAAGTTCACCAGAGTTGTCGGCGGCAATCTGGTCAAAGTCCTGGCCTGGTACGACAATGAGTGGGGCTATACCAACCGGCTGGTGGAGATGGCGTTGGCGAATTGATTTGTTAAATAAATAAGCACTACCGAGTTCGGCAGTGCTTTTTTGATTATCTTGAATGTTCCAATGTTTTTATGTTTTCATGATTATAGTTACCACCACACTTTTTTGAATCCGACCAAATACCCGATTATATTGACCAGGGGATGCAGGACAAGCGTCATGATGCAGACAGTCAGTATAATTGTCCAGTCAGGCAAGGCAATAAAGCAGGTGAACAGGAAAAATCCCGCAATAAAATCCAACTGGTCAAAGATCGGCCAGGAGGCGCCTGGCTTGATCCCGATCCGGCGCTTGAAAAAGCTCTTAATTAAGTCGCCAATAATCGCTCCTCCTCCGGCCAAGGTACCGAAAGCCAGCCACTGATTGTGATAATCAATCAGTGAAATCGAGTGGAATGCCGGCAGAAAATACACGGCGTCTTGCAGCAGTGCGACGGCAATACCGCCGATCGTTCCGGCAACAAGCCCGCGCCAGGTTTTGTTCTGGCCGAACAGGTCATGACCGTCTAATTGTGCGCCGGCATCTATTGGTTTGTTTAAGGATTTTAACAGTCCTAATTTGGCAAAAATCACCGGGCACATGTTGGCGACATATGCCGGCAGGGCAAAATAAAATGCGCTGATAATTATGTTTAGCATGGTGGTTTCTCCTTAAAGACCTACAATATTTATAATATATTATTGCCAGTAAGTCAAAATTGACGGGTCTTTTGTCAAAACCCTTGCAATTTTTCGGCTATTTTGCTATGATATTTTTATTACGAAATTTATCTAAGTTTGTTTTTTATGCCCGAAAATCCCTTAACCAAGTTCTTAAATCCCGGCAAACGCGGACGCCTGCGCTGGGTGATTTTTGGTATTATAGTTTTATTACTCATAACTTTATTTATTGATTTATTGGGGGTAAAAAACATCATTACAGCCAAAATCGATCAGGGTTTGTCTGCTGTACCGATCGTTTCAGACGCCAAGATTTTTCCGGTGACCGAAAAGAATCCGCTGGACAATAGCACACGCCTGGGTTGGCGATCAATCAAGCAGATTGATTTGCAGACCTATGGTCCAATCTATCGCCTTGGTCTGGACTTATTGGGCGGCGCGCAACTGACTTATGATGCCGATTTGTCGCAGATTCCCTTGACCGGACAGAGCGACGCCTTGGCAGGCGCCAAGGATGTGATAGAGCGCAGAGTCAATGCCCTGGGTGTTTCCGAACCGGTGGTGCAGACATCAATGGCGGCCGGCAAGCCGCGCATCAGCGTGGAGTTGGCCGGTGTCTATGATGTCAATACTGCTATTAAAATGATTGGCGAGACGCCGCTTCTGGAATTCAAGGAAGAAAATCCCAATGCCGTCAAATTGACTGATGAACAGCAGAAGAGCTTGGATAATTTGAATTTGGAAGTCAGGAAACAGGCGGTAGAAGTGTTGGAAAAAGTCAAAGCCGGCGGTGATTTTGCCGCTCTGGTCAAGCAATATAGCGAAGATCCTGGTAGCAAAGACAATGGCGGTTTGTATGAGGGTGTCAAAAGGGGTCAGATGGTGACAGAGTTTGACGATGTGATTTTTAACAAATTAAAACCAGGAGAGGTCTATCCTGATTTGGTCAAGACCGTTTTCGGCTATCATATTATAAAATTAGAAAGCATAAGCGGCTCAGGCGACAGCGAGACAGTTAATGTCCGCCACATCCTATTCAAGACCAAGACCGCGGCCGATATTGGCGTGACCACCCAGCCCGAATGGCTGAATACCGATTTGTCGGGAAAAAATTTAAAAAAGGCGTCAGTGGAATACGATCAAACCTCGATGGTGCCGCAGGTGTCTTTGGAATTCGACAACGAGGGCGCTCAACTTTTTGCCGATATCACCAAACGCAATGTGGGCAAGCCTGTGGCGATATTTTTGGATGGAGCGCCAATCAGCATTCCCAATGTGCAGGAGCCGATCTTGGGCGGCAAAGCCGTCATCTCCGGTAATTTTTCCGTAACCGAGGCCAAACAATTGGCTCAACGTTTGAATGCTGGCGCTTTGCCCGTGCCAGTCACTCTTATCTCTCAACAGACGGTTGGCGCTACCCTCGGACAAGCCGCGGTGCAGAAGAGCTTGGTGGCCGGCCTCTGGGGTTTGATTATCGTGGCTTTGTTCATGATTTTGTATTACCGCCTGCCGGGATTATTGGCTGTTTGCGCTTTGTTAGTTTATACCGCAATTTCTCTGACCGTTTTTAAATTATTTCCGGGCTTTACTCTGACTCTGGCTGGAATTACCGGTTTCATCCTATCTATTGGTATGGCCGTGGATGCCAATATTTTGATTTTCGAACGCATGAAAGAGGAACTTAAAAACGGTAAAGATCTATCTAAGGCAATTGATGATGGCTTTGGCCGCGCCTGGACCTCCATCCGCGATTCCAATGTTTCTTCGCTCATAACTTGTTTAATTTTGTATTTATTCGGCTCATCAATTATTCGTGGCTTTGCCCTGACTCTGGCCTTGGGCATCCTGGTCTCCATGTTCTCGGCCATTGTCATCACGCGGCAATTTCTGCTGCTTGTGGCCAAGTGGAAAATCAGCAAAGTCAATTGGCTGTATTCAATTAAGAAATAACCAATGACCAATTTCCAATGACCAAAAATTCAAAATTATTTTATGAAATTACAAATAATTAAAAATCGCAAGTATTATTATATCGTTTCCGGCGTTTTGTTTCTTGCCTCTATTTTGTCGCTTATCGCCTGGGGACTTAAGCCCGGTTTGGATTTCACTGGTGGCTCGCTCCTGGAACTGAATTTTTCCAATACTCGACCGCAGGTGGCAGAAGTACAGCAGGTGCTTGCGCCGCTTAATCTGGGTGAGGTGATTGTCCAGCCGGCCGGCGAGAAAGATGTAATTTTGAAATTCAAGAGCGTTACCGAAGACGAGCATCAGAAAATTTTTAATGCCATTGTCGGCGTTTTTTCTCCCCGAGGCAATGCCATTAGGGAAAACCGTTTTGAATCAATCGGCCCGGTCATCGGCCAGGAACTCTTAAACAAGGCCTGGTGGATGCTGGTGATTGCTTCTTTGGCGATCATTGCCTATATCGGTTTTGCCTTCCGCAAGGTCTCTAAGCCGCTGGCCTCCTGGAAATACGGGGTTTCGGCTATTCTGGCTTTGGTGCACGATCTGGTTATTGTTACTGGATTATTTGCCATCCTGGGGCATTTTGCCGGCGTGGAGGTTGACGGCTTGTTTATCACGGCCTTACTAACGGTCATGGGATTTTCCGTCCATGACACCATTGTGGTATTTGATCGAACTCGCGAGAATCTGTCCAAGTTTTATACTGGCAAATTCGACGAAGTGGTCAATGACAGCGTCAATCAGACCCTGGTGCGTTCCATCAACACTTCTTTAACCGTGCTATTGGTGTTATTGTGTCTGTACATATTGGGCGGCGATACGACTAAGAATTTCACTCTGGCTCTACTTTTTGGTATTTTCATCGGCACTTATTCTTCAATTTTCGTGGCTAGCCCGATTATCGTGGATTGGAATAATTGGGATCACAGATTGAAGAAGAAATAAGTTTTGAACTTTACAACTAACCAGAGGAGAGAAGGGAGAGAAGAGATGAAAGCATTACTGATTGGACAGATGGTGTTTGAAGGTTCTATAGCCGCCATACATAATATGGGCCATTTAATCAAGCGGCTCATAATTACTGAAGCTGATAATCTTTGCATCAATATTTTTACTGGTCGACTTTATGCTTTTACCGGTTTCAATTCAGAAAATGATTATGAATTATTAGGCGAGGTTGATGTACCCGATGAATTAGTGAAGAAAGTTCAGGATTATCTTGAAGCCAAAAATAAATTTGACGCTTTGAAACCGCAATTTGAAAGGATTTTCGGAAACCGCCGAAAACCAACCCGCGATAAAGGAGAAGGGTCATGACGCAGAAAATTAAAGACCGTCTGTGGCTGGCGATTAAGATTATCATCATTATTGCCTTGGTTTTGCTGGTTTTGGGAATCATCCATCCCACGGCAGCTGGCAAGACTTTGATATATCTGGCTGGTTGCATGGGCCAGTAAGAACATTTTAGTCCCGATATTGCTCGGGACTTTTCATTTGACAAAAAAAATAATTTGCTCTATACTTAAGCAAAATGTCATCCCGGACTCCTGCCCGCAATGCTACGCATAGGCGTTGGCAGGCGGGTAATCCGGGATCCAGATTCCAGCTGGATTCCTGATATTTCGGCTTTCTGGATCCTCAGATATTTTTTAGCTCACTTCGTTCGCCGCAAAAATTCCGAGGATGACAATTAATGATTAAAACTAAAATTATGTCCAAAATAGCGATTATCAGAACCGGGGGCAAGCAGTACCTGGTCAAGGAAAACGACAAATTAAAAGTGGAAAAGCTGGCCGGAGAATCGGGCGGCAAAGTTGATTTTGATGTCTTGCTTAAAGCAGATGGCGACAAGGTGGAGATCGGCGAGCCGGTTTTGGCTGGTAAGGTCAGCGCCAAAATAGTCCGTCAGGGCCATAATCCCACAGTCACTGGCGTCAGATACAAGCGCAAAACCAGAGAGCGCACCAGATTCGGCCATCGGCAGAAATTCACTGAAGTGATGATTGAGAAGATCTAATTTATTTTAAAAACAGTCCGCCAACTGGCGGATTGTTTTTTTGTTTAATTTGTGAGAAAATTAGACATATGGATTTGTCAGTAATTATTGTCTCTTGGAAAGTAAGGGACTTGCTTAAGAAATGTCTTGAGTCAATTCGTTCCGCCCAAGGCGATCTGTCCCTGGAAATTTTTGTCGTGGACAATGATTCGCAAGATAGCACAGTGGAAATGGTAAAAAACGAGTTTCCTAATGTTAAGTTGATAATCAACGACAAAAATTTAGGTTTTGCCAAGGCCAACAATCTGGCTTTGCGCCAATCGAGAGGAGAATACGTACTATTGCTTAATCCCGATACTGAATTAAATAGTGAGGCATTGGGCCATAGTCTGGAATTTATGAGGCATAATTCAGATTGTGGCATTTTGGGAGCAAAAATGTTTTATCCTGACGGCTCGCTCCAGCCCTCAGTCCGTCGTTTTCCGACTATCTGGCCGATTATACTGATGTTGTTAAAATTACCCAAAATTTTTCCGCATCTCAAGCCAGTAGATAAATATTTGGCAGCTGATTTTGATTACAATAAGGAGCAGGAAGTTGATCAGGTAATGGGCGCGTTTATGCTGATGCCCAAGGCGGTATTGGATAAAGTCGGCCTACTTGATGAAAGGTTTTTTGTCTGGTTTGAGGAAGTGGACTTGTGCCGGCGGGTTAAAAGCGCCGGTTATAAAATAATTTACTCGCCGGACATTTCTGTCATTCATCATGGCGGCAAAAGCTTTGGCCAGCAGGCCGTGATAAAAAATCAGCAGCTGTTTTTTACCAGCGCCTTGAAATATTTTTTAAAACATGGTTTTGACGTTTAAAAAGTTATTTGCCAGCAGTTGGTTTCGGATATTTTGTTGTTTTGCCCTATTGGAGATGGCCTCGCTTTCGGCCTTTTCTTCGGTTTGGCTGGAAAGGATATTTTTTGCCGTTATTCTTGCGATTGCCGCCGCATTAACCATTCGCAAGATTGAATACGGCGTTTACTTGCTTTTAGGCGAACTGATTGTCGGCGGCTTGGGATATTTATTGTTTTTCCCCTTGCCGGTCGGCGCCATTTCTTTGCGACTGGGTTTATTTCTGACAGTATTTTTTGTCTGGCTGATCAAATGGTTGAAATCCTGCAAGTTTGATTGGCTCAGGGATCTATGGTTGATTCCTTTGGTATTGACTTTTGTCATTTTTGCCATCGCCATAATCGAGGGGCTGGCTAACGGCTATACACCCAACAATATTTTTTCCGATTTCAACGGCTATCTGTATTTTGCCTTGATCGGTTTGTTCGCGATTAGTAATTTGGAGTTAAAAAAGATATTACAATTGTTATTTGCCGGATCATTGGTTTTGGGTCTAAAAACAATAATTATTCTGTTTGTTTTTTCCCATGGCTGGGCGACGGTCGGACAATCTTTCATTTATCACTGGATTCGCGATACGGGTGTGGGGGAGATTACATTGATCAATTATCCGTTATTCCGCGTATTTTTCCAGTCGCATTTTTACAATCTCTTGGCGCTAATTTTCGGCGATTTTATCTTGTTGCTTGATAAAAATAAAAATCATGCGCCGTACTCGCGTCTGGGCCTGTGGCTTCTGATCTGGCTGAATTTTTTTGTCATTGTCATCTCGCAATCGCGCAGTTTTTGGGTTGCGGGTTTAACAGCTCTGGCTATTTTTTTGCCTCTGGCAATGATTTATTTTAAGGTGGGTCGGCAAAAAGTGATTTTTTTATTAATATTAATTCCTATTTTTGCCGTTTCCGCTAATTTTGCCGGACAGCTGGTTTTGGGCAATTGGCAGGTGAATTTTTTTACCGGCCGCATCAGCGGTATTGCCGGATCAATCGGTGTTTCCAGCCGCCTGGCGCAGCTTCAGCCGGCATTGGATTTGATTGATCAAAGCCCTTTGTTGGGTCATGGTTTTGGCGCAACCGTAAGATACAGGAGTGATGATCCCAGAATAAAAAATCAGTCCAATCCCGAGGGCTGGACTGATGCCCCGGCTTTGGAGTGGGGTTACTTGGATTTAGCAGTCAAGGCCGGACTGATCGGCCTGGCGGTTTATTTATTTTTTTTAAGTGTCCTGGCATGGCAGTTGTTGATTCAAGCCCAATCGGGAAATTTGCTATCCGCCGGCCTTCTACTTGGTTTACTCACATTGATGATTATTCATATTTTTACTCCCTATCTCAATCATCCTTTGGGTATCGGTTACGTGCTGGCAGTTTTTGGCCTATCAAGATCAAATATAAAACCGCCAGCATGAGCTGACGGCCAAGAGTCACTCCAATATTTTGCCATCTAAATTATTATAGCCCCTGATAAAATCAGCTATCGGCATTTCTTTTTTGCCTTCCAGTTGGACTTTTTTCAGTTCTAATTCGTCCTCACCACAGATAACTATTAATTCGTTATTACTAATATTGATTTGCCCAATTGTTTTCTTGTTTTCTTGTTTTCTTGTTTCTTTGACTGCTACCGGCGGAAATATCTTTAGTCGCTGGCCGCCAAGCATGGTCCAAGTCGCCGGCCAGGGATAAAAGGCGTAAATTTTCTGCTTGATTTTTTGCGCCGGCTCCTGCCAGTCGATTTTGGCGTCGGCCTTGGTGATGGCGGCGCAAAAAATCGCGGCCTCGTGATCTTGTTCTTGCGGCGTAATTTCCCCGGCTAAGTATTTTCTAACAGTTGTGATTAACAAGCCGACGCCGATTTCCGCCAGCTGATTATGCAGCGATTCATTCGTCTCTTCGCCGGTAAGTCTCATTTTTTCCTGGGCCAAAATTGGCCCGTGATCCATCTTGTCATCCATCAGCATGATGGTAACGCCGGTTTCATGTTCGCCTTTTAAAATAGCGCTTTGAATTGGCGAGGCGCCGCGGTATTTGGGTAGAAGCGAGGGATGGACATTTATGGCGCCGGAGGGAAAGAGCTCAAGAATTTCCTGAGGGATAATTTGGCCATAGGCGACGACAATCAAAATGTCGGCCTCGGCTTTTTTTAACTCATCAATTATTTTAGAATTATCTTTTAATTTTTCCGGCTGCCAGATATGCAGATTATTTTTTTGCGCCAGAATCTTAACCGGAGAAGGGGAGAGCTCCTGTTTTCTGCCCGAGGGCTTGTCCGGCTGGGTCAGGACGCCCATAACTAAAAAATCAGGATCAACTAATAATCCCTCAAGATATGGCACGCTGAATTCCGGCGTGCCGCAGAAAATAGTTTTTATCGGTTTTGGCATTTTATTCCTCAACCCTTTTTAATTTTTTCGCCTTGTCAATAAACAGCACCCCGTCCAAGTGGTCAACTTCATGCTGAATGACTCTGGCGAATAGCCCCTCACCCGACATTTTGTGTGTCTTGCCATTTTCATCAAGATATTTGACGGTGATTTTCTGGCAACGTTTGACTTCGCCATAGACATTGGGTACGCTCAGGCAGCCCTCCTCACCCCATTCCTTAAGTAATGATTTTTTGACGATTTTTGGGTTGACCAATACCAAATGCCCGTCTTGGTACCTGACGGTTATAAGCCGCACGCTCTGCCCCACCTGCGGCGCGGCCAGGCCGACGCCGTCGCGCGTCATCATCACCTCGACCATCTGCGGAATCAGTTTTTGAACTTCCGCCTTGCTGACGTCTTTTATTGCCAGCGCTTTTTTGCGCAGTATTGGATTGGGATTGGTTAATATCTTTAACATAATTATACAGTAACAAAAAAGCAGCCAATGGTCAATTTTATTCAGGAAATTTTTATGCTAAGATAAGACATATGGCAAACAATCCAGGCCCGCAAAAACTCTCGCTGATCTTAAGCGGCAATAGCAATAAGAAAGAAGTCAAACCGCCGGCCCACCAGTGGCAGGATTTTGCCTTGCGCGTGGCCCAAGAATTGAACGCCCCCGGTTACAAAAAAAGCGCAATCTTTAAGATTTGCAGGGATAATTCCAAAGAGCTGGTGGAAAAGGCGCTTAACGAGACCAAGGAACTGGCGCAGAAAGAAAAATGGAAATATTTTTTTAAGGTTATTGACAGTTTGACTAAAACGCCGAAAGCATAAGCCATCGGCGTATTTTAAAATTTACTGGTTACTGATTACTATTTACTAATTTATTGCAATTTAATCTCCGCCACCATATAACCGACGCCGAACGGACCCTCATAGCTTAAGATCTCCCCGCGGCAATTCACATCACTTAAGATGCCGGCCAGAATCAGAATAGAGCGCAGTCCGCACTCGGCGGCTCTTTCCACCAACTCATGGTCCATGTTTACCAAAGAAGTTGTGTCGCAATTTTCTATCAGCTTGATGATTTTTTCATCAAAAATTTTTCCTTCTGGAGCAAATGACGCCGGGGCGTCCTCGGTCAAGGCGTGAGACAGATCGCCGGAAGCGATGACAGCCACGCGCTTGTCGGTGTTTAAGATCAGGTCATGCAGCGCCTTGCCGAATTCCAGATGCGCCTGGTTATCCAGCATCGAGAAATAAATTGGCACGATGGGCGTCTCCGGCAGATGTTTGCACAAGTAAGATAAAGGCACGCCGATGCCATGATCCAACTGCGGGACTGAGATAATATTGATTGGTGATTTGACTGAAAGTGTCTCCTTGCCGGTGGTAATTAAAACCGTGTCGCCGCGCAATTTTAATTTGGTGGTAAAGTCCCCAAATATCTCAAAGTCAATAGTGAATTCCTGACTCAGGTTAATGGTAAAGGAATCAGGATGCAGTTCGCCATGTGGAGAGATGATAATTATCACCTCGGGCTTGGCGGCGTAAAAATCCTGTTCCAGCCGCTCCATGGCGGCCTTAGTTTTTTCTATTTTGGAGATATGCTCCTTGCCAATGGCGGGCACAAGAATTGGCGGATGCGGTGTGATGGCCGCAAAAACTAATGACATATTTTTAAATTAAAATAACCAATAATTAACTGCTGGCTAATGGCGGACCAAGCGGGATAAGTTTTAACGTCTCATCGGAAATCAATTTGATATTTTTGGAACTATAGCCCATCTTGGCCATGACTGCTCCGCTGATGAAGGGTAGTTTTTTGCCGCCAGAAATCACATAAACCGCCGTAACCTCCGGATTGGCAATTACTTTTTTGCCCTTGACAAGCTTGAATTTGACGGGAGTTTTACTCTTGACTATCAAGCCATCCGGCAGAACGACATTTGACCCGGTCATAAAGTTGTCAAGTTCTGCGGCCGAAACCTTTTTAATTTTCATTCCGCTAAAATTGGCATCAAGTATTTCTTTGGTCAGCACCGGCCGCTTCTCACCACTTAAGACGTAATATAATTTTTCATACGGCTTTTTGGCCTTGGCATCCTGCAGCAGTGCGCCAGTGGGATAAACTGTATAGGTGGAAATGTCCGCACCATCGGCATAGAGAGCGAGCTCGCTTTCGCTAACTGCCTGGATCTCATCATCATTAAAGCCGAGTTTCTTAAAAACATCAAGCGAGATAAATTTTCTTTTGGTATCGCCAACAATCATGTACAGATTACTTGTTGTTTCGCTTTTTAGGATTGAAAAGTTCAAATATTTGATCGGCGGGCCGTCATTGTAAGTGTTGATGTCGCTGGTCGGCGCCGAAATGATTAATTTAGGATCAAAGAGCGAGACCAGCACCGCCTTGGAAGAAATCAGGCGCTTCTGGCCTTTTTGGATGTAGTAAACATCGGTGCTGCTTGAGTCGCCGGCGGTAAGCAGGGTGCCATCGGGCCAGGGCTTGCTGAAATACAGCGTCCAAAGATTCCAGAAATTCTGATTGCCATGCAGGTGCGGCGTGTAATTATACAGGCCAGCCGTGGCTGTGTTTTTCATTTTGACCGACTGGCCGTCAATGGTGTAAGTTTTCCCGGGTTGGTAGTTGAATTCAGTAATATTGTCCATGTAGTAGCGCGTTTGCGCCGCCGCTGAATTGACCTGCCGGTAAAAGCCCTTGAATCTCTGAACATCGGGATCATCCATGGAACAGTTGTCGCAAATGCCGTAACCGGTGGCCCAGTCATATTGCTTTTGGCTGGGGCTGGGATCTTCCAGCAAGCTCTGCTCTTTCTGGGTTAGAATCATCAGGTATTTGGGATTAATCATCCAATTTTGCGATATTTCAAAAAAGGCCTGAACCGCTGTCTTGGGGTTGCCCCCCTTGTCAAAAGTCAGATAATTCTCCAGAGTGCCATTGCGCTGCTGTAAAAAGTTCTGAATAGCTATTTGATCCAGGGCTTGGTAATCTGTTATTTCCGAATCGGAAATCAGATAGCCAGGATCAAAATCAACTGCCTTGACTGAGCAGGGGATAAGTGAAATCAATAGAAAGGCCAAAACTATAATGGCCGATGATTTTTTACAGTTCATGGCTGAATATGTTTATTTATTATCGTTATCATTATAACATATTTTGTTTTTGTCTACAAATTGTAAAAAACTGATATTTCTGCTATGATTTATATAAATTAATTCCATCTTGTGGCAATTTTATTCAAGCAAAATTTACCAGCTGATGAAATTGTATATCCAGTCGCTGCCAATCAGCCCGATGAGTTACCGCCAATTCGCCAACGCCGCCCCCATCGTCACTCCTGTTTCAAATTTTTTTGCTGTCTGGGAGTGATGTTTTTGGCGATTGTCGCCTGCGTGATTTTTTTGGTTTTTTATGTGGCTGGGCCGATCATAAAGACAGTTGACACCTTGCCAGCGGATTTTCCCAAGGAGTTGACCCTTTATCAGCTTGATCAGGCGAAAATCAAAGTCCAGACAGTTGCTGACAAGGAACGGTTGTTACAGCTGATGTCTGCTTTGCCGGATTGGCTGCTTGCGCCGCTGACTGATTACTTGACCGCGGACTTAAAAACGCAGATGGCGGCAGGACTGCAAAATCCTCAGCTGCCAAAAAACCTGACTCTGGCGGATTTGAAGGGAATTCTGGCTCAGGAGGCCTCAAGCAGCATTCAGACAGTCACGCTTACCTGGTCAGATATCAATCAGAATAAACAGGACTTGTTTGATTATTATAAAAAGGAATTAGAGCAGAATGGTTTTGAAGTCAAAAATAATTTAAGTGATTACGAAATTGATTCCAGTTTTGTTAAACCGGGAATAGAGGGCGCCATTTCCATTATGAATAATTTTGTGACTAATCAGAGTAGTGTGATGAATATGACCATAAATTATCTGACTAATAATCCTTTGATCAAGAGATGAAAATTTTGGATGTAAAAGTTGATAAGAGAGATTTGCCTTCTGTAATCAGCCAGATTAGTGAGTGGCTTAGCCAAGATGGCCAGCATCTTGTCGTAACGGTCAATCCGGAATTCATTGTGGCGGCGCAAAAAAATTCGGAATTTAAAAGAATATTGAACCAGGCGGATTTGTCCACCGCTGATGGCTCGGGATTGGTCTGGGCGGCAAAATTCCTGGCAGGAGAAAAATTAGAGCGAGTGACTGGAGTGGATTTGGCTGATAAGCTATTATCTGGCGTTTGTCCACAGGCAAAAATTTATCTATTGGGTGGAGCGCCCGGCGTGGCAAAAACAGTTCAAGCCGGATACACTGAAAATGTTATTGGTGCGGAAGACGGCGGCAAACTTGTACCAAATAATTTGGAATTGGAAAACAACCAGGCGGCGATTGAAAGGATTAATGCCAGCGGCGCCAATATTCTACTGGCGGCTTTTGGACAAGTCAAGCAGGAAATATGGCTGGTTAATAATTTGCCGAAACTGCCGAATATCAAAGTGGCTATTGGCGTGGGCGGAACGTTTGATTATTTGTCGGGCAGGGCTAAACGCCCGCCCAAGTGGTTGAGGAATCTGGGATTGGAATGGCTGTATCGGCTAATCAAAGAGCCGAAGCGGTGGAGAAGGATTTGGAATGCGACGGCGGTTTTTGGTTGGTTGGTGATTAAAAATAAGTTAAATAGTTAAATTATTATATTGTTAAATTATTTTTAGTTTCAAAATAACTTTTAGCAATTTAGCAATTCAACAATAGAAAATATTATGTTCAATTTTTTTAAACCAAAAATCCGCACGCGGTTCGCACCCAGCCCGACCGGTTATGTCCACCTGGGTAATTTACGCAGCGCGCTTTACGAATACCTTTTTGCCAGGCAGAACGGCGGAGTATTCTTTTTGCGCATAGAGGATACTGATCAGTCACGCGAAGTGCCGGGCGCCGTGGAAAACATGCTAAAGGTGCTAAAATGGGCCGGAATTGAGCCGGATGAGGGCATAATGCTTGATTCCAAGGGTGAGTCCTCTCAGAAGGGCAAATTTGGTCCCTACGTGCAATCCAAGCGGCTTGATTTATATCAAAAATACGCCAAAATGCTGATAGACAAGAATTTGGCCTATTATTGCTTCTGCACACCCGAGCGGCTGGAGGTGCTAAGGCGCGAACAAGAGGAAACCAGCCAGCCCACCAGATATGACGGACGGTGCAAAAAGATGTCCGCCGAAGAAATCAAAAAGAGAATTGCCAGCGGAGAAAAATGCGCCATCAGGATGAAAATGCCGGCCAATCGTGAAATCGAATTCACCGACATTATCCGCGGCAAGGTAAGAATAAATTCCAATGATCTTGACGAGCAGGTGCTCTTTAAAGCCGACGGCTTTCCGACTTATCATCTGGCCCATGTAGTTGACGACCATCTGATGAAGACCACCTACGTCATCAGAGGTGAGGAATGGCTGCCGTCAACCCCCAAGCATCTGATTTTATTTGAATATCTCGGCTGGCAGGCGCCGCAGTATGCTCATTTGCCGATAATACTGAATCCCGATAAATCCAAATTGTCCAAACGGCAGGGTGATGTGGCAGTGGAGGATTATCGCGATAAGGGTTATCTGCCTGAGGCGCTCATAAATTATGTCGCCCTTTTGGGCTGGAATCCCGGCACTGATCAGGAAATTTTTTCTCTATCAGAATTAATTAAGAATTTTTCCTTGTCCAGGGTTCACAAGGCCGGTGCGGTCTTTGATATCAAGAAACTGGATTGGCTTAACGGCGTTTACATCAAAAAATTGCCGAGCAAAAAATTTGTTCAGCTGTCTTTGCCATTTTTGGAAAGGCGGCTGGGCGAATTACCCAAAGATTTTGATGTAGAGAAAATTCTAAAAATCGAGCAGGAACGGGTCAACAAATTATCCGAAGTGGGGGAGGGGATTGGTTTTTTCTTTGTTGATGAATTGGATTATGAATCAGAATTATTGATTTGGAAAAAATCAAATCAAGAGTCAACGGTGAAAAATTTGGAATTATTGGCTGATGAATTAAATAAATACAGTGACTGGTCAAAAGAAAACTTAGAAAAATCACTATTGGCTTTTATCAAAAGCAGGGGATTATCAAACGGTGAAGTTCTCTGGCCTCTGCGCGTGGCCTTGACCGGCCTGGAAAAATCGCCCACGCCATTCGAGGTGGCGGAAATCTTAAGAAAAGACAGGACTATAAAGAGAGTTAAGGAGGCCATAGAAAAATTAAAATAAAAGAAACCCATCAAGTCAATGATGGGTTTCTTTGTCAAGTCATGTTATTTGTGCTATTATTTGATTATGAAGGCAAATCATTCAAAATTTTTTATTGCTGCTTTTTCTGTTTTTTTATTTTTGATCTCATGCCTGACTGCGCTCCCTATTCTAGCCGCTACCACTGGACCAAATCAGGTATTGATTGACCAATTGAATAGGCAGTTAGATGATCAGAAGGCCAAGATTGACGAATTAACAAGTAAGATTACTGAATATCAGATCAATGTAAAAAACACCCAAAAAGAAGCTGTTAATTTAAAGAATCAGATTCTGCTGCTGGATAATCAGATTGCCAAAACCAATCTCGAACTGCAATTGAAGCAAGAGCAGTCGACTGAGCTGCAGCTGAAAATTGATCAGACCAATTTGCAGATAAAGCAAAGCGAGGAGCAGATTATCTCAGAAAAAAGCCAATTGGGCGATGTCCTGCGGTTGATTGCCCGTTATGAGGATCGTAATTATATTTCCATTATCCTAGGAAATAATAGTTTCTCTGATTTTTTTGACCAGTTAAAGTATTCCAGCCAACTACAAGAAGAAATGCAACGTACCTTGAACCGCGTCCAGGAAAGCGAGGCGAAGTTAATCGACCAGCAAAAGGATTTAAACAAACAGAAAGACAATCTCAGCGACATCCTGAATAAATTGGAGGATACCAAGGCGGTTTTGAACAGCCAAAAACAGGACAAAAATCAGTTGGTTACTGCCACTAAGAAATCAGAAAAAAAATTCCATAACCTGATAACTGATTTAAAAAAACAGCAGGCCGCAGCCAATGCCCAGGTGGCGGCAATAGAAAAACAACTTAGAACCGAGTTGGCCAAGAAGGGAACAGCGGAGAAATTCAACACTCTGGGCCGGGCTGTATTGAATTGGCCGGTCGATCCGCACCGCATTACCTGCCTCTTTCGTGATCCCGATTATCCCTATCGCTATTTGTTTGAGCATTCAGGGCTGGATATCGGAGTCAGCCAGGGTACGCCGGTCAAAGCTGCGGAGACTGGCTATATCGCCAAAGCCGCCCGCGGCACCCAGTGGTATGGCAATTATGTGATGATTATCCATGGCGGCAACATCACCACGCTTTATGGCCATCTGAGTGTTATTAGTGTAAGCCAGGATCAGTATGTCACCAAGGGCCAGGTGATCGGCCTGTCGGGAAATACCGGATTCTCTTCTGGGCCACATTTGCATTTAGAGGTGCGTGCCAATGGCATTCCTGTTGATCCTCTTAATTACTTGCCCTAAATTATATTATATTTATCGGAATTACTCTACAGGCGGCATTTGTGATATAATGGACTTAATATCGCTGAGGCGGTAGTATAATTTAATTAATTTAAGCTAAAATTATGGATGCTTGTGTCAAATGTGGCATCCCCATGGATGATGACAGCAAGTGTTCGTGCAATCCCTCGTTGTGCTTTCATTGCTGTGCCTGCCCGCCTGACTGCACCTGTGGCTGTAGTAATATGATTGATGAACTTTCTGATGATGAGGATGATGATGATGACCTTGATGAGGATGAAGAGGAAGGGGAAGGGGATGAGAATGAGGAGGAAAAAGAGAGTGATGATGAATTTTAAAAAAAATCCCCCGAGCATGCTCGGGGGATTTTATGTCAAGCTATATTATGTTCGACTGCCGCTGTGGTATTTTTTGTACACATCCCTGAGGCGGCGATTCGTCACATGGGTATAAATTTGTGTGGTGGCGATATTGCTATGTCCTAAAAGTTCTTGCACTGAGCGCAAATCCGCCCCTTGCTCCAATAAATCAGTGGCATAACTGTGGCGCAAAGTATGAGGTGTTGCCTCTATAGGCAATCCCGCCGCCATGGTATATTTTTTTACCAGATTTTCCACAGCGCGAGGGGTCAGTCGTTTTTCGTCATTATCGCCGGCATTGCGTGAGTAATTAATAAATAGGGGAGCAAGGAGGTCATCTTGCCTGGTCTTAATGTAGTTGCCTAAAAATTTAAGACAACGTGGTGAGAAATAGACCGTGCGAATTTTGCCCCCCTTGCCAGCAAGAGACAATTCCAAATCTTTTATTTTATCATTAATAATTCCTCGCAAATCAAACTGTTTAAGGTTAAGCGAAGTTAACTCTGAAACGCGTATACCGGTGGAGAAGAGAACTTCTAAAATGGCTCGATCACGAATGCCATTTAAAGTAGTAAGATCGGGCATAGATAGAAGATGCTCCACCTGCTTATAAGTTAAAAATTTAATCTGCCGATCCTTGTCGGTCAATTTGGGTAATTTTATTTTTTCCGCCGGCAATGAAGTTATATCCTTATCTGTAAAGTAGTTAAGCAGCTGCCTTAAAGCCCTCAAATAATAGCTTTGGGTGGTTTTTTTTAAATAATGCCCCTGCTTATCCTTTTTACGGGATAAATAAAGGCGGAAATCCCAAATATGCTTATTGGTAAGCTCATGAGGCCTTATTTTATTCAAATGGTGATCCTTGAGCCAGGTGATGAAAACTTTTAGGAAGTTATGATAATTCTTGGCGGAAATAGGCGAAAGTCCTTTTTCCACCTCTATATAGTCCAGGAAGTCGGAAATATGTTTGATTATTGGTTCGTTTGATTTCCTCATAATTTTAGGTTAATGATTCGGTTATCCTGTGTTATACGAAGTTACTTTTATTATATAAAATCCTGACTGATATGCCAAGAGCAGGATAAAAATCACTCCCCCTATTCAGGAAAGTAGGTGACTCGATCACCAAAACGCAAATCAACATATTCGAACTTTTTGCCGGCTAATTTCTTATTCAACACCAGGAGCAGGTTTTCCATGGAGCGGCTGACGGGGTTATTGATGTTAAAGTGCGCCTTCCAGCCGGGTTCGGTTAATACTGTCACCTGATCCACTCCCCCGCTCTCATATCCTTTGACTTTAATGCCTGCGCTTTTTAGCGCCTGATCCAACTCCAAAATGTAACTGACATAGCGTCCCGAAATTGGTTGGTCATTTACTTTTAAAACCTTGATTAATGATAATTCAGGGAATTTGCCTTTATACTTATTCAAATCATTAGCCGAGAGTTCTTTGGTAATAGTGCCATTCGCGTCAAGAAAATAATAGGATCTGCCATTATCAACTATCAAATAGGCGGCTTTCTCCTCAAGTGCCACTGATAATTTTTGCCAGCCCTTTGTGATTTCCAGTTTATTGAGCGAATACTTGGCAGAGATCTCATTTTTAATTTTGCCAGTGTTGATGAATAATAGATTTTTACCGGGGAAAATGAATAACTTCCAGCGGTTGATGTCATTATTCACTAGTGCTCGGATTTCCTCAGGACTGATCATGTCAGTCCCCCGTACCTCGACTGTTTTGACTTTGAATAGTGCGCTATAGACAATAAGATAAATTAAAAATATTGCGGTCAAGACCTCGATGTAGAGTTTGGTGTTGAATTTTTGGCCGAATTTTTGCTTGGCTTTGAAGTAGGGATTGGAGTAGGTTTTGTTGTAATAATCGCGCTTAATGTGCTTTCGGCCATGGAAAGAATAATCCTCAATCATTTTTAATCGTTATTTTTTTATTTTCTCTTAATAACCTTAAACCCGCAATATTTGTGTAGGGCTTTGGGAATTTTGACTGAGCCGTCTTTCTGCTGGTGGTTTTCCAATATGGCGATGATGGCGCGGCCGACGGCAATGGCCGTGCCGTTTAGCATGTGCAGGTAATCAACTTTGCCATCCTTGGCTTTGTATTTGATGTTAAGTCCCCTGGCCTGGTAGTCAGTGCAGTTAGAGGTGGAAGTTACCTCCGCCCAATCACCCATCTGGCCATCTTTATTGGGTTTGCCGGGCATCCAGGCCTCCAAATCAAAAGTCCTGATGGCCGGACTTCCCAAATCAGCCGTGCAATGGTCAACGATGCGATAAGGAACTTCTAAACCGTTAAACAATTCTTGTTCTATTTTTAAGATTTCCTGATGCGCGGCTTCTGAATTATCAGGCGTGGTGTATTGGAACATTTCCACCTTGGTAAATTGATGGACGCGGAAAATGCCTTTGGAGAATTTTGAATATGATCCGGCCTCAGTGCGGAAGCAGTGGCTGACGGCAACATACTTCTTCGGCATATCTTCTTCATTTAATACCTCGTCCTTGTGGTAGCCGCCCATGGTGATTTCTGCCGTGCCGACAAGCGACAAATCGGAATTCTCAATGTTGTAAATTTGTGTTGACTCGCCGCGCGGATTAAATCCCAGGCCCTCCAACACCTCGCGTTTGGCCAAGTCGGGTGTGGAAAAAGGTATAAAACCGTGCTTGGTGACAGTGTCTAAGGCGTATTGGATCAGAGCGAACTCCAGAATCGCCAATTCGTTTTTTAAATAATAAAACTTGGCGCCGGAAACCTTGGTGGCGCGGTCAAAATCAATAATATCCATTTTCTCTCCCAGTTGGACGTGATCCAGCGGTTCAAAGTAAAACTTCTGCGGTTTTTTGGCTATCTTTAAAACAGGATTATCCTCGTCTTTTTCGCTTACCTTCACGTCAGGATGCGTCATATTCGGCACCTTAAGCCAGAGTTCTCTTAGCTCCGCTTCCAGCGGCACGACTGACTCCTCCAATTCCTTGACTTCCTCGCCGACTTTCTTCATTTCAGCGATGACTTCAGGCGTGGGTTTGGTCTTGGACGCGGCGTTGCGCTTGGCGCGCAGATCGTCGATTTTGGCCACCACTACCCTTCTTTTCTCGTCCAATTCCAGAAGTTTGTCAATATCCACATCGGCCTTGCGGTTTTTGCAATTGGTTTTGATTTTATCCGGATTTTCGCGGATAATTTTTAAATCGAGCATATAATAAATTACGAGTTATAATTTCTGGCCACCAGCGCGAACGGCAATAGATAATCGTATATTTCCGAAAGTTGAACTCTATAATTGCCATTTGACAAATAATGCTCGGCAACAAATTCTTTAAGTCGCGTCATTTCCCTATTTGTCCGATTGCCAGCCAAAGTCAGATCAATCAATTCCAACGCCCGTTCCAGAGCGTTCTTTTTTGACACCTCATCCCCCTTGTTTTCCCAATTCATGGCGCGTGAAATCTCGCTGGCAATATTGCCCAGCTGTTCAAAAATCGTCATTTGCCGCCATTTTTCTTCTAACATAATTCTATTTTTTTATCAATCAGCGCTTTTATTTTCGCTCTTATTTCTTGAATCTCAATGTTGACGCCACGATTGCCGGCCTTGGGCCGAATGTTAATCAACGAATTGTATTCAATAAACTCCTCGCCGGTTTTTTTCGGATAAAAATTAATGCCCCACAAGTCCTCCTGTCTTGAACCATCGCTTAACAGTATGGCCTCGGCATCAGCATGGAACTCGCCGCCAACGATGATTATTTCCCGCCGTAAATCAACCACCGCTTTCGCCATGTCGCCGTAGCTTTCTTCTGCCAGTTTTTTAATTTCAGTTAAGTCGACTTTATCTTTGAAAATTTGGGGTTGCATAAATTATTCTTTCGGCCGTAGCAGTGGAAACAGCACCACATCACGAAGATTACTCTGATTGGTTAAAATTGCAACCACCCTGTCCACGCCCATACCCCAGCCGGAAATCGGCGGACAGCCGTGCTCCAGGGCGGTGATGAACTCGTCATCGGTCTCCATGGCCTCGATGTCACCCTTGGCCTTGGCTGATTTTTGCGCCTCAAACCGCGCCTTCTGATCCTCTGGGTCCACCAGCTCGGAGTAGGCTTTAACGATTTCCCAGCCATTGACCACCAGCTGGAACTGGTCAACGATATTCTTATCCTCGTCATTAACTCTGGCGAGCGGCTGCAAGTATTTCGGGTAATGAAATAATATCGCCGGGCCGATGATTTTCGGCCGGCTGACTTTCTTGTACAGATTATCCACTAGTCCGGCCAAAGACATCTCATCCATACCCTCAAATTCTATCTTCTTTTTCTTGATGTCTTTGAGAAGCTTATCGGCGTCATCGTAATCCATAATATCTAAGCCCGTGTCTTTTTTGATCATCTCAACAAAATCAATTCTCGGCCAGGGCGTGGCAAAATCGACTTTCTGCTTATTGCCTTCCCTATTCATCACCTCGATTTTTTTATCCAACTTCAGCTGGTCAAAAACATAGTCAAACATTTTCTCGGTGAACTTGATATTGTCCTCGAAATTCCAGTAGGCGCAGTAATGCTCCAGGTGCGTGTGCTCCGGCAGATGCGACGGGTCAACGCCCTCATTGCGGAAGGCCTTGCCCAGCTCGAAAATTTTTTCCATGCCGCCGACAATCAGCTCTTTGAGCGGCAACTCGTGCGAGATGCGCAAGTATAAGTCAACATCCAAAGCGTCATTGTGCGTCTTATAAGGCTTGGCGGTGGCGCCGGTGGCCTGGTGCATGAATGTCGGCGTCTCCACCTCCATGAATTTTTCTTGCCAGTAGAATTCGCGCAAAACGCGGATGAAATCCGAGCGGAACTGGAAGCGCTTCTTGGCGTCTTCATTTGCGATCAGATCCAAATAGCGCTGGCGGTAAATCAAGTCCTCGTCCCTGAGGCCGTGGAATTTTTCCGGCAGAGGCAGAAGCGCCTTGCCCAAGAATTCGTATTCCCTAACCAGAATGGAAATTTCGCCAGCCTTGGTGGTAAAAATCTCGCCGCTGACGCCGACAAAATCCCCCAGATCAAAATTATCATTGAACCACTTGAATTTCCCGTCGCCGATTTCATGGGCGTTTAGGACGATCTGTAGGCGGCCAGACCAATCAGATAGGTGGGCGAAGGCGATCTTGCCCATCTTGCGGATGGTGAGTATCCGTCCAGCTGTCCTGACCTTAGTCCCCTCTTTGAGCGCCTTGGCTTGAGCCAGGGTTTCTTTTTTGTCAAATTTTTCCGGGTAAGGACTAACGTCGGCGGACTTTATCGCCTCCAGACGTTGTTTGCGCATGGTGCGTTCATCAAGCGGATTGGTTGACATATAATAGTTTAAAATATTGCTTATATTATACAAAAATCAAGAGTAAAAGGCAAATTTAAAACCACCGTGATTTGTCAGGGTGGTTTTGATAAATAAAAGTTAAAATCCCATTAAAATCCCAATAGAATCGATAAGCCGAAAAAGCCATGGACAAATCCCGCGGCAAGCGCCAGCACCGCCAGCCACTTGTGCCACCAGATAGGGTTACGCAGCTTGCTCTTGCTCAGGAAAGTCCGCCAGCCGATAATTGCCACGATTAAAAACAACAGCCATGTTCCTATGCCGCTATACATTATGGCCGGATAGCCGAAGATGGGATAAAGCGCCAGTTGCGCGAACATAAATTTATTTTTTTCTCTTGCCTTTTGCCGCCTGTGCCGCTTTCTTTTCGGCAAAGGCCTCTACTAACTTAGTGACGCCATCAATAAGCGGCGGCATGTAGGAGGCGGTGTTTTCTACCTTACCCTTGAAGGCGGAGACGACTTTGCCCACGGCCTCGATTTTCTTGCGCACCATTTTGCTTACAAGCCAGACATTACGCAGGATCATGGCAGAGTAAAAGCAGGCGAAACCGGCGGCGATGCCGATCCAGAGGATGGCGAACGCCAGAGCGACCCAGAATAAGTCTTTTGATGTGACAAGCATGGGAAAATTAATTACGAATTAAAAATTACGAATTACGAATTGGAATTATTTTTTACAAATTGATTGGGTATTTCAATTCGTAATTTGAAATTCGTAATTCGTAATTACCTCACATTTATATTATACTCTTTCTTTAACGCGGCCACAACTTTTTCGTGTGCTACTTGCGCCTCGGCGAGTTCCAGCGTCTTATTCAGATCGCGATAAACAATTCTAATGGCCAGGGCTTTTAGACCCTCGGGCATTTTATCACCCTGATAGACGGATAAGAATCTGACTTCTTCCACTAGCGGCGCGCCGGCATCGCTGGCGACATTGGCCACTTCGGCGAAGGTGACAACATTATCTATTTCCATGGACAAATCAAGCTCAATTGCCGGAAATTTGGGAATCGGCTGATAGGTTGGGGCGGATTTGGATAATTTTATTAGCGAGTCAAAATCCAATTCTACTATTGCCACGGATTTTTTGATGCCAAACGCAGTCAAAATACTGTTACCAATAATTTTTATCTCGCCCAATTTATTTTCAGCGGCATAAATTTCAGCGCCGTTAGTAATATTTTTAAATGACAAAGGGGGCAGGTGTAGGCGTTCTGATAAACCCTCAAGCACTCCCCTAGCCTCAGAGGCAACCGCCTGGCTCTCACTGCCATAACAGGCAATAAGCAGTTGGAATTTTTCATCAGCCAGATCATTCTCTCCTAATGACAGATAAACCTGGCTCAAGTCAAATAATTTTCCCGCGGGATAAAATCCCTGATTCTCGCTGATGACCTGCAGAACGCCGGGCAGAAGCGATGTCCGCATGTATTCAAAGTCAATGCTCAGCGGATTGGTGATCTTGATGTGATCTTTCTGATTCAGGCCGACGGCCGTGATCTGCTTGCCAGAAATAAACGAGTAAGTATATACCTCAGTCAGGCCAAAGCCGGCCAAGATGTCTTTGACCTTGTCCTCCCAGAAAAAATTTTTACTTTCAACCGCCTTGGGCAAGGCGCCGGACATCAGCTCTGTCGGCAGATTGTGATAGCCGTGCAGGCGGGCGATTTCTTCAATCAGATCATGTTGGCCGGAAATGTCGTTTTCCCGCCACCAGGGCGCAGTTACTTTAAACTCATCTTTCTTTGATCTGGTGGAAGACACAATAAAACCCAGGGCAGACAAGTTCGCCTTAATTTCCGCCGGAGGGATTTTAACTCCCAAAGCGCGATTGACATGGTCTAAATCCAATAGGATGGTTTTTGGTTTTAACTTGTATGATTTTTCATCCACAAGTTTGCAGGCGATTTTGGCGCCGGCAAGTTCTTGCGCCAGCTCAATGGCGCGCAGCATGGCGGCGGTGACGTTTTCCGGGCTGATTCCTTTCTCATACAGAGCCGAGCTTTCCGAACGCAAGTTAAGGCCGCGCGAGGTTTTTCTCACCGATACAGGATCAAAATTGGCGCACTCAAAAACAATCGCCTTAGTGCCGGCAGTTGCGGCTGAGAGTTCTCCGCCCATCACGCCGGCCACGGCCACAGGATTATCCCTGTCGGCAATCACCAGATTGTCGGCAGACAGTTCGTATTCCTTGCCATCCAGCGCCAAGATTTTCTCTCCCTTTTTCGCCTGGCGGACATTGATTTCGGCAGTACCTCCTCCCCTTTTCGAAAGGGGAGGTTGGGAGGGGTTAAGAAGTTTATCATAATCAAAAACGTGCATGGGCTGACCGAATTCTAGTAAGATGTAATTAGTAATGTCCACCAGATTGTTGATCGGTCTAAGTCCTGACGCCAAGAGCCGCTGCTGCATCCACAAGGGCGAGGCCTCAACCTTGACTTCTCCCATCACAACCGCAGAATACCTTGGACACAATTTTTGTTCAGCCACCTTCACTTTTAACGTCATTGCGAGGGAGCGCAGCGACCGTGGCAATCCCGTTCTATTTGCCGCGAGATCCCCACGCTTCTCCGCCAGCTGACGGATTCGCTCGGGATGACGGATAGTGAGGTTGGGTTTGGGTTTCTGATAGAGGAATTTCTCGCCCAGGATTGCGGCCGCCTCGCGGGCAATGCCAATGACGCACATGGCGTCCGGCCGGTTGGAGGTGATTTCCATTTCCAGAATCACATCTTCCATCGGCATGACCGACTCAAGCGGCTGGCCGACTTTGACATAGTCCGGCAAGATATAGATGCCGGTGTGGTCTTCGCCTAGTCCCAGCTCCTTCTGGCTGGCCATCATGCCCTGGCTGTCCACGCCTCTGATTTTGGCCGCCTTAATCTGCATCTCCCCCGCCCTGCCACCGACCAAAACCACCGGCACCTTCTGGCCCTCCTTGATGTTCGGCGCGCCGCAGACGATCTGCAAATCGTCTTTGCCGACATTAACCTTGCAGACATGAAGCTTGTCCGCGTTGGGATGCTGTTCTATTTTTAGGATTTTGCCCACAACGACTTTCTCAAAATCCGGCTTGGCGATATTCACTCTGTCCACCGACAGTCCGGAAAGCGAGATTTTTTTAGCAAACTCCTGCGGCGTCAGGTTTGTCTTGACGTATTCTTTGAGCCAGTTGTAGGAGATAGAGAGATTCATAAATAAGTAACTAATATAGTTCACAATTATCTAAAAAAATGAAGTCCGATTCATAAGGACCGATTATACGACCATTAAAATTTGTTCTGTAAGGAACTACAATTGAATTAATTTTGATTTGCCATGAATCATCTAATTTACAAAATATTGTGGGAGGAAATACTTGATCAGAAGAAGTGTCTTTATTTATTACTACGTTATAATAATAATGTTGTTCTAAATCACTTTGTTTAGGAAATATATTTGTGATGTAACCTGTACTACTAACAATTAAGCCAATATATTTATTGTATTCTGATTCTTGATCTAATTTTGTTGGAAATTTTCCTATTTGATCAATAAGATTGAATACATCACCTTCAAAAGTTATTTTTTTAATATTTATAGTACTGGATGTATTACTTACTGATGGAGTTACAGAAGTATTATAATTTTTTGGAAACTGCCAAGTTAAAAAATTAACAATAAGTGTTAATAATCCAATAATAATTCCTATTATCGACACTATTCCTATTATCCACTTCCAATATTTTTTAAGCCAAGACCATATTTTATTCATAACTATTCTGCGACCGTTAAAAATCTTGTGCTGATTTTATGCGGGAGCGAGCGCTAAAAATTTTTGCAAGCCCGTAATCGGGCGTCAGAAAATTTTAGCGAGCGAAGTATAAAATCTAGCCATGATTTTTAGCAGGTCGCGACTTTTGCGCAACTTTTCTAGAAAAGTTGCAAATCAAAACTGCTCATTAAACCTCAAATCATTCTTATACATTAATCGCAGATCATCAATATTCAAGTCCGACTTCATGGAATAGCAGCGCTCCACGCCCCAGCCGAAGGCGAAGCCCGAGTATTTTTGCGGATCAATGCCGCCAGCACACAATACATTCGGGTGCACCATGCCGGCACCAGCCAGCTCCAGCCAGCCCTCCTTGCACATCTTGCAGCCGACACCATTGCACAAGCCGCAAGAGATGTCCACCTCAAAGCTCGGTTCAGTGAATTGAAAGTGATGCGGACGCAGGCGGATTGTCCGATCGGCGCCAAAAAAACGCTTTACAAAATAATCAATCGTGCCCTTGAGATGGGTGATGTTGATGTCTTTATCAACCACTAAACCCTCGAATTGATGAAGCATTGGTATGTGTGATACATCAATCTGACGGCGGTAGCACTTGGACATATTCATGATGCGGATTGGCAGCTGACCCTTCTCCATCTCGCGCACCTGAATGCTGGAAGTGTGCGGTGTGAGTAATCGTCTCCCCTCTTTTCCGCCAAAGGCGGATCCGCCTATGGCGGAGACTTTATGATGTAAATTCATCCTAATTGGTTTTTCGTCAATAAAAAACGTCTCCCACTCGTCTCTAGCCGGATGATCGCCGGGCATATTCAAGGTCTCAAAAGCGTAATAATCCCACTCAACATCCTGATGCCTGACGCGGACAAATCCCAGGTGTTTAAAAATACTTTCAATCTCGCGCATGGCAATAGTGGCAAGATGCAGATGCCCGACGGGCGGGACTTGGCCCGGAGCCGTAAAATCAAAACCGGCCGAGCTTTTGCCCAAGCCCGACTTGATTTCTTCCAAGCCTGAAACAATATAATTCTTGGTTTCGTTGGCTAAAGCGCCGAGTTCAGCCACTTCCTCGCGAGCCGCGCCTTTTAAGCCCTTCATGATGTTGGTCAGGAGTCCTGACTTCCTGCCCAGGTATTTATTTTCCGCGGTGGCCAAGTCGGCCGGCGTCTTGATTGACGGCTTTTCCGCCTCAAATTGCTTTTTGAGCTTGGCGAGTTGCTGTTTCATAATGAATATATTATAACCGAAGTTACTGATAAAAGTCAAAGTATTTGATTAAAAAATGCGCCGTTAAAAATCTTGTGCTGATTTGATGCCGTCCGCCGCAGGCGGACACGAAGCGAGACGAAGCATCAAATCTAGCCATGATTTTTAGCAGGCGCGACTTTTTTCTGCCGCTTTTTTCTAGAAAAAAGCGGCATTAACAATACATCTAGAAATCCGGTGGAATATAACCCTCCGGCGGATTATCATCGGTCTTTGGCGAAGGAGGGTGCCTGAAACTCAGAAAAAAGTATTCCAAAGCGCCAATAGCCAATATAAGTATAATTATATTCCACCAGGTTAAAAACCTCTTGCTTTGCAAAAATAATGCCCCAATAATAATTAAGGCGAAAAAAAACGACTGGCGGAAGGAGGAGCCGACAATCTTGTGCTCTAATTCTATTTTCTTAAGTAGATATTTACGAGTCAAAAGGACAATCAAAAAGAAAGATCCGAGTAGGGCAAAAAATAAGCTCAGATAAAAAACCAATAAGCCCACCCAGCCGCTAGTTGTCGGATCAACTTCAAATAGAACCATAATCCAAGACAGCCAGCAGATGACTGTGGCGCCAGCGACGATGATTAGTAATTGCCTGAGTGACATAATGTTGATTAGAACTTATTATAGATCCCCGGATAAATCCTCCCGTTTTACTTACGAATTTTCCGAGGATGACAAATATGGATAAAATCTAATATTAATTATACCACCAGAGCGGAAAAAAAGACAAAAAGAAATCCCGCACGTGGCGGGATTTCGGAGAAGGACAAATCGATTATTCTAATCTCGCGCTGAATGATTACCTAAAAAATTTAGGCAAGCGCGACCTTACAATAACCGACGCTTTTCCCTTCCCTTAATGTTTAATTATAAGAAATGTTTTTGAAAAAATAAATATCTTGTCAAGCCATGCCTGTGGATAACGAAAAGAGGACGCCTCGTATGATTCGTCCTCTAATGTGCTGCCATTCACCTGGCGAAACCTCAAACCTCCTACAGCGAAAGCATTATTTCATTTGGCTAACTCCTGCTTGCGTGCTAGAAAAATCCGAGTAAGCCGAATTTTTTCCATGATTTTATTCTTGCATCTTGGGCAATAACCGTCAGTTATATTAACGGCTTGCGGAAAAAAATGCAGGTCATCTCGCCAGACCCTTTGAATGCCCTGTCCCCAGGCAAACATTTTGCAGACACAACAGCGTCTGACAAGGGGCAAGTCCATATCCACACCGAATTCATCCCTCATGTTATTTCCTCCTTTGCCAGATAATAGCAAGAGTAGTCAAAAATGTCTAGATACAAGACAAACCTCAAACAGTTATGGCCGCTCAAACAAAACTCACATTGCCATGGGGCAGTTAAATTTTGTTCTTGCGAACCTAGCTGTCTGAGGTTTGAGGCCGACACATCACAGGTGTCGGCCGAACGCAGAGGAGGAACCTAGGAGAAGAACCCCTCCACGAAAGGAGCTTGGATGTTGCCGCGTTAATACGATGGAGACTGGGGGAACTAATCAGGCGATCTGGCACTATAATGAATTATGGCCATGCCCGTTCCTTAGCTAATCCCCTCCTTTGCCAGCCGAGCCCGTATGGACAAGGCAGGCAGATTAAAGGCAGACAAGCATACGCCTCAATCGCATTAATGCGGCAACAAGTTATAATGATCTTTGCTCGCTTCAAACGACAATTTTCATTATCGTCTCAAGTGGGTGGCGGACTTGCCTGCTAAGTAAGTCCGCCGAATGTACAAGGTCCCCGAAAATGGATTTGGGCTGCTCCCGGTCTATTACGGGTAGTATCTCTTTCGGACGGTTTTACCGTAGTACTAAAGCGTACTCCCGGCTTTGATGCCCACTTCTCGCTCGGGTACCTTTGTCAAAGGCAATAACACACAGAAGTGCGCTATCGCCTTAGCAAAGAGCCCCGAGGGCTCTCATTAATACAGTTTTCACTGCGCTAAAGTAAAGTTTGTGGTTTATCTAAAGAACAAGCATCGTCTTTGACTTATCCACAATCTTTATCTTTAATAGACCATTATATCATATATAAAAAAATCTGTCAATACCTGACAGATTAATTTCTGTGGATATTTATATATTTTGTTTAAATTTAGATTAAATATTTAATTCGTAATTCGTAATTTATAATTCGTAATTGATCATTCGTATCTTAGTGCTTCAATGGAATTGAATTTTGCCGCCTTGCTGGCCGGATAAATTCCGAAAACCAGGCCGACAACAAAAGCCACGCCAAAGCCCAGAGCAATCGAAAGAGGCGATATTATCAAATCCCAATTATAGCCCAAATATCGGGCAATGGCCGCCACTAAAAACGAGATAAACGCGCCTATGGCTATGCCGATAATTCCGCCAAGAAGCGTCACAGTGACTGACTCGGCCAAAAATTGAATCATGATGTCGAGGCGCCTGGCGCCCACGGCTTGGCGCAAGCCGATCTCTCTCACTCTGTCATTGACTGCGGCGAGCATGATATTCATCACGCCAATGCCGCCGACAAGAAGCGAGATGCTGGCAATGGCGACCAGAAAAAATTTCAGCGAGTCCATAATGGTTGATAAGGTCTTTATGGCGTCAACGGTATTCCTGACGTTGAAATCGTCAATCTTGGATTCCTGCAAATTATGGCGATCGCGCAATAATAGCCGGATGTCGCTTGTCGCGCGCCCAATATTATCCGAAGAATTAACTTTCACCCTAATAAAATTGACATAATTTATGCCCAGCATGATTTTTTGCGCCGCCTGACTGGGTATCAGTACGATGTTGTCATTATTCTGGAAGCCCGACACTCCCCTTTTTTCCATCACGCCGATCACCTCGAAGAATTCCTTGTTGATTTTTATCTTCTGATTTAAGGGATTCTGATCTTGGAATAAATCCTGCGCCACATGGTAACCCAAGACCACCACACGGCTGCTGGCCTGATCCTCATCATCAGTAAAAAATCTGCCCTGAGCCACTGCCGTGTCCTCAACCTGGATATAAGAGCTCATCACGCCGTAATAGGTGGCATCAACATTGTTATTCTGCCAGGATAAAGTTCCTATGCCAGTGTTATAAGATGAGACAGCGACCACATTAGGCACCTCCTTGGCAATAGCCAGGGCATCATCATATTTCAGTGTGGTTACAATCACTCCCATGGCCGAAGCAGGCGGGCCGTTTTCGTCGGAAGCGCCCGGTAGGACGCCTATGAGATTGGTGCCGATGGAATTAAGTTGATTGACGATAAGCGACTGAGCCCCCGCGCCAGCCGACATAATGACGATGACCGCGGCGATGCCGATAATAATTCCCAGACCTGTCAAAAAGCTGCGGACTTTATTAGTCCGCAGGACAGAGAAAGACAGTTTTATGGTATCGGTCAATTTCATTTATTTTACTTCCTCAATTCGCCGCCATTTTTAGCCGAACGCCTTTGATCAACAACATAATTCTCACTGATTAGGCCATCTACTATTTTAATGATTCGTTTGGCATGCCTGGCTGTGTCGCTCTCGTGAGTCACCAAGATAATGGTATGACCATCATCATTTAAATCTTCCAGGATTTCCATGATGGCATTGCCGGACTTGGAATCCAAATTGCCGGTGGGCTCATCGGCAAAGATGATTGAAGAATTATTGACCAGGGCGCGGGCAATGGCCACGCGCTGTTTTTCGCCCCCAGAAAGCTGATTGGAAAAGGCATGAATGCGATGCTCCAGATTAACCTCTTTGATCGCCTGGCGAACCAGCTCATCCTGGTTTTTGGCATTGCTGTAAAGCAGGGGCAGTTTAACGTTGTCATAGACAGTGGTCTTGGGCAGCAAATAGAAGGCCTGGAAGACAAAACCGACTTCCTCATTTCTGATGCGTGCCAATTCATCCAAGTCAAGATTGCTGACATCTCGGCCTTTGAAGAAATACTGTCCGGAAGTCAAAGTATCCAAGAAACCCAAGATATGCATCAGGGTTGATTTGCCCGAGCCGGACGGACCCATAATCGCCACGAATTCCCCCGGCTCAACTTTGAAACTCAAACCGAACAGTACTGGCGTCACCACCTCATCATTAACATATTCTTTTTTTAAATCTTTAACCTCAATTAGAGCGGGCATACTACTGATTCTGAATAAAGGTTATCACATTGTCTTCCTCAGATAATCCCGAGGTTATTTCCACCAGGCCATTATCGCCCCTGAGGCCGATTTCCACATTTTTCTCCTGGGGCTGTCCGCCAACCAAAACCTGGACATATTTAGCCGGCGTCTCGCCCAAAGCCGCCTCACGCACCTTGACCGCCCGCTGCGGAATATAAAGCACGTTGTCCCTTTCGGCGGTGAGGGCGGTAATATTGGCAGTCATGCCTGGCTTGATCTGATCACTCCAAGAGTCGGAATTAAAACTCACTGTAATTTTGTAATAAATCACATCCTTGATGATCGTTTGTGCCGGATCAATGGCAGTCACGATGCCGCTAAAAGGATGGTCAGAGCCAAAGGCATCGAGCTCAATCGTCACCTTGTCGCCAATTTGAATCTTGGTAATATCTGATTCGGGAATATCCACCTTGACCTCGTAACGTTCATTGCCTAGCATGTCAATCACCTCTAATGTTGCATTGGGCGTCTCGCCCACTAAATAATTAACCTTGGTGATCTTGCCATCGATTGGCGCCTTGATGACATAATCCTGAGCATCGGCTCTGGCCTTATCGAGCGTTGCCTGCGCTTGGGCCAATTGCGCCTGAGCCGACTCGATATCAAAACTGCGCGGGCCTGCCTGCTTTAAATTAAGTTGCGCCTGATTGATGGCCACTGTATTGGAGGCCGCCAAAACTTGCGACTGATAGCTGGCTGATGTATTGATCAAATTGGCACGAGCTGTAGAGAGGGCGGTAAGGGAGGTGTTATTGGATGATTGCTGGGTGCTGATGTCATCCTTGATGGAATCAATAATGGTCTGGGTATAAGTGGTATTGATAATGATTTTTTCCGACAAGTTATAGGCCTTGTCCAAAAAACTATTCAGCGAGGAGAGATAATCGCGTACAGTATCGCTGGTCGAATTTATTTTGGCCTGATCGCCATCACTCGCTTTGGCCGCCTCCACGCTCAATCTGATATCACCAAAACTATTTTGCAAGGTATTATAAGAGGAATTTATTTGGGTCTGCAAGGCGCTGTCATTGACTAGTAAATTAATAGTCGTCTGAGTATTAATTAAATTATTGTAAACGGTATTTAAAGCCGTTTGCGCCGTAAAGACAGCATTATTCAAACTATCAATTGTTTTTTCTTGCAGGGTATTAAGTTCTGTTTCTGATTCTCTTAGTAAATTATTATAGTCATTTTGCGCCTTGGCCAGTTGTTCTTGAGTCAGCTTGATATCCTCGGCTGAGGAACCGGCTCTAACCTTGTCCAGATTTGCCTGTGCTGATGCAACATTAGCCTGATATTGCTTGATTTGCGCATTGATTGAACCGCTATCAATAGTCGCCAAGATACCGCCGGCTTTGACCTCACCCCCCTCTTTAAAGGGCAGAGAGGTGATTTTACCGGAGGACTTAAAGTTTAAATTAATTTCGTGCGCCGACTCGACCATGCCAGTCGCCGATACGGTTTGGACTAAATTGCCAAGCTTTACCGCCTCGGTCGTGTAAGTCACACTCGGCTTCTTACTAAGCAAGCTGTAGGAGATTAAGCCAATAATTATCAGAACAAATACCAGAATAATCCAAAAACTTTTTTTCTTGAAAATTTTTAACATACGTTATTAATTTCAATTAACAATGACCAATTTTCAATGACCAAAAATAATAATTGGTTATTGGGATTTGGTCATTGAAATTTAAATGAGTGCCTTGCCCGACATGCTAGTAGGCTGAGGCAAATTCATAATTTTTAAAATCGTCGGCGCCACATCGGAAAGTAAGCCAGACGGCTGAACAAGTGATAAATCGCCTCCGGGTACTTCCTGAAGTCCGGCATTTTTGCCTTCTAATTCCTTACTTACAATAATCAAAGGCACAGGATAGGTGCTATGTTCTTTGTCGATTTCGCCCGATTGCATATTTACCAATTCCTCGGCATTGCCATGGTCGGCGGTGATAAGCGCCACACCGCCTTTGGCCAGCACCACTTCAATAATCTTTTTGACACAGGCATCAACTGTCTCCACGGCGGCGATGGTGGCTTTGAGGTTGCCGGTATGGCCGACCATATCGCCATTGGCGAAATTGACGACAATAAAATCATATTTATCCTCCATGATGGCATCAGTGATTTTTTTCGCCACTTCCTTGGCCGACATCTCCGGCTTATCGGCATAAGACGGCACTCGCGGCGAAGGTACCAGGATCCTCTCCTCGCCGGGAAATTCTTTTTCCGCGCCTCCATTAAAGAAAAAAGTGACATGAGCATATTTTTCCGTCTCAGCAATATGCAGCTGTTTTAATCCGGAATCAGAGATCACTTTGGCGAGCGGCTCGTCAATGGTCTCTGTCGGAAAGGCGACCTCGAGCGGCAGGTCTTTCTCATATTCTGTCATGGCCACGAAATAAAGACGTTTGAAATACTCTCTCTCAAACTTGTCAAAACCAGGCAGGACAAAAACTTTGCTGATTCCGCGGGCGCGGTCAGCGCGGAAATTAAAGAAAATAACAGAGTCATTATCGCCTATAGTCGCCACTGCCGAATTGCCTTTGGTAATCACTGCCGGCACGAATTCCTCATCATAAACCTTATTATCGTAAGAGGCCTTGACCGCCGCCACGGGATCGTCGAATTTATCCTTGGCCTCGCCCTTGACCATGGCATTATAGACCAAGACAATCCTCTCCCAGTGGTTGTCACGATCCATGGCATAGAAACGGCCGGACAAGGTAGCAATTTGGCCCACGCCGCTTTCCTTGATTTTGGCTTGGATTTTTTCCACAAAATCAACGCCGGAATTATACGGCATGTCGCGGCCGTCCAAAAAGCCGTGGATATAGACGTCAGAAAATTTTTCCCTGGCGCATAATTCCAACAGGGCGAATAAATGATCAATATGGCTGTGAACGCCGCCAGAGGAAATCAGACCCATCAGGTGCAGTTTGCCCTTGTTTTTGCGGGCATTAGCGATGGCAGCCAAAAATTTTTCATTTTTGAAAAATAACCCGTCGGAAACCGCACGATTGATCCGCGGCAGGTTTTGATAAATCAACTTGCCCGAGCCCAGATTGAGATGGCCGACTTCGGAATTGCCGATCTCGCCCCAGGACAGGCCGACCGCCTCACCTGATGCCTGCAAAGTCATGGCCGGATAAGTGGATATGAGCGAAGTCATCTCTGGCGTCTTGGCCAAAGTAATGGCATTGGAATGTGATGGGGGCGCCACTCCCCAGCCATCCAGAATCATCAAAACTACCGGTTTGGGCCTGACTGTTTCTTTTGTATTATTAATATCGGGCATAATTTTAAATATCAAATCAAACTATTCTTACTCATTTCCTTGGGTTTCTTCTCATTGAAAATTTTCAGAATCGTTGGAGCCACATTGCCCAATACCCCATTTTTCTGCCGAGCCAATGATTTCTTGAAATCGTCACCAATCAAAATCAATGGCACGGGATTGGTGGTGTGCTCAGTCATAATCTCCCCTGTTTTGACATTAAGCTTATACTCTATATTGCCGTGATCGGCAGTAATGATTAGGTTGGCATTGTATTTCAAAGCCGCCTGATAAACTTTTTTGACATAAACATCCACTGCCTTGACTGTTTTGATTGCCGCCTCCATATTGCCGGTATGGCCAATCATGTCAGGACAGGCGAAGTTGGCACAAATGAAGTCGAAATCCTTAAGAGAAGAAATTATTCTGTTGGTGATTTCCGCTGTGGACATGGCTGGCGTCTTGTCATAGCGATCAACATGGGGCGAAGGAATATTGACCCTTTCCTCGCCGGCAACGGGGTCGGCATAGCCGCCATTAAAGAAGTAAGTCACATGGGCATATTTTTCCGATTCGGCAATATAAATCTGGCGCTTGTCTTTTAGGGCCATGGTCAACGTGCCCTTTAGATCCTGAGAGGGAAAAGCCGAGAGAATCGAATCCAGATCGGGGCCGAAATCAGTCATGGCCACAAAGACCAGATTCTTCAAAACCTTGCGGCGGCGAATAAACCCGGGATTCATCTCCTCAAATTTTTTCTGGACAAAAGGCTTGGCCATTTGACGGGCGCGATCGCTGCGTAAATTGAAGAAAATCACTGCGTCATTATCGGATATCCGCGGCAGAATCTTGCCCTTGTTCTTGATCACTATCGGCTCGATAAATTCATCGGTAATGCCGGCGTTATAGACGCGGTCAATGCCCGCCTGGGGGCTGTCGGCAACATGCGCATCGCGGCCATCGGTCATGGCATTATAGGCCTTAATGGTGCGGGTCCAGACCTTCTTGCGATCCATGGCATAGAACCGGCCGATGACCGTGGCGATAAGTTCATTGGGTTTAAGAGCCCGTTCCAGAGCCATGATTGATTTAAGCGCTGATCGCTGAGGCGAATCGCGGCCATCAGTAAACAAATGTAAGTAAACATGCTTGATGGGAAATCTGCGAACCAAAGCCAGAAGCGCAAACAAATGATCGGGATCGCTATGCGGGCTTTGCCCATTACTGAGCATGCCCATCAAATGCAGGGCGGATTTATTCTTGGCCACATGATTAAGTGCGGCCAAGAAAGCCGAATTTTTGAAAAATTCCCCGGTGTTGATCTGTTTGTCTATTTTTACGGAATCCTGATCAACTATTCTTCCCGCACCGAGATTCTGATGCCCCGCCTCAGAATTTCCCACCTGACCCTTGGGCAGACCGGCGCAAAAACTTGAAGCGCACAATGCCGTCCAGGGATGTTTCTTATACAGCGACTCAATAAAAGGCGGTTTGACGATCCAAATCGGGTTGCCCTTGTCTTTTTTGCCGAATCCCCAGCCATCTAAAATCAGCAAAATAAGTTTTGTATCTTTTTTAAGTTTTGCCATAATTCTATCGGTAGTTGGCGACCCGTTCCTTAAACATTGACATCAGTAATTTGGTATTCGGCCCCGGCATACCATCGCCAATCTTTAGTTTGCCGATTCTGACAATCGGCAATATTTCCTTGGTGCTATTGGTAATAAAGGCCTCATCAGCCCCGGCTAATTCCCCTAATTTAACCGGCCGTTCAACAACTTTAAATTTATTCTTGGCCAATTTAATAACGAAATTCCGCGTAATGCCTGAAAGAATATCACTTTGAGGCGTGATCAAAATATTTTTTTTGAACAGAAAGAAATTAGAGGTCGCCCCTTCCAAAACCTCATTATTATAATGATAGAGCAATTCATTGTGCCTTCGGGCTTGAGCGGAATTTTTGAATTTTACAGCAGTGATATAATTATTAGATTTGACCAGGGGCAATTCCCTTTTAAACTCTGAGGCCAAGACCGAGACTCCGCGCTGATAATCGCTGCTGCTATATTCAGGCACGCGGCTGATCAGGATGAAAAAATTGGCTCGCCTGGGATCAAAGTGAAGAGTGTCATCGCTTGCACCACCCGTTAGAACCAGTCGAATTGTTGCCTCTCTCAATTTATTTTTACGGATCAAATTTTTGATTATTTTTTCGGCCCGGATTTTGCTTAGGGGGATCTTTAGACCCAGCGATTTGGCTGAATTAGAAAAACGCCGCCAGTGCTGATCTAAAAGAAAGGGACATCCGCCGTAAGTGCGCAAAAAATCAAAAACTCCATAACCGCGTAAAACGCCGATATCATTTAACGGCAAAGCTGCCTGCCTAAGCGGCATGATTCTGCCGTTAAAATAGCAATATTTTTCCATAATTAATGAATTTATTATAGCATAATCGGGGCGAAAACATCAAGACAAAAAAATTACGCCGGAAGTTGTAAAAGCATTTAAAGTCGGCGCAATTTTTTAAAAAGATTATTTTTTTCCTAATTCCTCCCAAATTTCCATCAGCCGATTGTATTTGGCAATCCGCTCATACCGGCAGAGAGAGCCGGTCTTGATGTACTTGGCGCCGGAAGCCACGGCCAAGTCCGAGATGAAATCATCGCCGGTTTCGCCGCTGCGATGGGAAACAGCCAGCTGGTATTTATGGGACTGAGCCAGTTTCATGGTCTTGACTGTTTCTGTCACAGTGCCTATTTGGTTCAATTTTATCAAAACGGCATTAGCCACTTTTTTCTTGATCCCCTGCCGCAAAATTTTAGCATTGGTAACAAACAAATCATCGCCGATCAAGGTAATATTTTTACCCAATCTCTTAGTCAGCTCAGCCCAGCCAGTCCAATCACCTTCAGCCAAGCCGTCTTCGATGGTGACAAGCGGATATTTTCCTATCCAATCGGCATAGACGCTGATCAACTCAGAAGCGGTTCTGACTTTTTTGTCTACCTTCATGTTGTATTTGCCATCAGCAAAAAATTCAGAGGCCGCCCCATCAATCCCCAATTTGACATTCCGGCTCAGATCATAGCCAGCTTTCTTTACCGCCTGCGAAATCAGCTTGAGCGGCTGCTCATTGGAAGTCAGCTTCGGCGCATACCCCCCCTCGTCGCCGACAGTGATGGCCAGTCCTTTTTGTGATAATATTTTCTTCAGGGCATGGAATATCTCCGCGCCACAGCGGATCGCTTCTTTGATATTTTTCTGCTGGGGCAAAATCATAAATTCCTGGATGTCCGTCGACCAACCGGCATGGGCGCCGCCATTTATAATATTCATCATCGGCACGGGAAACTCTATTTTCTTCCTGGTCCAATATCTCTTGCGTAAATAGGCGTAGAGCGGCAGGCCTTGGCTTATGGCCGCCGTGCGAGCCACGGCCATGGACACACCCAAGATGGCGTTAGCGCCCAGGCGCGACTTATTCTCTGTGCCATCCAACTTGATCATCAGCTGATCGATTTTCTCCTGTTTGGTGGGATCCAGGCCGATTAGTTTTGGCGCAATGATTTTATTGACGTTAGAAACGGCCCTGAGTACTCCCTTGCCGCCATAGCGCTTCTTGTCGCCATCACGAAGTTCTAAGGCCTCGCGAGAGCCGGTAGAGGCGCCGCTGGGCACACCAGCCCAGGCCTTGCGGCCCGTATCTAACACCACCTCCACCTCAACGGTGGGATTGCCGCGCGAGTCAAGTATTTCGCGCGCCTTGATTGATTTGATTTTTGCCATATTTTAATTTAGTTTTTATCAAAATTCTGTCATTCCGGAATTTTTGCGTAAAGCCCGAAGGGCTAAGTAAAAATATCCGGAATCCAGTTTGATTATATCATAATAAATCTTATTTTCAAATTTTCATAAAAAATAAAGCTCCCTGTATTTCAAGGGAGCGATAATACCACTGATCGGCCCGTCCAAAATAGGTACAATAGCATTGGCGCCAACTATGGTAATTGGCGATACCCCCTTCTCCAAAACCTTTATTGCTTCTGATCCCTTGACTCCAGCCATGGCCAATCCTCCTGTGTTTTACCTCTACTAATAATTTGTCAAATGTTCATTCTGAATATCCAATTATAGCAAATAAAAACTTTCTGTCAAGCTACCTTATCTCGTAACCAATACTGACATCAACAACAACATCCTGACTGCCGGACTCAATTACTGGCGAGGGAACGGCTTTGATTTCAGCGGCACCCAGACCAGCCGCATAACCATACATCGGCACGATATTATTAGCACCGCCTTCAGTAAAATTAACAATTCGCCCCAATTTAATACCCACCTGATCGGCTAAAACCTTGGCCTTGGCCTTGGCAGAAGTTATGGCCAGAGCTCTGGCTTGGGATCTAAATTTCTCAGGATCATCAATGGTAAACTGCGGGCCGCTGACGTTATTAGCTCCCAAGGCAGTCGCCTGCCCCAAAAGGTCACCGGTCTTGTTGAAATCCCTGACTTTCACAGAAACGCTTTGACTGACCATATAACCCATTATCCTTTGTGTATTATTGGACCAATCGTATTTGGGACTAACGTTGTAATTGCTGGTGGTAATGTCTTGGGGGTCGATTTTAAACTGGTTTTTTATGGCATCGATGATTTTGTTCATCTTGTCAGTATTATCTTTTGTCGCGACACTCACGCTAGCGCCTTCGCTAATTATGCCTAAACTAATTATTGCCACATCCGGCACCGCTGTTACCTTGCCCTCGCCGGTAACCGTTATGCGATCAACCACATCCGGCGTCTTGCCAATGTAGTCATAACTGCGCCAGGCATTCTTGGCTAACAAACTAACGTAAATTATCAAGCAAATTGCCAGAATCGCCAAAATCAAGTGTTTAAGGCAATAACAGAAGCCGCCTTTACCAGAACAGTTAATTTTGTCCATAGGATTTCCTATTTGATTGTCCATATTGTTTTAATTATTAATTCTTAATTAATTTTTTAAGTCCTGATAATTTCTTGCCCTCAAGAAATTCCAGCATTGCTCCCCCGCCGGTAGAAACAAAACTGAATTTGTTTTCCAATTTCATCTTTCTGATCATCTCCACTGTCTCGCCGCCTCCGACAATCGTTTCGGCCTTGGATTTAGCTAAGATTTTAATCAGCTCTATCGTGCCCTTGGCAAAAACCGGATTTTCAATCAGGCCCATCGGGCCGTTCCACATTACCATTTTAGCCGATTTCAAAATCTTTTCATAGAGTTGGATGGTGTCGGGCCCGATATCTAGAATCAACTCATTTGGCTTGATGTCGGCCAAGGCATCAGACCGGCCGCGTCTGGCTTTGATTGATTGGCTCATAATTCCATCAACCGGCACAATAATAACATTGTCAATCAGCTTTAACTTTTTGACCTCGCCGAACATCTCTGACTCCAACGCTGATTTGCCCACGGAAATTCCCATCACATGCAGGACCGTGTTGGCCAAGGCGCCACCCAAGAGTATCTTTTTCGCCACCTTGGTGAAATTCTTAATCACCTTGATTTTTGTCTCCATTTTTGCGCCGCCGATAATAACAATAAGCGGCTGTTTGGGATTTTTTAAAGCCCTTGATAAATTACTAATCTCATCTTCCAGAAGTAAACCAGCATAAGACGGCAGAAAGTTTTGTATGGTTGAGACAGAGGCCTGATCGCGATGGCAGACAGCAAAAGCATCATTGACATAAATCTCACCCAAACTAGCCAATTGCCTGGCAAAATTCGGATCAGCCATTTCCTCACGCTTGTCAAATCTGACATTCTCCAGCATCAAAATGTCGCCATTTTTCATTTTACTGATCTTCTTTTCTGTCTCTTCGCCGATTATCACACTGCTCTTGGCAATCTTTTTCTTCAGTAACTGCGATAATCTTTTGGCCACCGGATTTAGTCGAAACTTTTCGACAATTTTGCCATCGGGTCTGCCCAGATGCGCCAAAATCATCACCCTGGCGCCGCGGCTGATTAAATATTTTATGGTCGGCAAGGTCTTGACAATCCGGTAATCCTCTGATTTGCCTACTTGGCCAGTTGCAGAGAGCGGCACATTAAAATCCACTCTGAGTAATACCTTTCTGCCTTTTAAATTTTTAACTTGTTTGATTGATTTGATTTGCATATTATTCCCCCTCTATTTCCCTTAATGTCCAGTGATCATTATTGCTTGCAACAATCTCTACCTCCAAGCCGGCGGCAATGCCGCCTTCGGCCAACAGTTTGATATTGAATTTCAAATTTTCCGGCAGAATCTCTTCGCCATGTTCAATGACTTTGCCCAGTTCAATTGTTGCCTTGGCGACCTTAGTCAGATTGTTCTTGCCGGCGTAATCCAAAATCGTATTGTAAATCGTGTCGGCCAAGTGAAAATCATGCATAGTCAATTAATAATTACAAATTAAGAATTAAGAACTCTCCCATAATTTTCAAAATTTATAAACATATAACCAATAATCACGCTGCTGATCCAAAACAATCTTATTAATGAAATCCAATCCTGGTAGGGGCGAACCCTTTGATAGGACCATGGTACCAGGACGAAGTTCGTGCTTCAATTTTTGCACCACCCGATCCAAAAGCGGTGGTACCAGATAGATATAGATGATATCGGCATCACGAATATTGGCCTTAAAGAAACTACTCCAAATCACTTCCACTCGGCCGCGGCCATAAAAAATCGCCTTGATTAATGCCAAAAAATAAGGAATCAGCGACAATTCATAACCAATACATTTGCGGGGCAAAAATTTTGCCGCCTCGATTAAAAAATTTCCATTGCCGCACCCCAGATCATAAATAATCGTCTGCGGCGTTATTTTGATCTGCTGAAAAATAAGATTAAAATATTTCCTCTCTGTGGATATGGGCGGCACCTTGGTGACCAAAAGAAAAATAATGTTTAATGAAATAACCAAGATAACAAAAGAACTGATGACAAAAAGCAGAGCGATTAAAATAATAAAAATATAAAATATTGCCATGTAAATGTAGTTAGTGGGTGGCGCAGGAAATGCAGGGGTCATAGGCGCGAATAAGCGCGCGGATTTTTAGCGACTTTTGCCTCTCAGATAAAGATTTAAGATTGGGCAAATATACAACCAGATCCTCTTCTAAATTTTTCAAAAAAGAATTGGTGGGTGTGATGATCTGGCAATCAGTAATGATACCGTTTTGATCGACCTTATAAGCATGATAAAGCGTGCCACGAGGCGCTTCCACCGCATCACAACCCGAGGTTCCCCGCCCCTCTGGATTGCCCTCGGCAATCAAGTCCAATCGATCCATAATACTCGCCTCATCATACATATTATCCAAGAGATAATCCAGTGATTTCTTGGCCTCCTCAATACAGTGGATAATTTCAATCGATTGAGCGACAATATTCTTGAAAGTATTGTATTCAGGTAAAGTCCAGCGCAATTTCCCAAATAGGCCGCGAGCCAAGGGATTTAAATGCTGATGGTTTATGTTGACCCTGGCTAACGCTCCAACCATAAACGCCTGGCCATCAAGCCGCGCGGACTTGGCGGCGCGGTAGGGCTCTTCTACCTCTTTGATATTTTTGGTGAATTTTTCGGCCTCTATTATCCGGCTTTTACCGTCTGGAGTTAAAATTTTAAGATGTCCGCCGTAAAAGGCATATTCATCATCATGATGAAGGGCCACAAAGGTCGTGGGGCGGCTAAACTTCGGCAATTTAATAGTTAAAGTCATATCAACTAACTTCAAGGCGTTCTTTAAGACAGCTGGATACTGATCAGCTAAATTCGATAACTCAGAACGTTTGGGCATCACCTTGAACCCTCCAACCTCGCAGGCAATGGGATGCACGGCCCGGCCGCCGATAACTTCGATTATTTTAAGCGCCCAATCACGTACGGCAATGGCCGCTAGTGTTTCTTTCTTGTGCTGGCCAGTGAATTTCAAATCATCAGTCAGATCAAAAAAATCCGGCAGAGATAAAAAGAACAAGTGCAGGGCATGGCTGTGGATGATTTGCGCCAGTAACATCAGCTTGCGTAATTTAATCGTCTGTTCGCTGGGCTTGACTTCGAGTGCCTGCTCCAAGGCCTTGATTGAACAAATTTTGTGCACAACCGGACAAATGCCGCAGATGCGTGCAGTGATGATCGGTGCCTCGTAATAGCTGCGGCCGACCAAAACCCCCTCAATCAAGCGTGCGCCCTCAGTGGTAATCATCTTGGCTGACTTGACATTACCGCGCAAAATCTCCGCCACAAAATCAGTATGGCCCTCCATTTTGCCGATGTGGTTTATTTGAATTTTCATATTGACAAAATTTTGATTTTACGATATAACTGTTTATTGGGATAAAACCGAAAGGAGACAACTGATGACCACTGAAAAATTTATAAAAGGATTGCCCAATGATTTTATTCTGAAAGTGATGGCGCTTTATCCGGGTGATAAACAACTACACAAATTGCTCGAGGAAGGCAATATCACCGAGGCCGGACAGATAATGTTCGGCTATACCATCCTGATGAATTTGCATCTAAGTCCGAGAGATAGCGCCGATTGGCAACGAATCTTGAACGACAGGCGGCAGGCCTATCAAGAATTGTACAAATAGCCGGCTACTAAGTGGTCGGCTTTTTATTTCTTAACTTTTAAATCATCCGATAATTGCTTCATAATTGTATCGCGCGCGCCAAAAACCTCCATCACCCGGTAAACCTGATTGCGATTGAAGTTTTTCAGTAACAATCTCATCAGATTCTTTATTTGCGCGCCCTCAAACAGCCCGCGGCAACCCCAGCATGATTGCCGGCTCTTGAGGCAGACAGCGTGGCAGCCGCCCAAGGTAATAGGACCCAGGCAGATTTCCCCGTGCTGTAACAGGCACTTATAGCCGTTCTTCTGGCACTCATCGCAGACCGGCCTCTGCGGCAGGCGTGGAATACGACCATCGAGTAACTGATACAAAACTTCCATCAACTCTCCCCCGTCAATCGGACAAGTGGGAATAGTAAAATCGACTTTGACGAAATTACTTACTTCTTTGATCTCAGGATTTTCAACTTTCAAATTTTTATAGACGAACTTGATCGTTCTTTTCTTCCAGCGGTAATTCTTGATTTCCCAAACGCCGCCCAAAGCCGCACAATTGCCTAAAACAACCAGAATCTTCGAGCGCTTCCGCAGTTCTTTGAGCAACTTGATATTGGCTTTGGTTACGGGATTGCCCTCCACCAGGCAAATGTCATATTCGCCAGCAAGTTCAGGATTATCCTCAAGCAAGCGAAATTCTTCCATCTCGACTTTTTTTAAAAAATCCAATAATTTTTTGCCTTGATCAAGCATGACAAACTGGCAACCCTCGCATGAAGTCAGGCCGACAATAGCCAGTCGCGGTTTTTTATGTTTACTTTTCAGCATAGATTCGAAAGATTTAAATTATACCTGGTCCACTTCTCCAAATTATTTTTCTGTTGCTCGCTTAAGATATCACAGATCCAGCTCCAATGAATTGAAATATAATCACCTATGCCTACTTGACCAATAAATGACTGATTGATCGGTGGAATTATTTTTTTCTTCACCAGAGAACCGAGGATCAATTTATTGTCAACCAATTCAAGCGGCTGATAATCAACGGTGATTCCACCTGACAAACTAGTGACTCTGCCCCAACTAATGCGACAATTGTCCATTGTTTCTAAGGTGTGTTCGATGGGATAATGGCCAGTACGCCGCGGAATATTGAAAACATGCCAGCTGTGATGAGGCTTGGCCCCATCTGCCACCCTGCCCCAGACCCGCTCTAAAACTTTCGGCTTAAATTTCCTCTTTAACTTCTGCTCATCAACCAGATAGCGATAAAAATTCCTCATACTTACTTTCTCCAGCAGTTCATTGCCCAACCAATACGCCTCTACCACGCGGTAATTAAAAGGATCGGTAATCTTATTGGCCTCGGCAATCAGTCGTAAATAAGGATACATTGTCTCGAATTCCTTCAAAATTTCCTTAAGCCCATCATCGCCCCTGGCCGCGGCCGCATAATTGAATAATTCACAGTTATTATCACCACCGCAATACCTTAGCCGATTGGGCATGAAGGCATAGCGCGCAGCCAGAACCGCCCCATCAAACGGCTTGGGAGAGGCGGTATTCATATCGTTTGTTTCGAACACTTGAAAAAATTACTCCAACAGCAATCAACACAATTATTATTCCAATATTATTAGACCATGACCAGGTATGAGTGACAAAAATGGCATTAAGCAGTGCGGTGAGAGGCGAGGCCAATGCTAATACCGAGGCCACGACAGTCACAGGCAAACTCTTTAACGCTCCATACCAGAAAAAATTATATCCAGCCAATAATAATCCAACCAAAGCAATCCAGCTCCATTGCCAACTGGACGATTCGAGTAAACCGGCTAAATTGCCACTGGAGACCAAAAAAATCAGTAAAATAATAGAGCCAAAAAACATCCTACCCCAAGCCACAATGCCGCTCGCCATATTTTGTAGGAAAATTTTGGCCAGGACATTTTCTATCGCCCACATCAACACTGCCGAAAAAACCAACAACTCCGGATAACCGAAATGTATTTGGCCCAAACCGTCAAAAATCCAATTGCCGAAAAACAAAACCGCTAAAGCCGCTAATTGCCACCTGGTAAATCTCTCGTGCAAGATCGGCCAGGCCAAAATTCCCGCCCAGATAAAAAGAGTCTTATGAATAAAAGAGGCACTGACAGCCGAGGTCATGCTTAAGCCCTGAAAATAAAGCAAGAAAGGCACGCCCCCGCCCACCAGACCGATCAAACCCAATTTCAACCAATCCTTTTTGGTCAAAACTTTTAACTCAGAAATAACTCTGGGAGTGGAAACCAAAACGAGCGACAAAATCAAGGCCGCGGCCAGGTTTTTTAAGGTGGTATATTGGAAGGCATTTTTACCCACGATTGTTAGTCCGAATTTGTTGATAAAATTAGACAGACCGGAGATAACTACGGCTGTTAGTAAAAAAAATATGGCAGATTTATTGAAATTCATATCAATTAAAATATTTTTTTATCTCCTCTGCCTCCTCGGGATTGATTTTTGCCACTGCCAGGTCAGCATTTACCAATACCCAGTCTCCCACCTTAAGCAAGCCATCAAAGGCAAGATTGACTAATTGTTTTCCTCTGGCGGAATCAACTTTGATTTGTGCCTTATCCACCTCAACGGATAAAACTTGTGCTGGCATGGTTAAGCACATATTAATGATAAATTTTACTTAATGACATCAAAACTAATTAAGCAATAACTGACAATTACATCATCCTTTTCTTGTACAGCATCAGAATGCCGATAACAATCAAAACGATCGGCCAAACAAGGTCCCAGTTGACAGTCATAAGCAGACCAAGATTTTTGAGCAAAAAAATTGCTCCCACAATGATTAGTGCCCATGCTAACATACGTTTATCAATTAAGAATTAAAAAATTGAAATTCTACATCTGATATAAATAAATTGGCAAGTCCTTTTCTGTTGGTTGATCTTTGTTGACTAACTTATCTTTCCACTCGCTGATTTCCCAACAGCCGACTATGACTTTGGCGCCGGGTTTAAGTTCGCGACTGAACTTTCCTGCCAGACGGCCATAACTTTTATCAAGTAAGAATATAAAGACAGCACTGGCATCACTGATATTGTACTTGAATAAATCACCGAATAAAATCTTCGCTTTTTTAGATCTGAATAAATTTTTGAACCAGGCATAAAGGTAGGGCAAGACAAAAATTTCTATGCCAATGGCATCAGCTCCCCTATCAGCGGCGGCAAAAACCAAACGTCCATCTCCGCAACCCAAATCATAAACCTTATCCTCTTTTTTGATCTCCGCCAAATTTATCATTCGAGATACATCTCGCTTCCTGGTCGGCAGATAGGGGGCGGCCGACCAGGCGCCATAGGCCGCTGTGGCCAAAATCAAAAACACTAACAAATATAATAGTGCCGTCATCATAGGGCGTAGGGAATTTCTTTGATCTGATTATAATTGAATACCGGGCCGTCTTTGCAGACATAATAAGGGCCAAAGGCGCAATGCTGGCAAACGCCCAGACCGCAATACATCCGCCGCTCCAGAGACAGCCAGATATTTTCCGGCTTGATGCCTTTCTTTTCCAATTCCTTAAGGGCAAACTTGTACATCACTGGCGGGCCGACCATCACCACCACGGCCTCCGGCGAAATCTCGCGCTTTTTGATCAAATCTGTGATCAAACCATTTTCACCCTTCCAATCAGCCGACGGCCTATCCAGGATTATTCCCAACTCCGCTTTTCTGTTCCACTCGGCAAACTGCTTTTTAAACAGTAGCGTCTCTTCATTTAAACAGCCATAAAAAATCTGGAGTTTCTTGGTTTTTATCCGGCCAGCCAACGCGTCAACAATTAACGGCCGTAAAGGCACAAAACCGCACCCGCCGCCAATGACTAGTAATTCCTGATCTTTAAACTTGTCAGCATCAAAGCCATTGCCAAATGGCCCTCTGACCAAAGCAGTATCGCCTGGCTTAAGCTGGTTTAGTTTGTGTGTCAACGACCCGACATCACGGATGGCCAGTTCAAAATATTTACTCGCAACTGTAGGCGAAGAGGCAATACTTATCGGGCACTCGCCCCAGCCGGCAAAGCCGATTTGCACAAATTGCCCCGGCAAATAGGCAAAAGCCTTCTGATCAGCAGCACTGACAAATTTCAATCTAATCAAATGAGTATCAATCGACTCTTTGGTTACTTTGATAACTCTGACTGGTTTTGGCTGGTAAATATTAATCATTTGACGGGCTTGATTTTCGATAAAATTCTGGTATTTTTGGCGATATCAATGCCCACGGGACAAGTGCGGATGCAACGGCCGCAGCCGACACAACCCGGGACTTCGTAATCCCTGGGCACGCGCACGAACTTGTGCGTGTACCAGAAAAATATTTTTTTCTTGACCGTGTCCAGCTCGCGGTGCCCTCCGGCCACCTTACCGAAGTCATTATAAAAACAGTTGCCCTGAAGGCGGTCTCTTCTACTATTTTCCGGATTGATCTTGTCTTGGAAGTCAAAACAAAAGCAGGTCGGACAGGCAATGGTGCATTTGCCGCAGGCCAGGCAAATTTCATCCAAAGTGTTCCACAGGCCATGCCTGGCGCTTCGGCCGACCTTGTCAGAAAGTTCCAACATGCGCTTGTCCGGGCCGGTTTCCGAAATCGGTCCTGCAAATTGAATGTTGGCGAAGTCGCTGATGCCGCAACATTCCAGAATTTCTCGGCCGCGGCTGGAGCCGGAATAAAATTTAATCGTCTCTTTTTTACCCTTGGCGCCGGCTATTTTGGCGATGAAAATATCAAAATTAATATGCTCCAAAATATCCTCCTCAAAATTATGCGAAAAAACCTTGAGTCGCTTGTAATCATTAGGCCAGTCAGGGCTAAAACCGATAAAAACAATATTTTTGCGCCGATCCTGATAAGAGATGTCATTGGCATAAACCAAATCAAACAGCATTAAGGCCTTCAAATCCAGAATATTCATGCCCAGGCAGGCAACGAGCGGCTCTTGGTTTTTAATGGGAGCCAGTTTACCGCCCGAGATATTAAACAGTCGTTCACGATGCGGCAAAAAAAACTCCTTCCAGGGATTTTCAGTTAGTTGGCCAGACCAATCAACCTCTTTTGGCGTCTTAACCTCGCGAGCAAAAACTTTGTCACCATGGCGGACTGGCGCATAGACAAAATAAACATTCAGTAATTTGCTGACAAAGCAATTGATTTGTGGATTGACTTGCTGTTTCATGGATATATTATAACACATACAACCATAATAACAAAAGCGAGTAACTACTAATTACTCGCCCAAACAAATTAGTTTATTTTTTTCTTTACTCTCCCTCAAACATCGTCTGGGCATAATAACTTAAGCCCGCCTCAAGCAGTTTCCTGCTGCCGCCCAAGTCCGGCAAATCAATAATAAAGGCCAGCTCCGCCACTTCGCCGCCCAGCTTTTTTACCAGACGGCTGGCGGCCAAAGCCGTGCCGCCGGTGGCGCATAAGTCATCAATGATCAAAACCTTCTGCCCTGGCTCGATGGCATCCTGATGGATTTCAATCGTGTCATTGCCGTATTCCAGGGCATAGGTCTCGCTTTCTGTGGCCGCTGGCAGTTTGCCTTTTTTCCTCACCGGCACAAAACCCTTGCCCAAAAGATGCGCCAAAGCGCCGCCGATGATAAATCCCCGGCTGTCAATGCCGACGATCAAGTCAATATTTTTGTCTTTGTAGCGATGGTAAAAATCATCCAGGCAGAGCTTTAATCCCGCGGGGTCCTTGATTAAGGTGGTAATGTCCCGAAACATCACGCCGGTCTTCGGCCAGTGCGGCACAGTGCGGATACGCGATTTGATGGGATGGATTTTGGGTATGACTTTAATCAGTAATTGTCTGACTTTTTCCGCATTCTCGGCCATGCGCTTCATCACCATGTCAAAAGTCACTGGCTCCTCATCATCTTTCCACGAGTCGTAATCAGTGGACATGGCAATGGTCTGATATGGAATGCCTAGCTCGTTAGCCAGGATGACTTCCGGGCAAGTGGACATATTGATGATGTCCGCGCCCCAAGACCTAAACATCCGGCTTTCTGCAGCTGAAGAAAATCTCGGCCCCTCAATGGTAATAACTGTCTTATCACGATTATAATCATAACCCAATTCTTCGCAGGTCTGGGCAAGTAAGTTGCGCAACTCCTTGTCAAACGGCTCGGCCATGGGCGTATGCCTGATACCTTCGGTAAAAAAAGTACTCTCGCGGCGCTTGGTAAAATCAATAAACTGGTCGGGGAAAACCAGATTGCCCGGCTTGATCTCTTCACGCAAAGACCCCACTGCCGTGGCCGCCAGAATATGCGTGCAACCCTCGTCAGCCAAGGCCTGAATATTGGCGCGAAAATTAACCTGCGACGGCGGAATGGTGTGTTTCTTGCCGTGTCGCGCCAAGATCACCACCTCAATGCCGCCGATTTTTCCGCAAGTCAAAACCGACGATGGCAGGCCGAATCTGGTTACTACCGCCTTTTCCTCCACGTCTTTCAGTATTTGGGGATCATCCAATCCCGAACCGCCGATGATGCCGATTTTGATCATAAAAGATTATTTTTCTCCTCCCCTTTTTGAAAGGGGAGGTTGGGAGGGGTTAAGAACATTAATTAAACCCTCCCTAACCCTCCCTTTCATAAAAGGAGGGAAAACTTTATTTTAACGAAATAATTTGGTAGCCGTATTTTTCCACCTCACTCTCCGGCCAGAAACTGACATCTTTGGTTTTTAGCACATAAGTCACCTGCTTGTCAATAATTATTTCTTCGGCCCATCAATAGAGAGTGGCTCTATATTGCTTTCGGTGCCTGTGATCTTGACTACATCCTTATCGATTTTCTTGAATTCCTTGTAGCTGACATTATAGGCGTTGACCGTGGTATTTAGGGAATCGCCCAACTTACCCAAATAAACGTCATAGCTGATGATGTGCCTCTGCAGGCCCTCCACGCGGCTGATAATCTCCTTGGTCTGCTCCTCGATTTTCAGGGCGCGCAGTCCCTGCAGGACTGTCTGCAGGTAGGCGGCGAAAGTCGTGGGCGAGACGATGATGACTTTCTTCTCCTTAAAGGCATATTCAATAAGCGAACGAGTGTTGATTTTCACCGCTCCCACCTCATTGACCAGCAAGTCATAATAAATCGCCTCAGCCGGAATAAACATGAAGGCAAAATCAAGAGTCCCCTTCCCCGGCTTGATGTATTTGGAGGTTTCGTCAATCCTTTTTTTCAAGTCGTTCTTGAAGTCGCGCTCATACTGCTCGTGCCGTTCCGGATCACTTTCATTTATCACCCGATTGTAATTTTCTAGCGAGAACTTGGCATCCACCGGAATCAAGCCGTCACGCGTCTTTATTACCGCATCCACCACATCGCCATCATCAAACTTGTATTGCAGGACAAAGGCGGTCGGCGGCAGAATGTTTTCCAGAACCAGCTGAAGCCCCGCCTCCCCCAAATTGCCGCGCGTTTTCTGGCTAGTCAGAACCTTCTCTAAATTTTTTAACTGTTCGGAAAATCCCATGACCTGCTTGTTGGTCTGCTGGAGTTCCACAATCTTCTCGGTAATTCCCTTGACTATTCCTATGCTCTGCGCAAATTGCGTCTGCATCTGCTGGGTGGACTGCGCCAATTTCGCATCTACCGTCTGATTGAGTCCTTTGATGCTGGAATCCATGGTCTGATTAAGCTCTTTTATGCGCTCAAACAGAAGCAGGGTTGATTTGTCGCCGGCAGGACTGTCGAAAATTTTCGACAGCTTGCGGTTAAATGCCAAAAACATGGCCACAATTATCGCCAATAAGATAAAAACGATGACTATCATGATTATAGAAAATGTTTCCATAAGTCCAATATTTAATTCAATTCCAGCTTA